>Ga0307374_10010721_pt1 | contig 13196 bp, 15 predicted proteins | sample OX3MG_FD_202532 | JGI IMG/M metagenome (GOLD analysis project Ga0307374, IMG submission 202532) | Soil microbial communities from Risofladan, Vaasa, Finland - OX-3 | ecosystem: Environmental > Terrestrial > Soil > Coastal area > Acid sulfate soil | place: Finland: Risofladan, Vaasa | collected...
GTGGAATAGCTACCCACCGCATAAGAGAACGTGATCGGCCATGTGTGCTCATCGGGCGTAACCCCGTGGAGCATACCGAGGAGGAGCGCAGTCAGAAGGTCGATTCCGAGCGAGATATGGGTGGGATTCCACAAATTGATCACGGATGCGCGTCCTTCGAGCGAGGGGATGGCGCGCGACAGGACGGGCAAGTGCCGTCCAGAACGATGTCGTGGGTGTCGATGGTGTAGCCGGTGTTGCGTTCGATGGCGGCGACGTCGATTTGGCGGGCGAGGCAGGGCACCGCGACGAGGGCGGCGCAGCGCGTGCAGCGCACATGGTCGTGATGCGCGCCGTGTGGCTCATAGCGGGCGGGGGAGTCGTCGAACCGAAGCTTTCGGAGTTGCCGGCCTGCGACCAGACGTTCGACCGCGCGAAACACCGTCGAGAAATCGGCTTTGACGCCTGCCTTGGCGAGGCCCGAGGAGAGTTCCTCGAGTGTCCAGCCGTGGCGAGCCGGCGTGTCCATCACGCTCAAGATGGTAGCTGGAAGTCGGGTAGGTCGGCCCATCGGCGAATAGTAGATTGGTCAGCATAATTACGCAAATGGTTTGCACCACTGGCTCGAGCATTCTTGATCCTCGCGCTGCCGATCGGCTAATACGGCACATCACCCATCCGGCAGCAGAGCCCTCTTAACCTCGGGTTCACGCCGGATGACCGCATGAGTTTTCTGAGTTCATAGTTCGTTCACCCTTAGCGTTGTCTGGCGAACAAGAACAACCGAAGCTATGGCCTCAGCATGGAACGTGTCTTTGGGCGCCCAAAGGAAGCTCATTGCCCCGCTGATGTGAGAGCGGTCAACCAATTTGCTGGACTGATTTTCGCGATTGGTGATGGGCCATCGGCGATCGTGACCGCGGCGTCGGCGCCGTGGTCATTGGCGAGGTTCAGAACGGTGGATCTGTGAGTGACGGTGATCGTGGGGGCGTCGGATTGTGGCGCGCCTATCAACAGGACGGATCCCGGGTGCGGCAGTGGCTGATAAAGGGAGTATCCGCGAATCAGGGCACTCGCGAAGCAGGAGAAGGCGAAGATTTTCCTCAAAGACGAGTCGGGAGTCCGCGCGGATTTTCACAGCGGCAGCACCTGGGCGGCGCGCGGTCATACCCCGATCGTGCGGGTGACGGGCCAGCGCTTCAGCCTCAACATGATCTCCGCAATCAGCCCGCGCAAGGCGTTGCGCTTCATGGTGGCCAAGGGCGGCGTCGGTGCCCGGGTGTTCATCGAATTCCTCAAGCGCCTGATGCACGGGCATCGACGGTCGGTCAGTCATTGGAGTCTCCGACGAGGAGGAACTGTGCACAGTGTGTCATAAATGCGAGGCGAGTCAGATTCAATGACCGGGTCCGGGGCACCGGGAACCGGCCGGTATCGGCAATGCGCGGTCAATTTCGGACTCCACTTCGGAAGAGACTTGACTTTCTTCATCGGCGCAAGCGTGCGAGCGCACTCACGTTCACGCCGGGGTCCGGAGATCACCTAGAGGTATTTCGTGACGCCCTGAAATTCCTTGAGCAGCTCGCGGACTTCGCGCGGCATCGACTCCCCGGTCTCCTCGAGGCAATGGTGCAGGTGGTCTTTGATCAATTCCTTCTTCGCGTTGCCGATCGCCTTCTCGACCGCATGCAACTGCTGCACGAGATCCATGCACGGGCGGTTCTCCTCGAGCATCTCGATGACGCCGGCGAGGTGACCCTGCGCCCGTTTCAAGCGCGGACCGATTTCCGGATACGTGTGCATGTCGCTACCTCACCAGGTTGATCCTATCCCCCTAGACCGGATACATAAGCGGCGTTAGGATCGCCAGCAACGAGGGCCAGACGAGGTGTCCGTCATTGGACGCGAGCAGTACCACACGAGGCGAACGGCGTCGCGCGCAGCGCGGCGACCCGGCCGGATAGAGTCCTGCATCTGCCGGGACGCCATCCTGCCGCGGGGCGGGATGACGAATCGAAGTTCGGACACCAGGGCGTCCGCTTCCTGAGCCTTCCCATCCACTTGCCTCTTCGTTCGATCGAGGAGCGGCGCGCTGAGCCGTCCTGAATTTCGAGGAGAGCGCCATGAATTTGACTTGGAACCGGCCGGCGCCGCTGAGCCGCTGGCGGCTGTTGCGTGTTTCCGGGCGACTGGAAATGGTTTGGTCCGCGCTGCGCGTGGGCGGCGCGCGGTCGCGCCCGGGCAACGGGTTTAGGCCGTGAATCCGTTCTCGAAGCTGTATTACGGCCTACGCAAGGCGTGGAAGGTGGTCCGCCTGTATCTGGTCATCGCCGGTCCGGGACTGGTCGTCATGGTCGCCGACAACGACGCCGGAGGGATCACGACCTATGCGGTCACGGGGGCAAAGTACGGCTACCATCTGATCTGGTTCCTGCTGATCCTGATCCCGGTTGCCTACTACGTCCAAGAGATGACGGTGCGCCTCGGTGCGGTGACGAAGCGCGGACACGCCGAGGCGATCTTCGATGGTTTCGGCGCCTTTTGGGGCTGGTTTTCCCTCGTCGACCTCATGATTGTCGACTGGCTGACGCTGGTGACCGAGTTCGTCGGCATGACCGCCGCGCTCGCGATTTTCGGCGTGCCCCCGTGGATCACGGTCGTCGCCGTCATCGTCCTCATGGGCATCATCGTCGTCAACGGCCGCTATTGGACCTTCGAGAAGCTCGCGCTGCTGTTCTGCGCGCTGAACCTGGTCTACATCCCCGGTGCGTTCATGGTGCACCCGTCGGTACGGAACATCCTGCATGACGGACTGATTCCGAACTTCGCCGGCGGCTTCAACGGCGAACTCTTTTTCTTTCTGATGGCCAATATCGGCACGACGATCGCTCCCTGGATGCTGTTCTTCCAGCAAAGTTCCGTCGTCGACAAGGGCATGCAGGAAAAGGACATCCCCTGGGGCCGCTTCGACACGCTGCTCGGATCGATCGTGACGGTCGTGGTCGCCGTGTTCATCGTGATCGTCACCGGCACGGTCCTTTCCGGCGTCAACATCGACAGCGCCGCCCAGGCCGCCCTGCAACTCATGAAGACCGACAAGTACGTCGGGGCGTTACTGGCGATCGGCCTGTTCGACGCCGGCCTACTCGGCGCGATCTGCATCTCGCTGGCGAGTTCCTGGGCGTTCGGCGAGATATTCGGCTGGGCGCACTCGCTCAATACCAAGATCCGCCAGGCCCCATGGTTCTACGGCACGTACTTCTTCACGCTGCTGACCGCCGGTTTGGTGGTATTGATCCCGCACGCGCCGCTCATCCTGATCACCCTGTTCGTGCAGGTCATCGCGGTCACGCTGCTGCCGGCCGCGCTCGTGTTCCTGATTCTGCTGTTGAACGACCGCGCCGCGGTGGGCGACTACTGCAACACCCTGGTGCAGAACCTGATCGGCGGATTCATCGTCGTTTCGATCGTGATTCTCTCGACCCTGTACGGCGTCACCGTGATGTTTCCTGATCTGATCAAATAAAGGATCCGACATGAATGCGATCCGCAGTCTCGTCGCAAAAATTCGCGAGATCAACTCCCGCTACCGGACCCCGCGCATCCAGATGTCGCGTGGAGTCCGGATTTCGCTGATGGCCCTGCGCCTGTATTTGTTTGCGCTCGTGGGCCTGATGATCTACAAATTCGTTCTGCTCGTTATCCAAGGGTAAACCTGTGGTCACCGTCCTCGAACATGAGTTCTTTTTGAGCGAGATCCTCGGGCGCCGTGTCTTCGTCAAGAAGAAGCGGATCGGCCGGCTCAGCGATCTCGCGATCGTCGAAACCGGAAAACTGCCGGAGGTGACCCACGTGGTCGTCTCGCGGCCATACGGCGACCCCACGCTCACCGTTCCCTGGGACAAGGTGCTGATCATCTCCAACCAGGAGGTCGTGCTCGATCTCGACGAGGACGCACTCACGCAATTTCATCCGTCGGCGGGCGAGAACTTGATCCTGCTGCGCGATCACATCCTCGACAAGAAGATCCTCGACATGGACGACCACGAGGTCGAGATCGTCTACGACGTGAAACTTGCCTTTCAGAACGGCAAACTGTACGCCTCCGAGGTGGACTTCAGCCATTACCGGGCGCTGCGCCGGCTCGGCCTCAACAAGCTCGCCAATTTGCTCGCCGATCGGAACAAGGAAAACCGGGTCTCCTGGCTGTACGTGCAACCCCTTCCACAGCAGCTGGGCAGCTTCGCCGGCAACATCAAGCTCACCGTGCCGAAGGCCGGACTGGGCGAGATCCACCCGGTGGATCTCGCCGACATACTCGAAGAGCTCGATGGCGGGCAGCGTGTCGCGCTGTTCAATTCGCTCGAGGCGGAGCATGCCTCCGCGACCCTCGAGGAGGTCGAGCCGCGCGTGCAGCGCGAACTGATACGCGCCATCAAAAAGGAGCGGGCCGCCCATCTCATCAACGAAATGACGCCGGCCCAGGCGGCCGATATTCTGGCGATCCTGCCGCGCGATGAAGCGGCCGCGATTCTACGGCTCATCGACCAGGACATGTCATCGAAGGTCGGACACATCATTGGTGAGCACGACGAGCAGATACTCCTCTACGGATCGCCGGAAGTCATTCGCCTGTCGGCGGCGACCGCCGCGACGGAGGTTCTCGATCGCTACCGGGAACTCGCCGCAGGCAAGGACGTGGTGATGTACGTCTACGTGACCGATTCGACTGGAGCCCTCAAGGGCGTCGTGGACATCCGCGAGATCGTCGCCGCCGCACCTGGTCAAACACTCGGCGACATCATGACCGAGCATGTCATTTCGCTGCCGCAGGATGCGACGCTGCGTGACGCCGCGATGCTCTTCGAACGCTACAATTTCCGTGCACTGCCGATCACTGATGCGAACGATCTGCTGCTCGGTGCGGTCTCCATGCGGGACGTCCGAAGTCTGCGGCCGCGGCTCGCCTGAACCTGGAAAGCGTCGATCCAATCTGCCGTCGACGGCGGGGCGGAATTCGCGCACCGGGCTCCCGGGTGGAGTGGTTGTGCGCACGGCGGAGTGGGGGTGTTTACTGCGTGAGCGGCGTGTATCGCAATGAACCCAGGCTCCAGGTCCGTGACAGAAGCCCCATTCACTACGGTGCAGTGTGGTTAAGGGTTATAGTCCTTTCTATTACACACATCTTGCGTGATTTTCGCTGATTTTTCGATGCTCGCATAGAAAGGGCTGGACACAGACGGTTGCCTTGCGTAGTCTTGCGCTCGCCGCGGTGTGCGGCGAGGAATGGCGGACGCGTGGGAAGATCGAGGCGCTGCGAGGATCCCGACGTGCAGGCTATTATTGAGGCCGGCACAGAGTCGGTCGAGTGGGTGACGCAGGAGTTTGCCCGCGCTGACCTGCGCGACAAACGACTGGACCGTCGCTTGCGCAAGACTGCGGAACACCTGGCCAAATCTCCGGCCTCGCCGATCAACGAGGCGTGTGGCAATTGGGCGAGCACGCAGGCAGCGTATCGGCTGTTCAACAACCCGAAGGCGAGCACGCCGGGGATACTCAAACCGCATTGGGAAGCGACTGCTTCGCGCATAGCCGGCTGCGGTGGTCCGGTGCTTGTGATGCAGGATACGGTGTTCTTCTCCTACGGCAGCCACGCCAAGACCCGCGGCTTGGGGCCGATCGGCAAGAGTAACGCGGCACATGACCGGGGTCTGATCATGCACAACGCGCTCGCCTTCACGAGCTCGGGGGTACCGCTGGGGATCGTGAGCCAGAGTATCTGGGCACGCCGGGAAATCCCCGAGGAAGACTATCAGGAGAAGATCGAGCGCCTGCAGGTCACGGCGATCGAGGAGAAGGAGAGTTCGAAGTGGCTTGTGGCGCTCAAAGAGACCGTAGAGCGGGCGCCGGCGGGCGTGCCGGTCATCACGGTGGCGGATCGGGAATCGGACTTCTTCGAGTTTTTGACGCACGCGAAGGAGCTACGCGCGAAGTATCTGATCCGTGCCCGCACCGATCGCAGGCTCGTGCCCGAGGACAGCGCGGGATGTACTCGGATGCTCGAGGCGCTCAGCGATGCACCGGTCCTCGGCAATCTGACGATCGAGGTTCCCGGCAACGGCAGCCGTAAGGCGCGCAACGCTTCGCTCGAGGTGCGTGTTGCCGAGGTCACGATCCAAGCGCCGCCGCGTCGCGGAGCGCACGCCCAGGCGTCCGGTTCGAGCGAACCGGTCACCGTGACGTTGATCGGTGCGACCGAACAATCCCCACCGGCCGGGAGCGAATCGATCAGCTGGGTGTTGCTGACGAATCTGCTCGTCAAGGACTTCGAGTCTGCCACCGAGAAGGTGCGCTGGTACGGGAAGCGGTGGGGCATCGAAATCTGGCACAAGGTGCTCAAGTCCGGCTGCAAGGTCGAGGACTGCATGCTCGAGGAGGCCGAGCGCCTGAAGCGCTACCTGACCCTGTTCAGCATCATCGGCGTGCGCCTGATGCACGTCGCGTATCTCGCCCGCGCACAGCCTAACCTGCCGGCCACCGAGGTCTTCTCGGCGGTGGAAATCCAAGTGCTGCACCTGCGGGTGACGAAGGCGCTGCCGCCGGCCGGGCAATCCCTGACCCTGCGCGAGGTCGTGCGGATGCTCGGCAAGCTCGGCGGCCACCTCGGGCGCAAGGGTGACGGGGAGCCCGGGGTGCTGATCCTGTGGCGCGGGTGGATGCGCTTGTACGAGTCGGTCGAGATGCTGCACTCGTTGCAAACGGCCGGCCTGGTCGAGGCGAATTAAAGAATGCGCTACTGCGGACGTGACTTCATACCGGCCGAGATCGATCTGATCCGCGAGCTGCTTAATGTGCCGCAGATGAACCGCGCCCGTCTCTCCCGCGAGGTCTGCGACAGACTGCAATGGCGTCGCGACAATGGGAACCTCAAGGATATGAGCTGCCGGGTGGCGCTGAATCGCATGCACGCCGATGGGCTCATCAGCTTGCCACCGCCGCGAAATCCGAAGCCAGTCACTTACCGGTCCTATCCGCACATCGAGCAGGCGGTACTGCCGCCCGACACCCTCCCGAGTATCGACCTGGCGACACTGAAGATCGAGCCGGTGCTCACCAAAGCCGACTCGCTGCTGTGGAATGCATATATCGAACGGCACCATTATCTCGGACATCAACCCATGCCCGGAGCGCAGCTGCGCTACTTCGTACATGCCGCCGGCCACATCGTCGCCGTCTTGGGCTTCGGCGCGAGCGCCTGGAAGGTCAAACCTCGGGATCAGGTCATCGGCTGGACCACCGATCAGCGACAGCGCAACCTGCACCTCGTCGTGAACAATGCCCGCTTCCTCATCCTGCCGTGGATCCACTGCAAGAACCTGGCTTCGCGCATCCTTGCCTTGGTGAGCCGCCGACTGCCCGATGACTGGCAGGCCCGCTATGCTTATCGGCCGGTCTTGCTCGAAACCTTCGTCGAGAAGCCGCGCTTTACCGGCACCTGCTACCGAGCCGCCAACTGGCAGCACCTCGGCGATACCCAAGGCCGCGGTAAGCTCGACGTTCTGCATCGCAACGCTCAACCCATCAAAAGCATCTGGATCTATCCGCTCGCGCACAACTTCCAGCAGCGGCTCTGCGGCGGGTAGATCAGAGCCATCCACAACATGAACCGGTCCAGGCAATCCCGACAGTCCACTGAGGTGGAACCGACGCCAACGTTCGAGGAAGACTACCTGGACATCGATCACTGGCCATACGGTTGGGGCGCCGAGGCGCGCACTCTGCCCACAGCAAAACGTATCCGTGATCTGTTGAAGGCCTTTCTCTGCGATCTGTTGAGCAAGCGCCTCGCTCGTAAAACTTTGCTCCAGCATCGTGAACATCTCTGCATCCTCGCCGAAACGGTCGTTCAACGAATCAATCAGAAACCTGCGTTACGCAGGAAAAACATGGTACCCGTGATGATGGCGTTCATCGACGAGGACGGCGGCCCCCTTCTGTATCCCTCTCGATCAAAAGAACAGTGTTCGTTCGACTCCACGTGCCTGAAGTTGCGCGACTTCCTGCTAAACTCGAAAATCCCATCGGGTTGATTTATCGGTCTCGCTCCGACTCGATGGCATCACTCCGAAAAGATCTGTGTAATAGAAAGGTTATAGTCGAGCCGACGAAAAAGCTCATCGGTCACTTTTGGACAGACCGGGAAACCACGGGCGAAATGGAATTGGGCGAGCAACGGAATAAAACGTTTCAGGATTTTCCATCAGCGCTAGATTACTACCGGGCGCTGCATAAGGCCTGAGCAATAGACTCAGATCCCAATTCGCTCGACCTAATCGAGGGTGAGCTGATCGTCGCGGCGACTGTAGAGACCTGTCGTGACTCATGTATCCAACATGTCCCAGTCATCGCCCAGAACCCAACGCAGGGCCGAAAGCTTTCCGTTGGGCATCCCCCAGTCGAAGTCGTCCCACGGTCCGAGGTTTTTCAGGCCGTATTTCTTTTCGACCTTCGCGGCGGCGCGGAGGGCACCTTCCCAAACGTCGCGCTGAATGGGCCTTCGTAAGTGGTCCTTGACTGGGAGTGTTTCCATTTCGACAATTGTTGTTTGCCCGCGCTCGATTTTTTGGCGCGTGATCTGGTGGCGGTTGTACCAGACCTTTGTGCAGAGTTCGTCGATCGCATCGACGATGTCTCCAAGACGCCGCGGCTCTTCAAACCATTCCTGCTCGATCATGATGTCGGCGAACTGCGCCGGCGAGACGCGGCGCAGCGCTTCGCCCAGCGTCGTGAAATATCGAGACTTCACGCGGGAAAAACCGGACGCTATATCCGGGTGAGGGAGTGTGGTGCTGGCGTTTGGATGACTGAAGTCCTTGGTGTTGTGCGTGACGAACGCGAACCTCGCGCGCGCCGCATCTTTGGCCGCCACCGCGTCCGCGTACACCTCGATCCGGATGGCGTCGTCGATGCCGTTGCGCTGGCGGTGGAAGGGCGCTCGGTTGTCGATGGCGCGCTGCGCGGCGAGGAGCTTCACGGCGTCCGATATTTCAGTCACGACCGCGCGCGAAAATAGTGTCTCAATGCGGGCGACTGTTCCAACGGCCGCGCCGCCGAGAGTCGGGGGGCGGTGATCGACGTTGTTGCTCTGGTGGAGGACCATGCGCTTATTTTGTGGATCGCCGAATTTCTCCACCGCGTCCTTGACGCGCTTCATGGTGCCGGAAAGGCTGCGGCCGCTTTCCTCGATAACGCGCGCCTTGTTTCTGCCGAATTCGTCAATGAGGGTGCGCGGGCCTGCGGCGCTTGGCAGAATAAGTCCGGGTGTGCTCGGCAAAGCTAGGCCAAGCGAGTTACACGATTCGGCACATGATGCCGCTCAAGCGCAGCTTGTGTTCGTGAACCAACCGAATCGCCATGCGTTGGAGCAACGAAACGGCATCATTGTGCCATCAGCCGGACCTTGCCGACTCGCGCCAGATCCACATGCGATTTAGCGCGCCAAAGGTCGTATTGATATTGCATGGCGAGCCAGCTTTCCGGGGTTCGTCCCAACGCCTTTGAAAGGCGTAGCGCCATCTCGGGGCTGACCGCGCTGCTGCCTTTCAATACGCGGCTCAACGTGGAGGTTGCGACACCCAACGTGGTGGCCAGCTCGCGACCGCTGATGTGGTTGGGCTCGAGGTATACCGAGCTGATGAATTCGCCCGGGTGTGGGGGGTTATGCATCGCCATCAGTGATAATCCTCGTAATCCAGGACGTAAGCATGCCCATCCCGGAATTCAAACGTCAGTCGCCAGTTTCCATTGACCCAAATCGACCAACGACCCTTCTCCTCGCCCTTGAGAGGATGAAGCCGAAAGCCAGCGATGTTCATATCCTCGATGACCTGCGCGGTATCGAGCGCCACCAATTGCATCCGAAGCCGCTTCGCGTGATGCGGCTGAATGCCGGCTTGGGTCCCCGACTCATAGAACCGGCGTAGCCCCTTGTGCCGGAACGATTGGATCATAAATCATTATAGCGCGTTGCGCATCGCGCAGCAGGTGGCGGCCGGTAACGGGTCTCGGGTAATCCCTCGACGAACTCAGTTCCGGGTCCATGATTTTTCAGCGGGTTGCGCACCGATCATCATTTGATTTCCCCGATTTCAGATTTCGCGCGCGCGAACGCTTCGAAGTAGGTGTAGCGAGAAGATTCATGCAAAAAGGCGCCACGCCGATGGATAACTCAAGGGTTCAGGCTCAAATTGTCCGGTAGTGGCTCCGTTTTGCAACGTACGGCGAACTGGCCTGGGCCTGGGCGTGCAATGAATGTCAAAAATGCCGTTTTCAGATGCCGGCGTGACCGACCGGCGGCGACGATTCGCCAGCGGCCGCTTGCTACGGTAGTCCCGATTCGGGATCGAGGCTAAAAAGCCCCTACTTCGCGAAGTAGCAATCCGTTCATAATCAATGCTCTAGTGCGCATAATAAGCATTATGGTAACTCGTGAAGTTAGGCAACTTTCTCACCCAGTTGTCGCGTCTCATAAATCGTGAGACTGGGTTTCGGCGGTCTGGTGCGCCAGAGGCCCTGGAAATCAGCCCGGCTCCCGCGTGTTGCGCGGCCCCAGTCTCACCATTGCTGAGACTGAAGGTCATCTGCCCGCGAAACACCGGCGTTTTTGCCGGAAAGTCTCAGCAATGGTGAGACGCTGCGGGAAAGTCTCACGCTTTCTGAGACCGGCTTCTACGGCTCTTCAATTGGAATATAAGCCTATCGCGCAGCTGTTTTCATCTCGTTGCACATAGACCTGCCATTCATCGGCCGCCGTCTCACGAATGGTGAGATTTTCCCGCAATACTCGCCGCGGTGCGTTGCTCCTGAGCCTACGATGCCTATGGCGATCCGCGCCGGCCGCCATCGTTAGTTTAACAATCAAGTAGATGCAAAGGCCACTAGCAGGATCGCACCATTCTCATGATTTGTGAGATCCGACATCACTGCGCTTAAACCCACTGTGATTCATGACCGCACATTTCGGGCTGCACGCCAAACAGGCACATGTGGATCGGCCAATATATGGTTAGGCACACTAGTGTCCGGTTGACGATGAATTTGTCAGCTGCAACATAGTGATTTCATGGTAATTTTCTGCACTTTCAGTGTGGTGTCGACTTGAACGAGAAATGCCGATTTGGGTCGATTTTCGAGGTTTTGACCCCGAGAATCGTTCATGTACACCGGCAAAACTCTGTTCGCGCAGCTGATGGATTTTCTGCCGTGGACGACCTTTCAACGTCTCGTCAAACGCTACGACGGCAACCACGGCGTGCGCACGCTGAATTGCGCCGAACAATTTCGGGCGATGGGCTTCGCGCAACTGACGTACCGCGAGAGCTTGCGCGACATCGAGGTATGTTTGTCTGCGCAAGCCGAGAAGCTCTATCACATGGGGTTTCGCAAGCCGGTGAAACGCTCGACGTTGGCCGATGCGAATGAGCGACGCGACTGGCGCCTGTTCGCCGATTTCGCTCAAGTATTGATTCGACAAGCACGCGCGCTGTATGCGAGCGACGCATTGCAGATGGATCTCGACGCGATGGTCTACGCGTTGGATTCCACCACGATCGATTTGTGTTTGGCCTTGTTCGATTGGGCACCGTTTCGCTCGACCAAGGCGGCGATCAAGCTGCACACATTGATCGATCTGCACGGCTCCATTCCCTCGTTTATCCACATTTCCGACGGGAAAATGCACGACGTCAACGTGCTCGATCTGATGACTTACGAGCGCGGCGCCTACTATGTGTTCGATCGCGGCTACGTGGACTCCGAGCGTCTTCATGCGTTGCATTTAGCAGGCAGCTTCTTCGTGACTCGCGCCAAGCGCGGCATGAATGCACGGCGCCTGTAAGCGGTGGCCCGGATAGTTCGGACAGAAATCCGTCTGGGATAAGTGGAATGCCCCGCTGATTGATTGAACCCTGCGAGCGGTTCTTCGTCAAGTCTGCGTCTCTGCTGTTTTGCTATCGCTCTACCCCAAGCGCAGTCTGATGCCGAAGGCAGCAGAAGCTCCTGGTTTTTTTCTTGGCCGGAAAAGTTCAATCGAATAGGAAGCCTCAGGAGCGGCGATCGCGAGGGGCCCGCTACCTGAGCATCCCCCGATTTCCGATCTCTGCCGCCGTCTGCGTTCATGGCGATCCTTCAGGCCGCGATGGCCAGCGGCTCGCCAGCGTTGGTCGCGTAGTAGATTTCATCGGGAGTTTGATACTCGTGCGACTGGTGAATCCGCCGGCGATTATAGAAATCGAAATATCGGGTCAATCCGGCCTGCAGCTCTCGTCCGTTCTCGTAGGCGCGCAAATAAATGTCCTCGTATTTCACGCTGCGCCATAGCCGTTCGATAAACACGTTGTCGATCCAGCGTCCCTTGCCGTCCATGCTGATGCGCGCCCCGGCGGCCTCGACCACCTCGGTCCACGCTTTGCTGGTGAACTGCGAGCCCTGATCGGTGTTGACGATCTCGGGCGCGCCATACCGGGCGATCGCTTCGGTCAGCGCTTCGACGCAAAAGTCCGGCGTCATCGTGTTCGAGATCCGAAATGACAGCACTTTGCGACTCGCCACGTCCATGATCGCGACCAGGTACAAAAACCCGTGCGCCATCGGCAAATACGTCAGATCGGACGACCACACCTGATTCGGTCGATCGATAGTCAGACCGTCGAGCAAATACGGGTAGATCTTCGCATCCCGTGCCGGAATGCTGGTTCGTGGTCGGCGATACAGCGCCTCGATGCCCATGCGGCGCATCAGAGTCGTCACGTGGACCCGCCCGACGTCGAAGCCATCCCGCTCGAGCTGCTTGGCAAGCCGGCGCGCCCCGTAAAACGGGTGCTCCAAGTGAAGCTCGTCGATCCGGCGCATGATCCGCAAATCCTCCTCGCGCACCGGACGCGGCGTGTAGTACACGCCGGTCCGGTTCAGATCGAGAAGTTCACACTGGCGCGTCACGCTCAATTTCGCCCCTTGGTCAATCATCGTCGTCCGCTCGGTCCGGGGAAGCGACCGAGCGCGGAGTCTAAAAAATCGCGTTCTACAATAAGTTCGCCGATTTTTGCATGCAACTCGCGGATACGTTCGCGATCAGTCGCGCTCTCCAGGGCGCCAGCACCAAAAATCCCGGCTGCGTTCTCCAGCAGCTGCGTCTTCCAGCTGGTAATCTGGTTCGCGTG
>Ga0307374_10010724_pt1 | contig 13194 bp, 12 predicted proteins | sample OX3MG_FD_202532 | JGI IMG/M metagenome (GOLD analysis project Ga0307374, IMG submission 202532) | Soil microbial communities from Risofladan, Vaasa, Finland - OX-3 | ecosystem: Environmental > Terrestrial > Soil > Coastal area > Acid sulfate soil | place: Finland: Risofladan, Vaasa | collected...
CGCCCTCGGTTCTGCATCAGGGGCTCCCGTGGACCACGCCGAACGGCGTGATACACCCATCTTCCATACTGGCAATGCTTCGCCGGCAGTTCTGTCGCTGTGGGTAGGCGACTTCTGTCGCTAACCCCGAGCACCCCCAACGGGATTCGAACCCGTGCTGCCGCCGTGAAAGGGCGGTGTCCTAGGCCGCTAGACGATGGGGGCCGGTGGTCGACCGGAGCACCTGGCGAAGAGTGCGACGGCCGACCGGACGAAGACGAAGCAGTAAGCCTATCTGGCGCCGATCGCAATGCCGGCGTCTGCCCGTTCCTCCTCCGGCAGAGCCGGAACCACTTCGGGGGCGTGGTATGTACAGGACAAGAAGCACTGCGTGGCGCCGATGACGAGGATGGTCACACCCAGGAGGTGGACTTCGACCAGGGCCGCCGGAAGGTGGGTGAAATACTGCGTGTACCCCACAGCGGCCTGGGCCACCATGACAGCGAGGAGCATGCGCCCCGCTCGGCGCACCCGCTCGGGAACGTCAGCCAACTGAAGGCCGACCACGAGGCCGACCGTGAGGCCGACCAGGAGCATGACCAGGCTGGCGTGGAGTTCGGCCAGATCACGCAGCGAGACCGGGATGCGCTTGGCGATCTGCTGTCCGGACGAGTTACCACCCAACGGGCCGGCGCCGGTCGCCGCGGTGCCGGCCGCAATGACGAAGCCCAGGAGCACCAGGACGCCGTAGTGGAGTTGCAACAGGGGGCGCGGGACGAGGAGACGGGCCGAGCCCGGGCCGTAGTCACGGGTGGAGCGATGGGCCAGGACGACGGCGTTGGCCAGCAGGACCATGGTGGCGAAGAAGTGCACCATGACCAGGTAAGGGTTGAGCTTCGTGTAGACGACGATCCCGCCCAGCACGGCCTGCGCCAAAATTCCGGCGACCAGGCCGCCGCTCAGGTAGATCAGGTCCCGCCGGCGAGGCCGGCGGAAGATGGCGGCGAGGAAGGCGGCCGCCACGGCGATGGTAAGGACCACCGTGACCAGCCGGTTCCCGAATTCGATCAGCCCGTGGAACTGGACGGCCGGGGTGAGATGGCCCACTGAGCACTCGGGCCAGTCACTGCAACCCAGCCCCGACCCCGTCAGGCGGACGGCACCGCCGGTGACCACAATGAGGGTGACCAGCGCTAGCGCCAGCAGATTGAGGCGGTGGCTCAGAGAAGCGGAGACGGTGAAGGGGCGGCGTCGCGACACTCGCGCTAAGAGTACCGGGGCCTCCCACTTGGTCAGGAACGGGCCCCTGGTCGTAGGCTGAGCGAAATGTCCGCCCCGGCTCCCACTCTGCAGGCTCAGGTTTCGATGCGGTCGACCGTCGGCGCCTATATAGCCCTGACCAAGCCGCGGATCATCGAGTTGCTGCTGGTCACCACCTTGCCCACCATGGTGGTGGCACGGCGGGGATTGCCCTCGCTCTGGCTGATGCTGGCCACGTTGGTCGGAGGGACGCTGGCGGCCGGCGGGGCCAACGCGATCAACATGGTGGTCGATCGGGACATCGATCGCCTGATGAACCGGACCAAGAACCGGCCGCTGGTCACGGGAGCAATGTCGCCCCGGGCCGCGCTGACGTTCGCCCTCAGCCTCGAAGTGGGTGCCTTCGTCGAGCTGTGGTTGGCCGTCAACCTTCTCTCGGCCGTGCTCGCGCTGTCGGCCACCCTCTTCTACGTCTTCGTGTACACGTTGTGGCTCAAGCGTCGTTCGTCGCAGAACATCGTGATCGGCGGGGCGGCCGGTGCCGTCCCCGTACTCGTCGGCTGGGCCGCGGTGACCAACAGCCTTTCGTGGGCACCGGTGGTGTTGTTCGCCGTCATCTTCATCTGGACCCCGCCGCACTTTTGGGCGCTGGCCGTGCGCTACAAGGAGGACTACGCGGCGGCCGACGTGCCCATGCTGCCCGTGGTGGCTTCCATGAAGCGCACCACCCGTGAGATCGTCATGTACACCGTGCTCCTGGTCGCCGTCTCGCTGCTCTTCGGACCGGTGGCCCATCTCGGCCTCATTTACATGATCTCCGCCGCCCTTCTCGGCGCAGGCTTCCTCTTCATGACCACGCGTCTGTGGGGGCTCGCCCGTTCCGATCGCGCCACGGGACGCGAGGCCATGCGTGTCTTCAGCTACTCCATCACCTATCTCACCGTGCTGTTCGTTGCCATGGCGGGCGACGTACTCATCTCAAATCACCTTCACTAGTTTGGCCGTCGCATGACGGACACTTCGACTGGCCCGCCCGCGCTCGGCCCACCCACAGGGGCCGTCCTCCCTCGCAAGCCCCGCAAAGCCTTCCTGGTGATCGGTCTTGTGGTCGCTGCCGCTTTGGGCGTAGGTCTCTTCACCTCCATCGGCACCAAGAAGAACTCGGGACCTCCGCAAGCGGGTGGCCAGGTGCCGTCGTTCGCCGCGGCTCGCCTCAACGGATCGGGCACGGTCCAGGTCCCGGCTGATGGTGGCGGCGGTGGCACGCCGGTGGTACTGCTGTTCTTCGGCGAGTGGTGCACCGTGTGCAAGGTCGAGCTCCCGCCGCTGGCGACCGCCATCCGGCACCAGTCCGCCAGTGGGGGTGCGCTGAGCAAGGTGCACGTCATCGGCGTGGACAGCGACCACATACGGCAGACCGGACTGTCCTTCGTGAAGAGCCGCGGCATCGGATTCCCGGTGGCCTTTGATCCCAATATCGCCATCACGAACGGCGCCTTCTATTTCCAGGGCGATCCCTATGCCGTCTTTGTGAAGGGGGACGGCACCATCAGCGCGATCGTGCCCGGTCCCATCTCGGTGGCCAAGTTCACTGCCGAAGAGAAGAGGCTCATTCCCAGCGAAAGCTGAGTGCGGCTGCGAGTGGGGCCGCGACGGCCCAGACGGCCAACACGACCCAGGACGACGTGGGCACGGTAGATCCGCTGCCCAAGGCGGCGTGGAGGCCAGCTGCGAGCGCATCGGCGGGGAGGAGCTTGGCGACCGCCGCCACGCCGGCGGGCAACTTGGAGATCGGGACCACCATGCCCCCGAGGAGCAACAGGACGAGGTACAGGCCGTTCGCCGCCGCCAGGTTGACCTCAGCCTTCAGCCTGCCGGCCATGAAGAGCCCCACGCCGCCGAAGGCGACGGTGCCCAATAGCGCCGCCCCTACGGCAGCGAAGGCCGCCCTACCTGGACCGTGTCCGCCCGGGTTCCAGCCGAGCCCGAAGCCGACGGCGACGAGCACCGCGGCCTGGAGAATCTCGACCAGCACGACGGTGGCGATCTTGGCTCCCAGAAGGCGTGGCCGGCCCAACGGGGTCGATGCGAGACGCTTGAGGACGCCGTAGCCGCGCTCGAATCCGGTGGCGATACCCAACGAGACCATCGCCGTCGACATCACGGCCAGGGCCAGGATCCCGGGCACGAAGAAGTCGACGGCCTTCTGGTGCGGCGTGGAGACCACATGCACCGTGGAGAAGAAGAGGAGGAAGACGACCGGGATGCCCACCGTCAACAGCAAGGTCTCACCGCGCCGGAGGGTCATGTAGACCTCGGCCCCGGTCTGGGCGATGAGCGCCCTCATGAGCCGCCCCCTTGCGGCCGCCGTTGGCGCCGGGCTCCACGCCTGCGCCGTGCTCCCGGGGCGGATGGAACGGGTGCGGAGGCTTCCAGGGCCGCGGTGCCCACCGCCTCGAGATAGACCTCCTCGAGCGTGCGCCCGGTCACGAGGTCGGTCAAGGTGGCCTGCCGTGCCGCCAACCAGGTGGCCAAGGCGGCCGTGGCCTCGGGTCCCGATACCCCCTCGATGTCGTAGCGACCGGGTGCTCGTTCCACGACGCTCGCGCCCGTCCCGAGCGCCACGGCCAGCGAGGCCGTGTCGAGCCCCGCCGGAGCGCCGAACGTGAGTCCGACCGTTCCGCGCGTTGCGGTCAGACCCTGCGGCGTCCCTTCGAGCACCACCCGACCCGAGGACAGGATGACAATGCGGTCTGCCATCTTCTCGGCCTCGGCCAACTCGTGCGTGGTGAGCAGCACGCACACACCCTGGCGTCGCAGATCGGCCACCACAGCTCGTATGGCCAGGCGGCCCTCGGCGTCGACGCCCGCCGTCGGCTCGTCGAGAAGGGCCACCTGCGGTTGGCCGATCAACGCCAAGGCCAGGGAAAGCCGCTGTTGCTCGCCCCCGGACAGATGGCGCCACGGTGTGGCGGCGACGGCGCGCAGTCCGACCAGGTCGAGCAGGGCGTCGGTGGCGAGGGGGCGTGGGTAGTAGCGAGAAAAAAGGTCAAGGACCCGTCGTGGGCTCAGCATCGGATAGACGCCTCCCCGTTGCAGCATGACCCCCATCACGCCGGTCAGTTCGCGGTGATCGACCGTGGGGTCGAGTCCCAGGATAGAGATGTGGCCGCTGGTCGGCCGCCGGTAGCCCTCGAGCGCCTCGATGGTCGAGGTCTTCCCGGCCCCGTTGGGCCCCAGGACGACGAGCACCTCACCGCGATCGGCCGCCAGGCGCAGGCCGTTCACCGCCGCCACCTCCCCAGCCGGGCCGTAGCGAATGGTGAGGTCGCGCACGTCTACGGCGGGAACCGTGTCAGTGGGCATGGCGTCGCAGGCTACTTTGAGCAGCCATGATCGATATCCGCGCGCTGCGGGAAGACCCAACCGGGGTCAAAGCGGCGCTGGCCCGTCGTGGCGTCGAAGAGTCCGAGGTGGATGCCGTGATCGCGGCTGACGTGGCCCATCGGGCCCTCCTGTCCCGCGCCGAGGCGCTGCGGGCCGAGGTCAAGACGCTCAGCCGGGCCGTGGGAGAGGCCATGCGGGCTGGCGACAGCGCCCGCGCCGAGGAGCTGCGCGCCCGGAGCCGCAGCCTGGGCGAAGCGGAGCGGGCGGCGGCGTCGGATGCCGACGAGGAGTGGGAAAAGGTGCACCAGGGCCTGCTCTTTCTCCCCAACATCCCGGCCGACGACGTGCCGGCGGGGGACAGTGACGCCGACAACGTCGAGATCAGGCGTTGGTGGCCCGGCCAGGCGAGCGGCGCCGCTGAACCGGTGCGGAGCGCCGATCAGATGGTGCCGCACTGGGAGATTGGCGAGGCCTTGCAACTCCTCGACATGGAGCGCGGCGCCCGCTTGTCCGGCTCCATGTTTCCCCTCTACCGCGGCGCAGGCGCCCGGTTAGTGCGCGCCCTGACCGCGTTTGCCCTCGACCGCCACACGCCGACGTACGAGGAGATCCGTCCCCCGACCGTCGTGTTGACCGAGACGATGGTTTCTACCGGTCACCTCCCGAAATTCGCCGACGACGCGTATCATCTCGAGCGCGACGACCTGTGGGCCATCCCGACGGCGGAGGTGCCGCTGACGTCGATGCATCGGGGCGAGATTCTCGAAGAGTCCGTCCTCCCTCTTCGTTTCAGTGCTGCGACCGCCTGCTACCGGCGTGAAGCAGGATCGGCCGGACGCGACACGCGTGGGCTGCTGCGGGTGCACGAGTTCGACAAGGTCGAGCTCTTCGCGTACACCACGCCGGAGCAAGCGCTCGAGGCGCAAGCCGATATCTTGCGACGCGCCGAGTCGTTGCTCCAAGAGCTCGGGTTGTACTACCGGGTCATGGATCTGTGCACCGGTGACCTCGGAGGTCCGTCGGCTCGCACCTTTGACCTCGAGGTGTATTCGCCCGGGGTCGACAAATGGCTCGAGGTCAGTTCGACCAGTTGGTATCGCGATTACCAGGCCAGGCGCGCCCAGGTGCGGTACCGCCCTTTTGGCGGTGGTCCGCCCCAACTGGTTCATACCGTCAACGGCTCAGCCCTGGCCTGGCCGCGCATTTGGGCCGCCCTGGTCGAGAGCGGGCGTCAACGTGACGGCGCGGTCCTTCTGCCCGAATGCCTGGCCCCGTACGTCGGGGGCGAGCTGCTCCTCGAGGCCCCGTAGTCCCGGGCCGGGAAGGCGCCTACGGCTCGGACGAGGTGTCGCTGCCCGCCCCACGCGCTCGCAGCAACTCCTCGGTCCCCCTGGCGTCTCTGGGCACTCCGAGGTGGTAGCCCTGGCCGAGGCGGCACCCCAGCTCGCGCAAGCGCTCCACCTGGGCTGCGTTCTCGACTCCTCCGGCAATCGTGGTGTGCCCCAACGTCTCGGCGATGCTGATGATCGCTTTGGCGAGACCCTGATCGTCCTCCCGGGCCACTGCGTCGACGAATGACCGGTCGATCTTGAGAATGTCGATGGGGAGCTGTTCGAGGTAGGCCAGGGAGGAGTACCCGGTCCCGAAATGGTCGAGGGCAATCCGCAGCCCGAGAGCCTTGAGCGCGTGCATGTTCTGGACGACGGCCGCGGTGTCTTGCATCATGGCGCTCTCGGTAATTTCGAGAACGAGGTTGGACGGCTCGAATTTGCTGGCGGCCAACATCGCGGCCACGTTCGCCTCGGTGCCGGGGTCAGCCAGTTCGTGAGCCGAGAGATTGACGCTGATGCTGAGGTCGGGAGGAACGAGTCCCCGCGTCTGCCATTCGCGCAGCTGGGTACACGCCTCCACGAGCACAAAGCGGTCGACCACGTCGATGAGCCCGACCTCTTCGGCAAAGGGGACGAAGGCGCCGGGTGGGAGCAGTCCCCGGAGCGGGTGCTGCCAGCGCACCAGCGCTTCGAAGCCGACCACCACGTCCGTCACGAGGTCGACGATGGGTTGATAGTGCAGGACGAGCTCTTGGCCGGTCGTCGTGCGTCGCAAATCGGCTTCGAGCTCGAGGCGCTCCACGATGGCCGTATGCATCTGGTCGCGGAACTCCTCGTAACAGTTCTTGCCCTGCTCCTTGGCCATGTACATCGCCAGGTCCGCGTTGCGCAGGAGTTGCTCCCCGGTGCAGCCGGGCACCCCGAAGGTGATGCCGATGCTGGCGGTGGCCACCACCTCGGTGGTGTCGAGAGTGACAGGTCGTCGCAGGGCGGTGAGAATCCGCTCGGCCAGCTTGACGATGTCGGAGTGGCCCTCGATGTATTCGATGAGCACGGCGAATTCATCGCCTCCGAGGCGCGCTGCCGTATCGGATTGACGGATGCATCCCAGCAGCACTTCGGCCACCGCGCGCAGGAGCGCGTCCCCGGTCGAGTGACCCAGGCTGTCATTGACGGTCTTGAAGTTGTCGAGGTCCAAGAACATCACGGCGATCGGCCTGCGGGTGCGATCCATGCGCGCCACGGCCTGGTTCAGCCGATCGCTGAAGAGCGCCTTGTTGGCCAGCCCGGTGAGAGAGTCGTGAAAGGCTTGATAGGTCAGCTCCGACTCGAGGCGCGCCCGTTCCGTGCTGTCACGGAAGCTCCACACGCGGCCGACGACTTCGCCGTCAACGATCTGCGCCCTGGAAAAGCGCTCGAAAACGCGCCCGTCCTTGAATTCGAGGATGTCAGTGGTCTCCATGCCGGGGTGCAACGCGACGCGAGCTCTTCGACCTTGGCCATGAAGGCTTCAGGATGGACGAGCTGGTCGAGCAGGGCCGTGAGCGCCTTCTCGTTGAGCTGATTCATCCAGAAGGATTCGGGCAGCATCCACATGTCGGCCAACTGGCCGTTGACGCTGGTGATGGCGCCCCTGGCGTCCACCACAATGAGCCCATCGGCGGTTGAATCGAGCGTGGCGCGCAGCAACGAGAGGGCCGTTCGTAGTTCGAGCTCCGCCGCCGTACGGGCTGTGATGTCGTGCGCGGTGACGATATAGCCGCCGACGGTCGGATCGTCGACCAGGTTGACCACCGACAGCTCGAAGGGAACGGCTTCAATCCCTTTACGACGCAGAAGGCGAACTTCGACCGTGACCGGGTGGGCCGCGGTCGCCACCCGGGAGGCTCGCTCCATGGCGGCGCCGAGGGTACCGCGGTCTTCGTCGAGCACGATCCCGCTCAGCGGCATGAATTCGACATGCTCGGGGTCGTGTCCGAGCATTCTCGTCAGCGCGGCCGAGGCGCATTCGATATCACCCGCGGGCGACACGAGAATGGTGATCGCCGCTGCGTTATGGACAAGTGACCGGAAACGCGCCACCTCGTCGTGCGCCACCTCGAATCGCCGCCGTTCGGTCAGGTCGCGCATGCTGAACAACACGGCGCCTTGCGCGAACCAGCTCACCGGTGTACCGATCAGTTCGAGGAGGCGCCAACCCGACGGTGTCTTGGCCCGCACTTCGAGGGTGGTCCCGATCTCCTTGTTCTGGATGGAGACGAGCGAACACCCCACCAACTCCAGATCGTCGGGATGCACAAAGTCGAGCGCCGAGTGCCCGCTGTACTCCTCGAGCGAGACCTCGAACATCGCCGCCGCCCGCGCGTTGCCCCATAGCAGGTGTCCCTCCGCGTCGAGCACAATGACGACATCGGGGAGCTCCTCTAGGAGCCGCGCCAGTGTCGCATCCTCGGTGGTCATCCGGGGCCCTCCATCCGCCAATGAATTGGAGCATTCTAAGCTGGCCGGCCGCCGCCGAAGAGGGCTTTCTCGCGCAAAGGTGCAGGAGCTGCGCCTTCAGGAGGTGAGGGCGGCGAAGCGGTACCCGACGCCCCGCACCGTGGTGATGAGGACCGGGACAGAGGGGTCGGCTTCAATGCGGGAACGCAGACGTTTGATGTGCACGTCGAGCGTCTTCGTGTCCCCGATGTAGTCGGTGCCCCACACCCGATCGATGAGAACGTCGCGGGTGAGGACCCGCCCGGAATTCTCGACCAGGAGGCGCAACAGCTCGAACTCCTTACGCCGTAGATGGACCTCTTCGCCACGCACGAAGGCCCGGCGCTGGTCGAAATCCATTTTGATGCCGCTGGACTCCCATACACCTTCGCCGTCCAGATCAACGGTGCTGCCGTGCTCCACGGCGTCAGGACCGCCCGGGGCGCGCCGGAGGACAGCACGCATGCGGGCCACGAGCTCGCGCAGCCGATAGGGCTTGGTGACGTAGTCGTCCGCGCCCATCTCCAGGGCGACGACGGTGTCGATTTCGGTGCCCTTCGCCGTCACCATGATGATGGGCACGCGTGAACGGGTGCGGATCGCCCGGCACACGTCCACTCCCGACATCTTGGGTAGCATCAGGTCCAACAGGAGTATGTCGGGGTCGGTTTCGTCATAGAGGCGCAGGGCCTCGGCGCCATCGCGCGCCACGATCACCCGAAATCCCTCATTGGTGAGGCCGATCACCAGGGCATCGATGAAGGACTCCTCGTCTTCGGCGAGGAGTACCCGGATAGGACCTTCCACCCCGGCCCGCACCGGCGACTGCTTCTGCTTGCTCACGTTTTGCTTGCTCATGCCAGTCGATCCGTGTGGAGCGGGAGGACAAGGCTGAAGGTGGACCCCTCCCCCTCGCGGGACTCGACATCGACCCATCCCTGATGGTTGTTGGCCACGTGGCGCACGATGGACAGTCCCAGTCCGGTGCCTCCGGTGTCGCGGCTGCGGCCATGGTCGACCCGGTAGAACCGCTCGAAGATGCGGTCCAGATCGCGGGCCGGGATCCCGATCCCGCTGTCTTGGACGGAAAGGCGCACATAGTCGCGCTCTTCGCCCCGCCAGTCGTTGCGGGCGGCCACGTTGTCGATGCCGCCCAGGACTTGTTCACCCTCTGTGGGGACGGGGGCGGTCGTACTCGAGGCCGCGGCGGCCCACGCCGTCTCCGAGGTCGTGGTCTCGGAACGCGGCAATCCGGCGTCGCCCAGGGCCTCAGGGCTGAAGGCCGCCTCCACCGACTCGGTCAGGACGAGGGGGGTTTGACCCGCCGTAGTGGCGGTGCCCCGGCGCACCGTGCCCGTCACGACCACCTTGGAGTCGTCATACGAGTAGGTGATGGCGTTCTCGAGCAGCGCATGCATGGCCGAGACGAGCTGCCGGCGCTCGCCGACCACGGCGATGGGGGGAGAGGGCTCGTGGAGGACGATCTCGATGCCGCGCTGGTCTGCCGTGGAGCGGACCCGCTCGATGGCATCCGCCATGACCAGGTTGACCAGTACCGGTTCGCGTGACGGAGCTTCCTCTGACTCGATGCGCGAGAGGTCCAGGAGGTCGTCGATGATGCGGCTGACCCTGAAGGCTTCGTTGTGGATGCGACCGGCCAGGCGCTGAGCTACCTCGGCATCGGGCTCGGCCACCAGCGTCTCGGCCAGCAATCCCAGTGCGCCGATGGGGGTCTTGAGCTCATGGCTGACGTTCGCCACGAAGTCGCGGCGGATCTCTTCCAGCCGGCGTCGTTCGGAGATGTCCTCAATCAATGCAATGACCCCGAGCGGGCGGCGCCCGTCGTCGATCTGGCGGGCCCGCACCTGCAGCGTCCGGCGTGGCGGCCCGTAGAGGTCGAGTGTCCGTTCTGCTGTCCCCTCGTGCCACGCGCCCTCCAGGAGCTCGGTCACGGCTTGGGCGGCCAGCGCGTCCCCATGCCGGCTCACCATGAGGGCGTTGGCGCGCCCGTTGCGATAGATCACGTTGCCGTTCTCATCGCAGAGGACGACGCCTTGCGTCAGCGTATCGAGCGAGCGCCTGAGGCGAATGGCGTCCGAACTGGACTCAGCCACCGACTGCGCGGCCCCACCGGTTACCAGCTCCAGGTAGGCCAGCGCCGTCTCGATATTCGACTCATCTTCGGGTGGATCGAGGCCCAACCTCGATCCGAGTGCGGTGAGCCGTTGCGAGATGGCTCTCCGTCCCCAGCGTCTTCCCAATGAGGTCGCCACGGCAATCGCGGCGATGAAGAGGACGACCGCGCCGACTACGACGTAGATGCTGCTCATCGTGCTCAGCGCAACGAACTCCTCGCCAGCGATCACGACCCCCAATATGACAGCCCTGGAAGGGGCGCGGGGACAATGTCTCAGGAGCCCCTAGGTCCTGTTTCTGAAAAACACTGAAAGAGATTGAAACAACTCAAAAAGGGAATCCGCTTGTTTGTGCGGATCCGGCTGGAGCGGGATCCGTCAACGATCGGGTCCTCCTGGCTACATTGGCCCATGGACGTCTCCACCAGGAACCTGAAGAAGTGGATCAGGGATCTGGGGGACCTCGGTGTGCAGACGCTCAGCTTCGCCGGTGCGCTGGGCGGCTGCCGCGAGGCGTCGCATCGACTCTTGGTCGTGGGGACGCCTGAGTTCGAACCGTGGCATTTCGTGGCCCACTTGAGTGAAGAGGCCCAAAGGCAGGGACGTGTCGATCTTCGCCCGACGCTGATGCGCTGGAAGGTGCCACCGGGCGCACCGGCGCATCTTGCGGTCTCCGTGGACACGATCGCTCACGCGACAAGGGATCAGACGGTACTCGTCGTCTCGTCGCACTTTCGCTCGTGGGAAATGCTTGAACGGGTGTCAGACGCCAAGCGACGCGGGGCGCGCATTATGTCCGTCCACCGTGGCGACGACGATCTGGCCGATCTCTCCCATGAAATGTTGTCGGTTGATCCGCGCAGAGCCGACCGTGACTTCGAGGTGACCCAACACATCGTGACTGACGCTGCGCCCGCTGGTGGGCAGCACACTCGAACGCGATGGTCCCGGGGTCTTTCCCGGCCCCGATTCTAGAAAGCCGCATCGTCCTAAGACCGGTGGGGCGAAAGCCCTGCGAACCGGAGATCAAACAAATTTTGAGCTCACGACAATAGGATCGTCGAGTGGGTCGGCGCTCTCCTCAGGAGGTCGGCGGGAGCGCAGAGTCCAAAGGAACCGATCGATGGGCTGCGCGCACCCGTCTGGCCGCCCTCGTCAGCCTCTCTGTTTTCCTCCTGCCCGTGCTCATCGCCATTGCGGCGGCCAATGAGCTCGTCCGTTTCATACCGGAGCCGCGGTCCGGGGTGGGCGTGTTCGCCTGGTGGGCACTGGTCATCATCGCACCGTGGGTGATCTATTTCGGAGCGAGCCGGTTGGCCCGGCGAGCGCTGCCACTGGCTGCGCTCTTGAAGATGACGTTGGTGTTTCCGGATCGGGCCCCGAGCCGCATGGTCGTCGCACGTAGGGCGGGCAGCACCCGGTCGCTCGAACGCCAGATTCGCGCGGCCGAGACGCAAGGCGTCCATGACGAGCCCTCGGTCGCCGCTGAAAGAATTCTCGCCCTGGCCGCCTCCCTCAATAGACACGACCGCATGACGCGGGGGCACTCTGAACGGGTCCGTGTCCTCACCGATCTCATTGCCGACGGACTCAATCTTCCGCCTGAGGACCGGGATCGGCTCAGATGGTCGGCGCTCCTTCACGACATCGGCAAGGTCACCGTGCCGGGGGCCGTGCTCAACAATCCGGGCAAACCGGATGCGGCCGACTGGAAACTCTTGCAGCGGCACCCGTAGGAGGGGGCGCTCCTCACCGTGCCGCGGCCGAGTGGTTGGGAGAATGGTCCGCCACCGTCATTCGGCACCATGAGCGTTTTGACGGCACCGGCTATCCGTACGGACTGAAGGGCGAAGACATCTCGCTCGGGGGTCGGATCGCGGCGGTTGCAGACAGCTACGAAACGATGACGGCGGTCCGTTCGTACAAAGCCGCCATGACGCCCGAGTCCGCTCGTACGGAGCTCGCCGCGTGTGCAGGTGTCCATTTCGACCCCGCAATCGTGCGCGTGTTCCTGGAGGCATCAATAGGCCGAATCCGCTTGCTCGGTGGGCCGTTGGCTTCACTCGGCGACATTTCACCCAATGGTCTCCCTCGTCTCGAACATCTCGTGGCGACCGCCGGCAGTGCGCTCGGCGGTTCGCTTGTCGTGGCCGGGATTGCCATTGCATCCGTGGTCGGGATCCACCACTCTCCCATCCGCACGGGGCAACTAGCCGCAAGAAATGTGTCCGGTATCGCGTCGGCAACGCACGGGACACCAACCATCCCCGGTACGGCCAACCCATCCGCCGCCGGGGGTAGTAGCGATCCCTGCACGGCCCCGTCGGGCGGATCTGCGCACGCAACGGCCACGGGGTCGAGCCCCGCGGCGACGGGTGCCCCACTTGCGCCCGCAAGCTCGACATCGCCAACGCCGATCTCACCGCAACCACCAACGCCTCCGGCCAATCTGCCGCCCCGCCGCCCGGCACACCGCCGCCCGTGACACCGCCGCCCGTGACACCGCCGCCCGTGACACCGCCGCCCGTGACACCGCCGCCCGTGACACCCCCGCCCGTGACACCCCCGCCCGTGACACCCCCGCCCGTGACACCCCCGCCCGTGACACCCCCGCCCGTGACACC
>Ga0307374_10010725_pt1 | contig 13194 bp, 12 predicted proteins | sample OX3MG_FD_202532 | JGI IMG/M metagenome (GOLD analysis project Ga0307374, IMG submission 202532) | Soil microbial communities from Risofladan, Vaasa, Finland - OX-3 | ecosystem: Environmental > Terrestrial > Soil > Coastal area > Acid sulfate soil | place: Finland: Risofladan, Vaasa | collected...
CGGCCAGGGTCGTACCGCTTGATGATGTCCACGTCCGACGTCGGGGTGCTCTCTGCGCCTGGGAAGCTGCGGACTCGGTCGTAGAGCGCGTGGATTCGCACCACTGGAGCGATGTTCTGGTACCAGTGGTGATGTTCTGAAGGGTGAATCGGGGCATGGCCTCGGATGAATGGCGCAGGGCGCAGCTCACTACGCCGACTTTCCAGGACGTTGTCGAGCTGCTGGAGCATCTCGTCCTGGTGGTCGAGCTCGTCGGCCAACAGCTGGCTCAGTTGATCGATACGGTCGTAGAACTCGTCCGAGTACCGCAGGTCTATGGCACTGACCCCGCGGGACAGCTCGTCGAGCCGCGACGTGAGCCGACGGGCGGCGGTGGAGTTGCGATCGAGAACCAGGGCGAGGGTTCCTTCGTCCAACTGTCGTAACACGCGAGCCACATCGTCGATCGCCGCTAGGCGCAAGGCGGACTGTTCCATGATCTCCTTGCCCGCGGTGCCTCTGTCCCGTGCAGGGCTGACGGCGTCCTCGCCGCTGTACTTCGATGGAGAGAGGGCATACCAGGTCGAAAAGAGGTCTCGAATATTCGCAGATGTCTCTTCCAGGAGGTCCAGAGAGTCGGCATCATCGTCTGAATTCACGGGACTGTTGGCTGTGCTCATGCGGCCGCCCCCTTCTCTTGCGCTGCGAAGGAGGCCCTATCCAGGGACTTCGCTCGCCGCGTGGTCCTCGCCTCCCTCATGGTCTTGCCGATGGCTGTGGCGAACCTCTTGGCCGTCGTCGGGAGCGTGCGCACGAAGGAGGGATCGAGCACCCCGCCTGCTTTGTGATCGAAGATCCCATGCGCTCCGGCATCGGCGTCTTCGTCGGCGGCCTTCTCCAGGTTCGAAGGTCGGGAGGCAGACACCGTCTGATCGGTCAGTTGCGTATCCCAGGCACCGATGGCTGCGTACTGGTTGCCCAGGCCCGGGAACAGACTGTCCATCAGCACCAGCATCTTGTTCCAGGACCCCACGATTTTTGACCTGCGGCCGTCGATGGCCACGTCCACGATGAATTTGGCCGGAAGTTCCGGCTGGTAGATCGGCGGGACAGGTTGCGGATGGTGGTCGAGAGTGGTTTCGCACCAGTCGAACTGGGGTGTGTTGACCGCGGGGAGATGGACCATGCTCAATCGGACGTGGCTGCCCTGGTGCAGGAGTTCGGCCCGGGTGGACTCGAAGAATCCCCGACAGGCAAACTTGGAGGAGCAGTAGGCCGACTGCAGTGGAATGCCGACGAAGGCGAGCGCGGACCCGACATTGACGATGTTGCCCCGGTCTCGCGGCCTCATTCGGGAAAGAGCGGCCATCGTGCCCCAGACCTGCCCCAGGAATGTGACTTCGACGGCCCGTTGGAACTGGGCCGGTTCCACGTCCTGCAGCGGAGCGAACACCGTGGTCATGGCGTCGTTCACCCAGACATCGATGGGACCCAGCTGGTCTTCGACTCGGCTGGCGGCCGCATCAACGTCTTCATAGCTGGCGACATCGACGGGCACCACGAGGGCTCGGCGTCCGGCGGCTTCGACCTCCTTGGCTGCTGCCTCGAGTCCGGCGGTGCCGCGTGCCAACAGGGCCACATCAAAGCCACGCTCGGCGAAGGCACGGGCGGTCGCCCGACCGACGCCAGCAGACGCCCCTGTCACAACGGCAATTCCTTGTGTAGTCATCATCTCTCCTCAGCGATCGACCGGATTTGCGCCCCTCGACTGTCCCCTTAAGCATCTATTGCACTGTGCAAGTATCTCTAAACATCATTTCTCGCCCAATCACGATGAGACGGGGACACCCGGATTCCGCTGCCCGGGGTGCCGGCGTGTGCAAAGCTGCGCTCGTGCCGTCCGAAGCTGACCGCATTGGGGTCGCCGATGCCGACGCCGAGCTCATCGACGCCTTCGTCGTGACCAGCCGGGCGCTGGTGGGGATCGTGGCGCGTAGCCTGGCCGGGGCGGGTCAGGACGTCACCCTCCCTCAGTACCGGACTCTGGTGATTCTCTCCACTGAAGGGCCCCAGCGCATCATCGATCTGGCTACGCACCTCGGAGTCACCGCCTCGACAGCCAGCCGGATGATCGACCGACTCGTCCGTAAGCGCCTGGTGCGGCGACGTCAGGCCAAGGAGGACCGGCGATCGCTCCGAATCGACCTGACGGAATCCGGACGGGACGTCGTGGACGAGACGTCGAGGCGTCGAAGGATCGAGATCGAGCGCATCATGAAGGAGATGCCGGCCGGCAGCCGAAGACCGTTGACTGAGGCGGTGGTGGCCTTCGCTGCCGCCGCAGGCGAGTCGCCGACCGTCTCCCCCCTACCGGTTACAGAGCGCTGACGTAGAGTCCCGTCAGTTCGGGAAACTCGAGAGGGCGATCTGGAACTTGGACCCGGTGCCGGTGAGCTTCGGGTTCGAGGCGCTGCAGTCTCCGGTGACGGTGTCACCGGAGACCTCGGCGTAGTAGTTGCCTGCCGCGGTCGGAAAGTAGATGCTCTGGGCCGACGCCGTGCCCGTCTTGGGACTGGTCGTGGCTGTTGCTGTGGCGGCGCCGGTCCCATAAGGCCGCTTTTTGTTGGCCGCATTGACGGTGGTGGAGATGGCCCTGGGATTGTCGATCGTGTACCAGCAGTTCCCTGCCGCGGATCGGTTGGCCAGCACGATTCCGTTGCCGCCGGCCGACACGTACACCGAGACGGTCGAGGGACCCGCTGACGTCGAGGTCGTGAAGCCGAGGGACCGCTGGTCGCTGGCGAGGGCGGTGGCCATGAAGGCGGGGAACGAGGCGTACTGGGCCGTGCTGCCCAGGGCGAAGGACTGGTTGTTGGTCTGAAAGACCGTGCCCGAGTCGACCAGCGCGGTGTTCAGGTTCTGCTGGGCACCTCGGTCCTTTGCCGTTTTGCTCGTGCCGAGGAACGTGGGGATGGCGATGGCCAGCAGAATGGCCAAGATCAACAGCACCACCATGAGCTCGATGAGGGTGAATCCCGAATCGCACTCACCTCTGCGCCTGCTACCAGGGACTTCCATGATCTTCGCATCGTCAGACATCTCGGAAGACTTGAGAATCCGAGGCCCGAGAAAATCCGTTTAAGGATGCGTGCATAGTGCAATAACCACAGTATGCAAGGTGTGGAAGCTGAGGAAGCGAAGGTTGGCGCACTCGCCTCGCCCTCGCGACCCAGCGGGCACCTCTTGATCGCCGCTCGGTATCTGTGCCTGACAGCGCTTCTCGTCGGTGTGGTGGGGCTCGCAGGAAGGTGGCTGGCCTGGCCGTTGCTCACTAGCACGGTTGGCCCCACGGCCTACCTGTTCGCCACTCATCCGAGGACCGAACCAGCGCGACTACGGAATGCGGCTATCGGCCACGCCGTTGCCGTCGGACTCGGCCTCGGTGCGTTCGTGCTCTTCGGCTTGGAGCACCACCCATCAGTGTCCAGGGCGGGAATGCCGTCGTGGCGGCAGGTGCTCGCCTCCGCTGCAGCTGTTGGAGTGACTATGTCGGTCCTCGAACTGCTCCACTCCCATCACGCGCCGGCAGCCGCGACGGCGCTCCTCATCACCACAGGCCTGGCGAAGCCGGGATCACCGTTGATCGGGCTGGTGGTGGGTCTCGCCCTCGTGGTGACCCTGGGCCCGCTCTGTGCCCGATGGCCGTTGTCACCACGAGATCGTCGTCTGACAACCACCGGTTGGTCCGAGGGAGCTACCACCGGTCCACCACTGACCGCGGGCGCTCCACGGCGATGAGGCCCACGCGCACCGATGATGGGTTCGCTCCGATTGCCGAGTACGGCGTCCTCGGCGACGGACGGACGTCGGCCCTCCTCGCCGCAGACGGGCGCATCGACTGGTGGCCTCTGCCCACGCTCGATTCACCGCCGGTGTTTGCCGCCATGCTCGACCCAGAGGTAGGCGGCCACCTCACCCTTGTGCCGTACGAACCCTATGAGGTCGAGCGTCGCTACCTCGACGAGACCAACGTCCTCCAGACCACCTTCGTCGTGGGGTCAGGTCGCGTCCGGACCACGACAGCATTGAACGTGGGAACGGCAGGACGCCTGCCCTGGACCGAGCTCGCCGTCCGCATCGAGGGCCTGAGCGGCCGGGTGCCGATGCGATGGGACCTGATCCCGGGGACCCGGTTCGGCCAGGCCAGTCCCTGGGTGTCGCGCCGGGGCTCGACTCCGATCGTCTCGCTGGGAGACCAGACTGTCGCCGTCGTGACGTCGGGTATGGCTACCGTGACCGTCGGTCCGCACGGCGTCCACGGGGAGTTCGTGGCTGAGGCGGGCGTTCGTGCGCTACTGGCCTTCACGGCGACCGATGGCGAGCCCGTCTTCATCCCCACGGCGGCGGCGATCGACGACAGGATCGACCGGACCGTGGAGGCCTGGTGCCGGTGGAGCCAGCACCTCACCCCAGTCGGCCGATGGACCCCAATGACCACCCGCTCGGCGCTGGCACTGAAGACGCTGATCACCGAGGCGACCGGCGCCATCGCCGCTGCCGTCACCACCTCCTTGCCGGAGAGGATCGGCGGGGACAAGAATTGGGACTATCGCTACGCCTGGGTACGCGACTCGTCCTTCACCATCGATGCATTGATCAGCCTCGGCCTCCACGAGGAAGCCCACGGTTCTGTGTCCTGGATGCTGGACGCAGTGCGGAGAAACGGACCCGACCTCCGTGTCTTCTACACCCTCAACGGTTCCACTCCTGGCGGGGAGACGGACCTTCCTGCGCCGGGCTACCGCCACTCTGCCCCGGTCCGGGACGGCAACGGAGCCGCAACCCAGATCCAGCTGGGTACGTACGGCGACTTCTTCGACACCATCTTCCGATACACGGACGAGGGGCACGTGCTCGATCCGGGGACCGGCAGAATGCTCGCGGATCTGGCCGATCGGTGCTGCGATGACTGGCGCTCTTCGGATTCCGGCATCTGGGAACTCGACGATCTGCGGCACTACACCATCTCTAAGATCGGGTGCTGGGTGGCGCTCGACCGGGCCGTCCGCCTGGCGTGTAACGCACAGATTCCCATCGAGCACTCGGCGCGCTGGGAGGCAGAAGCCCGGGACATCCGGGCGTGGATCGACCAATGGTGCTGGTCGGAACCGAAGCAGGCGTATGTGTTCTACGCAGGGACCGAGGATCTGGATGCCTCGGTGCTCCTGGCCGCCCGCACCGGGTTCGATCGGGGTCCTCGCCTGTCCTCGACCATCGAGGCCATCGAGGCCGAACTCGGCCCGGGACCCTTGTTCGCACGCTATTCCGGTGCGGAGGACTCCGAAGGCGCGTTCGTGGCGTGCACGTTCTGGATGGTGCAGGCACTGGTCCTCACCGGGCAGAGGGCTCGTGCCGAATGTCTCATGGAGGAAGCGGTCGGACTATGCAACGACCTCGGTCTGCTGTCGGAGCAGATTGACCGGGCGAGCGGAGAGTTCCTGGGCAACGTTCCTCAGGGCCTCTCCCACCTGGCGCTCATCAACGCCGCCACCGACCTGACCCACGCCGAGGCCGGGGTTGATACATCGATGCGGCCGGTGCTGACCGACTTCGTGAGCGCGGAGCATGTGCCGCAACGGGCAATCGAGCAGGTGCAGGAAAAGGAGATCAAGGATGAAAGTGTCAGACGTCGTGCTGTCCCGACTCCGTGATTGGGGTGTCCGTTCGGTGTTCGGGTACGCGGGGGACGGGATCAACGGGTTGTTGGGGGCGTGGGGACGAGCCGACAACGACCCGAAGTTCGTCCAGGTACGCCATGAGGAGATGGCGGCATTCGAAGCGGTGGGATCCGCCAAGTTCTCCGGCCGGGTCGGCGTGTGCGTAGCCACGTCGGGCCCCGGGGCGATCCATCTCCTCAACGGCCTTTACGACGCCCTGTTGGATCACGTCCCGGTCGTCGCCATCGTCGGACAGACCAGCCGGTCAGCCATGGGCGGCTCCTACCAGCAGGAGGTGGACCTCCAGTCGCTCTTCAAGGACGTGTGCCACCAGTACGTGCAGACCGCCTCGGTGCCCCAGCAGCTGCCCAATCTCATCGACCGGGCGTTCCGGGTGGCACTGACCGAACGGGCACCGACCTGCATCATCATCCCGTCAGATCTCCAAGAGCAGGAGTACGAGGCACCCACCCATGCGTTCAAGATGGTCCCCTCCAGCCTGGGTGTCGACTGGCCCGAGGTCTCCCCGGATGCGGACTCACTGGCCCGGGCTGCCGAGATCCTCAACGCCGGTGAGCGGGTGGCCATCCTGGTCGGCAGCGGGGCCCGGGGGGCGGCCGCCGAGGTGATCGAGGTGGCCGACCGGCTCGGTGCCGGGGTGGCCAAGGCGCTGTTGGGCAAAGACGTTCTCGAGGACGACCTCAGCTTCGTGACCGGCTCGATCGGTCTGCTGGGAACCAGGCCCTCCTACGAGATGATGGCCGACTGCGACACGATCCTGACCGTGGGATCGAGCTTTCCATATACCCAGTTCATGCCCGACCTGGGCCAGGCCCGGGGCGTGCAGATCGACATCGACGGCAAACAGATCGGCATGCGCTATCCCTACGAGGTGAACATGGTGGCCGACGCCAAATCGGCGCTCACAGCCCTCCTCCCACTGCTGGAGAAGAAGGTGGACCAGCAGTGGCGGGAGACCATCGAATCGAATGTGACCGAGTGGTGGGAGACCACCGAGGACCAGGCCATGATCGACAGCGCCAAGCCCGGCTTCGTCAATCCGATGCGACTGGTCTGGGAACTCAACGACGAGATCCCGACCGACGCCATCGTCGCCGCCGACTCCGGCTCCTCGGCCAACTGGTACGCCCGACAACTGAAGTTCAAGGGCACCATGCGGGGGTCGCTCTCGGGCAATCTGGCCACGATGGGGCCCGGGGTGCCCTACGTGATCGGGGCCAAGTTCGCCCACCCGGATCGCCCAGCGCTGGCGTTGGTCGGTGACGGAGCCATGCAGATGAACGGCTTGGCCGAGCTCATCACGGTGGCCAAGTATTGGAAAGAGTGGGACGATCCTCGACTTGTGGTGGCGGTGCTCCACAACAACGACCTCAACCAGGTCACGTGGGAGATGCGGGCCATGAGTGGATCGCCGAAGTTCGTCGAATCCCAGGCGCTGCCCGACGTGGACTACGCAGCCTTTGCCGGTTCACTCGGGCTCCAGTCGCTGGTGGTCCGCCGACCCGAGGACCTGCGCAACGCATGGCACGCGGCGTTCAGTGCTGACCGGCCCACGGTCCTCGACGTCTTTACCGACCCCGACTTTCCCACCATTCCTCCCCACACCACCTTCGAACAGGCCAAGGACACGCTCAAGGCCATCCTCTCGGGGGACCCTGACGCCCTCGGTGTGGTCCGGGCAGGTTTCGAGGAGAAGCTGCACGAGATCCTGCCCAGCCGATGATGTCGAAGCGCAAGACCGTGGCGTTGGCCCATATCGCACCGGCATCGGGCCACCGGTCGTATCTGCAGGACATTCGGACGGGCCGATTCGAGCGCTCGCTGGCGGGGCTGGCCGCGGGCGGGGCCGTGATCACCACCGGGGAGGTGTTCCTCTCGCATGACGGTGCCAGCTTCGGAAACAAGATGATGTGGACCCCAGTAGTCGTCATCCCGTTGATCGTGCCGGCGGGGATCGCCGCCGTCTTCAGCCGGAAGGCGGCCAAGACGGTGCTCCCCTTGGCCTCGGCGGTGGTGGTCCTGAACGGCATCCAAGGAACGTATCTGCACATGCGTGGCGTGGCGCAGAAGCCAGGGGGCCTCGGCAACCTCCGCTACAACCTGGAGATGGGGCCGCCGGTCTTCGCACCGTTGCTGGCTTCGATGGTCGGCGGGATGGGGCTGCTCGCCACGCTGCTCCGGCGAGAGGGGGAGTAGTGCGCCCGTTGCGACCTCGACACCGGGGTGTGACCCCGGGGGGACGGGGACGCTTCCCCGGGTTCGATGTCCTGGCCCACGTCGAATCCTGGGACCAGGCGACGGCCGGTGTGATCCTGGCCCGGCTGGCACCGACCACGGAGCTCAGTTTCTTCACTGAGGACGAGCAGGCGACGGCCGGTCCGTTGTTCGATCTGCTCCTCGACCAGCGGGAGTCCCCCAAGGTTCCCGTCCTCGGGCTGGTCGACCACCGGCTGGCCCTCGACGAGTCGGATGGCTGGTTCTACGACGACCTGCCCGAGGACCGACAGGCGTGGCGACTGACCCTGGCCCATTTGGGCCGGGACGCCCGGGACCGGTACGGCGAGAGTTTCCACGACCTCGATGCCAAAGGGCAGTCCGAGCTGATCCAGTCGGTGCGGGACGCCGAGCAGTGGCACGGGATCGCCGGCGCCCATGTCTGGTCGCTGTGGACGCGCTACGCCTGCTCGTCGTTCTACTCCCACCCCTGGGCGTGGAACGAGATCGGATTCGGGGGGCCGGCCTACCCGCGTGGCTATCAGGCCCTCGGAGTCGGAAAACTCGAGCACTGGGAGGTGCCCCAGGAGCAGCCCAGGGCCCCCGGGAGAGCTGAGCATTTTCCGTCCCCGACCAAGAACGGGGGCAGGGGGACCGAGGCGGGGAGCACCAATCCGTGACGGCGCGTTTCACCGACGCCGTCCGCAGGCGAAATGAGTCGGCTTGGCTGCTTCCCTCGGGGCAGGAGCGCACCAGCCACGCCCTTCGTCGTGACATGCGGAGGTTCGAGGATGGTGACGAGCTCGACGCCGTCATCGTCGGCTGCGGCGCCGGCGGGGCCACGATGCTCCAGCGCCTGGCCCGGGCCGGGTGGCGGGTCGCCGCCCTGGATGCGGGACCGTTCTGGGATCCCGACGCCGACTGGGTGAGCGACGAGCTTGGGTCGCATCGCATCTATTGGAACGAACCCCGGGTCATCTCCGGTTCGGATCCTGTGCCGCTCGGGTCGAACAACTCCGGCCGGGGCGTGGGCGGGTCCATGGTGCACTACGCCGGCTACGTGCCGCGCTTCCACCCCTCGGACTTCCAGACGTTCACCCAGGAAGGCTGCGGTGCGGACTGGCCGATCTCCTACGAGGACCTCCGTCCGTATTACGAGCAGATCGAAGAGGAGCTTCCGGTCTCGGGGCAGCCCTGGCCCTGGGGTGACCCGCATACCTACCCCTACGCCCCCCAGCCGGTCGGTGGGAACGGCGAAATCTTCCTGCGCGGAGCAGCTGCGGCCGGAGTCGAGGCCCGGGTGGGACCCGTCGCCATCGCCAACGGGCGCTTCGGGAATCGGGACCACTGCATCTACCGTGGCTTCTGCCTCCAGGGGTGCAAAGTCAACGCCAAGGCCTCCCCTCTCATCACCCATGTGCCCGACGCCCTGGCTCATGGCGGTGAAGTCCGGGCCAACTGCATGGTGACCCGGATCTCCCTCGGTGAGGACGGCTGTGCCAACGGCGTCGTCTATCGACGGGACGGCGTGGAACGCTTCCAGAAGGCCAGAGTGGTCGTGGTAGCCGGGTACTCCATCGAGACGCCGCGCTTGCTGCTGCTGTCGGCCTCGGAGCGGTATCCGGACGGACTGTGCAACAACATGGGCCAGGTGGGCCACTACGTAATGGTCCAGGGCGCCGCACAGACCGCCGGACGCTTCACCGAGGAGATCCGCATGTTCAAAGCTCCGCCCCCCGAGGTCTCGAGTGAGCAGTTCTACGAGACCAATCCGGAGCACGATTTCGTGCGCGGGTTCTCGATTCAGAACGTCTCACCATTACCCATCACGTACGCCGAGCACGTGATCGCCCAGGGACATTGGGGTGAGGCGCTTCGCGAGTACATGGCGGACTACGTGCACTGGGCCACGATTGGCTCATTGTGCGAGTTCCTGCCTCGTTACGAGAACTCGGTGACGCTCGCTGACTACACCGACCGCCACGACCTGCCGGTGGCCAACTTCTCCTACAGCCAGTGCGACAACGACCGGGCGCAGATGAAGCGGGCCCGGGCGGTGATGGAGGAGATCCTCCGAGCTGCCGGGGCTGACGAGACCATGACCATCGACCGCTATGCCCATCTGGTGGGCGGCTGCCGGATGAGCGACCGGGAGGGGTCCGGTGTCGTCGACTCCGATCTCCGGAGCTTCGCCGTGCCCAACCTCTACATCAGCGACGGCAGTGTGCTGCCCACCCAGGGGGCCGCCAATCCTGCCCTCACGATCATGGCGCTCGCCGCCCGATGCGCCGATCAGCTCAGTGCTGCCTCACGGTCGGGGATGACGCGGATGGCGGTGCGATGACCGTCGACGGCCGGGTCGACGAACTCACCTGCGAGGTCTACGACGTGCCCACCGACCGCCTTGAGTCGGACGGGACCCTCTCATGGTCGTCGACGACCATGGTGCTGGTTCGGGTCCGGAGCTCCGGCTCGGAAGGGCTGGGCTGGACCTATGCAGGAGCCGGGGTCAAGAGCGTGGTCGACGGGATCCTCTCCGGTGTCGTGCTGGGGTCCGAAGCGCTCGGGGTGCCGAATGCGAACGAGGCCATGCGCAGGGCTTGCCGCAATCTGGGCCGTCCCGGTGTGGCCTCGGAAGCGATCTCCGCGGTGGACATCGCCCTGTGGGACCTGAAGGCCAAGTTGCTCGACCTGTCGCTGTCCGACCTGTTCGGCCGCGCTGTGGACGAGGTGCCCGTCTACGGAAGCGGGGGATTCACCAACTACTCCGAGGCGGTCACCGAGCGCCAGGTCGAGGGGTGGGTGGGGGAGCAGAACATTCCCCGGGTCAAGATCAAGATCGGGGAGTCGTGGGGCCAGGAGATCCAGAGGGATCTGGATCGCGTTGACCTGGTCCGGCGGGTGGCCGGGGATGCGGTGGAGCTCTTCGTCGACGCCAACGGCGCCTACCAGTCGAAGCAGGCCATCCGGGTGGCCGGCCAGCTGAGTGAGCGGGGGGTGACCTGGTTCGAGGAGCCTGTGTCCTCGGACGACCTCGCCGGGCTCAGAGCGGTCCGGCACGGGTGTGACATCGATGTGGCCGCCGGAGAGTACGGGTACTCGCCGGACTACTTCGCCACCATGATCTCGGCGCAAGCGGTCGACTGCCTACAGGCCGACGCCACCCGGTGTGGCGGCTACACCGCGTGGCTCAAGGCAGCCCATGTGGCCGAGGCCCACCACCTCCAGATCTCGGCCCACTGTGCCCCCAACCTGCACGCCCGGGTGGCCAGTGCCGCGGTCAATCTTCGTCACGTGGAGTACTTCCACGACCACGCCCATCTGGAGGAGCTTCTCTTCGAGGGGACGCTTTCGCCGAAGGGAGGCTCGATGACCCCGGACGGAAGTCCGGGCCACGGGTTGGAGCTGCGAGCGGCCGACGCCGCCCGGTATCGGACCGCGTGATGGGCACTGCCGATCGCCGCCGATCGCCGCTGGGGAAGGGGTCCTGCCGGTGGCTGACGCTGTCGTCATCGGCGCCGGCCCCAACGGCCTGGTGGCAGCCAACCGGCTGGCCGAGGCCGGATGGTCGGTCGTCGTCCTTGAAGCGTCGGACTCCCGGAGGCGCGGTCAAGACAGCGGAGTTGACGGTGCCGGGTTTCCGACTTGACTTGTTCAGTGCCCTCTACCATCTGGCAGCTGCCTCGCCGATCCTCCGAGGATTCGGGCTGGGTGACGACGGTCCTCTTGGAGGGTCGCCCGGTAGGCGCGGACCTGTTGGTGGATCATCTCCTCGATCTCGTCACTGGAGTAGCCGTACATCGCCTCGAGGTCGCGTGCCGGAATCACCACGGGCGGCGCCCCCATCTGTGGAGCCCCACAATGCAGACCTGGAACAGGTTCTACCTAGACGGTAGCGAATAACCCCAGGTCAGAATGCCCATGAGGGGTTCGAACATAGTCCCATAACCTCCAGCCGGGTCTGTGACCTGCACCTGCGCTTTCGCGATCGGAACGGTGCGCCAAGCGCGCACTCCTCCGGCGAGAGGGGTTGACCGTTCAGCGGTCAGATGCCGACGACGTGGACGAGATCGCTGAGCCCGGCGAAGTCCCCGGGATTTCGGGTGTAGAGCGCGAGGCCGTTGGCGTGCGCGGTGGCAGCGATGAGCAGGTCGGCGATACGCCGTCGATGTGACCGGCCCGTCTCGGCAACGGCGGCCACGATCTGTCCGTAGCTCCGAGCCGCGGTGGCATCGAAGGGGAGTGGCTCGAAGGTCGCCTCTACCTGCTGGAGACGAGCCTGACGGCGTGCGCTCTCGGAACCGGAGGTGGCAAGGTGCGGTCCAGCGGCCAGCTCGGCGAGGGTGATTGCGCACACTGCGACCTCCTCTGGGAGCGCGTTCCCCACCGTCTGGTCGTCCCAGTCGATGACGACCGAGGTGTCGAGTAAGCCCGCTGGCATCTATAGCCCCTGGTCCACGACCCGATCGAGGTCCGCTCTGAACCCTTCTCGGTCGATCCTTGGTCCCGTCGCGGCGAGAACCGCAAGCTCGGCCGTCGGCACAAAGGTCCGGCGCTGCTGGATCGGACGTAGTTCCGCTACGGGTACGCCATTGCGGGTAACGATGAAGCTCTCTCCAGCGGCGACGGCCTCGATCACCTTGGCGTTGTCGTTGCGAAGTTCTCGCTGTGCGATGGTCTTTGCCATGAGCAGACTGTAGCACACAAAGCTACGCACAGCTACGAGCCAAGAAGGCCTTTGACAGATCGATTCCCCCGGACCCGCCATCCAAGGTCGACGTTGGGACCTCCGACCGTGGGGGCCCGAGTCTTATTGTGGCCCCCAAGGTCCACCCGATTGGTGCAGGTCAGCCCGGGCTCGGACCCTGGCTGACTCGCGCCCCGGCTGGCTCGCGCTCCAGCTGAATCCCCGCGCGATGGGGCTGGGTTGCACGGTATCGCCACACGGGGCAGGGATGCTCGGAACGCCTCGTTCAACCGGTCCTCACCGTTGCTGTGCTGCTGGTGTTCAGTGCGTTCGTCTATTTCGCAGCGTGGCAGTTGGCCGTGGCCCTCACCTTGATCGCCGTGGGAGCGTTCGTGTGGTGGCGTAGCGGTAAACCACGGCAGGGCAGGGACCCTGCGGCGTAAGGAAAGTGCCCCACTGTCGGTAGGGGATGGCCGTGCAGCGTCGGATAGCAGTCGGATACTCCGCCCGTCCTAGCCCCGAGGTGCGAAGAACTCGAGTGCGATGTTGTCGGGGTCTCGAAATGACAATGCCGAG
>Ga0307374_10010726_pt1 | contig 13193 bp, 8 predicted proteins | sample OX3MG_FD_202532 | JGI IMG/M metagenome (GOLD analysis project Ga0307374, IMG submission 202532) | Soil microbial communities from Risofladan, Vaasa, Finland - OX-3 | ecosystem: Environmental > Terrestrial > Soil > Coastal area > Acid sulfate soil | place: Finland: Risofladan, Vaasa | collected...
TCTTGTTCTTCCTCTTCTTCGAGCTGACCCTGGTTCCGGTGTACTTCCTCATCGCCGGGTGGGGATACGCCCGCCGGGCCTATGCCGCCATCAAGTTCTTCGTCTACACCTTCATCGGATCTGCCTTCTTGCTGGTGGGCATCGTGGCGGTGGCCTTCATCCACCAGCGCCAGACCGGTCACCTCACCTTCGACCTGGTGGCCCTGAGCGCCACTCACCTGGACACGGCCAGCCAGATCCTGCTGTTCCTGGCCTTCACCGCCGCCTTCGCCGTGAAAGCGCCGGTCTTCCCCTTCCACACGTGGTCGCCCGACGCCTACGGCGAGGCCCCGACCAGCGGCTCGGTGATCCTGGCCGCTGTCATGGCCAAGCTCGGCACCTACGGCATCATCCGCTTCGACCTGAGCCTGTTCCCCCGGGCCGTGGTGGACCTGGCCCCGCTGCTGCTCACCTTGGGGGTGGTGGGCATCCTCTACGGCGCCATCGTGGCGTGTGCCACGAAGGACCTGAAACGACTGGTGGCCTACTCCTCGCTGGCCCATCTCGGGTTCGTGGTGCTCGGCACCTTCGCGCTCACCACCCAAGGAGTGACCGGTGGCGTGCTGCAGATGGTCAACCATGGCCTCATCATCGCCGTGCTCTTCATCGTCATCGGCTGGATCTACGAGCGCCGTGGCACCTGGCACACCTCGGGGTTGCGAGGCCTGCAGCGCCCGGCTCCGGTGTTGGCCGCCGTGTTCACCGTGGCCCTGATGGCCGGCATCGGGCTGCCGGGGCTCAACGGATTCGTGGGGGAGTTCCTCATCCTGCTCGGGACCTTCGTGACGCACCGGTGGTGGGCGGTGGTGGCCACCTTCGGTGTGGTGCTGGCTGCGCTGTACCTGTTGTGGGCCTACCAGCAGGCCTTCCACCAGGAGCCCGACGAAGCCACCGCCGCCATGCCCGACCTGTCGTGGCGTGAGCGACTGGTGGTGGCACCGCTCATCGTGCTCATCTTCTTCCTGGGTGTGTACCCGAAGCCGGTGCTCGACCGGATCACCCCCTCGGTCAACCGCCTGGTGCAAGGGGTCGAGCTGTCCACCGGCACCCACCAGCCGGCCGTGTCCACCGGCGGCGTCGCCGCGGGGAGGCCGTGATGACCATGCTGGCGGCGGTCGCCCACCTGCTCATACCCAAGATCGCCTACGTCTCGATCCTTCCCGTGCTGGTCCTGCTCGGTGGGGCCATGGCCATTTTGGCCGCCTCGGCGCTGTCGCGCCGGACGCTGTCGGCCTCGGCCACCACCACCCTCACTCTGCTCACGGCCTTGGCCGCCCTGTCGGTGTCGCTCGTGCAGTGGGTGGATGTGCGACATCACGGTCCCCATGTGGCCATCGACGGCGCCGTGGTCCAAGACGGTTTCAGCGCACTGGTGGCCGTGCTCGTGTCCTGCGCCGTGTTCATCTCGGCACTGGTGGGCGACACCTGGGTGCGCCGGGAGGAGGTGAGCGGGCCCGAGTTCCACGTGCTGATGCTGGTCTCGGCGGCGGGAGCGGTGATCATGGGCTCGGCCAACGACCTGATCGTGGTGTTCCTCGGCCTCGAGATCCTCTCCATAGCCCTGTACGTCCTGGCTGCCTTCAACACCAAGCGGCCCGAGTCGGGCGAAGCCGGGCTCAAGTACTTCGTGCTGGGCGGGTTCTCCTCGGCCGTCTTCGTCTACGGCATCGCCCTCACCTACGGCGCCACCGGGACGACCAACCTGCCGCAGATAGCCGACTACCTGGCCCGCAACGTATTGCTCCACGACGGACTACTCCTGGCCGGCATGGCGCTGCTGCTCGTGGGCTTCGGCTTCAAGGTGGCGGCGGTGCCGTTCCACATGTGGACGCCCGACGTCTACCAGGGCTCTCCCACGCCGGTGACCGGCTTCATGTCGGCAGTGGCCAAGGCCGGTGGATTCGCCGCCTTACTGCGGGTGTTCGTGTCCTCCTTCGGCATCATGCGCGCCGACTGGCAGCCGGCCATCTGGGTGCTGGCGGCTGTGACCCTGGTCCTCGGGGCCGTGGTGGCCCTGGTCCAGCGGGACGTGAAGCGCATGCTGGCCTACTCGTCGATCAACCACGCCGGCTTCGTCCTGCTCGGCCTGCAGGCGGCCACCGGACGTGGCGTGCAGGGCTCGCTGTACTACCTCTTCGCCTACACCTTCATGGTGTTGGGGAGCTTCGCCGTCATCACCGTGGTCGGCGGTCGCGGCGACCGGGGCCATGACCTCGAGCAGTACCGGGGGCTCGGTCGCCGGGCGCCGTGGCTGGCTGGGGCCTTCGCCCTGCTGCTCGTGGCCCAGGCCGGGGTGCCCTTCACCACCGGCTTCCTGGCCAAGCTGGAAGTGGTCTCCGCTTCGGTGGGGGCCCGCTCCACGGCGCTGGCCGTGGTGGCCATGGTGTCGGCCGCCATCGCCGCCTTCTTCTACCTCCGGGTTGTGCTGCTCATGTACGGCGTGGGCGACGGCGCCGCCGGCACCTCTGCGCTTGGGGCCAAGAACGTCGGTGCGCCAGAGCCCGGTGTGGCGGCCGAGGTGGCGGGGTCGTCGGCGTCGTCCTACACCGAGGTGCTGCACGGCGAGGAGCGGGGCGAGCTCATGGTGATCGACGCCGAGGCTGCCCATGGCGCGCCGGTCGCCGTGCCGCGGCCCACGGCGCTGGCCATCGGACTGTGCGTGGCGGTCACCGTGCTCTTCGGGCTCTGGCCGGCGCCGCTAATCGACTTCGCCCACCAGGCCACGCTCCTCTTCGCCTGACCGGCAACGCCACAACGCCGCCGGCGGTGATTGGTGCGGCTAGTTTCACAACGCCGGACCTCGCCAGTGAGTGGCTCACCACGCATGGTGAGTCAACTCAGCTACTCCGGAGCTAGTGGCGAAAAAGGCGCTCTGCCCGGTTGACATGGGCATTTGCGGCGTGGTCACCTACATGTGGCACGGCTCCGGCGGGGGAACCCTGGGAGTGTGACCGGGCGGAAACGTGGTGGGGGTGGTTCCTCCCTCACCGCTCCCCTACCGGTTGCCGCTCGTGGCCGATGCAGGACCTCGGGGGCGGAGAGGAGAGGGAGACCGGCGGAAGCGATCGTGATCGTGGGTGGCAAGTCGCGTGCGCTCGCACGCCAGATCCTTGAAGACCAGCGTTCTCAACAAAGGAGATCCATACACATGTTGCGCAAGCTCATCATGAGCAGCGTCGTCGCTGCGACCATCAGTGGAGGCGCCATGGCGTCCACCGCTTTCGCTCAGCCCGCGCCTGGCTCGGTCGGCCCGGTGTCGCAGTACCAGGGTGCCAACCCTCCGTGCTTCGTCTCCACCGGCAGCAACGGCATCTACGCCGGCCAGGGCACCGACCCCGCCGGTAACACCGTGTTCCAGGTGTGCGCCGAGAACGCCAGCCTGCCCATCACCGGCACGGTGACCGCCGGTGGTGGTGCCAGCGCCAGTGGCTTCGCCGGTTACCTGGTGGCCGACGGCAACGGTGGCAACCCCGGTGCTGCGGCCGGCTACATCGGCCTGGCCGGTTCTGGTGGCACCGGTGGAGGTGACCTGCAGATCGTAGGTTGCTCACAAGGCAACTACGACCCCAACGGGTACGCCAACAACCCGGGCAGCACCACCGGAAGCACCGTGGCCAACCCCAACTACCCGTACGAGGACAACGCGATCTTCGACACGGCCAACCCTCAGGGGGCCCAGAACATCCCGGCCAACCTGCAGACCGGGGCGTGCGCCTTCCCGGCTCCGGCGGTTCCCTGATCCTCCGGGGAGCTACGGCGCCGATCCGTAGCAAATGATGTGGGAAGGGGGGCCCGAAAGGGCCCCCCTTCCTCATGTGCCCCCGCCGACCTGGGAGGCTTGCCGCCAGGTACCGACAGCTGCGCCGTTCCCCCGGCGTCTGCTCTCCTCCTGATCGGAAAGACCCATGCCCTCGCCGCGCCCTGTGCGTCACCTGGCCGCCTCCTCGAGGTGGGCCGCCGCCGCCCTGGTCGTGGCCGTTGGCCTGGCGGCCTGCGGCGGTCCGGCGGCCCGTTCCGGCGCCCACCACGGGGCACGATCCGGGGTCACCACCACGTCGGCAGCCGGCGCCTCGGCGGCTGGAGGCGCCAACGGCTCGCACGGGGGCACCGGCTCCACCACCGCCGGCTCCTCCGGCTCCAGCCACCCAGGCGGGGCGACGAGCGGCACCACAATCGCCGGCCAGTCCACCACCGGCACCACGGCGCCGCCGGCTCGCACCGCCAGCCAAGCGGTGTCGGAGTACGTGCAGGCCATCGTGGGCGACAACGGGGCCGAAATGGGGGCCGTGGCCGACAAGCAGGCCCTCGCCCTCGGCGGCGTGATCCTCGACTACCTGGTCATCGACAAGGAACAGGGGGGGACCCCCACGGTGACGTCGAATCAGTCGACACTGGCGCCGTCCGCGGGGACAGGCACCTCCACCGTCACCTTCAGCGGGTCGGTCACCCTCACCACCACCGTGTCGGGCTCGAGCGCGCCAGGCACCTACAGCTACTCGTTGTCGGGCCCTTTGACCGTGGTGGACGAGAACGGGGCGTGGCGGGTGACGAACCTCCAGTACGACAACGCGTCGGTCCAGGAGTGGCCGGAGTCGGCGTCGGGTGAGGTGAACGGGCTCTACGTCCAGGTCGGTTTCGTCCTTTCCTACGGCACCACCACCACCGCCTTGATCACCATGGCCCTGCGCAGCGGCAACGCCAGCGTGCAACTCCAGAACTGCACGCTCACCGCCGGGGGCTCCGGCGCCAACGGGGTGAGCGACTTCACCGGCCCGCCGCAGCCCACCGGGTTGCTGCGCTTTCCCCGTATCAAGGCCTCCCCTACCTCGCTGGCCCTGCACTTCACGTCGTCCACCGGCCAGAACGACGACTTCAGCCTGGCCCTGTCCTGAGGGAGCCCAAGGCGCCCCGGGGGCGCCCCGGCGCCGCCACCGGCGCCGGTCCGGCTTCAGAGGGCTCGCACGAAGCGGGCATCGGTGGCCACGAAATGCACCCAGTCGTGGCGCTTGGTGACCCCGTCGGGCGCCCAGCCCAGTCGCTCGTAGAACCGCCGGGCCCGGTCATTGACGGCCAGCATCCACAGGCATGCCGAGGTGAAGCCGCCGGCGCGCAGCTCGTCGAGGGCCGCCTTCATGAGGACGTCCCCCTGTCGCCGTCCCCAGGCGGAGGGGTCCAGGTAGATGGCCTGCACCTCGCCCACGGCGTCGTGGTCGAGGTCGTCGTCCCTGGTGGGGCTGACGGCGGCGAAGCCCACCATGGTGCCGTCCTCCTCCAGCACCAGCACCACCGGCCAGGGCTGTGTCTCCAAGGTGGCTCGCCAGGGCGCCACCCGGTCTTCGGCCCGCAGGGCGTCGAGGTATTCCTGGGGGACCAGGCCCGGGTAGGCCTCTTTCCACGAAGCCACATGTACAGCGGCGATAGCCTCGACGTCGGCCGCCGTGGCCCGCCGGACGGTCACGGTGTCGGGGTGACCGACTCCGGGTCCGGGTCCGGGTTCGGCGCAGGATGGTCGAGGTCGTGGGCCTCAGGGGCGTCGGTGGGCAGGAGCGAGGCGGCGCTCGTGTCGATGCTGTCGTCGCCGCGTCGTGCCGCGCGTCGCTTGGAGTGCACCAGCACCCGGCCGATGACCGGCACTTCGGCCAGCGACTCGGCCCGCATGATGGCGAGCACCGCCGGCACCAGGTGCTCGGCGGTGTCGTAGACGATGTAGCGCGGCAGCCAGTCGGGCTGGTACTTGGCGTTGAACTTCCACAGCGACTCGATCTGCAAGAAGCTCGACATCTTCTGCAGCGCCCAGCGCTCGGCCCGCACGGCCAGGCCGTCGCCGCGTTCGCCTTCGAGGATGGAGCGCATGGCGGCGAAGTTCAGGCTGAGCCGGCGGCACCCCATGTGGCGGAAGTGCTCGATCGACGACACCAGGGCGAAGTCGATCAACCCGTTGGGGTGCTCGCCCCGGTCGCGCCGCATGAGGTCGAGCGAGTAGCCGTCGATGCCCGAAGCGGGGACGAACTGGCACATGGCGGCCGGTGCTCCATCGGGAGCGGTGACCACGCACAGCACGAGACCATGGTCACGCGGGTCGAAGACGCGGCCCAGCATCATGGAGAAGCCACGCTCGAACTCTCCACGGCGGCTCTGGGACATGAGCGGGATGAGTTTCTCGGCCATGTCGCGCCCCAGCCGGCTCGGATCGTGGAACGATGCCCGGTATCCGTACTTGGCGATGCGGTTGTGGGCCTGGCGCAGCCCCTTCATCTGGCCGCCGTTCAACGAGAAGGGCTGGAGCTCCACCAGCGCCTCGTCCCCGATGTAGATGTCGTGCATGCCGGTGGCCCGGTACATCGGCAGCCACTGCTCGGAGGCGCCCATCACAGCTACCACCCAGCCGCGTTCGTCGGCGAAGCGCCGGAAGGCACCCCACACCTGCTCGCGCTCGATCCGTGGCCCCACCGGGTCCGGCGACACCAGGCACACCCCGCCGTAGATGGCGTAGGCCACCAGGCTGTCGCGGTGGAAGAACCACTTCTTGTCGCTGCGAAGGGCGAAGTAGTCGAGGGTGCCCTGGCCGTGTCGGCGCACCACGTCGCGGGCGCGCAGCTCAGCGGCCCGGCCCGAGCTGAGCCGGCGGTCGACCACGGGCCTGGTGGCCAGCAGAACCGACAGCACGGCGATCACGATGCCCATTGACAGCAAGGTGGGGAACAAGAAGTCGTCGAGGTGGTCGCTGAGCGCGACGGTGCGCACCCCGACCAGGCGTTCCACCACGGCGTAGGCGGCCTGCCACAGCGGGAGGAACCGATGCGGCTGGCGCCCGAGGCGCTCGACCAGCTCGACCACGGAGGTGGAGACCACGGTGATCCCGAGCCCCCCGGCCACCAAAGTGAAGAGAGCGGAGCGCAGTGACGGTCGGTCCGACGGGGCGCGGAACTCCGACCGGTAGGCCACCAATAGCACCAGGACGACGGCCGACAACCCCGACTCCTCGATGTCCCCGCCGCGCACCACGTGGAGGACCAAGGTGAGCCCCAGCAGCACGGCGGCGATGGCCCAGGCCCGGTGCTGGCCGCGCCGCACCCCGCGAGCCAGAGCCAGCAGGCCGATGCCGGCCAGGGCCACCACCGCTCCGGCCGCCTGGGTGGCGGCCAAGGGCAGCACCTGGAGAACCAGGTGCAGCCGGCCTCGAAGCGGCGGGGTGAGCGCCGAGAGCAGGTCCACCAAACCGGCCAAGGCGATGGCCAGCGCCGCCCACCGCCGCACCCGCCGCGAGCGGCGCCGGACGCTGCCCAGGTCCGGCGCCGGCGGCCACGACCCGCCATGGGGATGGGAAGCCACCACCACCGGGTAGGCGTCGTGCACCCGCCGGTAGCGGGCGGCCACCCGTTCGAGCATGGTGGCCGGCGTGGTGTCGTTGCGCGCCAGTAGCAGCCTGGTGTGCAGCTCGGCGCCGGTCTCGAGCTCGACCCACGAGGCCTGATGGTGCTCCAGGAACACCGGCGGCAGCCCCAGGCGTCCCGGGTGCTCCTCCACCACTTCGCCCACCGCCCCGGGCGAGGCGAAGAAGGCGCCGCCCAGGTCGCTCAACTCGGCCTGCAAGCTGGCGCCGGTCACCAACCCGCCGTATCCCTGCCCGGCCAGCGCCCGAGCCAGGTCGCGGCCGCCGTCGTTGGCTGTGGCTCCGGGCAATGCCTGTTCGTCGAAGGGCCCGGCCAGACGCCCCCCGCCGAGAGTTCGCCAGGCGTGGCGGCTAAGCACGCCGAGTACCGCCACCAGGACGAGCACCTCGGCGGCCGACACCACCGCAGCCACCGCCAGGCGGGGGCCCCAGCCCACGGCCCGGGCCCGGGTGATGGCGTTGGCCGGCCCGGCGTGCCCCCGCACCAGGTGGTCGAGAAAGGTGGCTGACTGGGGCAGGCGCAGGGCCACGGCCACGGCGAAGGGCACGAGCAGCCACCAGGCCAGGCGGGCGAAGCGCCGGTACAGCAGCCGCGACGTGAGGAACCGGTTGGCCCCGGCCGGGTCGGTCAGTCGGTCCATGCCGTGCTGCCAAGTCGCCTCAGGGTCGCGAGCGGCCGTGGACAGCGCCGAGGGGGCGGGCGCCGCCGTCGGCGGCAGCTCCACGTCCACCGACGGGGCGTCGCCGGCCTCGACCCTCACCACCCGGGTCCCGGCCCCCGTCTCGAGGCGCAGCTCGACAGCGGCGACCACCTCGGCGCCAAGGTTCTTTACCACTGCGGCCACCGACTCGTCGGCCAGGGCCCGGTCGAGGGCGCCCGCCAAGCACAGCACCCGCCGTTCGTTGCTGGCGGTGAAGGCGGCCAGCGCCTGGCCCAGGGCACTGTGGGCGCCGACGGCGGCCTGAGCCGCGCCGGCCGGGTCTGTCGCCGATGTCAGGTCGAAGAGATTGCCCGCCACCACCACGAGGCCGGGGCCCGACCACGTGTAGAGGGCCCGGGCCAGGCCGGCCGAGGCCCACGTCGAGGCCGGGGTGGCGTCGGAGGCGAGCCCGAGGTTGGCCACCACCAGCACTCGTCGTCCCACCTCGACCGCCACGGTGCAGGCGCCAGGACCGTCGGCCATCTGGGCCATCTTGGCAGCCGGGACCGGGCCCCACTCACGGGCCGGGCCCGAGAGCAGCTGGGTAGGCTCGCCGTCATGTCCGCCATCGACGACTTCTACCTGGAGGAAAGGCGCTTCGCGCCGTCCGACGAGTTCCGGTCGCAGGCGCTGTTCCCCGACCCTTCGATCTACCAGGAGGCGGCCGAGGACTGGGAGGGCTTCTGGGAGCGCCAGGCCCGGGCCCTCGACTGGTTCACGCCGTGGGACAGCGTTCTCGAGTGGGACCTCCCCTTCGCCCGCTGGTTCGAGGGGGGCACCCTCAACGTGTCGTACAACTGCCTCGATCGCCACGTGGCGGCCGGGCTCGGCGAGCGGGTGGCCTTCCACTGGGTGGGGGAGCCCGGCGACACCCGCACCATCACCTACGGCGACCTGCTAGCCGACGTCGAGCGCTTCGCCAACGTCTTGAAGGGCCTCGGTGTGCGCCGCGGCGACGTGGTGGCCATCTACATGCCGATGATCCCGGAGCTGCCCGTGGCCATGCTGGCCTGTGCCCGGGTGGGCGCCGCCCACTCGGTGGTCTTCGGCGGCTTCTCGCCCGATGCGCTGCGCGACAGGATCAACGACGCCTCGGCCAAGGTGTTGGTCACCGCCGACGGCGGGTGGCGACGTGGCCAAGGCGTGGCCCTGAAAGCCAGCGCCGATGTGGCCGTGGCCGGGGCGCCGAGCATCGAGCACGTGGTGGTGGCCCGACGACTGGCTGAAGCCGCCGGGGAGGTCCCCATGGCCGACGGCCGCGACCGATGGTGGGACGACCTCATGGCCGGTGCCGATCCCCACTGCCCGCCCGAGCACATGGGATCGGAGGACCTGCTGTACCTCCTGTACACCTCGGGCACCACGGCCAAGCCCAAGGGCATCATGCACAGCACCGGTGGGTACCTGACCCAGGTGGCCTTCACCCACCGGGCCGTCTTCGACCTGCACGCGGACACCGACATCTATTGGTGCGCGGCCGACATCGGCTGGGTGACCGGCCACAGCTACATCGTCTACGGCCCCCTGGCCAACGGCGCCACCAGCGTCATGTACGAGGGGACACCGGACTTCCCCGACAAAGACCGCTGGTGGGACATCATCGAGCGCTACGGCGTGACCATCCTCTACTGCGCCCCCACCGCCATCCGCACCTTCATGAAGTGGGGGGCCGAGTTCCCCGGCCGCCACGACCTGTCGTCGCTGCGGCTGCTCGGATCGGTGGGCGAGCCCATCAACCCCGAGGCCTGGATGTGGTACCGCAATACCATCGGAGGTGATCGCTGCCCGGTGGTGGACACCTGGTGGCAGACCGAGACCGGCGCCATCTTGATCTCGCCGCTGCCCGGTCAGACCGTGTGCAAGCCGGGCTCGGCCACATTCCCACTGCCGGCGCTGGCGGCCGAGGTGGTCGACGACAACGGCGAGCCGGTGGAGCGCGGCGGCGGCTACCTCACCTTGTCGCGGCCGTGGCCGTCGATGCTGCGCGGCATCTACGGCGATCCAGAGCGCTACCGCCAGACGTATTGGAGCCGGTTCCCGGGCCGCTACTTCGCCGGCGACGGGGCCAAGATCGACGACGACGGCTACTTCTGGCTGCTCGGCCGGGTCGACGACGTGATGAACGTGTCGGGACATCGCATCTCGACCACCGAGGTCGAGTCGTCGCTCGTCACCCACCCGACAGTGGCCGAGGCGGCGGTGGTGGGGGCCAAGGACGACACCACCGGCCAGGCCATCATCGCTTTCGTCACGCTGCGCTCGGGCCAGCAGCCCTCTGACGAGCGCGGCGAGGAGCTGCGCGCCCATGTGGCCAAGCACATCGGGGCCATTGCCCGCCCCAAGACGGTGGTCTTCACCGACGAGCTGCCCAAGACCCGGTCGGGCAAGATCATGCGACGGTTGCTACGCGACGTGGCCGAAGGCCGCGACCTCGGCGACACCACCACCCTGGCCGACCCGGCCGTGGTCGAGGAGATCCGGCGCCTGTCGAGCGCCTCAGCCGGCGAGGACTGAACGGCGGCGGTGGAGACCCCGTCTAACTGGTGCTTGCGCTCAGGGATGGTCGAGCCGGGGCCGGCCGTCATCTTCGACATCGATGGCGTGCTGTCCGACGCCGCCACGCGCCAGCACTTTCTGGAGTGGGGGCGCCGGGACTGGGACGCCTTCTTCGACGCCTGCGGGGAGGATCCACTGGTCAACGAGGTGGCGCGACTGCTCGAGTTACTCGACCCGCACCTGCGCATCGTGCTGCTCACCGGTCGGCCGCTTCGAGTACAGCCGCAGACGCTGTCGTGGTTGGCCCATCATCGCCTGCGCTGGGACCTCCTCGTCATGCGCAACCGCGGGGACTACGCCCAGGTGGCGCGCTTCAAGCGCGCCGCCGTGGCCGACTTGCGGTCGATGGGGCTAGACCTCCGCCTCGCCTTCGAGGACGACCCGCGCAATCGCGACATGTTCCACACCGAGGGAATCCCCTGCATCTACATCCACTCCGGCTACTACGACTGACCGGCCACGGCGGCGTCACGTGCGGCGGCTCGCGTGCGGCGGCGTCAGGTCCCCCGGGTGAGGTCGCCCAGCCAGCCCACGCCCAACAAGGCGACAGCGCCCAGCACCACGGCCAGGTCGCCGAGGCGCTCGTAGACGGTCCGGCCTCGGCGCAAGGCCAGCGTGCCGCTCACCACGTCGCGCTGTCCGAGGGCGCTGCGCTCGAGCAGGCGACCGTCGTGGTCGACCAGGGCGCTGAACCCGGTGGGTGCGGCCTGCACCAGGTCGCGGCCCTGGGCCAGGGCCTGTAGGCGAGCGGCGGCCACTTCCTGGGAGGGCACCTGGGACGTCGAGTACGAGGAGGTGTTGGTGGGCACGAGCAGCAACTCGGCCCCGGCCCTGGTGGCCACCCTGGCGCGACCTGGGAAGAAGACCTCGTAGGAGACCATGGTGCCGAGCGGGCCGACCGGGGTGTGGAGCACCCCGTCGCCGCGGCCAGGCACGGCGTCCTCGGGCACCGCCGACAGGTCGGCCAGATGGCGCACTAAGCCCCGCCACGGGACGTACTCGCCGAAGGGGACGCGATGCACTTTCTCGAAGACGTCGTCCAACGCCCCGTCGGGGCCGTAAGCCACGATCTCGTTGCGGAAGTGCCCAGGCCCGGCCGGCTCGGTCACCCCGGCCACCAAGGTGGTCCGCTCCGATCGGGCCAGCCCCGACAGCACCGCCGCCGCCGGCGAGCCGGCCAGAGGCTGATCCAAGGCCACCACGTCCTCGGGCCACAGCACGAGCGACGCCGCCCGGCGGCCCACCGGCAACAGGCCGGTCGCCGCCACCTGAGCGGCGAAGACGGTGGCCGGGGCCACCTGCGATTGGCGCAGGCCCCGGACACCACCGCCTTGAACGGCGGCCACGGCCAGGCGCTGCAGCGCCGGGCCCCCGTCGGGCGCGTAGGCCCCGCCCAGTGCAGCGGCGCCCACCACCACCAACGCCAGCGCAGCGGCGCGCCCGGCTCCGGCCACCGGCACCGTGGCCAAGGTGCGCACATCGGCCGGGGGCGGCCCCCCGAGCAGCTGGCGCCATCCGGCCGGCTCGCGTCCGGCTGCTCGTCGACGACGGGCCACGCGCACCGCGGTGACGGCGAGCAGGCCAAAGGCGCCGCCGCCCAGCCACAGGAGGCCCACCAACAGAAGCGGCCCACCGAGGCGCGCCGCGCCGGCCAGGGGGCCGCCCACTTGACCCAGGGCCAACCCCCCGAGCGGCAGGCCGCCCAAGGGCCATCGCGAGCGCAGGGCCTCCCCGAGCACCATGGCGCCGGCCAGAGCCGGGATCCGCCCTCGGCCACGGGGCGCCACCGCCGAAGCCAGCGCCGGGGCCAGCGCCTCGAGGGCCATGAGGAGGAGGCCGCCGGCCAGGCTGAACGACGTCACCCACCACAGCCCGATAACGAAGGTCCCGAGACCGAAGCACCACCCCGCCACCAGCCGGTCTCTGAGACGCAGCCCTTCGAGACGCCACCACAGCCAGCCGGTCCCGACGAAGGCGAGGGGCCACCAGCCCCAAGGCGGCAACGACAAGGCACACAGCGCCCCGGCGCCGAGAGCGGGGCCGGCCACCCGGCCGTGCGCCGCCACCCAGCGACTGAGCCTCCGCGCCATCGCGGTGCGTCGGTCGGTCACGGGCGCGCCCCATCGGCGAGCGGGCCGAGCACGGCGCGGGCCGCTCGCCGGCCACTGGCGATGCAGGCCGGGATGCCCACGCCACGCAGTATGGCCCCGGCCAGGGCCAGGCCCCCGAGGCCGGCGACGGCCTGCTCGGCCGCCTCCACGTGGTGCAGGTGGCCCACCTCGTATTGGGGGAAGGCGTCGGCGAAGCGGGTCACCACGGACTCTTCGGGGCCGGCTCGCAGCGCCAACACCGGAGCCAGCTCCTCGGTGGCCCGGGCCACATAGGCGGCGTCGTCGAGCGCGCCCACGCGCTCGTCGCCGGCCCGCCCGGCGGACACCCGCACCAGCACATCACCGGGGACGGCCAGGTGCGGCCACTTCGACGTCATCCAGGTGCAGGCGGTG
>Ga0307374_10010727_pt1 | contig 13192 bp, 9 predicted proteins | sample OX3MG_FD_202532 | JGI IMG/M metagenome (GOLD analysis project Ga0307374, IMG submission 202532) | Soil microbial communities from Risofladan, Vaasa, Finland - OX-3 | ecosystem: Environmental > Terrestrial > Soil > Coastal area > Acid sulfate soil | place: Finland: Risofladan, Vaasa | collected...
CGAAAGTAGCATCTACGACGAAGGCATGGGATGAGGCCCAGAGACCTGCAAAGCCCGCGGCCAGGGCCAGCAGGGTTCCGAAGCTGCGCCTCAGCTCTTTACCTGCCAGCAAGCGGGCAGGTGTGCGCGTCAGCCAGCATGCCGCCAAGATGAGCAGAAGGAAGTCAAGGGTAACGCGGCAACTCCAAGCGAGAGCCGCCCCCACCAGCCCAAATCGGCTGACCAGGAACCAGGCCAGCGCGACGTGGAGCGGGAGTTCGAAAAGGTGAAACTTGGCGGGCAGGTCAGGGCGGCCAATACCGGGTAGAAGATTGTAGGGCACGTAACCCAGCGAGTTAATGAGCACGCCGACGGACAGAATTTGCAGAGGCAGCGTACCCTCGGAGGCAAACTTTGCGCCGATCCAGAAAGTGAGAAGCGGGCGGGCGAAGAAGGCCAGCACCAAAGTTGCAGGGCCAACGGTCAGCAGCAGGAGCTTGAGGGAACGGACGAGAGCATTCCTGATCCATTCATTATCGCCGCATCCGGCGGACGCGCTGAAGGCGGGAAAAAGCGTGGCGCTAAGGCTTTGGGGAAGGATTAGCAGCTTGGTCGAAATCATGTAAGGGGGCGCATAAAAGCCCACGGCGGCGACGGAGACCAGAGCGCCGATGAGGAAGCGGTCAAAATAACCAAGAACTGGGTTGACCGCGTTGGAGAGTGTGACCCAGCCACCATAACCGAGCAGAGAGCGGACGAGGCGCCGATCGAAGCGGAAGTCTGAGCGGAGGGCCGGGTAGAGACGCAGGCAGAGAAAGGTTGTGACCGCAAACCCGGCGATCCGCGCCAGGACCAGGACGAACACGATCGAGGGCAGGCCGAAGCCGAGCGCCAGCGCCACCACCGGCACAAGATAGGTGAGGGCGCTTGAGGGAATGCCGATGGCGTTCAGCAGGTCGAAACGCTGCGAGGCTCCCAGCACGCCTCTTATCGATCCGCCGGCAAAGTCGATGGGCAGCGCGACGGCCAGAATCAGAAAAATCAAGTGGGCCTGCGGGTGAAGCTCTGGAGGAATCTTGAGCACCCGGTTGACCAGCAGGGGCGAGGCCAATGCCAGCAGAATGCCGCCCACCACGCCCAGACACGTTTGGCTGATGAGCGCCGTCCAGACCAGCTCAGGAAGCTTTTCGAGCTCGCCCTTGCCCAGAAGCTCGGCGACGAATTTTGTTGTGGCGGGGCCGATCCCCAGATTGAAGAGCGCGAAATAACCCACCACCATCCAGGCCAGCGACAGCAAGCCAAAACGGTCCGGCCCCAGGTGATGGATTACGTACGGCATCGCGACGATTCCCACCAAAAGCGGCACAACCCGGCCAATGATGTTCAGCAGGGTGTTGCGGGCGAGGACCTTGCCGCCAATCCGCACGGGGGGCGGAGAAGCGGGCCGGGATGGAGTTTCAGCAGAATTCATAGGTGTTTGGGACTTGCGCCTGCGCGGCGGACCGGCCGCGGGACGATAGCCACCAAATGTAGGCTAGTAACCCTCGGCAGAGGCCCAAATGGGACGTTTGGGATATTCCTTGTGAAACTTTGATAATTTATAAGTCATTATTTATCAATAGCTTATGAAATTCTCGAAAAGGCTTTTGTTGTTTTCTGTTCCACAACGCAACACCGCGTACTTTTTACCCGGCCGAGCGCGAATCCGCAATCTGCGGCGCAGCCGGGTGCGTGGTGCGCTCGGTCAAAACCGAATTCAGGATGGCGCTCACCTGGTCGCGGTCTTTGCTTGCGAAGTACCAGTCGGCGGTGCTGTGCAGCCCCTCCATGAACTTCACTTTGGGTTCCCAGTGCAGCAGCTTCTTGGCCAGGGAGTTGTCCGCCACGCGGTTCATGGGGCCGGTGGGCATCTCCGGGTGGAACTCAATGCGCGGGCTGTGTCCTGAGTAGCGAAGCACTTCCTGGACGGCGTCAATCACGCGCGTGCGCTCCATGGTGCCCAGGTTGACGGCCGAGCCATCGTCGATCTTCTCGGCGGCCAGGATGGTGCCGGAAACAATGTCGCTCACGTGGGTCCAGTTGCGAATCTGCTCGCCGTTGCCCCACACCACGTAAGGGTCCTGCCGGATGAAGGCGCGGGCGATCATGGCGATGACCGCGTGGTTCTCATGCCCGCGCGGGCCGTAGACCGTAAAGTAGCGGCAGGAAGCGGACTTCATGCCCCAGTCAGTGTAATAGGCGCGCAAGGTCATCTCCGCCATCAGCTTGGCCCAGCCGTACAGGTTGTCGGCGTCGTAGGGCGGGCCCACCATCTCCTCGGTGAGGTAGAGGATTTGGGACGGGTCGGTCTGGATGTGATTGGGATAGACGCAGCCCGAGGATGCATAAACCACCTTCTCCACTCCGGCGTCGCGCGCCGCGCGGAAGAGCATGCCGTCGAGCGCAAGGTTAGTGGCGCAGGCGGCCTGATGCAGATCGACGTAACCGCGGCCGCCGTGGTCGGCCGCGAGATGGAAGACGATTTCCATGCCTTTCACCACCTTGGGCGCGGTTTCAGGGTCCAGCAGATCAGCCTCGTGGAACTCCACGCCGCCGGCGATAAGATGAGGCTGAAGATTCTCTTTCTTCCCGCTGCTCAGGTTGTCCACCACCCGGACGGTTGCGCCCCGTTCGATGAGCGCGTCCACCAGGTGCGAGCCGATAAAGGAAGCTCCGCCCGTTACAAGAACCTTTTTGCCGCTCCAGTTCATGGTCGATTCTCCTCTTTAGTCATAATTTCGAAGTCCTTTGATTTCCAGGTAAGAATGCAGAGCGAATTGCGGCCCGTAGACGAGCGCGCGGCGCCAGCACTTTCTGGGCTCGGACGCGAGACGCCACAGCCATTCAAGGCCCAACTCGCTGACCTTGCGCGGCGCCGGCTTTACCTTTCCGCTGACAAACTTGAAGGCCGCGCCGACGGCGACGACGATGGGAACTTCCAGTCGCTCTAGATGCTCATAAATCCAGCGTTCCTGTTTGGGAAGTCCGAGTCCCACCCAGAGGACGTCCGGCTTGGCCCGGTTGATCGCACTCACGATCTCTTCATCTTCGCGGGCTGTGAGCGTGCGGAAGGGCGGGGAAAATGCGCCGGCAATCTCCAGGGAAGGAAAGCTGCTTTTCAGCTTGCCGGATAGCGCCGCCAGCACTTCGTCCGTATCGCCGTAAAAGTAGTTCGAATAGCCCCGGCGATTGGCCAGGCCGCAGAATGCCGTCAGCAAGTCCGCGCCCCGCACCCGCTTGGGGACGGCCGCGAGTTTTTGCGCCGCCACGCGCGCCGTCCACATGCCGTCAGGAACTGAGAGGTCGGCGGAGTCGAGGATCGCCTTGAAAGCGGGCCGCTTGAATCCTTCGACGAGCCCATGTGAACTGGTGACGGCAATCCAGCGGGGGGTTTCGCGCTGCTCGATCCACTGCTCCATGATGGCGAGCACCTCCTGAACGTCAACATTGTGGACAGGTACTCCCAGAACCCGCGCACACGCCGGAGGTTCAAACGCTGTTATCGAGTCAGGACCTATGAGGACAGAGGCCATGAGGGATATCTCCTTTGATCGGTTCTTATGATTGGTCCTCGGCAGGCGAGAAGACGGGTTCGGGTGCCGGTTTTGCGGTAACTTTGGACTTGAGTTTTCGCAGCGACCGCGTGTTGAGCCAGCGAGGGACTTTGGAGTCGCGCACTTCCCATCCCCCCGTAAAGGTCACCAGAAACGAAAAAGCAATCAGGCGGAGATCAACTCTCAAGCTCCGCCGCTTGATATAAAGAAGGTCGTAACGAAGCTTCTGCCGCCGGGGCAGTTCGCTGTCGCCGTAAATCTGGGCAAATCCCGTCAATCCCGGGCGGATGGCGTGCCGGCGGTCAAAGCCTGAAATCTCTTTTCGGAATTTCTTCACCAGCTCCACCCATTCGGGGCGCGGACCTACAAAGCTCATGTCGCCGCGCAGAATATTCCAGAGCTGGGGAAGTTCATCCATGGCGGTGGAGCGCAGCAGTCGCCCCACGCGCGTGATGCGCGGGTCGTGGGCCGTGGCCGGAACCGCGCCCCACTTTTTGTCGGAGTCGGCGACCATGGAGCGGAATTTAAAATTCACGAATTCGCGGTTGCCTTCGCCGACGCGAATCTGCCGGTAGAAGATGGGGCCGCCGTCTTCCAGCTTGACGGCCAGGGCGATCAGGGCCCAAAGCGGCGATGAGATGATGAGTCCGAAACCGGAGAGAAGAATGTCAAAAGCACGTTTAGCCATGTTTTATCTGTCCTGGGTTATGAATTGCGGCTAGGGCCGCGTCCCGCACGCCAGGTCTTTCCGTGGGATGGAGGTCAAGCCCTTGCGTATGGGTTTTGCCGAAATTGTTTTTGGAAGGTTCAGCGCTATGCCTGCTGGGAAGGGACGATCAGGCGTTGCATGGCAATCACTACCGCCTTGTAGTGCCAATCGAACTTCAAGTTGCCGTTAATCCGGCCGAGCAGATCGATGGAGCTGGCCTTTTCAAAGGTTCTGTCCAGCAAGGAGTCCGGGAAGCGCGCCATCAGCTTCCGGAAGAAATAGCCCGTACCGAACTCATGGCCGAAGGTGGAGCGCCAGTAGCGCTCAAATTCACTGAGGACCTGTTCCGTAAAGCTCTTTTGCTCAAAGGCCCGCAGCAGAACTTCCACGGCCATCTCCGCCGACAACAGGCCGTAGTAAATGCCGCCGCCCGTCGTGGTTTTGACGTGGCCCGCCGCCTCTCCGATGACAAGGATGCGGTCAGCGGCGCACTTGCCGGAGGGCAACTGGCCAATCACTTTTTGAGACACTTTGCATTCGCTCAGCGGGAGGTGCGGAGCGACTTTTTTCAAGAGTTCCTCGAAATAGGGCCGGGGTTCCTCGCTGGCCATCAGTCCCAAGCGAACGCGGCCCTGGCCGAGAGGAATCTTCCAGCCGAACGCCCCGGGGGCGACGGACTGGCCCACGTAGATCTTGGTGGGGCGGGCCGCTCCGTCTTTTCCCAGAGGAATGTCGGCCTGGATGGCCCGCAGAAAGTCGCGAGGCTGCACGAGGCCGAGGCTTTGGGTAAGGGAACGGTTTACTCCAGAAGCGATGATGGCTGCCCGCGCCCGCAGGCGGCCCTGGCGGCGGCTTTCACGGCAGCGAAACCGGGCCGCCACGCCATGCTTTTGCTGTTCGAGCGATTCGACAACTTTGCCGAGCCACATCTGGGCTCCCGCGGAAACCGCGCGCGCCGCGAGATCGCGGTTGAACTCCCCTTTATTTACCACGTGGGCTAAAGGTTCCGTAGAACTGTGCAGAAGTTTGCGGCCTGAAGGGGAAATGGCTTCCACTCGGCGGATGGTGTTTTGGATAGGATCGGTCGGCAAGTCGAACCGTGAGAAGGCCTCGACGCCGATGACGCCGGAACAGATGGCGCGCTCCCCGATCTCAGCCTGGGCGTCGAGCAAGGCGACGTCAAGTCCCGCCGATGCCAGGAGCCTGGCGGCGTGCAGCCCCGCGGGACCACCGCCCACGATAATCACGTCTTTCACTTCGTTCCTCCGCAAATTTCATCCGCCGCCGGCAAATCGAGGCGGCCCATTCCATTCCTCGAACTTTGCGTTTTTGATCCCGTGGTGCTGATCGCAGCCAGCACCACAAACCACGCGGCGTTCGAGGGAATGTGGAGATTGAAATCGACAAAACTGTGGATGAGCAGCCCGCACACGCCGAGCGTGGCTCCCAGGCGAATCCAACCCGTTTCCCGCTCCAGCCGCTCGCGCAGGTTCCGGAAGGCCAGCCGGAAGAACAGGATCAGCGCCCCCAGAAGGATCAAAGCGCCCGCCGCCCCGGTTTCCACGAGAGCCTGGACGTAATCGTTGTGGGCGTAGGAATAGACCTGATCGGTGGGAAAGCTTTGATAGGGTGGAAACACCGAACCGAAGCTGCCAAGGCCGGTCCCGAGCAGCGGATGGTCGCGGAAGATGCGCAGCGAATCGAGAGCTACGTGCAACCGATCGCCATAAGTGGCCTCTGGAGCGTTTACGAGATTGGCCACGCTGCCCAGACGGCTTGAAACGCTCTTGGGCGCCATCCAGAAGAAAAGCAGCGCCGCGGCTGTAATCCCCAGGATTCCAAGTAGCAGCCGGCTTCGGGAGTTGCGGCCTCGCTTCCAGAGGATTGCGGCGAAGATGGCAATCTCTCCAAGGAACGAAACAAACCCCCCGCGCGAACCCGAGAGCAGCAGTGAGCCAGCCGGCACGCACAACGCAAAGGCCAGAAGCAATTGCCCCTTGTCATCTTCTGAGCGGGAGAGAACGTACATCGCGGCGAGGGGAATCAGCATTTCCATCAGTCCCGCGTAGTCATTGTGGTTCACATATGGGCCAAAAGTGTTTCCCGGGGACTTGACCACCCAATAAATCAGGCCGGAACTCGAGAAGAACTGCACGATGGCAAAAAGGCCCACCAGAAACGCGTAGACAGCAACCACCAGGCCCAGCCTGCGCCAGACCCTGGTTGGACAGCCGGTAAAGAGCTGGCAGGCGACGAAGAAAAAAATTCCGTCGGTCACAAGAGCGATCAGGGCCGTTCGGGTGCCGTAATTGTCCATGGTGAGATGGCCGAAATATTGAACGGCTCCCAGCAAAAGGAACAACGCGGCAGGCAGATAGAGCGGCGACCAGGCGATCTTCAGGGTTCCTTGCCGGATGCTGCCCACGGCCCACATCACAAGCAGCAGATATGCCAGGACGTAAAGCGTGGCCCACGCCCACGGCTCAACGGCTCCAAAAGCCAGAGGCGCCGCGAGCAGGGTCGCGATAAGGAGCCACCGGGCGGCAGTGAACCACCGGGCGCCCGATGCCGTTCCGGACGCTTCTCTAGCCAGATGCGCCTGGAAGTCTCCGACTTGGCTTTGGCAGGCGGTCATGATGAATGGGACGAAGCCGCAGGAGCTTTTGCCGCCGGGCCGGCGCTCTGCAGAGTGATGTCGTCCAGCCAGAAAGTGCCGGTGATATCGGAAGGAAAAGAGCGGCTGCGGGGCCGCCAAACGGAAAGGCGCACCCAGTTTGTTTCAGGGCCGGTCGTAAAGCTTAAGCTTAATTGGTGCCATGGAGTTGTTCCCACCGTGCCCTCGGTTGAAGCGTTAAGGCAGGAGGCGCAGGCCGGGTCCGTAACGCGCAAGCGCGGGCCGCTCGAGGAAGTGATGCTGTCCGAGCGAACGTAAGCCTCAAGCAGGTAGGCGTGATCCGGCGTTACCGGAACGAACTGGAGCACGGGTTCATACTCATCATTCCGGCTGACGGCAAAGTCCACCCGAAGGCTCTGCCGCCCTGCGTAGGCTCCCGAACCATCGAGATCGACCCAGGTGTAAGATTCATTTCGAATGCGCCAGCCGAGCCCCATGTTCAAAGGGTCCTGCTCAAAGCTGGAGTTGAAGATCAGGTTGCCGGTGGCGTCGCCTGCCGGTCTCGTTACCAATCCTTGCTGTTCCAGGCCCCGCCAGGCGTCGAGAGCTTGGTGATCCTGCCCGTTATGAATCAGCCATTCGATGTAAGGCGCGGCGGAGGAGAGAGAGAAAAATTGATGCAGGCCAAGCGTTTCCTTCCAGATGGGATACGCTGCGCTTCCCTCGTCATGGGCGGTCAGGAAGTTGATGTAGGCAAGGTTCAGCCCCGGAGATTCCTGCCCGGCCAGGATTTTCTGGTAGACCTCCTGCGGATTATTACCCGTGCTGAGCGAGAGACGAAACGCCTGGGCCGCGTATCCGGGATCGAGCGCGATCAACCGGCGGAACTTCGATAAGGCGGCGTCAGGCTGGCCTTCAAGCAGGTAATGGTTTGCGGCCTCCCAATAATAGTGGGGAGCCATGGGACTCAACTCCAGAACGCGTTCAATGGCGCGGTCGGCGCAGGTCCTGTCACCGAGCGACTGGCAGACCGAGGCGAGACCCGACCAGTAAAGCGGCTGCCGATGGTTGAGTGAAATGGCAAGTTGCAACTGTTTCAGTCCTTCAGCCGGGTGATAGTCTTCGAGTGAGTTGCAATAAGCGAGGCCAAGCCGATAATGAAACTCCGGGTTTGAGGGATCGAGCGCCAAAGCCTTGAGAAGGCCCGGAGGGTTGAACGATCCGCCTATCGTGGCCGCAATCGCGATCTCGGCTGTTTTGAAAGCCAGCAGCAGGCCTGGGATTCCAATGGCCAGCATCACCGCCAGGGCCCCGAGCCGCCCAGGCAGAGAAAACTCAAACGAACTCGTGGATAAAAGCCGTTTGATCAAGGGCTACAACTTGTGAAGCAGAGCTTGTTTGAAACTCCGGGTTCCTGCCGAGATGCTCCGCATCGCGAAATGCTAGAACTCAAGCTCCTTTGATGTTTGCCGGTCCCGCCTCGGGCGGCTTTCCGGAACGTTCACTGCTGTAATACGAACCGTAGTAGCGCCGGTAGTTGTACCCATAATAACCGTCATGGCGAAGGTCAAGCTTGTTGACCACGATACCCAAAATTCTGCCACCGGCGCCCTGAATCATTTTGTAAGACCGGACCAGCGCATTGCGCTGCGTTACGCCGCTTTCGACAACCAGGATGACGCCGTCGGTGAAGGTTGATAGAAGCGTTGCGTCCGTCACCGCCAGCAGCGGCGGAGAGTCAAAAACCACATGGTCAAAGCGCCCGCGTAGCGTCGCCAAAAGCTGTTCCATGGTCGGGGAGGAAAGCAATTCCGCCGGGTTGGGAGGCCGCGGCCCCGCCGCGAGAGCCCAGAGATTCGCAGGTGATGCCAGGTGGACCAGCGCATCGTCGAGCCCATGCGCGCCCGTGAGGACTCCGCTGAGCCCATTCTTTTCTGTCAGGCCGAGCGTTCTCCCGATCGAGGGCCTGCGCAGGTCGCTGTCAATAATTAGCACCCGCCCGCCGCGCTGGGCAAGGCTGAGAGCCAGATTGAGGGCTGTGCACGTCTTGCCCTCATTGGATTGCGAACTGGTCACCAGAATGGTTTGAGGCGGCCGGGGCGCGGTTGAAAGCAGGATTGAAGTGCGCAGTGTGCGGTAAGCTTCCGCGAGCGGCGAAGAAGGTGTTTTCATTACGGCGAGAGCCACCGTGTCGCCTTCGGGCATGACCCTCGCGCTTGCGCCTGCGAGCCAGGGCCTCCGAGGTCCCAGAGATCCCGCAGCCGGAATAACCGCCAGCGCCGGAGCGGGGATGAACCTTTCAACGTCCTCGGCGTTCTTCACCGAGCTGTCGAGCCCCTCCTGCGTGAACGCCACGGTGATGCCCAGCATGGCGCCGATGATCAGGCCCACGGCGATATCCCGTGACTTTTGCGGGCGCACCGGAACCGTGGGGGTCATGGCCTGGTCAACCACGTGAACGTTGTTCGCCTTCAATCCGGCGGAGATGGTTGCGTTCTTGACGTGCTTCAGCAGGCTGTCGTAGAGGTCCTGGTTGGTTTCGAACTCGTGCTGCAAGATATTCTGCTCGATCAGCAACTGGTTGCTTTTCCCAATCTCTTCCTTTTCCTTGTCCACGGCGGCGGCCAGAATCTGTTCGCGGCCCAGCGCGGCTTGCTGGTCATGCTGAATCTGGCTGAAAGCCCGTTTTTGCTCCTGTCCCATTAAAGATTGGACCTCATTCATCTGGTCGTGGACTCGGACGACTTTGGGGAAGTTCGGTCCGTACCGGCCCATCAGGTCCACATACTGAGTTTTCAGGTCGCCGTATTTCCCTTCAAGCTGCTGGAGAAGCATGTCCTGCACCAGCAGCCCGACATCCTGAGGATTCGCCTGGGCAAGCTGATAGACGGATTGCTTCTGCGCCAGATCGTTCTGGGCGGTCGTCATATCGGCGCTTAAGTTGGCCAAACGTGCTTCCAGCACGCTCTGGCGGTTGCCGATGTCGATAATGGAATTTTTTCTTTCATAGTCCACCAGCGCCTGCTGGGATTTTTCCACCTGAGCTTTCATTTCGTCCATGCGCTGCTCAAGCCAGGCGGAAGCTTGCCGGGTGGCGTCGTACATGGTCAGGAAATTGTACTGGGTATAGTTGCTGACAAGGGCGTTCGACACCCTTGCGGCAAGCGCAGGATCAGGGCTTTCAAAGCTGACTTCCAATATCTCGGTCCCATCCGCAAGCTGGACGTTCAGGGCGCTCTTAAAGGTTTGAACCAGGCGAGTCCGGGCGGCGCCTTCCGGCTCCTGACTTTCGCCGGCACCGCGAGCCAGGGAATTGAACTTCGGATTCCGGTCAAGCCTTAGCTGCTCGATGGTGGTCCATGCCAGGTTGTCGCTTTTAAGCACGTCCACTTGGGTTTTTAAAAAGGTGTCGCTGGTGGGCGGCGGCTGGTCAAGATTTTGCATGGTTTGATACTGGGAGGCCGCTTCCACTTCCACACGGGCGGTGGCCCGATAGATGGGCCGCGTCTTGAAGGCAAAAATGGTTACCAGCGTCGTGACGGCAAAAGTGATGGCCAGGATGGTCCATCGGCGCTTGAGCAGGATGTTCCAATAGGTTCGCAGATAGGACGAAATCTCGAAACTGTCGGCTTCCTGTGCAATCGCCGGATATAACTCGGCGAGGTTGCGGCGCACGGCTGGTTTTTGCTCAAGCGGGGCTGATTCTTGATAATCGGTCATGCTGGGGGGATTTCCTATAAGGGTGCGTGGTAAATGAGGAGGCCGGTGCCGACTCCGAGAGCTGACTGAACGCCTCGCCGAAACGCCTTTTTTGCCGTGCTGTCAGGAACAAAGAGAACGTCGTTCGCTTCGAGGCGCTGATCGGGAGCATGGCCGGCAAGAATCTTCTTGAGGTTGACCGGAATCTCCTCGCGGCCGTTGTTTGCCGAGGGGTTCTTGCGGATGATGACGGTTTTCTTTTGCTTCGCCGTGGAGGTTACATTGCCCGCCAATGCGATAGCCTTCAGAACCGTCATGTCTTGCCAGGACCCCGCCAAGGTGTATCCTCCGGCGCGATTTACCGCTCCGATGACATAAACAATTCCCGCTTGCTGGACTGTAACCGAGTCGCCTGGATAGATGGCGACGTTGGCGCTGCTGTCGCCGCTTTGCAGAAGCTTTTTCAGGTTTACCTTGAGGATTTGTGGAACCGGATCCCCGGCCTTGTCCCGAAGCCCCAGGATTCTCATCGCGATCTCGCCTCGGTTAATAATGGCCGTGTCGGCGGCGCCATCGGATAGCCCGCCTGCCTGGGAAAGCACGTTGAGCAACGTGGTTTGCCCAAAGAGCGGATAAATTTGAGGGCTTTTGACCGCGCCCGTGATGGCCACCGAGTTCACGCGGGAAGTTTTGACGGTGACGGTCACAAAGGGGCGGCTTACGAGGCCTGCTCCGCGCAGTTTGTTGGAAATCACGGCGGAGAGTTCCCTGGGCGTCAGGCCTTCGGCGTCGATCGGTTCGGGGAGCATGGGAATTACGATGGTCCCGTCGGCGCCAACCCGGTAGTCTTGGGAAAGTTCCGGGACATCGACGACGCTGACATTCAAGAGGTCATCCGGAGCAATGATGTATTCCTCGGTGATCTGGCTTGAGGTGGCGGGGGAAGTTGCGGCCGGCTGTTGAGTGTTTGAATCCGCCCCTGAAGAGCCCTGGGATGCACAAAGCGGCGAGGCGGCAGCCAGTAATATCAGGCTGCACAGAATAACGGCCAACCTGCACACCAGTCGGGGCCCTTTTGCCTGCCTAAAGAAGGGAAGAACTTGCATTGCGGATGTCGAAGAGATCAACTCCATGAATATCCGAACGGAACGGTTGGCGTGGAAGGGATAGGTTGAACACCCAATTTTTTGCCCAGCACGCGCTCAACGTCAGCCGCGTCAGCTTCCACGGCCACGGACCGCTCAAGAAGCGCCACGGAGATGACCAACCGGTAGAAGTTCTTCTTTCTGACGAGAATTCCCTCCATCCCTTCGAGGGGGCCTGACTTAAGCCTTACCCGGTCGCCGGACTTCAGGAAAGGATGCGGTTCCACAGACACGCCTTTTTCCACCACGCTGCGGATAGCGCTCACCTCCTCCGACGGGATCGGAGCCGGATGGCCGCCTTGCCGAACAAAGTCATAAACGCCAGGCGTTGTGACGATGGTTGCGCGGCTCTCCATTGGGGCAAAGACAAACACATAATTCGGGAACAAAGGGAGAGAAATTTGCTTGACGCGGTCTTTCCATCGGCGGGTTGAATTGTAGAGTGGCAAGAAGACTTCAACGTTCTTACGGGCAAGAAACTGGGCGACAGACTTCTCGTGCTGGTGGCGGGTGTACACGGCAAACCACGCTGAAAACTCGTTGTTTTCGGATGTCCTGCCAGAAATTGGCATAAAGCTCCGCCCTGTGACTTACACGCCCTCCGCCTTAGTAAGTCTTTCTCCTTAGCTTTGGCATTTGAACCTGCGGAAAAACAGCGACGCTTGCGGTCCGCTAGTTAACCCACCGGTCGTTTCCGCTGGTTCTGATCAGTTGTGAGCCTTTGCGGAGTTCTCCAAGCTTTCCGCGAATAAAAGACCCGCCCCGAAGAAAAACAAGATCAATCCCAGATGGGGATTCATCACCTGTGTGCTCCACGACGGCCTGAAAGCGCATGGTGGTGATCTTTCCGTCAGGATTGGGAAAATGCACGTCCAGGGTCACCCGGCTATTGGCCCCCAGGGTGTGCTCCAAATGGATTCGTGCCCCGCTCTCGCTGATGTCGTGCAGCCAGCCCCGCCCGAGCGTCCGTTTCTTCCCTCTTCCAGGAGTTAGTACGGTCACCGGGCAGATGATCTGGTATCGTGATGTCGTCCGTTTCTCAGTCGTCAATTCGCAATATGTTTATAAGTTGGATACGTCCATCAGCCATAACGAATAAATAACATATTACCTGTGTACGGGAAAGGCAATCCCCCGGAGGGGGATGAATTGGCTGATTTTAGGGTGATTTATGAGGGAGAACATAAGTTCCTGGAACAAACGATCACCCCGCCAAAAACCGGCCAATGGCGTATCGAGCGACTTCTTTTGACCTCTGAACGGCGGGAATCCGACTCACGAATGAATGGGGTTGCCGCCTTTTTAGCTTTGCTGTGTCTTAATCGAAGCTACGTGCCCGGCCGATTGCTCAGTTCCTGCATCATCATTCCATGTCGAGGAACGATGAACGCGCTCAAAGTAGTGGAAAATAGCGTTTCGCCGGGGCTTAATGTCGAGCTTCCTGTGGATTGAT
>Ga0307374_10010728_pt1 | contig 13191 bp, 11 predicted proteins | sample OX3MG_FD_202532 | JGI IMG/M metagenome (GOLD analysis project Ga0307374, IMG submission 202532) | Soil microbial communities from Risofladan, Vaasa, Finland - OX-3 | ecosystem: Environmental > Terrestrial > Soil > Coastal area > Acid sulfate soil | place: Finland: Risofladan, Vaasa | collected...
ACCGAAGAACCAATAGAAATCCCGGTTGAGAAACCTCGTGCGTTACGCCAGATGGCAGAGAGATTATACGGTGATCCGATTGATTACCTGAAGATGGCCAGCCACTTGAATCTTCCTCCGTTATTTGTCAAGCAAATTGTGGAAGCACATGCAGAAAAGGAATTCTTAGCAAAGAAGATAGCTCCTGCAGAGGACCAAACAAGTAAAAAAGGGAGGAAAGTTGTTCCCTTCGTTGTGCGTGTAAACGTGAGGGAAAGTGACGAACCAACATCGGAGAATCTCAATATGGGCTCGTAAGGAGGACCGTTTTTCGTTTCGCCTTATTCCAGTTTCTTGCTTTCACATGGACAGGACGACATCGACTCTTATGATGATTGTCTCATATGTGTGTAAATGTAATAATAATTCGGCGGCGTACTTTTTAACTTACTGTTTGTCGTATCCTATCGTCTTTCCTGTTTGGAAACTGATCATTATAACAGATGAGAGCGAGAGAAAGTACGCCACCGAATTATTATTACATTTACAGCGATGGCTGCCTTCTTTTTCGTGAAACAGAACCGAAGCTACTGTCCGTGCTGCTGCAAGTAGCGCTCGACGGTAGGAAGCTCGTCCGCGTTGGCTGGACGAAATCCCCCGTTTTCATTGATATAAATCAGGCGGGTCTCTTGAAAATGCAGAATCATATCTGGTCGATGAGTGCCATTCACATCGACGAAGCTCAACGTGACCGGAATGAGATTATCTCCATTCCCATAGAGCTGCGGCCCGATATAGATACGAGCCTTCGATGCGTCCCCAGCAGGAAATTCGATCACTTCGATACGCCCATTCAGATTTAACGCGATAAAGTGGCTTGGACTGGTCGGCGAGTCGGTATGGCCGACCACCATATCGATCTGGAAGGTGCGCGGCCGTCCATAATGGATATCGTCCCACGTCGTATTCCACCAACTGACGGCCAGCGTCAAGAGCGTCCATAGCACCAGCATGAGGATCATTCCCAGGCCCAGGAGCAAGAGCGGGTGCGCCCGCAGCATCCCTCTGCGCCTTCCACCTGTCCGAGTCAGGCGAGGCGTTTTTGGGCGAGGGCCAGTAGAGCCACTGCCGGGCGTGGCCTGCTCCTCTTCTTCGGTCTGTGGGGAGCGGAGACGAGAGGCACGCTGCACCACCGGCGTGATGCCTGTCATTCCCTGCCGATTGGCGTCATTCTCAATGGGACGGTGACGCAGCGCACTGCGCGGCATGACACGGTCGGTTGATTCGAGCACAGACATCTGCGTTCTCCTTTCGGACAGGGTAAAGCGACAGAACGACAACAACACGAGAAGAAATAGGCCGCGAAAGAAGAACGCTAAGAAGAAATGAACGCTGCTCCAGACGACACGCTGAGTGGGAGAGTGCTTGCTACTGATGAGTATACCTGAACACCCCCTCGCGCGTCCAGGTGTCTATACGACAATCTTCGCCGAGTGCGAAAATGAGCACGCTGCCAGAGGGCAACGCTTTCCCTCTGGCAGCACATGCTTTTCCGAATGCACTTCCACCTCCTCTCTTCAACCACTGCGCAGTACTTGCTTTAGAGACTCACCGCTATGGCGGGCCGAGAGTGAGCGGCCAACGTGAGCCGCCGATCCCGTGCCTCCGCCTGCGATGTGAGCGAGGAACCATCGGTGAGAGCCTCCCCGCTCTCCAGCAGATACAGTTGCTGGAAGAGTTTCCTTGCTCGCGAGAGCCGCTGGCGTACAGCGGCTTCGCCCAGGCCGAGCGTTCGCGCAATCTCGTGCGAGGACATGCCGCCAACAACCGACAGGAGCAGGCATAGCCGGAGTGTCTCAGGAAGCTGCGCTACAGTGCGCTGCACTGCGTCCCGTTCCGCGACGAGGTCAGCCGGATCTTCCATAGCACCCCCCATACCATATCCCGCAGGTTGCACGGGGGCAGGGCGCTCACCCACCAGGTCGGCATCGCTCTCTTCCTGCTCCTCCTTGCGCAGGGCAGAGAATGGCACAAAGCGCACGAGGCGGCACCGTCGGCGAAACTGGCGCGCATTATTGAGCGCGATTCTCATCAGCCAGGCTTTGGCGTGGAAGTTCGCGCCGCTCGCCTGCCGCGCCGCATCAATGGCTTTGAAGGCCTGGACGAACGTCTCCTGGGTTAAATCCTGGCTCTCGTACCACTCGCCAGTCACGCCAAAAATCACCCGGAAGACCAACCGGCCATAGTCGTGAATGAGCGCCTCGACCGCCTGGGCCGCAGGCATGGTATCCATACCCATCTTGTTGCGTTACCTTTGTGAATGTGCTGCATGCAGACGTTCTACTTACGAAGATGCGTGACGGACGGACTTGTGACAACCGGAACGGTGGAATCGATGAGTGGTGGTGGTGTCTCCTGCGTTCAGGAAAGCCCCTGGTCTCTGTTCTGAGCATACCTGATAGGCAAGAGCAAGGCAAGTCAGCCATGGAAACGCTCAGCCTGTTTTCAGCGGGTTCTCAGCTTTCTTAGGCGTGAAACACAACGGCAAGACGTGGCGCACTGAGGAGACACTCAACAGTGCGCATTAGCATGCGGCCAGGGCTAACTCGTAGGCCGCGTTGATTCTGACCATCGCGGCATGGCTTCCGCCATGATCCGGGTGCGCACGATACGCCTGCGCGCGATACGCTCGTTTGACATCACTGAGCGTCACCGGAGCGGTCAGATGGAACACCGCCAGCGCTTCCGCCAACGTCTTCGGCAGCGTGACTTCCTCACGAGTGGGTGCCTTGCGTTGTTTCTCAGTCTTCTGCTGCTGGCGCTTTTCGCGTTGTTCGCGCCGAGTCTCGCGCTGCTGTTCCGTTTCTTGTTCGCGGTGACGACGCTCGCGCTCCTCCTCACGCGCAAAACGCTCGCGCTTCTCCTGCTTCTCCCGCTCAAACTGCTGCCAATACGGCTGTTCAAGCTGATCGCGCACGGTTTGGTAATTGGCGAATAAGTGCCCAACCTCCACGAGTGCCCCATAGGCCACCCACCAGCCACCTTTCCCATCGAACGCTTCCGGGTCCCAGTAGCGATCACGCAGAGACAGGATGTCTTTGAAGGCCTGCCTGGTCGCCTCAAACGCTCCTGTATCAGGCGTTCGCCAGCGAACGTGCCAGCCTTGATCCGCAAATTGGAGGATTACCGTCACTGGCATCGATTCACCACTCATTCTTTGATTTCACGCATCACACCACCGCCTGGGGCACGGGCGGTTGATAACGATCCAGACGGTCAATCCGTTCCTCTATATAGGGTGTTTCGCGCAACCAGCGACCGCCCTTCGTCGCTCTGCCGCCATCCAGCACCCAGCGCAGGTCATCCAGGGCGCGTTTGAGCGCGTGGCGCTGGCCGAGCCGGGCCGCGTATTCGTCAGCCGCAAACACCCGGTCGCGCCAGTACGACATCCACGCCGGGCGCAGGAGGAGCGGGCCACAGGCCAGGGGCACACCGACCAGGGTAAAGAGGCTCCAGCGCACTGGCGGCAAGAGGGTAAAGAGGCTCCGCGTGAGCAGATCAAAACTGTTGCAATGGGCCAGCTCGTGGGCCAGCAACGGCGGAAAGTGACGGTGATTCAGCAGCCCGCGATCAATGACCAGCACCAGGCCGATCCAACGCATGTGCATCCCCTGATCATCATCGCGCACCTTCCAGTAGCGCGGTCGTTTGAGAGGCGGGGCGTCCGGTGTCGTCATCTGCGCTCGCTGGAGCGCCGCAAACACCTGCTCAAAGCGCTGGACTTCCCGGCCACTCGGCTGCGCCCGGACCCCCAGTTTGAGCCGCTCCCGGAAGGGGATGGTGCCCCTCCACAGCAGGAACAGCACATGCGCGGCAAGATAGACCGCAATCAAGAAGTGCGCCAGTGCCTCCTGCGTCAGCACGACTGGATGCTGGTGAGGAGCGTATGCCTGAGAGAGCGTCGTGCGTATGGTATTCACCACGCTCACAAAAGCATCCCCCGGACCAATCAGGAGGGACCCAGCGCCGTAATGAATCCCGGTAAAGGTCCAATACTCATAACAGAACCACACACCAGCCACCCCTTCGAGGCCGACCCAGGTCAGCAAAAGTAAGGCAATCCACATGGCTTTTGACCCCCAGTTCTTTGATGTAGCTGTCTCATCAATAGCGATCGCTACACATCTCGCGCTACGGTTTCGTCCTACAAAGACATCTCGGGAAGGAAGAACGACTGGTTCTCTTCTCCCATCGCACGCTAAAAATCGACCGGGCTATCATCCTCTTCGGCTGCCGACCTTGGCCGACTCGCCGGGGGCGGCGCTGGCGAGGGCGGTGGCTCTGGCGGCTTCCCTTCCTTGCTCTGTTGCTCTTTTCCCGCGGACGGTGCCTGCGTGCGCTTCCGCGCTTTTTTCGGCGCGGCCTGTGCCGACGGCGGCATCATGGGTGCAGGCGGCTCCTCCGGCGGCGCTGACACAAGAGTCGCCGCCGCACGCAACAGGTCCTCTGGCAGCAGCACAGGATAGACCTGCACCCAGGCGTGAAGCCCTCCCGTGATGAGGGCGATATGTCCGAGCGCCAGTTGTTGCACGTCCTCGATGGGAACGGCGTACTGGCTCTGCATATGCACGGTGGTGCGCCTCTCTGACGGGCGTGCTGGCTCATCAAACGCTGGCCGTGCCTCTCTCTCGTCCTCGATGACCTGCGAAAAGGCAGGCACCTCGCGCTGGCCGGCGTACTTGACCAGCTCCTCCGGATCGCCGCAGCGATGCAGGATCTTGATGGAGGAGGCGGCCAGCACGCTGTCACGGTCTGAGCCAAGTCCCTGGTAGGACTGCGCCGAGGCCCACATCGACAGGCCAGCCTCGCGCATGTGTTCATAGAGTCCGACCACATTGGAAAGGCCGAGCGCACCGAACTCATCGATGATGCAGAGCGTATGCACTCCCGGCGCTTTGCGGTGCTTCACGTAGTGCGCCGCATCTTCAAGCAGGTACCGCGCCATCCCGACTGCCTGCTCTTTGGCCGCGTCGCCGTCCATACCAAGGTAGATCGCATCGGCATCCTCAAACGCCAACGTCCCGTCGAGACCTCCCGCGACTGCATCGAAAAAACCGTCATAGGTAAGAGAGGTCTCGTCGATATGCGAACTCAGCTTGTTGATTTTGCGCTGCGCGTACCAGTGGACCCTCCCCGCGTAGGCCATCTTGAGCCAGGTCTCATCGAGCCGCGCCAGGAACTCCTGGCTGCTGCGCGGCGGACCAAGAGGGGCACGCACTGCCAGCGAGACCAGCGCGGAGGTGATGCGCCGGTAGTGAGGGTGTGTGCCCGGGTCAATCATCGCCATGAGGCGATTGTAGATGGCCGTGGCATCCCCGCGCCAGCCATCGTAGGCCTGCTGCGGATACACCGCGATGCGCCCGACGCCGAGCATATGCATGGCCGCGACAAACTGCGCGGCCGTCTTCAGACTGCCTTTGAGGTCGAGCAGAATCACCTGCATGCCGTAGTGCGCGGCGATCGTCGCCAGCCGCAAGAAGGTCATCGTCTTGCCGTACCCCGGTTCCCCAACGACCGTCCCGTGCCTCCACATCTCCTCCAGAGGAAGGCACAGTTGACCGCCGCGCAACCACTCGGAGAGATCTCCACCCAAAAAGGCTCCGAGCGGTTCGGTCGGCGGTGGGGAGATGAAGGCGATCTGGCCAGAAGGGGAGGAGTGAAGCGAGGAGGATGGGGTGACGGACGAGAGGGAACGGACGGGAGGATGGCCGGTCGGGACGTTGCCTGCGTTCCCTCGCCGCGGCACCCGGTAGCGCGGCAGCAGGCGCACGCGCCGGGTCAGGGGATGCAGCCATTCGAGGAGCAGGGCGCAGGTCGGCGCAAAGCACAGATGCAACAGCCACATCTTCCCGACCGCTTCCAGGCCTGCGACAAGGAAGCTCTCCCGGCGATCAACCAGGAGCGCGTGCAACAGGGAGGGCAGCGGATGCGCGACCCAGGTGATCACTCCATAGGCGACCAGGCCGAGAATCGCCAGCAACCAGATTCCGCTCCAGCGCTCATGGGAGTCCCACGTCTTGCTCGTTCGCCACCAAACGAGCGCACCAAGAGCCAGGCTGGGCAGCGCCAGCAGCGCCGCGAGGGGAAGGAAGATCCGGAGCAGCAGCGTTCGCCAGTCAAGGAAGAAGCGCCGCCAGCGAGAGGGCGCGGGTCGGGTCGGCGGAAGCAGCGATGGGGGGGAAGACATCGTGTGCATCATCGTCACCTTTCTGCCTGGTTATTCATCATCAGAATCATCATTGTGTCCCTCCTCTGCTGGTGGATATTCGGTCAGAGTGTCCAGCGACAGCACCTTGACTCGCGAGAAACAATCGGGCGGTAAGCGGTCCCTGGCTTGCTCTACAGAGGCGCGCGTTTCCGACCGCACGAAGTACCACACGGTGGTATACAGCAGGGGATCGCCACCAGTGGGGGAAGGGCTGCCGGTGATCAGCAGCTCGGTCAGGATGGTGTCCAGTTCTTTGTCTGTTTTCGGGGACCGCTCTATTTCTGCAGCCACCAGTTTGGGAGTCCGCACTTGCGCATCGGGCAGATGAGGCACCACGCTGCCTTCCTCGCGCCGGGGCTGGCTAGCCCGCAGCGTGCGCTCGCTGGTCCACCGGAAGTCGGGATGGCGGCGCTCCATGTCGAGTCGCACGCAGTTGATGTGGTAAAGATGGGGCAGGGTGCTCTCGGCGGGGGTGAGCATCGTGTACGGAAGATGGAGCGTTCGGAGCCCAAAAGAGGTCACGTGTACCCAGCCAGGCTCTCCTTCATAGATCCGGCGATACTCGACCAGTTTCAGCTCGACCCAGCGATCAATGACCTGGAGGACGGCCGACATGGTGAGCCCCGTCGGCGAAACCGGTCTGCTGCTACGGCCCGGCAGGCGACTCAGGAGTTCCTGCACCTGGTCAAGCCGGGCCGCGTATTGCTCGGCGACCCAGGGTAAGACCACGCGATCACGCCGCTTGATCAGTTTCGTCCCCTTGTCGCGCCGTTCCTTGCTATTCTTGCGCCGCTTCTTCTTCAAAGGGGCGGATGTCTCTGATGCCTCCTGTTGTGATGTTCTATCCATCACTATACTCTCCAATGGACACACCTGTCTCGCAGAAAAAACCTCTCCGTGAAACAACGTGAGTCAGCAGCAAATGTGTGTGTCTCCCATTGGAGGATTCTTTCCGCTGGCCCGGAAGATGGAAATGAGTCCTGTATCTAGGATATCTGAAAGAATCGGGCGACTCCACTGGGCTACAAGATACAGCTACACTCTGTGCTTCTCTCAAGCGGGAGGAAGAGATGTTCCCTACAAAAACAGTCTAAAAGCACTCTAACTATGCACGAAGAACGGCCTACACGACGATACAAAGCGCTTTCAAAGCGAAAAGCAGAGCAATGAACGGATGTTTCATGCTGTCTCATCCTGAGTGTAACATAGGGAGTCAAGAGCAAGCGAACAAACAAGTGACACCCCATGTTTTCAGCAGCGAGAGAAAAGTGAGGGTTGACGGCAAATGCAGCGGGTTGGTAGATTCCTGTACCTCGACAGCCTGCGCAGGGGTGAGGACCGATAGCCTCAAAGAGCTGCGCGCAACGCTGCCCCGACAGCCAAAAAACCAAATTGATGTGCTTGACACAGGAGGTATACTGGCGGCGTATGCCGCCGCTGCCTCCATGTGATGCACCGCGATGAAGCACTCGTTCTCTGCGTGGTTAGAGCAGTCCCATGCCGCTGCCGTGTTGGGTCAGCAAGTCGATCCACTGGCGGGGGCTTTTGATCACCAGCGTCGTCCAAGACTCCTTCGCATGGAACAGTCCCTTCTGCGGTTGCTTGTACTCACACGTCACTTCATATGTGTTCGTGCTGGGATTCTGTTCCACTCCACTCACACGAATCCAATCCACAGGAGCCTTGCGGATGGCCCTGGCCAGGCGTTCAGCTTCTTCCTTGTCCATGGGACACCTCTTGCTTCCTGCGAGCGAGCCATTTCTGCGTATGAAGAGGGCTTCTCCCTCTCCTGACGCACCTGTACCATACAGCTCTGATGCATTATATGCCCTGTCTTCCTGCAAGAGCCAATGGCTATACGAAATATCTGTTACTGTCTTTCTTTCTCCTGCTTTGGAGCTGATGTGCCAGGCGCGTGGGTGGCTTTGTGTCTCGCTTGCTGCTGGCGCGCCTCGTTCTCTTGTTGCAGCAACCGGCGCAGTTCCTCGATCTGTCGATCTTGCACGTCGGCCCGCTCCTGAGAGTCTTGCGCACTGCTTCGAGCGGTCTGTTCCGCCGCTGCCGCAATCTGCCCAAGCCGTTGCTCGAACTGCTTCAGATGCCTGGTGACGGCTGTGGCCGTTCGTGCAGCCTCTTCGTCAGCCTCTTGCTGTTGGCGTGCCAGTTCCTCTGCACGCTGCTCCACCTGCTCAAGGGCGTGTTGGAGATCGACGAGCGTCTTGTGCTGCAAGGCCATCGCCTGCTCCCAATCCTGTCGTGACCGCTGAATCTCCTGCTGGTGTGTGGAGGTGAGTCGTTCCAGACTCTCGGTCAACTCTTCGCGGAGCACCTCCACCTGGCGCTGGGTGTCATCGATACGTCCAGCCAACGACTCATGCTGCTGGCGCTGCGCTTCTCCCATGCGCTCAAGCTGGCCCTGATGGTCCGTGACGAGATCCCCAAGCGACGCAAGCTGGCCCGCTTGTGCCTCTGCTACCCGCTCTCTCTCGGAGATCTGCGTGGTGATCGAGGTCCGCAACGCTTCCAGGTCGCGCTGCCATGCCGCTGTCTGCTCTGCAAGGGCTGCCTGGAATGTCTGCGTGTGGGTCCGCACCTGCTGGCGCAAGTCGGCAACCTCACCCAGGAGCTGCTGGTGTGCAGCCTTGATCGCCGCCTGTTCTGCGGGAATGCTGGGCAGATCGAGCCGTCCCTCCTCTCCGATGATGACCGCGCTAGGATCGACAATCGGGGAGAGCTTCTCCAGGTCGCTGGCCCGCACGTACCTGGTACGTTTATTGAGACCGGATGGACGGGGCGCGCCTGGCTGGCCGACTTTGGCTGGATCGCCACGCAGGGGCAGCATCCCGCTGGCTATCCAGCGGCGAATGGTGATGTCTTGTCGTCTCACCACGCGAGCCGCTGACGTGATCGATAGCCAGTAATCGTCCGGGCCTGCCAAGTCCTCAACATACTCGACGCGTGAGGGGGTCCGCGCTGGCTCCGGCTGTGCCTGAGAAGATGTGGTCTCTTCTGCCATCTCGACATGTCCTTTCTAAAAGCGCGTGAGCATCCTGGCCCACCGCTCCCGGTTAGTATACAGGGCGTCGATACCGACCGTCAAGAGAAGCTAGCAGTTTGTCTCACCAAATAACTGACCGTCTATTGTGACGGTCAGTATAGACAAAGCCAGATAGAGAAGCTGATGGGAACGTGTGAGAGGGTTCGACAGGGATCGTGGGTGTTTGGGGTGTCATCCAGTAAGTTAGCCATTTGGTGAGACAATTTTGTAACCGTCTATAGCGACGGTCAGTATAGACAGTTAGCTATTTGGTGAGATAAATTACTAGCTTACTCTGTAGCATCTGTGATCCTGCGAGAACGCGTCTCTGAGGTTTCGCAGTTTGCTTGTTTAGGGTCTGTCTATACTGACAGTCAGTATAGACAGCTATTTACTTGTCTCACCAAATAGCTAGCTTCTGTCAATAACGGACACCCCTTGAGCGTGAAGCACAGGTGCGTGTGTGTGTGAAGGATACTGGGGATGATCTTGCCCGATGCCCGATCTAGTCCACCCTGCCTGGTGGTAAGCTAGCTATCTGTCTCACCAAATGGCTAGCTTGTCTCGTTACTCTTCGTTATTGTCTGCCTCCAGGTCCACTTCCCACTCGTCCTCTGGCTCTACCGTCATCGGGGAAACGACTTCATCCGTGAGATTCCGGAAGCGAGTTGTTGGCGCTTCAAACGCGAGGCAGAAGTTATCAGTTGGTCCATTCCTGTGTTTGGCGACAATAATATCAGCGATCCCCCGGCGCTCGGTTGTCGGATTATAGACCTCATCCCGATAGATGAACATCACGATATCCGCGTTGTTCTCTATGCCGCCACTCTCGCGTAAATCTGAGAGTTGCGGCACCTTCGACAGGCGGCCCTCGACGGCCCTGGACAACTGGGCCAGCACCAGGATGGGGATATTGAGTTCGCGGGCCAAGAGCTTCAAGTTGCGGCTAATTTCGTCGATCACTTGCACCCGGTTCTCCATCTTCCGTTTGGAGGAAAAATCGCTGGGCTGCATCAACTGCAGGTAGTCGACGATGATCAGATCCAGGCCATGCTCCACCACCCAGCGCCTGGCCCGGCTTCGCATTTGTACCGGCGAGAGGACAGAGGTGCCATCAACGCGAATTGGTAAGTCTTCGAGTCGATCCCGCGCCACTACCACCCTATTCCATTCATCATCTTCCAGATTGCCCGTACTCAACCGCTGCAGGTTGATGCCGGTTTCTATGGCCATGAGCCGCTCCGTTAATTGCTGCTGGCTCATCTCCAGGCTGAAGATGCCGATGCGCTGCCCATAGTGTAACGCCGCATTGTAGGCCAGGCTCAGGGCCATCGAAGTTTTTCCCAAACTCGGCCTGGCTGCCAGTACAATCAGGTCGGAACCGCGCAGGCCTCCCGTCAAGCGGTCCAGGTCGGCGAAGCCCGTTGGCACGCCCACAACACTTCCCCGTTGTTGAGAGAGTTGGTCCAACCGGGTCATGTAGGAGGTCAGCAGTTCCGCCAGACTCGCATCGGTGCCTAAACTCAAGGAGCGCTGGCTGATGGCGAAGATGAGTTGCTCAGCGCGCTCCACAATGGGCGTGGCATCGTCCTCAGCGTCATATGCCAACGCAGCAATCTGTCCGGCAGCATGGATGAGATTGCGCAGAGTTGCGGTCCGCTCGACGATCCTAGCATAGAACAACACATTGCCTGATGTGGGGACCTGGTTGATGAGCGAGGTGATGTAGCTGGCTCCTCCTACCTCCTCCAGTTTTTCCCGGCTCTCCAGCACGTCACAGATCGTGATGAAATCGGCGCTGGTGCGCTGGTTGTACAGGTGCAGCATCACTTCATAGATGGTGCGGTGCGCGTCGCGATAAAAGTCCTCGGCGCGCAGAAAATCGGCGACCAGGGAAAGCGCCTCCGGATCAATGATGATGCTCCCCAGCAGGCCGCACTCCGCCTCGATATTTTGGGGCAACATCCGTTCCATCGCTCTTGGCGTTTGAGTCATTTCGCCGCCCTCCTTGCTCTCAACGCATCGGCCAAGCACTGTCGTCCCGTGCGCGTCACTCCAAAGAGCTCAAAACAGTCCTGGATGGCAGCGGTGCGCGTCTCCCAGTCTTGCTCTGAGTAGAAGTAGGTCTGTCGCGGGATCGCCGTGATCGTGTTGTCGAGCAACACCGCGTAGGAGCCATCAGCAAGCGGCACCAGGTCAACGCGGCACATCTTCGTGCGACGATCCCCCTGCGCGAGCCTGATCACCTGTAGCGCCTTCTCCCGGCTCATCCCCGGCCGGTCGTCTTCGGTTGCGATGAACCGCTGGATCGTCCCCCAGCGGGGGAGCGGCGAGAGAGACGAAGGAGTCACGGGCGCTGGGGAGTACTCAGGCCTGACAGAAGATGGAGCGCCTCGCACGGGAGGCGTGAAGGACGCGGGCTTGCTCAAGACATCCAGTAGCTGCGCATACGTCAGCGATCCATACTGTCTCACGAGCGCGGTAACCTCATCGGGCACGCCCTGCGTGTGGTAGTCCTTGCACCTGGCTACAAAAACCGAGGCTGGATTACGCATGGTCCCATCCCTCCGATGGACCAGCGTGAACAGCAGCGCAGCGCTGATCGCTTGGGCATCGTGTTCGCATTCGCGGAAGAGCTTGAGGTAGATAGGTTGCTTGGAAAGCGGCTCACCCAGGGCGTTGCAGCAAAAGGTCGCGACGGGCTTAACGTTTAACGTAATAGTATTAATTATAGTAATTACGTTTACGTTAACGGGGGGGCTGGAATCTACCTGAACTGCGGGATCAGATAGATTCGAGGGGGCTGCTTCCTGTCCAAATCTACCCTTCTGGTCAGTTTGAGTAGATTCTGCGACGTGTGTGATCGAACTGGCGACAGAGGAATCTACCTGGCGTCGCAGTTTAGATAGATTCCTCGTGGGGCCCTTTTCCTCGAATCTACCCTGCGTGAGGGTGTGGGGAGATTCTTCTGCCGTTTGAGACGGTGCGGAATCTACCCGATGTGCTGATCGAGGTGGGTTTCTGTCAAAGTGGTAGTCGTCGCGTCTTCCCGCCCGAGCGCTTTGGGTAGATTCCTCTGCTTCGACATTGCCAGGAAGATGAAACCATTCGGCGTCTTCCTGCCCCCGAGCTTTGGGGAGATTCTGCATGGAACTGAGTACCTGGTTGAAAACCTGCCCGGCTTGCAGCAGGCGTTGTTCCAGCGTGCGCCGGGTCTCGCCTAGCTGTGGGTGGAGCAGGTCTTGCAGGAGCGTTGCCGCTGCCTGGAACTCTTGTGAAATGAGGCCATAAACCTTGCAGCGCGCCAGCACGTCACTCACCAGCTCACGGAATTTGTGACGGCCCTTAATGATTTTCAGAAGGTGTTGGAGATTGGCCTCCAGGCATTTTGGGGGATGGTAGATTCCAGCACCCATGATGAAGGCGAGCTTGCCCATGACTTTCCGCTTTTTCATCAGGCCCAACGCTTTATAAAGCACCACATATTTCTGTGTCGTGTCGAAGCCGATTCCAAGTTCCTTCGCGAGTGTGGCAATGCTCTTCGTGCAGGCGACCACAACATCTGCTGGTTCGTCTGGCAGGATCGTCTGCTCGCGGGAGGCTCGCTCACGGAAGCGCGTAGAAAAGATCTGTCCAACTGTTGGCGCAGGGAATAGATGCGCGATCACTTGGTCAACACTCAGCAGTGCTGGATCACGGACGAGGTTCTGGACTCGCTCCACTTCTGGAGGTTCTTCAACTTCCGTCGTCAATTTGGACATACGACGCAACCTTTCCTCTCTACGAGAACTATCGAAGTGGAAGGATGCGCGTTCCGTTTGGAAACAACAGAAAGATAGAACTACAGCCTCTTGACATTCCTCTGCGCGTGATATACTGTATCTATCAGGATATATGTTGCTGTAAT
>Ga0307374_10010731_pt1 | contig 13189 bp, 12 predicted proteins | sample OX3MG_FD_202532 | JGI IMG/M metagenome (GOLD analysis project Ga0307374, IMG submission 202532) | Soil microbial communities from Risofladan, Vaasa, Finland - OX-3 | ecosystem: Environmental > Terrestrial > Soil > Coastal area > Acid sulfate soil | place: Finland: Risofladan, Vaasa | collected...
CCTTCCCGCGCATCGTCGCCGCCGCCGATGATCAAGCGGCGCAGCGCGTCAATAAGGCACTCGACAAGCTCGACGCGCTGGCCCGGCAAGCGATGAAGGAATGCCGCGGCAACGTCGACAACGCGGCCGACTTCGATTTCGAGCGCAGCATTACGGTGACGATGCGCGGCCCCCGTTATCTCAGCTTTTCCGTCGGCGGCAGTCAGGATTGCGGCGGCGCGCATCCCGACGCCGGCGGTGCCTATTTCGTTTACGATCTCACCACCGGCTCGCCGGTGAATTGGCAGCGGCTGTTGCCGAAATCGATGGTGCAAGGCACCAGCCTCGACACGGACATCAACGGCGCCACCATCGCTTTCGTGACCCCTAAACCCCTGCAGGATCTCTATCTGAAGAACGAGCAGCCGGACGATGACTGCAAGGATGCGCTGACCGATCCGCAGTTGAAGCTCACCCTGTGGCCGGATGCGAAAGGCGGCGGGCTGGGCGTCGAGCCGGGCGATCTCATTCACGCGGAGGCAGCTTGCGGCGATGACGTCACCGTCCCGACCGCAACCTTCCGGCCGCTCGGCGTCGACAAAGGCTTGCTCGACGCGATCGACGCCGCCCATGCCGGCGGCTATTTCGACAAAGACGCGCCGTAATAATTAGGTCGCGCGAGCAGCGCCTAATAAGCGGCCGCTAATACATATGCTGGCCGCCATTGATCGACAGCGTCGAGCCGGTGATGAAGGCGCCGTCGTCGGAGACGAGGAACATGACGCCACGCGCGATCTCCGAGGCCAGTCCGAGCCGGCCGACCGGCACCCGCGCGACGATCTTCTCGAGCACATTGGGCGGCACCGCGCGCACCATGTCGGTATCGATGTAGCCCGGCGCGATCGCGTTGACCGTGACGCCCTTGCCGGCGCCTTCCTGCGCCAGCGCCTTGGTGAAGCCGTGGATGCCGGATTTGGCGGCGGCGTAATTGACTTGGCCGTACTGCCCCGCCTGGCCGTTGATCGAGCCGATATTGACGATGCGGCCGAAATTGCGCTCGCGCATGCCTTCGATCACCAGCCGGCACATGTTGAAGCACGAGGTGAGGTTGGTCGCGATCACCTCGCCCCATTGCTCGGGCTTCATGCGGTGCAGCACCGCATCGCGGGTGATGCCGGCATTGTTGACGAGGATGTCGACCGGACCGAGCGCGCGCTCGATCGCCTTGATGCCGTCCGTGCAGGCGTCGAACTTGGCGACGTCGAAGCGATAAGCGCCGATCCCGGTCTCGGCGGTGAATTGCTTGGCCGCATCGTCATTGCCCGCGTAATTGGCGGCAACCTTATAACCCGCGGCGTGAAGCGCTTCCGCGATCGAGCGGCCGATGCCGCGCGTGCCGCCGGTGACGATCGCAACCCGAGCCATGCTGTCCTCCCTGAGGTAGTGGCGCGGCTTATCCGCGCTCGACGGACTATCCGCGCTCGACGCACATAGCAATACCCATGCCGCCGCCGATGCACAGCGTCGCGAGGCCCTTCTTCGATTGGCGCTTCTGCATCTCGTGCAGCAGGGTCACGAGCACGCGCGCGCCCGAGGCGCCGATCGGATGGCCGAGCGCGATCGCGCCGCCATTGACGTTGACCTTGGCCATGTCGAAGGCGAGGTCCTTCGCGACCGCGCAGGCCTGCGCAGCAAACGCCTCGTTCGCCTCGATCAGGTCGAGATCCTCGACCTTCCAGCCGGCGCGCTTCAGCGCAAGGCGCGTCGCCGGGATCGGCCCCGAGCCCATGATCGCCGGATCGACGCCCGCGGTCGCCCAGGAGACGATCCGCGCCAGCGGCGCGACGCCGCGCTTGGCGGCTTCGGCGTCGGTCATCAGCACCACCGCCGCCGCGCCGTCATTGATGCCCGAGGCATTGCCGGCGGTGACGGTGCCGTTCTTGTCGAAGGCCGGGCGCAGCTTGGCCAAGGCCTCGATGGTGGTGCCGTGCTTGGGATATTCGTCGGTATCGACGACGACCTCGCCCTTGCGGGTTGCGATCTTCACGGCGACGATCTCGTCCTTGAAGCGGCCGGCTTTCTGCGCGGCCTCGGCGCGCGCCTGGCTTTGCGCGGCGAAGGCATCCTGCTGCTCGCGGGTGATCTGCCATTTTTGCGCGACGTTCTCGGCGGTGTTGCCCATGTGATAGCCGTTGAAGGCATCCCACAGCCCGTCGCGGATCATGGTGTCGATCAGATCGCCGTCGCCCATCTTGATGCCGTTGCGCAGATGGATCGCGTGCTTGGCCTGGCTCATGCTTTCCTGGCAGCCGGCGACCACGATCTGCTGATCGCCGAGCTTCAGCGCCTGATAGCCGAGCGCGACCGCGCGCAGCCCCGAGCCGCAAAGCTGGTTGATGCCGTAGGCCGTGACCTCATAGGGGATGCCGGCGCCGACCGCCGCCTGGCGCGCCGGGTTCTGGCCCTCGCCGGCAGTGAGAATCTGGCCGAGCACGACCTCGGACACCTCGCCCGGTGCGACCTTGGCGCGCTTCATCGCCTCGGCGACCGCGACCTGACCCAATTCATGCGCCGCCAGCGAAGCCAGCGCGCCACTGAAGGCGCCGATCGGCGTCCGCACGGCGCCGGCGATAACGATCTCGGTCATATGATGAGCCTCCTCGGGCAAAGAGCGATTGCGCCCTTGGCTATTAAATAGCGCGACCTCGCGCCTTTGGAAACCTAGCCCGCCTGCCGCATCAGCCATGCGCCGAGCGGCGCCCACACTGCCGCCGGCGCGTCGCGTCCGACGATCATACCGATATGGCCGAGGCGCGGCGTCAGCCGCTCGGCTTGCGGCAATTCATCGGCCAGCGCCGCAGCCGTCGCCGGCGGCACGATGCGATCCTGCGCCGGCACCACCACCAGCGCCGGCACGTCGATGCCGCGCGGCAGGATCGGCAGGCCGCCGACGCGCCACAACCCGCGTCCCGGCAAATCCTCGCCATACCAGCCGCCCAGGCACTCGCGCGCGACCGAAATCGCCAGCGGCACGCCGTCATTGAGCCAATCCTCGAGCGCGACGAAGCCCGCGGCCGCGGCGCTCTCCGGCGGCATCTCGGCAAAGCGCGAGAATTTGCGCAGCGCGATCAGCGGGTCCTGGGCCGCGAATAATGCTTGCAGCACATCGACCGGCACTTCGCCCAGCGCTTGGTAGCTGCGCGCGATCGGCGCGGCCAGCATGCCGAGGAGCCGCGCCTGCTCGGCGCGCTCGGCGTGAAAGCGCCACGGCGTCGCCAGTAGCGCCAACGCCCCGACCAGCTCGGGCCGGCGCGCCGCCAGCGCCAGCGCCAGCAACCCGCCCATGCAATAGCCGAGCACCGCCGGCCCCGCGCCGGCAAGCGCGCGCGCGGCGGCGGCGGCGGGCTCGAGCCGCTCGAGAATGTACTCGTCGAGCCCGAAGCGGCGCTCGTCCGCGCCCGGCGCGCCCCAATCGACCAGCAGCGGCCGCAACCCTTGCAGCGCAAGATAGCGCAGCAAGCTCTGTCCCGGTGCCAGATCGAGGATATAGGCGCGGTTGATGAGCGAGGGCACAATTAGCACCGGCGCGCCGCGCCGCGCTTTCGCGGAAATCGCGCCGTAATCGAGCAACCGCGTGGTTCCCGATTGCCACAGCACCGGCGGCTCTGTCAGGTCGCGGATATAAGGGTGGCGGCGATAGCGCTCCACGCCGTCGAGAAACCGGGTCGCCCGCCGCGTCAGCTCGCGATCGAGCGCGGCCGCGAAGCCGTCACTTTTTGCGGCGGCGAGGGCGAGGCTGAGCATTCCGCCGGGGAGGGCGAATTCCGGCCTCCACGGCAGCAAGCCGCTTCTCAAGAGCGGCGAGGCGGCGCGCGAGCTGAGCCATGCGCCGGTCGCGCTGGTCAGATGCAGCGCCAGCGGCCGCGGCCCCTGCCGCGGAAGAATGGGCCTCGGGCGCGGCGGAGCGGCGTGAACCGGGCGAGATCGTGCCGGCATCGTCATCCTGTCGGGGTTGGGGCGGCCAGCCGGCGGGCACCAGCGCCGCCAGCAGCCGCGCCGTGCTTTCGGCCAGCGCGGGATCGGCCGCCATCGCGGTGAGCTGGTCCTGCCACAAATCGACATAGCGCCGGGCAAGCGCGGCAAGATCGGGCGATTCCGCCATGCCGCCCAGTATACCGGCGGCCCCAATGACGGCGCTAGAGCCTTTGCTCGCGACGCGTTATGCTGGCTGGACCCACGGGCGAGGAGACGATGGCACAATGACCGACACGAGTGGCGCCGAGACGCCGCCGATCGTCATCAAGAAATACGCCAACCGGCGGCTCTACAATACCGCGACATCGAGCTATGTGACGCTCGACGATCTGTCGCGCATGGTGAAGGCACGTTCGGATTTCGTCGTCTATGACGCCAAGACCGGCGAGGACATCACCCGCGCGGTGCTGACCCAGATCATCGTCGAGGAAGAGGGCAAAGGCGGCCAGAACCTCTTGCCGATCAGCTTCCTGCGTCAGCTCATCGGCCTTTACGGCGACAGCATGCAATGGCTGGTGCCGCGCTATCTCGATCACGCGATGTCGAGTTTCGGGCGCAATCAGGAGCAGATGCGCAAAAGCCTGCAGGACGCGTTCGGCGGGCTGTTCCCGTTTGGCTCGTTCGAGCAGATGGGGAAGCAGAACCTGGCGCTGTTCGAGCAGACGATGAAGATGTTCTCGCCCTTCCCGCCGACCTCGACCGGCGAGAAGTCAGCCGACAAGCCGGCCGCGGAAACCCCGCCATCCGATGCCTCGCTCTCCGACCTCCAGCAGCGGATCAACGATCTGCAGCATCAGGTCGAGGCTTACGGTAAGAAGGAAAAAGGCGAAGGCTGAAACGCCGGCTTCTGGGCCGGCGGGCCTTCAGCCCGCTGCGCCGATGATCAGGGGACGCGCATCGGGCACAATCAGCCACGGCTTGTCGAGGCTGGGCCGGCCAAAATAATAGCCTTGCAGGAACGCGACGCCCTCGCGGCGCAGGATCGCCGCCTCTTCGGCGGTTTCGACCATCTCGGCAACCGTGTGCAGACCGAGCGTATCGGCCAGACCGACGAGATGGCGCAGGAACACCTGATTGTCCGGGCTTTGCGTCAGGTTGCGCACGAACGAGCCGTCGATCTTCACGGTATCGACGGCCAGCGCCTGGAGATGGCGCAGCGAGGTGAAGCCGGCGCCGAAATCGTCGAGCGCGACGCGGCAGCCGAGATCGCGCAGCGCGGTAACGAAGCGGACGGATTCCTCGAGGTCGTGCAAGGCCGCGGTCTCGGTAATCTCGACCAGGACGCGGCTGGCGATCTCGGGTTTGCCTTTTAGCAGCGCCGTGATGGCGCGCAGCCAGGCGCGGTCGGTCGCGGTCAGGCCGGAAATGTTGATGCCGAGGCAGAAGCCCGGGTGAGACGCGATCTGCTCGACCGCGGTCTCCAGCACATAGCGGTCGATGACGCGGATGAAGCCCAGTTGCTCGATCGCCGCGACGAACGCGCCGGCAGCGACCGTGCGGCCGTCCTCGTCGATCATGCGCAACAGACATTCGTAGTAATCCACCTCGCCCGTGGCGCTCGACACCACCGGCTGATAAGCGAGCGGCAGGCGGTTTTCCTTCAGCGCGCGCTGCACGCGCTCGCCCAGCGCCATGCCGACACGGTGATTGCGGCGCTGCTCTTCGGACAAGCGATATGGCACGAAGCAATCGCGGCCGTTGCGCTTGGCCTCGGACAGCGCCGCTTCGGCGCGCGTCATCACTTCGTACGAGGTCTTGGCCTGCTCGGGGAAGATCGCGCTGCCGACCGAGACCGTGGCATAGATCGGGCCGGCCGCGGTCTCGATCGGCATGCGGCTGACAGTCGCAAGAATCTTCTCGGCGGCGACGTTGATGTGGGGCTCGCCGCAATGCGCCAGGATGATGCCGAAGCGGTCGCCGCCGACCCGGCCGACGACGTCGCTCACGCGCAGGCAGCGATCGAGGCGGCGGCCGATCTCGATCAGCACCTGATCGGCGGCGTCATAGCCGAACGCGTCGTTGATGCTCGCGAGCTTGTCGATGCCGACCGCGAGATAGGCGCCGGCATTGCCGGCACGAACGCTCGCGGCGAGCTGGTGATCGAGCACCTCGCGCAGGCGCTTGCGATTGAAGTGGCCGGTGAGGTCGTCGTAATTGGCGAGCAGCTCGAGCCGTTGCTCCTGCGCTTTGCGTCCGGTCACGAGGCGCACCACGCCAAGCAAGCGCTTGGGGCGGCCGACGCGATCGAGCTCGGCGGCGCCGCGATCATGGAGCCAGCCGAAGCTGCCGGCCTGCAAGCGGACGCGGTATTCGCAATCGAACGGCACGCCGCGCGCATAATGCGCATGGAGCTGCTGCTGGCGGAGCAGCAAATCGTCGGGGTTGATGCGCTCGGCGAAGGCTTGGCCGGTGGCGAGCGTCACGGCGTCGCCAAAGCCCAGCATCGGCAGCGAGCCGTGCCACGCGATGACATCGCTCGCAATGTCCCAGACATAAGCAACGTCGCCGGAAGAGGCGAGCGCGGCGAGAACCGTGCTCAGCTCCGCCATGCCCGCGCCGCTCGGGCCCGCGCCATTCGGGGATGCCGTCGTCGCGCTGGGAGTTATTTTCGTCAATTCAGTCATAATCTATTGAGATGCCACGCATCGACCGACGCAGGCGGGAGAGTAGCGAGCGAGGACTTGACGAATGATTAAGTCGAGTTTCCCTTAACCCTGTTGGCGCTCGAACCGACGATGCCACCCTTATTGAGCGGGCGTGTGCGCCTGAAGAAAGGGCAAGACCGCCTGATTGAATTCCCGGGGAACCACCAGCGGGAAATCATGGCCGCCTTGGGGGAAGAATTTCGCCTCTGCGCCCGGGATGCGGCGCGCGAGATCCTCCGAGAAATAGGCCGGGGTGATGACATCGTCCTGTGCTGCCAGCACCAGCACCGGGGTCCGGATGCGGCCGAGATCGGCCGTGCGATCGAACGCCATCATCGCGTCGATGCGGCTGGCGATCGTGTCCGGCGGAGGAAAATGCGCAAGATTCTGCGCTTCGATCTGGCGCAATTTTTCGTTGTTCGCGGCGATGTAGGATGGCGGGTAAAGAAACAGCGTGTTCGCCTGGATGTACGAGGACGGCCCGAGCCGCGACAGCAATTCCTTGCGCAACGCGAAGAAGCGGCGGAAATAAGCGTCGGGCTTGGTCCAGCCGGCGACGATGACGATGCTCGCGACCCGCTGCGGATGCTCGATCGCAAGCACTTGGGCGACCGCGCCGCCGGCGGAGTGACCGACGATATGCGCCTTGGCGATGCCGAGCGCGTCCAGCAGGCCGACGGCATCGGCGGCGAGCCGCTCGATCACGTTGCTCGCGCATTTCGGATCGCTTTGGCCGACGCCGCGATGATCGTAGGCGATCGTGGCATAGCTGCGCGCGAAGGTTGCGATCTGGTCGCGCCAGAAATTGGCGTAACCGGTCAGCCCGGTGATGAACAGCACCGGGAAACCGTCGCCTTCACGCTCGTAGTAGAGTTGGCAATCGCCGATCGATATCCGCGGCATGGCTGTCTTCGCCGGTTCCGCTGCAAACGTGACGGTCGTTAACACCCCGGCTCTGTCGTTGTCAATGAAACCGGACGGCTTTGGCGCGGCACCAGCCATGCGATCCCGCCATGCTCGCGAGCGCGGTCGCGGCACGGCGATCGCTCACCGCTCGCCGAGCGGCGCCCAGAACCCGGCCGCGAGGGCCAGCGCAGCCCCCGCCACCAGCCGCGCAAGCTCCGCGCCGCCGCCCAAAATAAGCCATAGAGCATACGTAGATACGATGATCGCCACGACGCCGAGACGCGCGCGGAACGCCCGCTGTTCCATCATCGCCAAAGCTATCGCGCAGTGCATGGGAGGGTCAACGGCGATACCCTTGCCAAAGCGACAGGATTTGTTATGAGTTCCGCATCGGGCAAACATAGCGAACATGAAATGCCAAGAAAAACAGAAGCCGCGCGTGTCATCGCGAAGCTGCTGGCGAGCCGGCGCACGCCGATCCATGAAATCTCCGATTTGATCGAGAACGTCGAGCGCGCTTTGTCGAATCTCGGCGGCACCGCAGCGACGGACCTGAAGACCGCCGTTCCGGCACCGCTGGCGTCCGGCACCCGCGCGCCGCCGCCGCAAGCCAAGCGCGCCGCCGCGTTGCGCCCGCCGCGCACCCCCCGCGCCGCGCCGGTAGAAATGCCGGCGTCCGAGCCCGAGCCCTACGAGATCAGGCCGGTGCAGCCAACCTTGCTGCGGCGCGCCGAAGTCATCCATGTCGCACCGGCTGCGGCCGCGGCGCAACCATTCGCTTCTCCGGCCTCGGGCATGGTGCGCGGCGTCGTGCAATGGTTCGACACGCGCACCGGGCGCGGCACGCTGCGCCTGCAAGGCTTGAGCAGCGATCTGCCGGTCGAGGCCGAAACGCTGAGCGCGTTCGGCCTGACGCGCCTCTTCAAAGGGCAAGAGATCGAAGCCGCGCTCGACGGCAGCGACGAGGCGCCGAAAGTCACCTCGCTGCGGCTGCTCAATCTTTCGCCGAACGCTCCGGCGATGGGCGGCATGGTGCGCGATCGCCATGCCAAGCAGGTGGTCGTCGAGCTGAAGCGCGAGGCCTTGAGCCGCGCCGCCGCGCGCGCCGAGGCCGAGTTGCTGCTGCCCTCGCGCCGCGCGCGCTAGAACGGACCCGCGCGCTTGGCCGAGACCGCGCTCATCGTCGGCACCGGCGCCGGGTTGAGCGCATCGCTCGCCCGGCTCTTCCATAAAGAAGGCATGCGCGTCGCCCTGGCGGCGCGCCAGACCGACAAGCTCGCCGCGCTCTGCGCCGAAACCGACGCCAAGGCCTATGCCTGCGACGCCGGCGATCGCGCCGCAGTCGAACGCTTGTTCGCGTCGGTCGCGGCCGACATCGGCGCGCCCGATCTCGTCGTCTATAACCCGAGCGCGCGGGCGCGCGGGCCGATCGCCGAGCTCGATCCCGATGCGGTGCTGAAAGCCCTGACCATTAGCTGCTATGGCGGCTTTCTGGTCGGCCAGCAGGCGGCGCGCGCGATGCTGAAAGCCGGGCACGGCTCGATCCTCTTCACCGGCGCGTCGGCAAGCGTCAAAGGCTTCGCGCTCTCGGCCGCATTCGCGATGGGAAAGTTCGGCCTGCGCGGGCTCAGCCAAAGCATGGCGCGCGAGCTGGCGCCGAAAAATATCCATGTTGCCCATTTCGTCATCGATGGCGGGATTCGCCAGCCGGGCGATGCGCGCGCCCAGGATCGCGGGCCCGACGGGCTCTTGGAGCCCGATGCGATCGCCGCGACCTATCTTCAGATTCACCGCCAGCATCGCAGCGCGTGGACCGCCGAGATCGAGCTGCGGCCGTGGGTGGAGAACTTCTGAGCCATCGATGGCCGATCCGGCGGCGTCGTTTGGGGGGAAGATGACCGCGTCGGGTGAGGCTTGAGCGAGCAAGCGCGGCGCGATATTGCCGTCCCGCCCAGCCATGCCGGAACCGGCGAATCGCGCTTGATCGCCGGACCGTCCGGGCGGTTCTGGATCCTGACCTCGACCGTGGTGCTGATCTTCATGACCGGCATCGAGGGCACGGTGGTCGCGACCGCGATGCCGACCATCATTGGCCGGCTCGGCGGCTTCGAGCTGTTCAGTTGGGTGTTCAGCGGCTATTTCCTCGCCCAGGGCGTCACCATCCCGATCTATGGCCGGCTCGCCGATCTGTTCGGCCGCAAGCGCGTGCTGTTCTTCGGCCTGACGGTGTTCCTGATCGGCACCACGGCCTGCGGCTTTGCGCCCAACATGCTGGCGCTGGTGATTTTCCGCATCGTCCAGGGTGTCGGCGCCGGCGCGGTGCAGCCGATCAACCAGACTTTGATCGGCGATCTCTATCCGCCGGCGATGCGCGCGAAGATGGCCGGGTTCTTCTCGAGCATCTGGGGCATCGCCGCGATCATCGGGCCGGTGCTGGGCGCGTTCGTGATTTCAGAAGCAGCGTGGAACTGGATCTTCTGGATCACGGTGCCGATCGGCGTCGTTGCGTTCCTGCTGCTCGCGCTGGCGCTGCATGAGCGGATCGAGCGCCGCCCGCATCGGATCGATTACCTCGGCGCCGCGATGATGGCGCTCGGCATCGGCCTCGTCATGTATGCCTTCATCCAGGCATCGTCGCTGGGCTTCGCGAACTTCCTGCTGCTGATCATCGCCGCGAGCGCGATCCTGGCGCTGTTCCTCTTCCACGAGCGCCGCGCCGCCGAGCCGATCCTGCCGCTCACCCTCTGGCGCAACCGCGTATTGATCTGCGCCAGCGTCGGCTGCTTCGGCGTCGGCTGCGTCGTCATGGCCAGCACCACCTTCCTTCCCGCCTACATCCAGGGCGTAATGGGCCGCAGCCCGATCGTCGCCGGCTATGCGCTGGCCGTCACTTCAGTAACCTGGATCGCCGGCTCCTGGGCCGGCGGGCAGATCATGCTGCGCGGCTCGTACCGTGCGGCGACCGCGATCGGCGGCATTTTCCTCGTGATCGGCGCGGCGATGCTGATCGCGCTCGATCCGGCGCGCGGACCGCTTTGGGCAGCGACCGGCACGTCGCTGGTCGGCATCGGCATGGGGCTGACCCAGAATACTTATACCGTCGCGGCGCAAAGCTGCGTCGATTGGAGCCAGCGCGGCACCGCAACCTCGCTCATCTCGTTCATGCGCATGCTCGGCCAGACCGTCGGCGGCGCGATCTATGGCGGCGTCGTCAACCTGACCCTGGCGGGACTGCTCGGCGGCAACGCCGTCAACCGCATCATGGACCCGGCCTTGCGCGACAAGCTCTCGGCCAGCGAGGTCGGGCCGGTGATGCTCGCGGTCGGCGAGGCGATCCGGAATGTCTATTGGGTCGCGGGCGTGCTGGTGCTGCTGATCATCGCCGCTGGCCTCTCGCTGCCGAAAGGGCTGAGCCCGACCAACGCGGCGTCGCGCGTCGCGCCGGCCCGGCCGGAGGCCCGACAATAAGGCCGACTTCGCCTTAACGCGGCTTGAGCTCGAGCTTGAAGCCGTCGGGGTCGGTCAGATAGAGCGACGGGCCGACGCCGTAGGCACCGAGCCGCGTCACCACGTCGCCCGCCGCGACGCCTTGGTCGCGAAGATGCTGCGCCAGCGCCGCGATGTCGTCGCAGCGGATCGAGAGGCAGAAATGATCGATGCCTTGCTTGACCGCCTCGTCGGCGGGGCCGTTGCCAGGCACGATGTCGATCTGCTGCTCGCCGAAGCGCAGATGGACGATCCTCGCCTTCTCGTTCACGGCATCGACCGTGCAGCCCAAAATCTCGGTATAGAATTTGCGCGAGACGTCCTGGTCGCGCACATAGAGCACGAGATGATCGATGCCCAAAGGGGTGTAGGGAAGATCAGTCACGATGCAATCGGTAAATTTTGATCGTCATTCCCGCGCAAGCGGGAATCCAGGGCTAGCGCGGAGTTCTTTGCCCAGGGTCCCCGCTTTCGCGGGGACGACGAAGTTTTAATTCGGCGTGATTGCATGGCGAGCTCGCTCAAATCTGCCAGGACGCCCAGCCGCAGCCGACATAGACCTCGGGCATCACGCGATAATCGATGAGGTCGAAGCCGCGGCTGCTGGCGGCGGCATGCGCGATCACCCAGTTGCGCACCTCGTGCGTGCCGTTGCCGGCGGCTTCCATGCGGGCATCGAGCAGCTCGACCAGCGGCGCCTCGGCACCTTGCTCGAAAGCGCGGATGCAGTCGCGGTCGAAGCGCTCGTCGATCGCACCCATCGTCGGCTCGCCGATCGAATGGCTGAGGCCGCCGGAGGCGAGGATCGCGACGCGAATCTTTTCGGGATAGGACGCGATCGCGCGCGCGAGGAGCTTGCCCCAGGCGAGGCAGCGCTTGATGCTCGGCATCGGCGGCTCGAGATTGTTGACGACGACCGGCACGATCCGCGGCAAGCGCGGCAGCGCCATCTTGGCAAGCGGGATGCAGAAACCGTGATCGAGCGCCAGATGATGCGAGATTGAGGGCTCGAAATCCTCATCGAGCGCGGTCTTCGCGAGATGCTGCGCGAAAGCGGCATCGCCGGGGATGCTGCGCTGGAAGTCCTTCATGAACGGCTCGGGCGGGCCGTCATGCTGCGCGCCGACGCCGATGCAGACATTCGGCAGGTTATCGAGGAAGAAATTCGTCCAGTGATCGGCCGAGAGCTCGATCAGGACATCGGCCCGCGTAGCGGCAAGACGCCGGCCGAGCTCGGTGAAATCGGCGGTAAGAATCTCGCGGCTTGCCGCGGGCAGCTTCTCCCAATCGCGCGCGATCAGCGGCGCGTGGCTCGACGCGAAAGCGCCGACGAATTCAGCCATGGCCCAGTTCCTTCCCGGCGATGTCCTTTTGCATGGCATGGAGCTTTTCGACGAACAAATCGTCGGTCATGCCGGCGGCGCCGAAGTAGAACCGGAGCAGATAGGCATTGACCCGCGGCGCGAGCGCGGCGACGTCGTCGGCGCGAATCGCCACCAGCACCTCGGGCGACAGCGGATAGCGCGCCAGCACCTTCTCGCGGTCGGCGCGGTATTCGGCACCGGCGCCCGGCCGCTGCAGGTCGTAGCACATCTTGCTCAGCCAATAGTCGGTCATGCCGGCATTCTAGCGCCGCCCAGCCCGCTATCGCGAGTCCGCTTATTGTGCTAGCGAATCGGCCAAATACCCGGGAGGACAAGATGAAGGCTGCTGTTGTCGGCGAAACCGCGCTCGAAATCCGCGAGGTGCCGCAGCCCAGGCCCAAGCCCAGCGAGGTGCTGGTGAAAGTCCGCGCCATCGGCCTTAACCGCGCCGAGTTGCCGGGTGCTTACGGCTCGGGCCATGTGCGAGCGACCGGCACGATCCCGGGCATCGAATGGGCCGGCGAGGTGGTCGAATGCGGCACCGAGGTCAAGGGCGTGAAGCCGGGCGACCGCGTGATGTGCACCGGCCAAGGGGCCTATGCCGAATATGCGGTCGCCGATTGGGGGCGCACCTCGCCGATCCCGGCGAACAATATGAGCTGGGAGCAGGCCGCGACGCTGCCCACGGGGCTCGGCACCATGCATGACGCGATCGTCACCAATGGCAGGCTGCAGCCCGGCGAGAGCATCCTCATCCAGGGCGCGAGCTCGGGC
>Ga0307374_10010732_pt1 | contig 13188 bp, 10 predicted proteins | sample OX3MG_FD_202532 | JGI IMG/M metagenome (GOLD analysis project Ga0307374, IMG submission 202532) | Soil microbial communities from Risofladan, Vaasa, Finland - OX-3 | ecosystem: Environmental > Terrestrial > Soil > Coastal area > Acid sulfate soil | place: Finland: Risofladan, Vaasa | collected...
CGCCTACAAGTACAAGATGCAAATCGGGGAATTCCCGCGTCAATTCTGAAACGGCATGAATCAACAGATCAGCGCCCTTATAACGTTCGCTCGCTGCCCACCGGCCTACTGAAAGCACGACTCTGCCCTGCGGAAATTGCAATGGCCGGGGGAGGCCATCCGGCGAATTTGCGAGGTTGAGAAAATCAGGATCAAGGGGCCATGGGAGCCGGCGAATGTTTTCAACGGACACGCCTTGAACGGATGTGAGTTTACGAACCGTGTCGGAACTGGGAGCAAGGACCATGCTGGCGTCGCGGAGCGCTTTCCGTCGGAGCGCAGGCAACGGCTGCCAAACTTCAATTCCATGCGTGCCAATGATGACTTGCGCTTGGCGAGCGAGGAGTTTCATAACCGCGGCGATTGGAGCAAGATTGGGATGCGCCGCGAAAATGACGTCTGGTCGAGCGCGGGCAAGGCCGAGGGCAGCGAGAATGAATCGCAATTTGCTGCGGGCGAAACCTCGATACCTAAAACGGAAGCCTCCCACTGCGGCTTCACGTTCTCCATTTGCGTCGTTGAGGCTGAGAAACACGCACGAACGGCCGCGTTCGCTCGCAATGGAAGCGAGAGCGGCAGCAGTTTGGCGGCCAGCCATTTGAATGCCGCCGACACTCGCAAGCCCGGGGAAAAGACCGACAATCATGCGTGATTAACCGTCCCAATCGGGGCGCGGCGTAGAAGAGGGCGAAACATTCAGGCATCCTGTTGCAAAGAGGAAGCTTCAACGAGATTTGTTTTGGCCAAAGTCTGCAGCAGTATGCCGCGCAGCTCGCGAACGTTACGGTCCCAGGTGTATCGGAGCGCTGTTTCTGCAGCTTTTCGGCCCAGACGCTGGCCGAGTTCGGTGTTTTCGTAAAGTTTTGCGATCAACGTTACGAGTTCCTCGGGTCGCTGGGGGTTCTCCACAATGTAACCGTCCTCTCCGTGCGTCACCAGTTCGCTGATTCCAGATTGTCTGCTTACGATGACGGGTAGCGCGCACGCCATCGCTTCAAGCGGAGGAATCCCAAAGGCGTCTTCCATAGAGGGACCAGTGTACGCGTCAGCCGCGGCATAGAAGAATTCGGTGTCGGGACGCGGCGAAACAAACTGCACGGACGAAGCTAAACTCAGTTGTTCGAGCAACGACTGGAATGGCGAGCGGTCATCGCTGCCAGCCACAAGAATCTTTAATCGCGGCTGCTGGAGTCGTCCTGCTGCTTCAAGAAGGCAAGGCAGGCCTTTCTTGTTCCAGTCGTTGCCGATCAGGAGCATTACGAAATCCGACGATGAATAACCCAGAGTGTCGCGCGCATTCGCCCGTAAGGATTGTCGAACGGCAGGACTGAATTTCTTTGCGTCAATTCCATTATACACGACGAACAGATTCTGCTCGCGACCATAGAATCGCCGTAAATCATCGCGCACTTTGTTAGATACCGCAACCAAAGGCAAGTCCCTACGCTTGTAAATACGCCGCTCCAAGCTAATAATCAAGCGGTAGAAGACCTTTCGGTGGAGAAGCCTGGGCCAGAAACTACGCGGATTCCTGCGAAAGCGCAATGTCTCTCCGACGCGCTGCCGAAACTCGGCGAAAACTATATGTACGGCGATCAGTTGGGCATCGAGGCAATTAATGCCTGGAGAATAGACCAAATCGTACGTTGCCCCTCGAAAATTCCGGTCCACCCATCGTGCGATATGATTCGCAAAGAAAAACCACAGATACCGAGCAGCATGGGGACCCGCAATCGAGGGGATGCGATGCCAAACAATTTTGTCGAGATCCAAGCCTTCGATGCGCGCGCTGTAGACGTGAAACTCGAAGTCGTCCGCCAGCCCCTGGAGTTGCTCGACCACACAACGCTCCGTTCCATGCTGCCTGTCAAGAAACGGGGAAATTACAGCGATGCGCGGTTTCTTTTTTATCCCGGTCACGTTTGTCAATCCTGCGTATTGGCACCGTTCTCTCGCGTATTCTTAAAATGAGAAATTCGCGCGAGGTTTTGGGACAGAAATGAAAGCGTCTGGTTTGTCAGCCGCTAGATCAGGCAGACGAAACAAAATCCCCACCAAAATCCACAAAAAAGCATTGTTGACAAAGTTTTCGAACATATCGATTCCGAGGAACGTGATCGGATAGAGAAGAGCAAATGCGTACCAGAGAATCGCTATCGCAATGGGGAACAGGCGTGTGTGTTTCAGTGTGCGGACTACTTTCCAAGAAGACCAGAGAAGCGCCGCCGTCCAGAGAATCCAGAGGAATGGCGCCAAGATTCCCATCTCCAAAATAAGTGTGCCATAACCTTCCTCGACGCCGATGTTCGAAGGGCCCGCCAGCTTGCTTAGATACTGACCACCGAGAGACGCGGTACCCGTGCCGTTTCCTACGACCCAGTGCGAATTCGAAAATGCCTTTAATAATTCTCCGACAGGGTAACTCCATGCGCGGTCACCGAGTTGATAGCTGGAACTGCCCGGCACGAGTGTCTGGGAATAGAAACCGAGGCGAGAGGCGGCGGCGGATGGGAAGAACGCCACAAAAATCGCGAGTCCGATGGCCGCGAACATAATACTCCGGCGAATGGCTTTCATCAGTCTGCGGCTCTGCCCACCGGTTACCGGCGCGCCCCAAAGATATGCCACAGTCAGGGCGGAGGTGCTGATCAGGGAGTACATAAATGCCGTGCGGGAACCACTCAGAAGGACAGCTACTGCGATCAGCCCAATTCCGGCGAGGACGATCTTCCGCCTTCGCAACTTAGAAAGGATAAAGTAGCCAGCCGCGCCCAGCCCGACAATCGTCGCAAGCACCAAAAAGAAAGCGAAGCGTCCCGTGCTGACGAATACAGAGGAAGGCAGCAAAAAAATCTGACCCGTCAGCGGCGTAACCTTTTCAAGGGCGCCGAGGTCTTGCAGCTCAGGTGCGAGGGTCGCGGGATTTAAGAATGTCGGGCCGACGACCGCCTGAATGATTCCCAATGCGGAGATGACTCCAGCGAGAGTCATGAAGGCAATCAAGAATCGCCACAGGTCTCTATCGTCACGGATGAGCGCGTAGCCGACGAACATCAACGGCACATAGTAAAAATAGAACTTCATCCCGAGGATGCCGTAAAGGACGCTGGGTGAATAGGGATTGAATATCTCGAGAACGGCGAGCCAGAAAAAAAAGGTAAAGAAGAGCAGGAACGGAGGGCGGAAACGTTTCGCGCGGCCGCGGCGAATAGCGACGAAGAGAGATATGTAGGTGAGGCCCGCGAGAACATCCTTAGCGAAATAGATCGCCATATTATTGCCAAGATACTTGCGAATGAGATCTTCAAAAAGGAGCCAGACAATGAAGAGATAAAACCCCATGCGCCAGCTTTTCAGAATGGTTAGGGCGATTACGCAGAGCACGCACACCATCCCGGAGTAGAGCAGCATTCGATCGTCCCCGGAATCGATCCAATTCCCGAGCTGCAGGGCTGCCAGCAGACCGAACCCGAGCAACAGCACGGATATGAGTGGCTGAATCTTCGCCGCGCTGATCCGGGCCCCAATCACTTTGGTTCCTCCAAAATGAGACAGATCAACGTCGCATTATCTCCCGATAGAGGGAAGCGTGTGCGTCAATCATACCCTTACTCTGGAAAAGTTTCAGCGCGCGTTCGCGGCCGCGGCGGCCGAGTTCCTCCGCTCGCAACGGGCTCGCAAGCACGGTTTCCATACAGCGGGCTAGACCGGCAGCATCGCCCGGCGGGAACTTTATGCCAGCATCGCCGACGACTTCTGCGAGCGCTCCAATGTCTGAAACAATCAGCGTCCGACCGCGCTGCATGTTCTCCGCCGCCGCCAGACCGAACACCTCCCCGGCCAGCGAAGGCATAATGACAGCCGTTGTATCTGCCAAGCTGTCCTGCAACTGGTCGATGGGAATATATCCCAGAAACTGAACACAATCCTGAATCTGAAGGTCCCGCGCCTGCTGTTCCAGTATTTCGCGTTCGGGCCCCTGCCCGATGATTTTAATTCGAAATGCGAGCCCCTTTGCGTTCAACTGTTGCGCAGCGTCAAGCAGAGTGCGCGCTCCTTTCGTGCTGACCAGACGTCCGAGAAATGCGAACGTTGGCACCTGCGGCGCAACCCGTGTGATCGCGGAAATGCTTGTCGGGGACAGTCCATGGGGAATCGTCGCCATTCGATTCAATTGCAGCAGAGTTCCCAGCCATTCCGTGGGCAGGATATTGGCGGAAGCGCGCTGGCAGAGCCAGCGGCGGGGAAACGTCGACAGCCACATCTTCAGGCTGCGCAGTTTTCCCTGCGCGGCGTTGCATCGAAGGCATTTGCGGTGTCGGCCCGCCATGAAATGGCCCGGACAAGGCGTCCCTGCCGGATCGTAGAGCAGTTGGCCATTTGGGCAGATCGCCTGAAAGCCGTGATGCTCGACCACGACAGATTTGCGAAACAACAGACCAAGGGCGAGCGGGAGGAAGCAGGGTCCAGCCAAATGAATCACGTCGGAGCGGCGGAGCAGGCGAACAAGAGCGCTGAAATTCGGCCGTCGGACAACGCGGAAGGGCAAAGCCGCGTCGTTCATCCCGTCTGCGGGCGTGCACGTCGCGAGCGTCACCTCCACCAATTCATTGGGAGCGGAGGAAGCATGCTGCGCCAGTCCTTGCGTCAGCAACATGACAATGGTTTCAACGCCGCCAATCTTTGGCGCAAAAGCCTCTGAGTAAATCAGGACTCTCATTGGTTCACATTTTCCGCTGCGCCCAATTTGTGCTCGATAGCCTTCTCGATCGCCCGGATGGTTGCTTCCATGTTGGTTTCGGGCGTCCACTGGGCTATTCTTTTGCAAGCCTTTTCGCCCATGGCGCGAATCCGTTCGCAGTCAGAAAGCAGTCGCTTCAGAATTCCGGTAAGCGCGTCCACATCGCCCGCGGGAAACACGAATCCGGTCTCGCCCTCGCGGATCAAATCAAATTTAGCGCCGACGCGGTCGCTCACAATTGCGCACTGGCCGCAGAGCATCGCCTCATTCACCACCACGCCAAAAGGCTCGTACTCGGAAGGAAGAACGAGCGGGCCGGATGCGCAATACACCTGCGGCAAGGCGGATTGGTTGACGAATCCCAGAAAACGAGTTCGGCCGGAGATGTTTAGCGCGTGCGCTTCGGCCTCGAGTGGCGCGCGCATCGGGCCGTCTCCGGCGTATACGAGATAACTGCCGGGCACGTTCGCGCGCGCAAAGGCGCGGAGCAAGTCCTGAGGGCGCTTCCAGGGTTGAAGTTTGGCGCAAAAGAGGACGACAGGCGCGTCCGCGGGAATGTTCCAATTGCGCCGTACGGCGGCGCGATCCACATGCTTTGCCTGTTCGATCCACCATTCGTTATGGACAACGTAGGGTGTGAGCATCACCCGCTCGGGAGGAATTTTCAGCGAGCGCATCAACGCGACGGTCCCGCTGGATGGGACGATAACCACGTCCGCCAGGCGAAATAGCCTGGGCCAGAGATGCCGCTTAATTCGTGCTTTCCAAGCGCTCTGGTTGCGGGGGTTCAGATCGTGGGCATCCGTGCCGAAGAGAAGCGGGACGCCACGGATTTTAGCGGCCGCCACGGCGATCCAGAAAGTGGCGCAGATGTATCCCGTAAACACGATGACAGCGTCGAATTTTTCGGAGCGGATGAGCCTCCAGACCCCCGGATTGACGAAACCGAAGAATCCGCCGATTGCTGGACGCGGCGAAACATTTTTGAGGTGCACCCACGGATAGTTATCGAGAAGCGGTATGTCCCAGACGACCTCGACGCCGAATCCGGGGTCAACGTACGCCTCTGCGCCTTCCAAGCTACAATACGCGACGAGTATTTCGAGCTCCGGACGCTGCGCCATAAGGCGCCACATGGGCGAGCCGTATTGAACCGGATGCGTGCACAACAACAGTACGCGAAACTTCTTCAACACTTCAGGCTACCTCGGAACCATCTAAGGAGACGCAACGAGATGATTGCTATCCACGGGTCAACGCTGTATCCAAATCGGCGAAAGAGGTTGAAAACTGCTTCGCCATTTTCCGCTGAATGAATTTCGCAGATAATCCATGGCCGGTGGGTGGCAATCAGGTGTTCCGCGCCGCGAAATACTTCCAGTTCGGCGCCTTCGACGTCACACTTAATGGCATTTGGCGGTGGAGCAGTGCGCATGAAATCGTCGAGGGCGTAACACGGGAGTTCTTTCCCCGCGATGTTTGCCGTTTCGAGCGTAAACCTGCCAAGTCCGCGATCCAAGGTAGAATCAGACGCAATGAAGGCTACTTTGCGGGTCGATGACCACACGCCCGCCTCGACAATCGTAATGTTGCAGCATGAGTTTTTTTCAACATTGCTCTTAATGCGCTGCGCTGTCTCAAAATCCGGCTCAAAACTAAATACTCTGCCCTGCGGTCCCACGATGCCCGCTGCCAATAATGAAAACAGGCCAATGTTTGCGCCCAGATCGTAGAAAACCATCCCCGGCTTCAGATATTCCGCCAGTCGACGCTGAGTAGCTGCTTCCGTGGTCCCCTGAATGTATCCCTGTCCAGTCCTCGGATTCACCTCGAGCCAAATATCCTTTGCCGGGCCTTGTCGGACGCGGGACCACACCCTAAGCTGACCCGGCAGTAGCCAATGGCTAAGGCGGTGGAGCGATCCGCCAATCACGGGTACCTTTTGCAACGACCGAAATGGAATCCGCGAGCGCAACAACAGTCCAGCCGCGAAGTTTCTTGCTCGTGACATTGATCACTTCTCCCAAGCGCACGCGGAGTTTTTTTCACCCATTTTGGAGAGTCCTTGTGTCGGCTTTAACATTTCGTTTGACGAACAGGCAAGCCGCGAGAGGACAGGACGCGGTGGAGGCATTCGGCGAGGTCCCCGATCGAATGCTCCTTGGCGATGGCGATCCGCGCGGCCTTTTTCGGGCTATCAGCAGGCTCGTCGAGCGCCGATTGGACTGCGCGGCAGAGTTCTTCCGCGTCGTCACCAAAATAAATGGTGTCGGAGAATTCCCACAAGTTCACAATGGGCGTGGATACAACCGGAAGACCTGCGTGAAAGTAGTCGAATACTTTTAGCGGCATGCAGTGAAAATTTTTATTGCTGTAGCAGTCGTACGGCATGAAACCGACGTCCAGATTTGCGGTCACGTCTTTCAGCTTCCCCGGGTCGCGCCACGCAATCACATGCACATTGGGAAGGGGAAGACATTTCGCCGCGCCGAAGTGAATGAACTGCCAGTCAGGTCGAGCTCTAAGCATTTTTTCCAGGACCTTCAAGTTCAATCGGTCCGTCACTGGGCCGATGTAGCCAAGGCGAGGCCCGGGTATGGCGGAAAATTCGTCAGACGCCCTTGCACTTGCGCCAACCTGACAATCCGAAGAGAGCATCGCGGTCACTTGGGGAATCAAAGCTATTTTATCTCCGTATTTGGGCCTTAATTGGTGGAAAACGCTTTTGGGAATTACAAGCGTCAGGTCCGACAGTTGAACGTGTTTCTCCTGGCCGGGCTCGGGATAGTCCATGCAGATATGAACGAGAAAAAAACCTTTCCGTTTGAATTCGCGGCACAGCGGCACGAAAAAATCGCCGTGAGCGTAAAAAAACAGAGGGTCCTTGAGTTTCAGCTTCGCGGCGTTCTGGAGTATTTGGTTCGCCGTCATTCGCGCCTGCAATTGCGGAAAACCGAATGGAACCAAGTTCAAGCGGTGACCCAAAAACTCGGGACCAAACCGATGCACTCCGCTCTCGATCTCTTCCAACGGCCGTCCGCGGCCGCGCAGCCGCGAAACGGGATTCCCGCAATAAAGAACCTTCGACCCGAGCTGTGCGAGGGCCAGCGCGACCCTTTCCGGGACGTTGAACGTTTCCCAATTCCATCCGGACACAACGATGGCGTCACGCATTCTGTCCATTCACTGAGGCCGGTGAGCTTTCCGGCGCTGGATGAAGGTTTGTGATTCGACCGGCTCCGCGTCGCCGAGGAACCTCCGCGCGCGGCTGAAGTTCTTGCGCGCATACCAATCTCGCAGTTGGTAGAACCGTTGGGGCGGAATGAGAAGGGGCATCACGCTCACGAGCCATTTGAAAATTCTGTAGCCGAGAGTCGGATTCTTGTAGGCAATGCGGAAGGCCTGTTTTTCGGAGCGATAGGTTTCCCAGCGGGACGTTTTCTCGTACCGCAGCCGGAAGCGTTCTAGGTCAAGGCGATCGGAAGCCAAAACGGCAGAAATAACGTCGCTGGGCACGCCAAATTCGGCAAGGCGTTTGGGAAATAGATCGAGAAGCAGCGAATAAAGTTCGTACTTCTTCCTCAGTTTTGTGATGTCGGCACGATCAAAAGCAAAAAGATTATTTCCGTGCAAACGATAATAGCAAAGCGGCTGGTCGAGCAGGATAGCGCCGCCTAAGGCCAGCGATAGCGTCAGAATAGGAGTATCGGCGCAAAAAACCAATTGCTCGGGGAGGGGGCCGATCCGTTCCAGAACGGCGCGGCGGACGGCGAGCCTGCTGGTGCCGAGAAAGAAGCGTCCGGCGAACGCTTGCACAGCGCGGTCCACGCTGGACAAGTCGACCAAACAGGTTGACTCGGGGACGACGTAATTTTGAACGGGCGCTCCGTCGACAGCTTCAAAATATCCATGGCCAACGGCGGCAATGCCGGGATTCCGCTCGAACGTATCCAGAACGGCGCGTAATTTTCCCGGCGCCCACCAATCGTCGGCGTCGAGGAAGGCGACGATGGGAGCGTGCGCTTCGGGAATGGCCGCGTTGAAGGCGGACGCTTGGCCGCCGTTTTTCTTGCGGATGTACCGGACGCGGGGAAGGAATTTCTGGACGATTGCAGGCGTGTTGTCCGTCGAGCCGTCGTCAACCACCACAATTTCGAGTTCCGACGGCGAGAGGCCCTGATCCAAGACGCTGACGAGCGCCTGCTCAAAGAAGTGGCCTTGATTGTAGGTGTCAATCAGCGCGGAAACGAGGGGCGTGGTCATTTTGGCTGGCCGTCGGCTAGGGCTATCAGTTCGCGGACGAAATCTTCGACGGGATCGGCGGAAACGAATTTTCGCACGTCGATTGCGGCTTGTTCGCCCATTTCTTTGAGGCGGTGGCGATTTTCCCAGGCGCGATTCATGGCTTCGTCTAGCAATTCTACGGTTGGAGCTTTGGCCAGGAAACCGTTCACCCCATCGCGGACCAATTCGCGAACCCCGCCGACATCCGTCGCGATGGCTGGGCGGCCACAAAGCATGGCCTCGACAAGGGCAAGCGGCATGCCTTCATGGCGTGAAGGAAGGATCAAGGCGTGTTGCTTGCTCCAAACTTGTTCGATGTCGCCGACGAAACCGCAAAATTCGACGTTGGTCAGTTTTAGGTTATCGGCCAAACGGCAAAGGCCGCGCTCGTTCACGCCGCTTCCGACTATTGACACGTGGACGCTGCGCTCGCGCCAGTGAGGCAGACTTAACACCTCGATGAGCAAATCCTGGCCTTTCTGTATTACGTCCAGCCGCCCGACGCAGGCAAGAGAAAATTCTGCTGACGTGCCGGATGGCCAAGTAGTCTTGGCATCGTAGCGCACATTGAAAGGATTTCGGATTACTCGTCCACGAGAGAGTGGGGTAACGAACTGGCGGCGACACAGGGAGACAGTGCCTTCGGAAACAAAATATGCCGCGGACGCAGCTTCGTAGGATTGGGCTAGTCTCTCGGCGATGTCGTCATTCGGCCACCAGGATTCGGCAGCCGTCTGCGCGATGGGCGCGTATCTGAGGCCGCAAGACCGTGCAACGTCCATCCAAAGAAGGCCGTCGGTGCTCATGCTTTGGGAGATGACAATCAAGTCGGCGCCAGCTCCGATTTTTGCCAGATGCCTTCGAGGATATTCGCGCCAGGGGGAAAGTTTGCGGGCGGTGCGACGAGCAAAAGAGGGCGTTGGGCGCAGAAGAATCTTGCAGCCCACCGAGCGAAGATGTTCAACCTGTTTGACCGGAACGCCCCAGTCTTTGACGCTGACGCATACCTGCACGCCGCGCCGCGCCAGCTTTTCGGCTGCCGCACCCCAGAGAACCTCGCTTCCGCCCCAAGCATGATATTCGTTCGCGGCGATAAAAACGATTTTTCGCATGCCCCTATCTCTAGTGTTTAACGCTTAAGGTTTCACCGCCTCCATGTACATGGAGTCGGGTTTGTACACGGTTCCGTCGGCCTCGGTATCCAAATTGAATTTCGTCCAACCCGGAATCAGGCTCTCATTAGCATCGCGCCGCACCGGATCGCGGAAGCCCGAGTCTCGCAACATCCGTGCAAGAGAATACCGGTCATACATCCACTGGTGGATTTCGCCTTGCCGCCTAAAACGCGCCACCTGCAACGCTTGATAATCTTTCTTGCCGAGCATAGCTTTGACGATCTGGTTTCTCGCGACTTGCAGCGGGTGCCGAAGCGCGTAACCGATCTTGGAACCGAAGCGGCTCGATCCGTTTTGAGCTCGAACAAAATCACGCGTGGTTTTCGCCTGGGATCCCCAACGTGCGTAGACGAAATCCCAGTTCGGGATTGCTTCACGACGGAAAAATTCTGTAGCGGAACCGCAGGTACGTTCCCGGACGGCCTGGTCGTACATTTCCAGCACGATCCAATCGTAGTTTTCTGCCCATCCCGGCTGATTGTTCGATGCCTTGTCTAGCGCTTCGAGATAAATTCGCACGATGGTTTCCAGGTCCGGGATAGCCACCCGAATCACTCCACCCGATTTCAGTACGCGGTGGCATTCCCTCAGGAACGACGGCGCGAATTGTTTGGGGAAATGTTCAAGCACATGCGAGTGATACACCACGTCGAATGTGCCGTCGGGAAATGGAATGCCCTTTTGCAAATCGTGTGCGCGGACCGCCGCCGACGCAGGCACAAAATCGAGATTCTCCCAATCAGGATGAAAACGTTGGCCGCAGCCAAGGTTTAGCGCTCTCATTTAGAGTTTTGGAAATCGGCGGGCATTTCCAAAGTATCAATAAGTTCACTGGCTCGCTGAAATCTGAACTGCGTGGGCCACCAGAGACATGACAACGATTTCGTTGGCAGCGCACCATTACCCCAAATGTCCTTCTCTTCGACGCTGAAATGCAACACGTCCTCTACGTGATGTTGTTCATGGGGATTACGGCACAGCCAAAATGAAACCGAATATGAACCCGCCATTAACGGCAGATCTCCCAGATCGCAGATGATGGTGCCTTCCGTGACTGGCTTTGGGTAGTTCGCGGAAGGTAGAAAATAATTGTTAGCATTCACCGCGTTTTCCCCGCGAGAAGAGCGAATTAAGTAACCAATGATCGGTTTTTGGATGGGCTCACGTGACCGAAATTTTATCTGAAGGCTCATCTGGTCCCCGGTTTCCAATATCGAATTGGGTTCACCGTTGCAGAGTACGGAGACGGATTCCATCCAAACGTCGCAACGCTCCGGCGGTTTTGGAATCGTCACGGTGTGGCTATTGGTCCCCTGCCACAAAGTATCCATGTAGGCAGCAGTCACGGCGTCGATAGGACCAGACGTAGCAACAGTCCCATCCCGAAGCAGGATGCCAGTACCGCAAAGAGTGCGCACCGCACCTAGATTATGGCTGACAAAGAGTACGGTCCGTCCTCCGCGGCTGATGTCCTGCATTTTGCCAATACATTTTTGTTGGAACAGCACGTCGCCGACGGAGAGGACTTCGTCGACGAGGAGGATTTCAGGTTCGAGGTGCGCGGCGACGGCGAAGGCAAGGCGCATGCCCATGCCGCTGCTGTAATGCTTGAGGGGCGTGTCGATGAAGCGCTCGACTTCGGAGAAGGCGACGATCTCGTCGAATTTGCGGACGATTTCGGCTTTGCTCATGCCGAGGATGGCTCCGCTGAGGAAGATGTTTTCGCGGCCGGTCAGCTCAGGATGGAAGCCGGTGCCGACTTCGAGAAGGCTGGCGATGCGGCCGTGGAGTTCGGCGTGTCCCACGGTGGGGCGGGTGATGCGCGCGAGCAACTTAAGCAGCGTGGATTTGCCCGCGCCGTTTCTGCCGATCAGGCCGACGACTTCGCCCTGCTTCACGTCGAAGGAAACGTCGCGGACGGCCCAGATGAAGTCCTTTGGCGCGCGCCGGCCATTGGAGCGGAATGCGTTGGAGAGCACGTCGCGAAGGGCACGATAGCTTTCGCGCTGGCCCACGCGGTAGCGCTTGCCGATGCCTTCGACGCGGATGACAGCGTCACTCATTGATGGACGCCCTTATGCATAAGCGATTACACCACATCGGCAACGGTGCTCTCCATTTTCTGAAAATAGATCAAGCCCGTCGCGAAAACCACCAGCACCATCAGCACAGATACGATGATCATCCGGCCCGGCGGGTCACCGCGTCCGGTCAACGACCAGCGGAAGCCTTCAATCACGCCGGCCATGGGATTCAGGCCGTAGAGCCAGCGGTATTTTGCGGGGACGATAGAGCTGGCATAGGCCACGGGCGAGGCGAACAGCCAGAACTGCACGAGGAACGGAACCACGTAGCGCACGTCGCGATATATCGCGTTCATCGCCGAAAGCCACAGGCCCGCCCCGAGCGCCATCAACACCGCAAGCATCAAAAACGCCGGGAACAAGAACAACGAAATGCCGGGGCGAATGTGGTAATAGGCCATCAGCGGAATCATGAGCAGCAAACCAATGGCAAAGTCGAGCAATCCAGAAAGAACGGCGGAAATCGGCAACGCCAGGCGCGGGAAGTACACCTTCGTGATTACGTTTTGGTTCTGGACGATCGCCGCGGTGGCGTTCGTCAGACTGTTCGAGAAATACATCCACGGCAACAGTCCGGCGTAATAGAAAACGAGAATCGGGAGGCCCTCGGTGGGCAAGTGCGCCAACTTGCCAAAGAATAGAGCGAACACGAGCATCGCGAGAGCCGGTTGCAGGACGGCCCAGGCCGCGCCGATGGCCGTCTGTTTGTAGCGGACCTTGATGTCGCGCCAAACGAAAAAATAAATCAATTCGCGAAATCGCCAAAGCTCGTGGAAATCGACTTCCCACCAGCCTTGCGGCGGGGTGATACGCAGAACGGGAGGCTCGCTCAGAATATTAGTTGTGTTTGCGGCGGTCATGGCTA
>Ga0307374_10010733_pt1 | contig 13188 bp, 3 predicted proteins | sample OX3MG_FD_202532 | JGI IMG/M metagenome (GOLD analysis project Ga0307374, IMG submission 202532) | Soil microbial communities from Risofladan, Vaasa, Finland - OX-3 | ecosystem: Environmental > Terrestrial > Soil > Coastal area > Acid sulfate soil | place: Finland: Risofladan, Vaasa | collected...
CTCCTGGGCAACGCTCCCGCCGTCAAGGACTATCAGACCGGACCCACACTCAGCGCGGCCGGAACCCCGCCCAGTACCCCACCCGGCACCGGATTCGTGACCACGGGCGTGTGGAACGGCACGACCGTCCCTCTGAGTCCGGTGGTCCCTCCCACCGCCTACGGCAACGCGCAGTACCTGGGGACGCTAAGCGGAGTGCAGACCACCGCGCCGACGCTGGCCTGCCTGCAGTCGGGTCCACCCCTCGAGGTCTGGTCGATCGGCGCCCTGCCCGGTGTCGACGTGGCGGTGGCGGCGCAGCCAGGCAACTGCGTCACCGGCATGTGGACCTTCCCCCCGCCGGCAGCCTCGGGTGGGCCGGGAGCAGGCACCACGACCACGACCACCCCGCCCACCACCCTGCCGCCGGCGTCGACGACCACGACGGGCGTCCCGCCGACGAGTACGACGACTTCAGTGCCGTCCACCACGACGACCGGGCCGGCAACGACCACGACACTCGGGCACTGATGCTTCCCGGTGGTCCCGAAGTCGGGGCCCACGGGCAACGGGGCCACGGGCCCACGGGCCCACGGGGCGCAGGTTCGCTGCGGCGTGGTGCCCGGCGATGCAGGTGGCACGGTGGAAGGCCGCACGATGCCGTGCGGCTATTCTCGTCGGAACCCGGGGGTGTAGCTCAGTTGGTAGAGCGCTACGTTCGCAATGTAGAGGCCGACGGTTCGAGTCCGTTCACCTCCACCGACCGGGACGGTGCGCGAACCGCATCGTCCTGCTGGTGGTCCCCGCCGATGGGAACACGGAAGATCGGATGAATGGCCTGCCGACTTTCCACCCGGATCTCGTGGATCAGGGCCTGGAACAGTGACTTGACCAGGGCGCTCGATCCGCCGGCCACGGCCTGCTCCACACGCTGACGAAGGTCGCCCAGTTCGGCCGACGTTGGGGCGACAAGCTCGGCCTCGGTGACCGCTGCATCGAGTTCGAACATGCGGGCCCGGAGAGCGGTGGCGTTTGCCCCGAGGTCCTTCACCCGTTCGCCACAGATTTCCTCGGGCATGGTGCCGGACTCGAATGCCTGCAGGTAGCGGTCGATACAGCGCTCCACCTTGTCGAGCTCGGCCTGGAGGGCGGCTCGCTCTGCGACATGCGGCGACTCGTCGAGGTCGGCCCGGTGCTGAGCTTCGGCAATGGCCTTGGCGAACAGATCGGTGTCCTCGTAGGCAGAGAGGAGGGAGCGGAGGACCGCATCGTCGAGGTCTTGAGCTGGGAGCCGGTCGGCGGTGCAGGACTTCGTCCCGTAGCGCTGTCGTCCGCCGCATGTGTAGTAGCGGTAGGTGGCGCTGCGACCAGTGGCTCTGGTGCCGGTGAAGTGACTGCCGCAGTTCCCACACACCACCAGTCCGGTCAGCAGGTAGTCCGAACTGTTGGACGCCCGCTTGGCCACGTCGTCGCCCCGTTCGGCCAGGATGGCTTGGGCTGCATCGAACAGACCCTGCTCCACCAGCGGCGGATGGTCGCCATCGGTCCAGACACCCCGGAAGTTGACCTGGCCCAAGTAAGTGCGATTGCGCAGCACGGTGAGGATCGACTTGAACTGCCACGGCCTGCCCGAGCGGGTGGTCAGGCCCGACGCCGTGAGCTGGTTGGCGATGGCGTGGCTGCCCAGGCGCTTGTTGGCATAGAGGTCGAAGATGACCGGGATCAGTGGTGCCTCGTCCTCGTCGACCTCGAGTCTCCCTTCACCCTTGACGGCCCGGTAGCCGAAGGGCTGGGTCCCGCCGCACCAGCCGCCCTGGGATGACTTCCGCTCCATGCCGGCGATCACTCGGTCGATGATGGTGGCCCGCTCGAACTCGGCGAACACCCCGAGCATCTGGACCATCATCCTCCCCGCTGGCGACGTCGTGTCGAAGGGCTCGGTGGCGGAGCGGAAACCGACTCCGGCTGTGTCCAGAGTCTCCAGCACCTCGGCCAATCCACGCACCGACCGGGCCAGCCGATCCACCCGGTAGACGAGGAGGAGATCGAACCGACCGGCCCGTGCAGCACGGAGTGCGCCCTGGAGGCCTGGCCGTTCCAACTTGGCGCCAGACATCTGGTCGGTGAAGGTGCCAACCAGTTCCCAGTCCTCCTGGCTGGCCACATAGGAGGCCAGCCGTTCGGACTGGGCCCCGAGGGAGTAGGGCTGGTTGACCTCGTCGGTCGAGATCCGGGTGTAGGTGGCGATCCTCACGTCAGGCTCCCTTCTCGGTTCTGGCCCATTGTGGCTCCGGGGTCCGGCTCGGTGCCCGAGAGCACTCTCGCCAGGCCCTCAACGGGTCCGAACGGTCAAGCATCCCCGCTGGCTGTGACGGCCGGGGCCTCCGAATCGGACTCCGGGGGAGCCGGCCGGACGATCAGGGGCACCAGCAGCTCGGCCAGCGCCTCGACGGCCTGGCGCTCCTCGTCGGCGGACAGGTCGACGAAGCTCGGTGCGGAGACGGTCACGGTCGAACCTCCCGCCCGCATCGACCGAGCTGGCCGCTTCGCTTGCCGCGGACGCACCGAACCCCGGGCGGTAGCCGGGGGTCGGGTGCGGCTCGCTGGTACTCGTCGATCTCTATCGGCCACCGGTCCTCCATCGGTTGTGCCGGATGCAGATCCCCGGCCCATCCCATGGTCCTGATGGACGTCACCCTGAACGTCATCCTCGCCAACGCGTCGTGCTGAGCTAACGTCACCCTCGCTACCGTGCGCCTCGAACGAACGTCACCCTGGGCCCCTTCTTCGTCGTTCCAACGTCACCCCCGACCGGACCAACGTCACCCTCGGTCAATTCACGATCGCTCCAACGTCACCCCCGCTGCTGGCAACGTCACCCCGGCCACCGCCAACGTCACCCTGGCCAGAATCCTCATTCGTTCCAACGTCACCCCCGACCGGACCAACCTCACCCTGACACCCGGACGGGCGGATCATCGCCCTGTCGGCGACGTATCTTGCAAGACGTCGGTGGCCAGACCTTCGCCTCGGCCTCAAGGGGCGCTGCCAGGCGCCGCCACGGTGACGCCCGGCTTCGCCGTCGCCTCGACAGGCTCGGCTCCATCACCGGGCTTCGCTTCTCGCTCAGCCTGCGGCTGCCCTTGACCCCGACGCGCTGGCCTGGGATCTCAGCGCCCACTGGAGCAAGGGTCAAGCCTTGCTCCCACGCCGCTCAGAATGGGCCCTGAGCCCCTCTCCGGCCTGCCGTGGCCCTCCCGCACCGCGGGCAGCCAACGGATGCTGGCTGGGAGCACCTGAGCACGCCGGCTCGGCTGCGTCACCGAATCAAGGGCCGAACACGATTGCATCAACCCCTCCAGCTGCGCTGCAGGGGCGTACCGGACGGGAGCCCGCCACCTGAGTTTTCATCCTGCCGCCTTCGTCGCCCAGGCACTCGCTGGCAAGGTGCGCGCACCACCTCTGTCGCCGCCCCGACTGAACCCGATTCGTATCGGACCCGGGGACTGTCGTCGGTGGTCGCCGGAGGGACCGGCGTCCAGGCGGGCATCGAGCCCGCCGGTCCGCCGATTTTGAACGTCACCCTCGGTTCTGCCAGACCGGTACATTTCGCGGCCACACCTGTGCACCAATGGATGCGAACGTCGCCCTCGTCCGTCGCGAATCTTGATTCTGCGAAGGTGGCGGAGCCTGCCCGAAGGGCAATCGCGACAGCGGTGTCACGGGTGTGGAAGATGAGTTCCCGCTCTGGCAGAGCTGATCAGGGTGACACGGTGACACACGTGAGCCCGGTAGATCATCTCTTTGAAGCGTTGCCGATCGGCCACACTGTCAAGTTGGTCCCTTGGATGGGTTCACGGGAAGCTGCGCTGAGGCTTCCCTGATGCAAGCCACGGACAGGCGCAATGGGTCTTGGGAACCCGCCCGGCTTCGATCACATTCTCGGTTCGCGCCACATGAGCCACATGACGGTCCGGTGAGCATCAGGGCGTTCTCGAACGGCCACCCGTGGCGCTTGAGCAACACCCTGGTTCCAGCGGCTCCCTCACATGGAGTAGCGATACGGCCACGCACTGTGGTTGAATGGGTCTTATCGCACGATGGGCAGCTCGGAAGGGCATCTCGAGCCGGTAGACGGGGGCTTTGATGGCAATGCGCTCGATGGGGACGGTCGGGCAACGGTACAGGGTCACGAGGCTGGCGCCGGTCTTGGCCGCGATCATGGCCTGCCTGTCATCATTCGCAATCCAGGTCCCGCCCGCCAGCGCAGCCCCCATAGCCCCAAAGACGCCCCCCGTGCTCCCAGCCCAAACAGCGCAGAAGCCGACTGAGGCTCCGAAGTCAAAAGCCAATCCGCTGGCCCGCTCTATTTCATGCTCGTCCGGTATCAGCTCAAGTCCGACCCGGCGGTCGCCATCCGCACCCAACAGGGCGACGCAGAGCACTGCCGGGTGCACCGTCTCGGTCTTCAACGGCACGACGTGGTCGAAGCCGGTGAACCCGTTTGCCAATGACGGAGTCTACGGCGACTACAGCAAGGGGAGCCAGGGCTGCTTCAGTTCCGCCACCTGTGTGGTGCTCTCCAACGACGGCTACCTGGCGGTGTTCAGCGGTGGCACCTGGACCGGGCCGATCGATCCGTTCGCTGCTGACGGCGCCGTTCAATACCAGGCGGATTCGACCCAAGCGATACTCTGTCCAACGGACGGAACCTGTCTCGCCTACTCCTTCGGGGGATGGGTTTCGGCCTTGGGGGGCGCCACGTGGTCACCGGCTGTCAACCCATTCTCCAGCGACGGCGTTCCCGGGGGAGACGTTGTTGACGTCCCGAATGCGATCGACTGCACGTCTGCGACGTTCTGCTATGCGGCTTCGAACGGAGGCTATCTGTCGTTCTTCGATGGATCGTCGTGGAGCACCCCGCAGTCGATGCTCGGAGCGCAGAATGCAGGATCGCCGATTCAACTGATCTGTCAGTCCACGTCGTCCTGCGTCAACCAGTTCTACGACGGATCGCTCTCGTTCCTGGTGGGTGGCAGCTGGTCGTCCATGGCGAGCCCGTTTCCTCCTTCCGACGGCCCGCAAGGGTACCTGGCCTGCCCGACCTCCACCTTCTGCTACGACGTCGGAAACTACGGTGGGCTGGCCCTGTTCACCTCGGGTCAAGAGGTATCCGAATCGGACCCCTTCACTTCGACGGGTCTGCAGTACGGACCATCGTCCATCGCTGCGGCCTCCTGTTTGTCCGTCACGTTCTGCGTTGCAGACTCCCACGGCGTCACCAGTCAACTGCTCAGCTACGTGGCCTATCTGAATGGATCGACTTGGTCGACCCCAATCGTCGGGACCGGCACTCTCCCGACCTGCGAGTCCGACGCGGTCTGTTTCACGCCCAGCGATCTCGAGACCTATAACGGATCCTCGTGGGCGTCGACGGGTAACCCGTTCCAGTCCGACGGGGACGGTTCGGACGTGGTCAAGTACCTGACCTGTACCTCGGCCACATTCTGTGACGCTTCCTCCTCCGAGGGATTCGTCGCCCTCTACAACGGGACGGCGTGGTCGGGACCCACCAACCCGTTCGCCAACGATGGAGCCGGCGGCGACGGACTGGGTTCCGTCCAGTGCCTGAGCAGCAGCTTCTGTCTGGGTACTTCCACCAAAGGCTACTTCACCGTCTACAGCGGATCGGGGTGGTCTCAACCTGTTGATGCGTTCGCCTCCGACGGCGTGAGCGCCGATACACCGCACAACGAGCAGTGCCTGTCCGCCTCGTTCTGCTACGCCTTCAGCAACGGGGGTTTCGTCTCCACCTTCGACGGGACGGGGTGGTCACAGCCGACCAATCCTTTCGGGTCCGACGGGACCAACGGGGACAGCACCGGTGCCATCTCCTGTCTAGCCGCTTCTTTTTGCTATGCCTCCTCACCCGGGGGATTCGACTCGGAGTTCAACGGATCGACGTGGACCACCCCGGTGAACCCGCTCACCGTGGCCAAGTCGAAGGGGATCCAGACCTCCGAACAGTGCGACTTCGCGGATGCGTGTTACGCCCTCGGTGGTACTGCCCCATGGATCTACCCCTACGGCGGAGCGATGAGCGCAGCCGAGGCGAACGATCCCTCCGCTGCCACCTGTAACTGTGCGAGCCCACAGCCGGCGGTTGCCGATCCCGTGAACACCGCGACGGGCGAGTTCACCCAGACACTGACGGCCCTTTCGGTCCAGGGATCCGGCCTTCCCTTGGAGCTGACGGCGACCTACCACTCCGGTCTGGCCCAGCGTCAAATCAGCTCAGCGGCACCTCCGGGCTCGCTCGGATACGGGTGGTCCGACAACCTCGAGATGTCAGTGTCGCTCGACCCGTCGACCGGGAGGGCGACGGTCACCGAAGAGGGCGGCGCCCAGATCACCTTCGACCCCAACTCGCCGCTCACCTCCCCGTGGTGGTGCACCTCCACCGCCAACTACTGCGCCACCGCCCCACGATCGATCGCCACCCTCAATCGCAACCCCGACGGCAGTTGGACCTTGGTCCGCTCACTGAGCGGGACGCTCACCTTCACCTTCAGCCCGTCGGGCCAGCTCACCGCCGAGATGGACGGCACCGGGGATTCGCTGAATTCTGCCGTGGTGGCCCCCGGCTCGGGGACCTGTCCTTCCTCGGCGTCGTCCTGTGCGGTCTGGACGAGCTCGGCTGCTCCCGGCCGGTCGATCACCCTCGCCTACGCCGACACCGGTCCGGGTGATGCTCCCCAGCTGGCGGAGGCCACCGATCAGGCGGGCAACGCCAGTGTGTTCTGCGACTTCGGGCAGAGCTGTGCGCCCGGATCCGGCGGCCAGCTCGGCGACCTGGCCGCCGTCACCCAGTTCAGCGGCACCACCTCGGCCCTCAAGACGTCCTATTCCTACGACGCCACCAACCCGTCTGGCACCCTTCAACACGACCTGGTCACCGTCGTTCCTCCTGGCGGTGGACCCAACGACGAGACCTCCAACACCTACGGTGCGGAGGGACGGATTATCGGCCAGGTCGACCCGGGTGGCGCCACCTACCAGTTCGCCTATTCGGGATCCTCGTATGCCGATGACAACGGATCAGACGGCGGAGGGTCGACATCGGTCACTACCTATCCCGACGGCACCGGGTCGGGTGCACCGAGCACGACCGATGTCTACTCGTTCGTCGACGGCGTCGAGCAGTCCGAGGCCGTTGACACCGGTGGCACCAACCAGACCAAGTCTTATGGGCGGGACCTGGCCACGCTGATCCCCACCTCGACCGTCGACCTCGATGGAAACACGACCTCGACCACGGTCGGTCTGTCGGCCGGAGGCACTGCTCTCCCCTCGGCCAACGTGGTGGCGTCGAGCGACGGGGTCGGCAACACGACGACCGACGCCTACACCCCGTCCAACCAGGCGTGGTGCAGTGTGGATGCGGCCGACTCGGCCAACGGCACCCAATGCCCGACCACTGAGCCAACGGCACCGCCGGCGGCCGGCACGGCCATCGGCTACACCCTGACCATCTACAACCCCTCCGATCAGGTTGCCTCGACCACCGATCCACTGGGCAACACCAGCGCTTTCGCCTATACCGCCGGCGTGGCCGGCGTGCCCAACGGACTGCGCTACTGCACGGTCGATCCGGCCGACTACGCCAAGGGTGTGAGCTGCCCCGCCTACGGGGTCACCCACGTTGCCGGCACGGCCACCACAACCTTCGACGCCACGGGAGATGTGCTCACCTCGACCGACGTCAACGGCAACACCACTACTTACGCCTACGGGTCGCCAGCCAACCCGGGACTGCCCACAGTGACCACCGACCCCGATGGGACGGTCACCACCGACGCCTACAACTCGGCCGGCCAGATCCTCGCCTCCGCGGTGACCGGCAGCGGGCGCTCGACCTATTCGGCCACCACCCAGTACGCCTACGACGCTCGGGGTCGCAAGTACTGCGAGGTCGGCCCGGCCGAGTACTCGCAGTCCATCCGATGCCCTTCGACCCCGCCGACCACTCCCCCGACGGGAACGCCCGGCTACACCGACACCATCTACAACTCGAACGGCCAGGTGATCTCCACCACCAACCCGATCGGCGGGACCACCCAGTACGCCTACGACGGCGAGGGGAACGAGTACTGCACCGTCACGCCGACCAACTATGCCGCAGGAACCCGGTGTCCCACCTCCTTCCCCTCGGTGCCGAACCCCGGCTCCGACCCCTACCTGGGAGCCACCATCGACAACCTCGATGCCCAAGACCGAGTGGTCCAGGTGACTAATCCGCTCGGCGGGATCACCCTCTCCACCTACGACCCCGCCGGGAACCTGAAGCAGACGACAGTCGAGTCCAACGACGCCATCAACGCTCAGAACGTCGTGACGGCGACCGCCTACGACGCCGACAACCGGGTGATCTCCACCACCCTCGGGTCGGGGTCGTCGAGCCCGGCCACCACCCTCACCAGCTATGACCCGAATGGGAATGCCTTCTGCTCGGTGTCGGCCAACGCCGTTGCTGCTGGCAGCTCCGCCTACCAGTGCCCGGCCTGGCAGCCCTCTTGGATCACCGCGCCCCCGAGCCCGACTGCGCTGTACTCGACCACGCCCAGTTCCGCCCAGGCCAACAACGTGACCACGTCGTTCTTCAACGCCGACGGTGCCCAGGTCCAGACCACCAACCCCGACGTCCAGACCTCGATTTCGGCGCTCGACGCCGACGGGCGGACCTATTGCACCTCGGACCCGGTCAACGTCTCGACCTGGCTGGGCGCCAACCCCTCGGGCACCTATCCCTACTTATGCCCGGGCTCCCCCCCGGCCTCCCCACCAGCCCAAGGTTCCAATCCCGGCTACAGCACCACCATCTTCGATCCGGCCGGGCGCACCCTCTCGTCGACCGACCAGCTGGGTAACACCACTGCCTATGCCTACGACCCGGCCGGACACACCAGCTCGGTGACCGATCCCCGGGGCCAGGTCACCACCTCGTGCTACTACTGGCAGTCCGGCACCGGCCAGTGTGCGGCCGGAGCACCGGCCGGGGGCGGGTCGGGGGACGACCTCTACTCCCAGACCACCCCGGCGACGTCGGCCGACCCCAGTGGGGGGACCACCACCTATCAGTACTACCCCGGCGACCAGGTCTCGATCACCGCCAGCCCGGGCGGCAGCACGTGGGACATCTACGACGCCAACGGGAACCTGGGCATCGCCGCTCACTTCTCGCCCCAGGCCGGCTATGCCACGTCCAGCAACGTGACCTACTCCTACAACCCCGACGGCAGTCGGTCCCAGATGGTCGACGGCACCGGCACCACCGCCTACGGCTATGACGCAGCCGGGGATGCCACCAGCCAGCAGTTCACCCCGGCAGCGGGCTCGGCGCTGGCGCCGAACAACGTCAGCCACGCCTATTTCACCACCGGGGTGCTGGAGAGCGTCTCCTACCCGTCGTCGGGCTCCAACACCCCGACCGCCACCTACACCTATGACGGGCGGGGGAACATGGCCTCGGTCAGCGACGGCCTCGGCCACACCACCGTGTTCCTGACCGACGCCAGCGGCAACAGCACCGCCCAGCTCAACAATGTGAGCGGTTTCGCCCCTTACGGCACCAGTGCGAACACGGTTGCCTACGACAATGGCAATCAGAGCACTGGCACCACCACCACCATGGCCAACAGCTGTGTGCTCACCCAGAACTTCGGCGGCTCAGGGGGCGCACGCAACGCCAACGGGCAGGTGACCCAGGACGCCGAGCAGACCACCACCGGCTGTCCCACCCAGACCTCCTACCAGCGCAACTACTCCTACGACCAGGCCGGGCAGGTCGTCTACCAGGGATCGGCGGCCCAAGGCGCCAACCCCAACAACTTCGCCTACGACCCCTCAGGGGACCCGACCACGCTCACCAACCACAGCGGCGGCACCCAGTACACCTGGTCCAATGGCTACGACAACGCCGGTGAGGTGACCTCACAGGCCGGTGGGTACATCCAGAGCACCATCAGCTACGACACCCTCGGGGACCGAGCCCTCTCCCGACTGAACGGAGCCCAGTACGCCACCGCCGACCGCTACGACCAGCTGGGCCGAATGGCGTCCTCGGCGGTGCAGGTGCCAGGCACCGGCAGCACGGTCTCTTCCACCACGGCTTCGTATGCCTACACCGGCGATGGCCTCCAGGCCTCGGCGACCTCCCTCGCCCCTTGGGCCCAGGCCAACCTGTCCAACAGCCAGCCCATCACCGGCGTGTCGTGTGCCTCGTCCAGCTTCTGCATGGCCATCGACAACGCCGGCCACAGTCTCAGCTACAACGGCACGGTCTGGACCCAGCTGACCGCCCCGGACACCCTTTCGGCCGTGTCGTGCCCCACCACCACCTGGTGCATGGCGGTTACCCCAGACGGCAAAAAAGTCATCTACAACCATGGCGGCTGGGGACTCGACAAGAGGATCGACGGCACCACCGCCCTCAACTCGGTCTCGTGCACCAGCACCACCGCCTGTGTGGCTGTGGACGCCGCCGGCCATGCGCTCACCTACACCGGTGTTCCGACCTGGTCGTCCGCAACGATCGACGGATCCACCTCGCTGAGCACGGTGTCGTGCACGAGTTCGACGTTCTGTGTCGCCGGTGATGCCGGTGGGTACACCCTCACCTTCAACGGCTCAGGCTGGACGAAGAGCTCAAGTCCGCTTCAATCGAATACCAAGGTGAACGGGGTGTCGTGCACGGGCACTTCATCCTGCGTGGCCGTCGACAGCTCCGGCCAGGCCTTCGCCTACAACGGATCGACCTGGACGTCCAGACTGACGACTCCTTCACCGCTCGACGCCGTGTCCTGCTCGTCGTCGACCAGCTGTGTGGCTGTCGACGCCTCGGGCAATGCCTGGGCCTACGCCGGCTCGGCCTGGTCGCCGGCCGCCACCAGCACCAATGTCCTCAACGCACCGACGGCCCTGGCCACGGTCTCGTGTGCCTCGACGAGCTTCTGCGTCAGCGGGGACGCCAACGGTTCGCTTTGGACCGGTGCCGCCACCTACCAGACCACCCAGCTGACCTGGGACACCAGCGGTGGGCTTTCCCAGGTCCTGTCAGACGGCACCAACGACTACATCTTCGGGCCCAACGGCGAGCCGGTCGAACAGGTCAACGTCACCTCCAGCCCACCGTCGAACAACCCGACGTTCCTCACCTACTCGCCGTCCAACAGCTCGTGGGTCGTGAGCAACGCGGCCGGACAAGAGGTCAGCTACTACCGATATGACGCCTTCGGGACCTTGGCGGTCGGATCCCCAACGTCGGCCTTCGGCTACGCCGGGCAGTACCAGACCACAACCTCCAACGGCACCCCGCTCCAAAACATGAGGGCAAGGTGGTATGACCCGGGAAGCGGGCAGTTCACGTCGAGGGACCCAGCTTTCGCTCAGACTGATCAGGCTTACGCCTATGCCAGTGGGGACCCGGTGAACCGGAGCGATCCGAGTGGGCAGATGACCGTGTCTTCCGACATCAGAACCATTCTCAACATCTGGGGAGCTTCCGATTCCACAATCGCCACCACGAGCAAGTTTGTTCAAGTAAATGGCGGCAGCGTCTACGGTCCTGTCTATCTGATCGGAGAGAGTTTTAACCGAAGTTGCGTTAGCTTTGCTGGGATAGTCAACGTGGGTAGCAATTGCTCGCCATCTCCCCATGATGCTCCGACCATGGAAGCTGCAACTCGTGACGTGTACCAGGTCTTGTGGTCCGGACTGTATAGAAATGAATTCCCCGACACCTCGAGTTGCGTCTCACCAATTGATGGTGGCACCGTTGTCGGAGGAGCGCGTTGCTTTATCGACGATGTCGTGTTGCCTCAGGCGGTGGGGGGTGACTACGCGGACGAGTCTGCATATTGGTGGGCGTTCGAGAAAGAAAGCATTGTGATGGATACCGCAAGGAGGATACAATTTCTACGAGAGATCGTTGGGAGGGGCATCACTAAGATTGAAACCTCGGCATATGTGACATCCGATGCGGGTGCATCCTGTGGGTGAGCTATCGATGCTCAGCCGCAGTTCATAGAATGGACCGCGAAATGAGTATCCGGAATGGCCAAAGTTCGATCAAGAAGTTGCGACGAATACTAATGGCCATTATATTTGCTTCGTCATTGATGCTGTTGATATCTGTTCTGTTCCTTCCCTGGCGAGATATTGGTATGCCGAGCATCTTTCAACCACATGGAAGTCATCTCTACCAGATGGGTCTCCCGGCCTTTATGGGTCTCCTGATCCTATTATCCATTGCGTCGGTATTGGCAGCTGTTGTTTCGGAGCAATCGCAATGGTGGGCGGTTGGTGTAGCGGTCGCTGGCGGCCTAATAATGTTAGTTTGTGTATTGGTTCAGCAAACCCATGCAGAGAGCGTGGTCGTTGCAAGTTCTACGGAATATAGTTCGGGGTATGTGGTTGCGTTTAGTTCCGGATTGCTCACGCTGTTGAGCGGTATTGCGCTGATTGCCATCTCTGAATTTGATTCTCGAAGGAGTGGCAGGTCCGACGTAGAATCGATGGCCGAGTTCTGAGGCCGTGTGAATTGCCCCGTGATTGATTGTGGGGACGTGGCGTCGTGGTGCACTTCTTATCGATCCGCCTACGGCACCTGGAGTCGGACGAAGCGCCCTTGCACTCACCGCCAACGCGACTGATTGGCTGCCTCGAGTGCTCGGCAACCGAGCCACTCTGAGCGCTCAACCGGTTTGGCGGAGCGACGGCCAACCTCGACTGACCGTCGCCGACACCTGACACCGCCCCTCCCGTGCACTCCTTCTCCGACGTGCCCTGACCCACCCCCGGCATCCTCCGCGTCACTTTCGCGGTCGGCCACCCCAGTTCCTCGTCACAGCCTCTGAATACCTTGAACACGATTTCAGCCTCGGCTGGAACGGTGATCTCGGCGCGGCCCACAAGTCAGTGGCCGATGGTCGTGGCTGGTCCGAGCGGCGAACACGCACGCCAGCCTGGACGGCTGCACGATCAGACAAGGCCGATGATGGAGCCGGTGATTGTGGGGTACCGGTTCTTATTGTGTCCCCCAACCTCCACTAAAAGGCCTGCTTAGAAACCCTAAAGTGGAATTCCCGGAACGTCGATGAGCGCTACGTGGAGCGAGTAGCTGGCGACCTTCAGCAGAGCCGGGGTACTTGA
>Ga0307374_10010735_pt1 | contig 13187 bp, 9 predicted proteins | sample OX3MG_FD_202532 | JGI IMG/M metagenome (GOLD analysis project Ga0307374, IMG submission 202532) | Soil microbial communities from Risofladan, Vaasa, Finland - OX-3 | ecosystem: Environmental > Terrestrial > Soil > Coastal area > Acid sulfate soil | place: Finland: Risofladan, Vaasa | collected...
ATGCCCAGCAGATCGGCCGCCTTGACCTGGACGCCTCCCGCCCGCTGCAGCGCCTGCGCGATGTAGTCCCGCTCGATCTGCTGCACGTGCCGCTCGAGGTCGAACCCTTCCTCGGGCAGATCGACGGTGGCGGCGGCGGCCGGCGCCGCCCGGTCGCCGGCGATGTGCAGCGGCAGGCTCTCCGGGAGGATGGTCGGGCTGTGCTCGAGGGCCACGGCCCGTTCGATGACGTTCTCGAGCTCGCGGATGTTGCCGGGCCAGCCGTAGGCCTGGAGGCGCGCCACCGCGTCACCCGAGATGCCGCTGATCGCCTTGCCCATCTGTTCGCGGTACTTGGCCAGGAAGTGGTCGGCCAGCAGCGGGATGTCCTCCTGGCGCTCCCGCAGCGGCGGCAGGTGCACGGGAATGACGTTGATCCGGTAGAACAGGTCCTCCCGGAACCGGCCGTCGGCGACGAGCCGGGCGAGGTCCTGATTGGTGGCGGCGATGACCCGGATGTCGGCCTCGATCTCCTCGGTGCCGCCGAGGCGCCGGAACCGGCGCTCCTGCAGGACGCGCAGCAGCTTGACCTGCATCATCGGGCTCGTCTCGCCGATTTCGTCGAGGAAGATCGTGCCCCGCTCGGCCACTTCCACGAGCCCCTTCTTGTTGCTCGCGGCGCCGGTGAACGCGCCGCGCAGGTGGCCGAACAGCTCCGACTCGAGCAGCGTCTCCGGCAGCGCGCCGCAGTTGACGGCCACGAACGGCTGATCGCGCCGCAGGGAGTGGAAGTGGATGGCCCGGGCGGCCAGTTCCTTGCCGGTCCCCGAATCGCCGGTGATGAGAATGGTGCTGTTGGTCGGCGCGATGGTCTCGATCAGCTTGAAGACGGCCAGCATCGGCTCGCTGCGCCCGACGATGCCGGCGAGCTGATGGGAGCTCTGCAGCGCGCGCTTCAGCAGCACGTTCTCCTGCCGGAGCTGGCGGCGCTCGAGCGCGTTCCGGACGATGAGCTTCAGCTCGTCGACGTCGAACGGCTTGGTCAGGTAGTCGTAGGCGCCCATGCGCAGCGCCTCCACGGCCGAGTCGGTCGAGGCGAACGCCGTGATCATGATCCCCAGGATGTCCTGGTCGATGCTCTTCGCCGCCTGGAGGACGTCGACCCCGCTGACGTCCGGCATCCGGATGTCGGAGATCAGCAGGTCGACCGGCTGCCGCTCGAGCAGGCTGATCGCGTCCCGGCCGTTGTCGGCCAGCAGGACCTCGTAGCCCTCCCGGCGCAGCACAATCGCCAGCAATTCCCGCATCGATCGCTCGTCGTCGACGACGAGGATGCGGGAGACGGTGGACGTCCGGTGAAGCGTCTGGTCGGTCACGGTCATGCGATCGGCGCGGCGGTGCGCGCGGGCAGGCGGACCGAGACGGTCGTCCCCTGCCCCGGCTGCGACTGCACGCGGATGTCGCCGTTGTAGTCGGTCACGATGCGGTGAACGATGGCCAGGCCGAGGCCGCTGCCCCGCTCGAACGTGCCGTGGAACGGCTGGAACAGCGTCTCGACCTCCCCCGCCGGAATGCCGACGCCTTCGTCCTCGACGGTGAGGACGAGGTCGTCGCCGTCGGCTCCGGCCCACGCCGGTTCCGTCCGCGCCCGGAGACGCAGGCGGCCGCCGGCCGGCATCGCGCGGAGGCCGTTCGTCGCGAGATTCCACAGGATCTGCCGGATCTGCCCTTCGTCCGCCTCGTACCAGACCTCGCGGTCGGCCGGCACGTCGACCTCGACCAGGTGGCCGGGCCGGACTTCGGCGCTGTTGCGCAGCAGCAGGGCGGTGTCCCTGAACGTGCGGCGCACGTCCAGCTTCGTCACTTCGAAGCGTTGCGGCCGCGCGTAGGCGAGGAACGAGCGGATGGTTTCGTTGAGCCGCTCGGATTCGCGCAGCACGATGTCCATCAGCTGCGCCTGATCGGCGGTCAGCGGGAGCTCGCGGCGCAGGATCTGGATCGACCCCGACATCGACGCCAGCGGATTGCGGATCTCGTGCGCGATCCCGGCCGCCATCTCGCCCACGGCGGCCAGCCGCTGCCGCAGCCGCGCGTCGCGCTCGAGGCGGTGCAGCTCGGTGACGTCCTGGAACGTGAACAGGAAGCCGGCGCGGCCGCCCGGGGTGACCAGGTGCGTCGCGCTGAGCCCCAGGTCGATCGTGCCGCCGTCGGCCCGCCGGTAGCGGTAGTCGGCCCGATGGCTGTCCGCTCCGCCGAGATCGGCCTCGAGCGCCGCCGCCGCGCCGGCCGGCAGCTGGAGCACGTCGGCGACCGGCCGGCCGACGACCTCGTCGGGGGCGCAGCCGCTGATGGTGCCGGCCGCGCGGTTGAACGTCAGGATCCGGCCCGCGTAGTCGGTCGTGACCAGGCCGCTGGTCAGGCTGTCGATGATGTCCTCGTTGAACGCCTGGAGGTCGGCGATCTCGGTCGAGGCGCGCTCGAGCCGCTCGCCGGCCGACCGCAGGTTGCCCGCGAGCGAGCCGCTCACCAGCCCGACGACGACGAAGCCGAACACGTTGATGGCGACGGTGTACTGCGCGAGGTGGCCGGGCGGCAGGCTGATCCGGGCGCCCATGAGCCACGGCTCCCGCAGCAGGCCGGCCACGGCGAGGTACTGCCCGAGCACCAGGCCGCCGTAGAGGACCGTGCTGAGCGCGGCGAGCATCAGGCCGCCGCGGCGGAACTGGAGCGCGCCGGCGGCGGCGATCGGCAGCACGTAGAGCGTGGCGAAATAGCTGGTCACGCCGCCCGTCACGTAGATGAACGCCGAGACGATGCAGGCGTCGCACGCCAGCTGGAGGTCGACGACCCAGCGATGGCGGTCGACGTACGGCAGCAGCGCGATGTAGAGCAGCGTGAGGGCGTAGGTCAGGCCGATGAGCAGGAAGAAGGGGTCGATCGGAAAGGAGCCGGGCGCGTTGATCTGGACGAGGATCGCCGAGCCGAGCAGCACCGTGCTGATGACGACGCGGATCGCCATCAGCCGGGCGAGCTTGCGGCGCAGTTCGGTCTCCGGCACCCGCGGCTCCTAGGCGGCCAGCTTGTTGATCAGGTCGAACATCGGCAGGTACATGGAAATGACGATGCCGCCGACGATCACGCCCAGGACGGCGATCATGATCGGCTCGAGCAGCGTCAGCAGGCCCGCGACGGCCGTGTCGACCTCCTCCTCGTAGAACTCGGCGATTTTGGCCAGCATCGTGTCCAGCGCGCCGGTCGCCTCGCCGACGGCGATCATCTGCGTGACCATCGGCGGAAACACCCGCGTCTCGCGGAGCGGACCCGACACGGTCTCGCCGCGCTCGATGCTCTTGCGCGTCGCCAGCACCGCGTCCTCGACGACGGCGTTGCCCGACGTGCGCGCCGTGATGTCGAGGCCGTCGAGGATCGGCACGCCCGAGCTGATGAGCGTCGACAGCGTCCGGCAGAACCGGGCGACGGCAATCTTCCGGAGCAGCAGGCCGAGCACCGGCACTCTCAGCAGCGCCCCGTCCACCACGTGCCGGCCGCCGTTGGTCGCGTAGTAGCGGCGGAACAGGATGACGAACACCACCAGGCCGACGGCCAGGAACGGCAGGTAGTGGATGAACGTGTTGCTCGCCCAGATGACGATGCGGGTCGGCAGCGGCAGGTTCGCGCCGAGGCCGGCGAACAGCGACGCGAACGTCGGAATGACCTTCCAGAGGATGACGGCCACGACGATGACGGCGATGCTGATGACCGCCACCGGGTAGATCATCGCCGAGCGGACCTGCGCGCGCAGCTTGACCGCCTTCTCGATGTAGGTGGCCAGCCGCTTGAGGATCGTGTCCAGGATGCCGCCGGCCTCCCCGGCGGCCACCATGTTGGTGAACAGGCCGTCGAACGTCTTCGGATGCTTCCGCATGGCGTCGGCGAGCGAGGCGCCCGCCTCGACGTCGGCGCGGGTCTGCAGGATGACGGCGGCGAAGTTCCGGTCGGATTCCTGGGTGCCCAGGATCTCCAGACACTGCACCAGCGGCAGGCCGGCGTCGATCATCACCGAGAACTGCCGGGTGAAGACGGCCAGATTCTTGGAGTCGACCCGGCGCCCCGTGCGCCCCTTGCGCGCCGCCGCCGGCTCCCTGGACGCGGCCGGCGTGATCCGGGTGACCAGCACCTGCTCGCGCCGCAGCGCCGCCACGGCGGCGTCCATGGTCTCCGCCACCCGTTCCCCGCTCACCCGTTCGCCGCCCCGCGTGCGGCCCGAATACGCAAAAGTGGGCATGGCTGTTCCTCAGCGAACGGGCCCGGCCGGGCGCGGCCCCTGCCGCCCCAGCCCGGCCCCTGGCACGATGCCGACTCCCCGGTTGATCATGTCCTGCAGTTCGTCCCTGAGCGAGGAGGCCGCCAGCGCGACCTCGAGCGAAATCAGCCGCTTCTGGTGCAGCGTCGCGAGCGACTGGTTGGCCGTCTGCATCCCGTACTTCTCCTGTCCGGTCTGCATGGCGGAATAAATCTGGTGCACCTTGTCCTCGCGGATGAGGTTGCGGATGCCGGGCGTCGGCACCAGGATTTCCAGCGACACCACGCGCCCCTCCCCGCTGATCTTCGGCAGGAGCGCCTGACACACGATCCCTTCGAGGACGAGCGACAGCTGGGTCCGGATCTGCGCCTGCTGGTGCGAGGGAAAGACGTCGATGATGCGGTTGATCGTCTGCGCCGCCGAGTTCGTGTGGAGCGTCGCGAAGGTCAGATGGCCCGTCTCGGCAATCCGGAGGGCCGCCTCGACGGTCTCGAGGTCGCGCATCTCGCCGATGAGCACGACGTCGGGATCCTCGCGCAGCGCCGCCCGCAGCGCCGGCCCGAACCCCTGCGTGTCGCTGTGAATCTCGCGCTGGTTCACCAGACAGCTCTTGTGCTGGTGGATGTACTCGATCGGGTCCTCGATCGTGAGGATGTGCGCCCGGCGCTCGGCGTTGATCTTGTCCAGCATCGCCGCGAGCGTCGTCGACTTGCCGCTGCCGGTCGGGCCGGTCACCAGCACGAGGCCGCGCGGCCGCTCGGCCAGCTGCGCGAGGACCGGCGGCAGGCCGAGCTCCTCGAAATTGCGGATGCGCTCGGGAATCAGGCGGTAGACGGCGGCCACCGCGCCGCGCTGGTTGAAGACGTTGCAGCGGAAACGGGCCAGCCCGCGGATGCCGAACGAGAAGTCCAGCTCCAGCGTCTCCTCGAACCGCTTCTTCTGCGCGTCGGTCAGCACGCTGTACACGAGCTGCTGCGTCTCGGCCGGCGCGAGCTCCGGCAGCGGCAGCCGCTGCAGCTCGCCGTGCACGCGCACCTGCGGCGGCGTCCCCGTCGTCAGATGGAGATCGGAGCCCTCCAGCTCGACCGTCGTCTTCAGGAGTTCGGGCAGTGTGGACATACAGCCTCAGGCGCTCCGGCGCCGCTACTTCACCGTCTCCCGCACGACTTCTTCGATCGTCGTGATGCCGTCCCTGACCTTGCGCAGCCCGCTCCGGCGCAGCGTCAGCATGCCGTCCTCGATCGCCCGGCGGCGCAGCTCGAGCCCCGAGGCCCCGACGAGCACCAGCTCGCGCAGTTCGTCGGTGATCTCCATGACCTCGTAGAGCCCGATCCGCCCCTTGTAGCCGGTCTGGTTGCACTGCCCGCAGCCGATGCCCTTGAACGGCGTCACGCCCGCGGCCTCGTCCGACGTGAAGCCGGCCTGCACCAGCGCCGGCGCCGGCAGCGGCGCCGGCTCGCGGCAGGCCGCGCAGACCCGGCGCACCAGCCGCTGGGCGCAGATCAGGTTGACCGAGCTGGCCACCAGGAACGGCTCGATGCCCATGTTCATCAGCCGGTTCACCGTGCTCGGCGCGTCGTTCGTGTGCAGCGTCGACAGCACCAGGTGGCCGGTGAGCGCCGCCTTCACCGCGATCTCGGCCGTCTCGAAATCCCGGACCTCGCCCACCAGGATGATGTTCGGATCCTGCCGGAGGAACGACCGGAGCGCCGCCGCGAAGTTCAGCCCGATGTTGTCGCGCACCTGCACCTGATTGATCCCGGCGATGTTGAACTCGACCGGATCCTCCGCCGTCATGATGTTCGTCTCCGGCGTGTTCAACCGCGCGATCGACGAGTACAGCGTGTTCGTCTTCCCGCTCCCGGTCGGCCCGGTCACGAGCACCATCCCCCAGGGCCGCTGGATCGCCGCCTCGTACCGCGAGAGCGACTCGGGCTCGAAGCCGAGCTTCGTCATGTCGAGCATCAGCTTGTCCTTGTCGAGCAGCCGCATGACGATCTTCTCGCCGAACAGCGTCGGCAGCACCGAGACGCGGAAATCGATCTCCTTGGCGGCGCCGTTGTCCGTAAAGCGGATCTTGATGCGGCCGTCCTGCGGCAGCCGCTTCTCGGCGATGTCCAGCTTCGCCATGATCTTCACGCGCGACACCAGCGCGTCCCGGAACTTCATCGGCGGATTCATGATGTTGTAGAGAATCCCGTCGATGCGGTAGCGGACCCGCAGCTCCTTCTCATACGGCTCGATGTGAATGTCGCTCGCGCCCTTCTGAATCGCCGACATCAGCAGCACGTTCACCAGACGGACGACCGGCGCCTCCTCCCCCTGACGCGCCAGCGCCTCGACGCTGATCTCCTCGAGCTCCTCCAGCACCTCCACGTCCCCGGCGTCGACCGCCGGCATTTCCTCGAGCGCCCGCGTCGCGATCTCCAGCGTGTTCGTCCCGCCCGCCACCTTCGCCACACCGTAGTACCGCTGGAGCGCCTCGCTGACCGCTGTCTCGGAGGCCACCACCGGCTCCACGTTGTAGCCGGTCATGAACTTGATGTCGTCCATCGCGAAGACGTTCGTCGGATCCGTCATCGCAATGGTCAGCGCCGCCCCCGACCGGCTGAGCGGCACGATCTGGTACTTCTGCGCCGTCTCGGCCGGGATGAGCTTGAGCACCGACGGATCAATCTCGAACTGCCCGAGGTTGATCGACGGCACGCCGTACTGCTTGCTCAGCAGCGCCGTGATCTCATCGTCGCGGACGTACCCCAGCGCGACCAGATTGAAGCCCAGCTTCCCCCCATGGGCCTTCTGGTGGTTCAGCGCTTCCTGGAGCTGTTCCGACGTGATCCGCTTCTCCTTGAGGAGAAGCTCCCCTATGCGAACAGGCATGCCGAGAGTGTGTCTGAAATATAGTTCACTGACGATTTTCGTCAACGACTGACTTAAAACGTCACCCGGGCGCCGACACCCCATCCACGGGCCGCGGCATCCTCGCCGCGACTGATTTCGCCGTCCAGATACATGCCGGTACGCAGCGCGACGCTAATCCCGGCGGTGCCGACCGGCAGGGCCTGATTGAGCGTATTTACGCGGATTCCGCCCCGGATCCCGAGCCGTCGCTGGAGCAGCCAGGCCTCCACGCCCGCCGCCACGTGCCGCCGCTCCCCGAACACCGTCAACGACCGGGTCAGATCGGCATCCACCGCGATCGTCAGCCCCTGGAGACGCCCCCGGCCGGAGAGCTCCGGTGCAACAGCCGCGCCGACCCGTACCTGACGCCGGAGGGTGACCGGATCGACGCCGGCCGGCCCCTGAAACTGCGGCTGGCGGACGTTTCTGGCCACGATCCCGAGGCGAAACGGCCCAATCGTCTCCATCGCGCCGAGATCAAGGTCAAATACCCCAGAAGTCCGTCCGCTCAGCGCCGCCGCCTGGTCGAGCGCCTGGGCGGCCGTCCCACCGACCCCACCCGGCCCGGCCGACACGGTCCCACGGACCAGCTTCAACGTGGATCCGACCACCAGCCCCGGCAGCAGGGTCTGGACGAGGGTCACGCCAAACTCCCGGGTCAGGAGCGATGACACCCCGGCTGGTCGCAGCTCTTGTCGGCTCCCGGCCGACCCGGCTGCAGGCGTCGGCGCGACCTCGCTCATCTGCAGGTTGTAGTAGCTCAATCCGAGGGCCGGAAAGGCCATGGCGAAACCGGTTTCCGTATCGCGCCGGGCGCCGTCGATTCCGGCGAGGGGCTGGCCACGCTGGCTGATGGTGTCGGTGGTGTCGTGTTCGAGCGCCGCACTGAAATACGCGCCGGTCCCGAGCCCGGCTGGATTCCAGTATGTCGCCGTCGCATCGTCGGCGACCGCCACGAAGGCCCCGCCCATGCCGAGCGCCCGGATCCCGACCGCCTCGAAGGTCTGCGCCGATGCGGGCCGGACGGAGACCGCGAACGGCACGAGCCAGACGAGCGCGGCGACGGCACGAAGAACCGCCATTCGGGCCAGGCGAGCGGAGCGGGAGCGACAGCAGCCGGTCATGAGACACCTTTCGTCAGTCTGCCGGCGGGCGCGGGGTGCCGCCCGGCGGCGGCACAGGCGCCGGCACGAAAACGGGAACAAGCGACGCAGGCGACGCGTCGACGTGGCGAAGCGGGAATCGCGATGAGGTGGAGCGCGGGGGGCCGGCAAACACGCTGGGCTCTGCTGGCCGGGCCGGGGCGCACGGAGCGCCCGCCCTCCGGTCAATGGATTGGGCCGGCCTGGGGCAAACGGCGCCGCGCCCTCAGCCGACGAGAACGGCGGCCGCGACGACGGTGGTCCAGAGCCCCTTCTTGTCGCCGACAGCCGTCTGCGTCACGTTCTGCGTGCGGACGATCTGATTCGACAGCCGGTAGACTTCCTTCTTCTCGTCCCAGCTCTTGTCCGGGTCGAAGTCGAGGCCGAGCGTGGTGGCCAGCATCTCGGCCGCCAGCTCCTCCGCGTAGTCGCCGGCCGTATCCTCGTTCTCGCCGAAGCTGTGGTGCTCGGACAGGTAGCCGTACAGCTTGTTGTCGCGCGGGATGGCGACGCCGACCGTGGCCGCAATGAGCCGGTGCGGTTCGCGGGTGGCGGTCTCCGACATGACGACGAAGGTCACCTGGCCGGGCTTGAGGCGCTTGCTGCCTTCGGCGCGCGAGAGGATCTTGCAGCCGGGCGGGAAGATACTCGACACGCGGACGAGGTTGCAGGCGGCAATGCCGGCCGATCGCAGCGCCAGCTCGAACGACGTCAGCTTTTCGCGATGCTTGCCGACGCCCTTCGTGAAGAACATTTCCTTCGGGACGAAACCGATCACAGTCCGCTCCTGCTCGACCTGGTCCGGCCCGCACCGAGCCGGACCGTGAGATCGCCGTGCCTGCCGGCCGGCCGCGCGCGACACTCCGTCGACGCCGCCCGCCCGCGTACCATCGCGCATCGTAATGAACGGCGTACCGCAGTGTCAAGAAAACAAGCATGCACGGGCAGGCGGGCCGCTACGCTACAATTGACCGACTAACAGCCGCCAGGATTCCCCGCCGCGGCGGCGCCGCGGCCTCGGCCAGACTCTCGAGGATTCACGATGTCCGAACTCGGCGCCGCGCCCGTCCCGGCACCTGCCCTGCCGGGGCTTCCGGCCCGGTGTACGGGAGTGCTTCTGACGCCCAGGCGGGCCATGTCCGCGATTGCCGGGCAGCCGCGGTGGGTCGGCGTGCTCGTCCTCGTGGCCTGCATGTCGGCGCTCTGCGCGGCCGGCTTCGGCCTGACCGCGGTCGGGCGGCAGGCGATGCTCGACCAGCAGGTGCAGACGCTCGAGTCGTTCGGCCGGAGCGTCACCGACCGGCAGTACGCCACGCTGAAGGCGGTTGATCGGTACGCCGCGCCCATCGGCCTCGCGGAGGGTCTGGTCGGCACGCCGCTGGCCGTGCTGCTGACCTCGGCCCTCCTGTTCTGGGTGTTCAACGGCCTGCTGGACGGCCGGGCGCGGTTCGCGCAGGTGTTCGCCGTGGTCGCCCATGCCGGCGTCATCCTGGCGCTGCAGCAGGTCCTTCTGCTGCCGCTGGACTACGTCCGCCAGACGGTCTCGAGTCCAGTGAACTTGTCCGCCCTGTTTCCCGTCTTTGATCAGGGGACTTTTCCAGCCAGGCTGCTGGGGTCGCTGGATCTCTTCCGGCTCTGGTGGATCGTGCTCGTCGCGATCGGCCTTGGCGTGGTGTACCGGCGGCGGATCGGCCGGATTTTCCTCGGCCTGACCGGCGTCTACCTCCTGATCGGCGTGATTCTGGCGACGGTGCAGACCATCGCAGGGGGAGTCTGAGGCGGTGCGCAAGCGATACCTGATCGGCGTCCTCATCCTGCTGGTCGTCTCCGGCACGGTCGCGGCGGGGGTCTGGTACAAGCACCGGAAGCCGGCCGTCGCCGTGACGGCCGAAATCATCCAGACGCGCAATCTGAAGGCGGTCGTCTCGGCGTCGGGCACGATCCAGCCCAAGCGATCGGTCAACATCAGCGCCGACACGATCGGCCGGGTGACGAAGCTGGCGGTCCACGAGGGCGAGCGGGTGACGGCCGGCCAGTTCCTGCTGCAGATCGACCCGCGGTCGCTCGAAACGGCGGTGAACCGCGGCGAGGCCAGCCTGCAGGCGCAGCGGTCGACGGTGGCGGCCGCGCAGGTCGCGGTGCAGACGGCCCGGGCCACCCTGGCGCTGGCCAGCGAGTCGCTGCGGCGGCAGCGCGAGCTCTGGGCCGAGCATCTGACGACGCGGGAGGCGCTCGACAAGGCGGAGAACGACGTTGAGGTTCAGGAGACGGAGCTGCGCGCCCGGCAGGCGGACGTGGAGACGCAGCGGCAGCGGATCCGGCAGGAGCAGGCCTCGCTCGCGTCGGCGCAGTACGACCTGAGCAAGGTCACCATTTCGTCGCCGATCGACGGCATCGTGACGCGGCGGAACATCGAGCAGGGCGAGACGGTGATCGTCGGGACGATGAACAACGCCGGCACGGTGCTGCTGACGATTGCGGACATGTCGCAGATCCAGGCCGAAGTCCAGGTGGACGAGACCGACATTCCGAGCCTGGCGATCGGGCAGCCGGCGACCATCAGCGTCGATGCATTTCCGGACCGGGTGTTTCACGGCCATGTCACCGAGATCGGCAACAGTCCGATCCAGCCGGGCGGCACGACGTCGCAGACGGAGAGCGCGACGTCCCAGCAGGCCACGAACTTCAAGGTCGTCGTGACGCTCGACGACAAGATCCCGGACGTGCGGCCGGGGTTCACCTGCACGGCGGACATCACCACGGCCACGCGGCAGCACGCCGTGGCGGTGCCGATTCAGGCGGTGACGACGCGCGAGTTGCTGTTCGACGCGAGCGGGCGCGTCGTGCCGGAGCCGAAGGCCCGTCCGGCGGCCGACGGGCTGATGCTGCCGCCTCCGCCGAAGCCCGGCCAGACGCGGCGCGACACGGAGGGCGTGTTCGTCGTGCGCCGCGGCACGGCCACGTTCGTGCCCATCAAGGTCGGCATCGCCGGCGATCGGTACTTCGAGGTGCTCTCGGGGCTGAAGCCGGGCGACGTCGTCATCACCGGTCCGTACAGTTCCGTCCGCGGGCTCGCCAGCGGCGACGCCGTGCGGATCGAGCAGACACCGGGCCTGAGCTGAGCGCGGCGCGCGGCCGGCCCGCGCGTCGCGGCTCACACCTGCTGACGGATCCGGATGAACCAGTTCCTCGAGTCGGTGAGCCTGGCCCTGGGCGCCATCTGGGCGAACAAGCTCAGGTCGTTCATGACCGTGCTGGGCAACATCGTCGCGGTGACGTCGATCATCGCGGTGGTCTCGCTGATCCAGGGGCTCAACGCGGCGGTGACGACCGCCATCGTGTCCCAGGCCGGCGCCAACGCGTTCACGGTGTCGCGCGTGGGCGTCATCACCGATCCGGACGAAGAGGAGCGGGCCCAGCGGAGCAATCCGGACGTGACGCTCGGCGACGCCGACGCGATCCGCCGGTTCGGCGAGCACATCGACGCGGTCATGGCCCAGGCCTCGCGGAACGCCGCGGTCTCCTACCGCGATCAGACGCTGGACTCGGTGGAGATCCAGGGCGTGACGCCCGACTACCTGCAGTTCTCCATGTTCGACGCCGCGCGCGGCCGGGCGCCGACGCCGACCGAGATCGCACGGAACCGGCCGGTGACGCTGATCGGCTGGAGCACGGCCGACCACCTGTTCGGCGGCGCCAACCCGATCGGCCGGACGATCAAGATCGCCGGTGTGCACTTCCAGGTCGTCGGCGTCAACGCCAAGAAGGGCTCGATCTTCGGCCAGTCACAGGACGAGTTCGCCGTTATCCCGCTCGGCGCGTACCGTGAACTGTTCGGCAACCGGCAATCGCTGGATGTGCTGGTGCAGCCGACCAGCCCGGCGCTCATGCAGACGGCCATCGACGAGGCGACGGTGGCGCTGCGGGTCCACCGGCGCCTCCGGCCGCGGCAGAAGAACAACTTCGGCATCTTCACGTCGGACACGATCCTCCGGATCTACCATCAGGCGACCGCCGGCATCTTCGCCGTGCTCATCGGCGTCGTCAGCCTGTCGCTGGTCGTCGGCGGCATCGTCATCATGAACATCATGCTGATGGTGGTCAGCGAGCGGACGCGCGAGATCGGCCTGCGCAAGGCGCTCGGCGCGCAGCGGCGCGACATCGTCTCGCAGGTCCTCACCGAATCCGTCGCGCTCTCGACGCTGGGCGGGATGGTCGGCACCGGCCTCGGCTTCCTGGTCGCGCTGGTGATCGCCCGCGTGAGCCCGGTGCCGGCCTCGGTGCAGGTCTGGTCGGTGGTGCTCGGCGTGTCGCTGACGGCGGTCGTCGGCCTCGGCTTCGGACTCTATCCCGCGCTCCGGGCGGCGCGGCTGGACCCGATCGAGGCCCTGCGGCGGGAGTGAGACGATGAGCGTCATCCGCGCCGGCCTGCTCCTCGAAGTCGTCCGGATGGCCATGGACACCCTGCGCACGAACAAGCTGCGCTCGGCGCTGACCATCCTGGGCGTCGTCATCGGCATCACGGCGATCGTGGGCATGACGTCGCTCATCCGCGGCTTCGACGAATCGCTCCGCGACAGCATCAAGGAGATCGGCCCGAACACGATCTTCGTGCAGAAGTTCGGCATCACGAGCCTGGGCAGCGGCCGGCAGATGACGGAGCTGCTGAAGCGGCCGAACCTCACGATCGCCGATGCGGAGGCGATCGCGCGCGAGGCGCCGGCCGTCAAACTGGTCGACATCTGGCTGGGCGCGGGCCCCGGCCGGATCGTGCAGACGCGGCTCGCCTACGGAGGCGTCCGGACGAAGCCGATCATCATCATGGGGGCGACGCAGAACTTCGCCGCCGTGAACTTCATCAA
>Ga0307374_10010737_pt1 | contig 13187 bp, 13 predicted proteins | sample OX3MG_FD_202532 | JGI IMG/M metagenome (GOLD analysis project Ga0307374, IMG submission 202532) | Soil microbial communities from Risofladan, Vaasa, Finland - OX-3 | ecosystem: Environmental > Terrestrial > Soil > Coastal area > Acid sulfate soil | place: Finland: Risofladan, Vaasa | collected...
ACACGGTCGCGAATCGCGACCACGACTCGGGCTGCCGCAATGGGATTTTCTTTTTCGATCCACGCAGCGATGTTATCGAGATCGGCTGTTGCCGACTCTCGAATGATGACCTTCATACTCCGTAGCGACGGCGGAGGCGCTCGTTGAATTCCGCGAGCGTGAGTGTCTTCGGGTTCTTTTCTGCGAGGCGCCGGCGAACTTCTGCCGCCTGCTCGTCCGTTAGCTGGACGCCGCTCTTATCCTGCTCTTCCATGATTTCGACGACACGCGCGACATCCGCTTGGCGCTCGGCAGGCCAAGCGAGCACGCGGTCGAGGATTTCCTTTACATCGCTTTTGGTCATATCACCATTATAGCCGAATTATGCCTCCCAAGATACCTCGGGCGGATTGAATCGCGCCGGCTAATGGGGCGCTGTTTTATAGTCGCTGACTCTTGAACCCTTCGTACCGCGGTTTCAACCGGCACTGAAGAAAGCTTTCTAGCAGCGAGAGGACAGGCACTCCGACCTGCTCATCCATCAGGAAATTCACCCGGTCGATATTCTGTCTGATCCAGCCGCCTACGGCGGCTTCGTCGACATCGGCAAGATTGAGCCGCTCTCGGTCGCCAAGAATCGACGCTGCTAGCGTACTCATCGCGCTGCCTGGATTGTAGTGCTGGCTGGTATAGCGTGCCTGACTCTTGGCGCCGACTTTGCCTACCTTGAGCACATCTGGTCCGTTCGAGAAGACATACACCGCTATCTTGCCCGTAGGCAGGCGCGTCGGCGGCACATGCGGTGCTGCAAGTTTTTCAATCGCGATGGCGCGCTCTGGCAGCGCGATGCCGGCTAGCCGAGCGACCGTTCGAAAGTCTGCAATCGCGGCTTCTGCGTCCCAGCTCATGACGGCGCTCTATTCGAGAAAATAGGATCAAAGTTGATTTTGCTTTCGTAATGCAGCACTTCGGCCGGGCCGAAGTCGCGATAGATCATTGCCTTCATGCGGTAGCCTGTCCTGTCCCTGTGTCTCGCACGGTCCTCAAAGCCGCGACTTGGCGTCGAGCTTGAAGAGCTTGCGCGCGTTATCTTCGAAGATGAGCTTCTTGTCGCCGGCGGCGAGCCAGTCGAAGCCTTTGATCATCGGCGCGATATCGTCCATGTAGCGGCCGGTATCGGGGTTCGTGGCCGAGCCGGTGCCGGGGCATTCGGTCGCGAAGAGGCAGCGATCGGCGCCCACGGTCTTGATCAACAGCTCCAGCGCCAGCGGCGTGTAGAGCGTGGTGTCGAACCACAGATTGCGCAGCTTTTCCGAAAAGCGCTTGCCGCCATGCGCCGCCGCGCGGATCGTCGGCGCGTCGAACCGGCCGAGCTGGTAGGGGATCGCGCCGCCGCCATGCGGGATGATGAATTTGAGCTTCGGGAAATCGTCGAACACCTTGGAGTTCAAGAGGTGGACCGTCGTCAGCGTCTCTTCGTTGATGAAATGCGTCGAGTAGCTGGTGCGCTCGGACTTTGAGCCGACGCCATGCAGCATCGCCGGCACGTCGAGCTCGCAGAGCTTTTCATAAAGCGGATACCAGTAGCGGTCGCCCATGCCCGGCGCCTCGGTGCCGGAATTCTCGTACGGGTCGGAATTCACAAGGCAGCCGACGAAGCCCAGCTCCTTGATGCAGCGCTCCAGCTCGGGCAAAGCGACGGCGATCGGTTGGCCGGCTTGTTGAGGCAGCATGCACACGCCGGCGAAGCGGTCGGGCCAGAGCTGCACCGCGCGGTGGATGATGTTGTGGCACTCTTCGTGGAACCACTGCACAATCTTGCCCGGCTTCTCGCTGTGCATCATCTGGAACGGGCGCGGCGAGATGAGCTGGAAGTCGGTGCCGTGCTTGTCGAGCAGATCGACATGCCCGGCGCCGAAGGTCTCCTTCGCGTGATAGGAAGCGCGAATCTGATCGTCGCTGACGGTGACCTTGCCGCGGCCATGCGCGCCGCGCCCCGCGAGCTGCACCGCCTTGTAAGCCCACAGCTCGGCCGGGGCGCTCATATGGCCGTGAACGTCGATGATCATCGTTTCCTCCTCGTTGTCTTCGGCCGCGCTTGATTCGGCGCGCGTCCCGTGCGCGGCGCTGCCTTAGAAATCGTATTCGATCGGGTGCATCGCGGGCAGCGGCAGATCGATCGCGAAGCTCTCTTTCGCGAACAAATCTTCGAGCCTCGGCCTCGGCCCGGTCAGCACCTGGTCATGGACATAGCCGATCAGCGTGTCGTAATTACGCTGGTTGAGATCGCTCATGCCGTATTGCCACGGATCGGCGCCGAGCATCGCGCGCTCGTCTTCCCAATAGCTGCGCCAGAAGGCGAGCGGCACGTTGCGCGGATTGGCGAGGCGCTGAAACGCGAGCTGCTTGGCTTCCTCGAAAGCGACAGTCAGGCTCTCGACCACCCAGGGATATTTCGCGACGATCTCCGTTGGTACTGTCGTCACATGCATGATCGGGAAGAAGCCGGTGCGGCGGTAATAGTCGAGTTCGACCTCCTTATAGTTCGGCCACAACCGCGCGATCCGCTTATCGCCCTTGGCATGAGCCTCGCTGACATTCGGCATGATGATGGCGTCGACCTCGCCGGTGAGGATCAAGTCTTCGACCTTCTTGCCCTTCGGCAAAATTTCGAGCTTCAGCTCTTTGGGGGCCTGCTCCGAGGCCTCGTCGAGGGTCTCGATCACCCAGGTGATCGAGCGGTGCGGCGCGCCGTGCTCTTCGAGATGCGCGCGCATCCAATAGGCCGCGGCGGCGCCGATCGTGCGGCACGCGACCCGCTTGCCGGCGAGATCGGCGGCGCTGGCGATGCCCTTGCCGGTGTTGACGTAGATGAAGCCGTGGCGGAAGCGGCGATGCAGGAACACCGGGATCGCGGTGATGTCGTCGCGGCCATGCGCCTTCTGCACGACATAATGGCCGCCATTGTATTCGTTGATGTCGCAGGCTTGGCCATGCGCGACTTTGTCGTGAATGCCGCGCGAGCCGGGATAGCCGCCGATCACCAACTCGATGCCCTTCGGCTGCACGGTCCCGTCCTGCAGCGCGCGCACGATCTCATAGCCGCCGGTCATCATGGTCAGCCGCAGCTTGCCCGGCGCGCGCTTCGCCTTCGGTGCCGCGGCTTTCTTGCTTTTGCGCGCAGGCGCGCCGCGACCTGCGGCGGCTTTCGGCACGGCCCCACGCGGCGCCGTCTTCCTCGCTATTTTCTTCTTCGCCGCCTTCTTCGCCGTTTTCTTCGCTGCCATGATTTATCCCGAAATTGGTTGATACCGAATCAGTGCCGGGTCTCGTCGCGCAGGAAATCGAGCCGCCGGAACAGCTCGCGGTCGGTGATCTGGAAGAGCCGTGCCTGGTCGCTCGACGCGCGGTGGCTGATCCATTGGCCGTGGGGCAGGGTGAAGATGTCCTTGGGCTTCCAGTTGATCGTGTCGTCGCCGATGCGCGATTGGCCCTCGCCTTCGACCACGACACAGGCAGCGTTGCTGTTGGTGCGATAGGCGGTGGTCTCGGCGCCCTTGGCGAGCCCGAGCACATAGCAGTCGATGGTCGAGAGCACTGCGCCGCCATTGGTCGGGTTGGTGTAGCGCAGGCGGCGCGAGCCGTCGCTCTCGGGCGCGATCGCGTCGAGTGCCTTGGCGGTCGCGTCCCAGGGATAGCGGAACATCGGCGACCAGCCCAAGGGGCTTGCTGGCTTGGCGGGCGAGAGGCCGGCGGCATAGACGGCGTCGGCGGGCGGCGTCGCCATGCCGCGCGGCGGGCCGGGCTCGAAGACGCGGTTCTCGAGATAGCCATGCACCGGCACGTCGAGCGCATCGACCCAGACCGAGCGCTCATTGCCGTCGTTGACATGCTCATGCCAGGTCATGCCGGGCGTTAGGATCAGATCGCCCGGCATCATCGGGCAGGGCTTGCCTTCGACGATCGTGGTGGCACTCCGTCCTTCGAGCACAAAGCGCAGAGCATGCATGGTGTGGCGATGTGGCCGCGCCTTCTCGCCGGGCATCAGCACTTGCAGATTGACCGACAGATTGGGCGCGGCACCCGAGCGGTTGGTGCCGGCGAAGGCCGGATTGCTGAGGATCAGGACGCGGCGCTCGGCGTCTTCCATGTTCACGGCATTCGCAGCCTCGCCGATCAGCGGGTTCATCTCGTGCCAGCGCCAGATATGCGCCGACACGACCGGCAGATTCGGCCGCAGCTCTTGATCCCACATCGCAATGACGTTCGATGCCGCGAATTTATCGCGCAGCTCGGTCATGGCCCACCTCCCGCTTTCGCGCTCCGTCCCTTGGGTGCGATTGTCCCGGCTTCGCGCCGCGAAAGCAATGCTTGGCGCGATCCGGCGCGATGATTGGCCGATGCCGACCGTTGACCGCCGGGGATGCCGACTTTACGGTCGCAGCTATGAGCGCCGAGATGGTTCCCGTATTGATTGCCGGCGGCGGGCCGGTCGGGCTGGCGCTCGCGATCGAGCTCGGCATGGCCGGCATCGCCTGCACGCTGGTCGAGCGCCGCGATGGCAGCATTTCGATCCCCAAGATGAGCGGCCTCTCGATCCGCAGCATGGAATTCAACCGGCGCTGGGGCATCGCCGAGACCGTCCAGAATGCCGGCTGGCCCAAGACCCATCCGCAGGGCCTGATCTATTGCACCAGCATGGTCGGCTACGAGCTGGCGCGGCATCATGTGCCGGCCTATGTCGACCAGAAGCTGCCCTATACGCCCGAGCCGCGCGTCGCTTGCGCCCAGATTTTCTACGATCCGATCCTGCTAGCGAAAGCACGCTCGCTATCGTCGGTGACGATCCGCCTCCTGACCGGCCTGGATAGCTTCACCCAGGACGCCGATGGCGTCAGCGCCACCATCACCGACCGCCAGACCGGGCATAGCGAGACGATGCGCGCGCGCTATCTCGTCGGCTGCGACGGTGCCGACGGGACGGTCGTGACCGCGCTCGGCTTCGGCTATGAGGGGCTTGGCCTCGTCGCCAACAGCGTCAACGTGTTCTTCCGCTCGCCCGCGATGATGAAGATCCACGACAAGGGCTGGTCGCGCTTCTTCCGTTTTACCGATGCCGGCGGCACCTGGGGCGAGATCATCGGCATCGATGGCAAGGAGCTGTGGCGGCTGTCGGTGCTGAAGGCCGATCCCGCCTTCGACGGCGACGCCTATCTGCGGCGGCTGATGGGCGCCGAGGTGCCGTATGAAATCCTCTCGGTGATGGCGTGGGAGCGGCGCGAGCGTGTCGCCGAGCATTATCGCGACGGCCGCGTGTTCATCTGCGGCGATGCCGCGCATCAGAACTCGCCGACCGGCGGGCTTGGGCTTCATACCGGCCTCGCCGATGCGGTCGATCTCGGCTGGAAGCTGATCGCGAGTTTGCAAGGCTGGGGCGGGCCGGCGCTGCTCGATGCTTACGAGGCCGAGCGCAAGCCGATCGCGCTTCTCAACGTCCATGCCTCGACCGACGAGTTCGTGCTACTGGCCGATCTGCCGGGCGGGCCCGAGATCGCCGAGCCGACGCCGGCGGGTGCGGCGTTGCGCCAGCGTTGGGCGGAGGCCTATCGCGCCGCGAATGGTGCCCGCGGTCCGACCTTCACCGAGAATCTGCGGCTCGGTTATTGCTATGAGAGCTCGCCGCTGTGTGTCGATGACGGCTCGCCGGCGATCCCGCTCGAGACCGAGGCTTTCGTGCCGAGTGCGCGCCCCGGCACGCGCGCGCCGCATGCGTGGATCCAAGAAGGGGGGCTCGGCAACAAGCGCTCGACACTCGATCTGTTCGGCAAAGGCTTTGTGTTGCTGCGCCTCGGTGCCGAGCCGCCGGAAACCGGCCGGCTGACCGATGCCGCGGCGACGCGCGGCGTGCCGTTCGCGGTTGTCGACCTGCCGGATCGCAAGCTCGCCGAGCTCTATCAGCGCCGGCTGGTGTTGGTGCGCCCCGACGGTCATGTTGCTTGGCGCAGCGATGCTGCTCCGGAAGACGCGCTCGGCCTGATCGACCGCGTTCGGGGCGCCGTTTAAATCTCCGCCAATTCCTTCGGCCGGTCGACCAGCAAGTGCAGCTTTCCGCGCGGGCGGCGCCAGGCTTTGATCGGCTTGCCCTCGGCAAGCTTCTTCAATTCGCGCTCCCAGAGCTGGCGCAACAGGATGATGCCCTTGTCCGATTGGCCGAGCCGGTCGCGGCTGCGATCGACGATCCGCCCCTGTCCGGCGAGGGCGACGTTATCTTGAACCACGAACAGCCCGGGGTAGGCCGGATCGATGTCCTGGATGCGCAGCTTACCGGCGAGGATGTCGGCAGTGAGTTGCAGCGGATCGGGCTCCAGCTTCTTGCGCGGGCCTGAATTGCCGCCGGCGGGGCGCACCGCGACGCTCAAGGTCAACATGTTCTCGTCGTCGACCGGCACGCGAAAGGCGAGATAGACCGTCCAGTGCGGATGATCGGGCGAGGGCGGCAGGTCGAGGAAATGGACGTTGGGCATCATCCAATGCGCGGTGCGCGTGGCATTGGCGCCGCCACCGCTGCGCGCGCCGATGCGCAGGATGCCGTAATCGGTCTCCGTCACGTCGATCTCGGGCAGCTCGCTGAGGCCATAGGAATCGGTCGAGACGCGATGCACGAAATGCACATGGGTCTCGTCGAGATCGTTCTCGATGCGCTGGAAATAATTGCACGGCACCGGATGGCGGCTGGCGACCAGCACGCCCTCGGCCTCTTCCATCTCGGGAAAGCGCGGCAGCGCCGGCGCCTCGCCCTCGCCGAAATAGGCAAAGATCAGGCCGAGATATTCGCGCGTCGGATAGGCGCGCGCCTGAACCTTGGCCGCGAAGCCGGCTTTCTCGGCCGGCTGCTCTTGGCACGCGCCGGCGCCGTCGAACTTCCAGCCGTGATAGAAGCAGCGGATGCAATCGCCCTCGACCGAGCCGAGCGCGAGCGAGGTCTGGCGATGGGGACAGCGATCCTCGAGCACGAAGGGCGCGCCGCTGTCGCCGCGATAGAGCGTGAAATACTCGCCGAGCAATTGGACGCGGACCGGCCGGCCGGGCGCCAGCTCGCTGCCGATATAGATCGGCTGCCAGAAATGGCGCAGGAAGCGGCCCGCCAGCGTGCCCGGACCGATATGCGCGAAATCGCTGTATTTGCTTGGTTTCATTGGTTTCCCGTCGGCGCTTCAGGGCCGGCCCCAGAGGATTTTGGTGGCGCGGCGCGCGCCTTCGGCCATCGCTTCGAATTTCGCCCAGCAAATCGAGGGATGACCGACGCGCGAGCCGATCCCGCAATCGGTGCCGGCGAGCACGTTCTCGCGCCCGACCAGCTTGGCATAGCGCACCAGGCGCTGGGCGATCAAATCCGGATGCTCGATGAAGTCGGAGTAGTGGCCGATGACGCCGGGCACGAGCGTCGCACCCTGCGGCAGCTTTACTTCCTCGAACACGGCCCATTCGTGATCGTGGCATGGATTAGACGCCTCGATCGAATAACTGCCAGCATTGACCCGGAAGATGATGTCCGCGATGTCCTTCAGCGGGATGTCGTCGTGATGGGGCCCGTGGAAGCTGCCCCAACACACATGCAGCCGGACTTTCTCTTTCGGAATGCCGCGCAGCGCCTGGTTGAGCGCCTCGACGCGCAGCATCGCATATTTGCGATACTCGGCGACCGACATCTGCGGCAGGCAGTTCCAACCGTCGGGCAGGTCGGGATCATCGATCTGAAGCTGGAATCCGGCATCGACGATCGCCTGGTATTCCTCATGCATCATGTCGGCGATGGCGAACACGAATTCTTCTTCGTTCTTATAGTATTCATTCGCCATCCAATGCTCGATTGTGCCCGGCGTGTTGGCCGGCAGATAGGTCTCGGCGACTTTCACCCTGCCGATCGCGGCTTTGAAATTATCGAGGTCGCGCTTCAAATCGGCCTGGCCGACATAGCGCAGCTTGTCGATGCAGACCGGGCGCGTCGGCGTGCCTTGCTGCAGCCGCGCGCGCGGATTGGCGGTCGATTCGAAATAGTCCGGGAATTTGGTGCGGTCGCGCGCCGTGATCTCGAGCCGGCGATAATCCGTGGTCGGGCGCGCTTCGTAGCCGGCGATCCGCAGGCGTACATAATCGGTAAAGTTCGATTTCGACAGCTCGCCGTCATTGATGCTGTCGAGCCCGCTCTTGACCTGTTGCTGCACGATCTCGGCGACCGCCGATTTAAGGCGGGCGTCGAGCGCCGCCTGGTCGACCGCCTCGCCGCGCGATTGGGCGAGGACCATCGCGCGCAGGTCGGGCGGCCGCGGCAGCGCGCCGGCATGGGTCGTCAGGATTCGATCGGTGCTGTAGATCATGGCCTGTCAATTCCTCCCTCGGCGATGTCGAAGTGTCGCTCGCGGGCGTGGACGACGGCAAGCGCAATCGAGGCTACGATCCCTGCCGCCGGACGCAATCTTGCCCACCGTGCCGTGGGGGGCTGGGCCGTGCTTGGGGAAGCGAAGGAGCATCGCATGAAGACGAAAGCCGCTGTCGCCTACGAGGCCGGAAAGCCGTTGGTGATCGAAACCGTCGATCTCGCCGGCCCGCGCGCGGGCGAGGTGCTGATCGAAGTGAAGGCCACCGGCATCTGCCACACCGACGAATTCACGCGCTCGGGCGCCGATCCCGAGGGCCTGTTCCCCGCGATCCTCGGCCATGAAGGTGCGGGCATCGTGGTCGATGTCGGGCCGGGCGTGACGACGCTGAAGAAGGGCGACCACGTCATCCCGCTCTACATGCCCGAATGTCGGCAGTGCAAATCCTGTCTCTCGCACAAGACCAATCTCTGCACCGCGATCCGCGCGACCCAAGGCAAAGGGCTGATGCCCGACGGCACCAGCCGCTTCTCGCTCGCCGGCAAGCCGATCCATCACTATATGGGCTGCTCGACCTTCGCCAATTTTACCGTGCTGCCCGAGATCGCGGTGGCGAAAATCCGGCCGGACGCGCCGTTCGACAAGGTCTGCTACATCGGCTGCGGCGTCACCACCGGCATCGGCGCGGTCATCAACACGGCGAAGGTCGAGCCGGGCGCCAATGTCGTGGTGTTCGGGCTTGGCGGCATCGGCCTCAACGTCGTCCAAGGCGCGCGCATGGCCGGCGCCGACAAGATCATCGGCGTCGACACCAACCCGAAGCGCAAGGCGCTCGCCGAGCAATTCGGCATGACGCATTTTGTGAACCCGAAAGAAGTCGGGGGCGATCTCGTCGCCCATCTCGTCGCGCTGACCGATGGCGGCGCCGATTACAGCTTCGAATGCATCGGCAATGTCGAGGTGATGCGCCAGGCGCTCGAATGCTGCCATCGTGGCTGGGGCGTTTCGGTGATCATCGGCGTCGCCGGCGCCGGCCAGGAAATCAAGACGCGGCCGTTCCAGCTCGTGACTGGGCGGGTGTGGAAGGGCACGGCCTTCGGCGGCGCGCGCGGCCGCAGCGACGTGCCGAAGATCGTCGACTGGTATATGGACGGCAAGATCAATATCGACGATCTCATCACCCACACGCTGCCCTTGTCCGACATCAACCGGGGTTTCGACCTCATGCATGCGGGCGAATCGATCCGCAGCGTTGTGGTCTATTGACGAAATGATTTAGACTTTGTCGATGCGGCGCCAAGCCGCCGCCAAGGGAGGATTGAAATGAAGGTCGTCGTTTATGGTCAGGACAAACGCGTCGGCGTATTGCGCGACAATTCGGTGATCGATCTATCCGCGGCCTGCGCCAAATATCTCCATGAGGCCAAAGGCGAGGCGCATGCGACCGAGCTTGCCGCCGCGTTGGTGCCGCCCGATCTCGCGCGCTTGATCGAGGGCGGCCGGCGCGCGCTCGACGATGCTGGAAAGGCGCTCGATCATCTCGCCAATGCCAAAGACCGGAACGATCCGCGCGGCGTGAAAATCGTCTTCCCGGCGAGCGGGGTCAAACTCCATGCGCCGCGTCCCGCCGGAACGCGCATCGCCTGCGCCGGCTCCAACTTCACCACCCATCGCGAGCGCATGACCAGGCGCTCGGGCCGCGAGCTGCGCGCGCCGTTCATCTGGGGCTTCTGGAAAATCAGCGATCCGATCGGCCCCGGCGAGGACATGATCTATCCGACGCGCTGCGACCGGCTCGATTACGAGGGCGAGCTGGCGATCATCCTCGGCAAGGGCGGCAAGGATCTGAAGCCCAGCCAGCTCAAGGATTGCGTCTGGGGCGTGACGCTGTTCTGCGATTGGAGCATCCGCAGCCCGCGCGAGCCGCTCGGCCCGATGAATTTCGCGGCGCCCAAGAATTTCGACACCTCCCATTCGCTCGGCCCCTGCATCGCCGTCGACGAGGTCGATTGCACCAATGTCGATATCGAGACTTTCGTCAACGGCCAGCGCCGGCAATCGCATAATACGCGCGAGATGACCTTCTCGTTCGGGCAATATCTCGAATACCTCTCGCGCGATCTGACCTTGCGGCCGGGCGACCTCATCTGCAGCGGTACCGGCGAGGGCACCGCCGCCGATGCCAGCCCGACCGGCGAGGACGGCACGCAACCGCCCGATCTGTTCTTGAAGATCGGCGACCAGGTCGAGATCAAATCGCCGCAGGTCGGCAGCCTTAAAGCGCAGATCGTCGCGAAGGCGAGATAGCGCTTACCGCAGCAAAAGTCGGGGCAGATAGAGGGCGAGTGCGGGGAAGGCGAGGATCAGGCCGAGGCGGACGAAATCCCCCATCCAGAACGGGATCACGCCCCAATAGATTTGCTTCAGCGGCACCTCGGGCAGCAGCGACTTCAAGACGAAGATGTTGAGCCCCAGCGGCGGATGCAGCACGCTCATCTCGACCACCACCACCAGCACGATCCCCCACCAGGTGAGATCGAAGCCGAGCGCGGCGACGATCGGCACGAAGATCGGCACGGTCAAGAAGATCAGCGCGAAGCCTTCGATGAACATCCCCAGCACGACATAGAACGCCATGATGATGAGGATGACCTCGAACGGCGTCGCATCGAGCTTCTGGATGAAGGCCAGCACGCCTTCCGACATGCCCGAGATATTGACGAACTGGTTGAGCACCAGCGCGCCGAAGATCACGGTAAACACCATCGCGGTGGTGGTCGCGGCCTCGACCAGCGATTCGTAGAAAATCCGCCAGCTCATCTTGCGGCGCAGGATCGCCAGCGTCAGCGCGCCGGTCGCGCCGATGCCGCCTGCTTCGGTCACGGTGAAGACGCCGAAGGTGATGCCGCCCATGATCAAGGCGAACAGCGTCAGCACGCCCCAAACCTTGTAAAGCGAGCGCCAGCGCGTGCCCCAGCTCGGCCGCTCGGCGCGCGGCCCCGCTTTCGGATTGACCAGGGTCACGACCTGCACGACGCCGAAATAGACCGCGATCGAGACGAACACCGGCAAGATCGCGGCAAGAAACAGCTTGACGATGTCTTGCTCGGTCAGGAGGCCGTAGACGATCAGCGCGCCGCTCGGCGGCACCAACATGCCGAGCGCGCCGCCTGCGGCCACCGTTCCGGTGCTCAGCGAATCGGCATAGTGATAGCGTCGCATCGACGGCACCGCGACGCGCGCCATCGTTGCCGCGGTGGCAAGCGAGGAGCCGCAAATCGAGGCGAAGCCGGCGCAGGCGGCGATGGTCGCGAGCGCCAGGCCGCCGCGATAGTGGCCGAGCCAGCGATGCGCCACGTCGTAGAGGTCGTCGCTCAGCGCTGCGTGATTGACGAACGCGCCCATCAGGATGAAGAGCGGCAGCACCGCGAACTGGAAATCGAGCGTCAGGCCCAAGATCTGCTGCCCGGCCATCGCCGCGGCGGCGGTGAGGCCGGCGGGATGAACGAAAGCGAAGCCGAAGAACCCGACCGTGAACAGCACGATGCCGAGCGGCACGCCGAGGAAGAATCCGATCAGCATGACGGCGAATCCGATCAGTGCGGTCAGCATTATTCCGGCCCTGCCGTCTCGGCGTCGGGCGGCTCCACGTCGTCATGGCCGCTCAACAGCAGATAGAGCCGCGCGAACGCGACCAGCGCCGCAACCCCCGAGAGCGCGGCGAAAATATAGGTAAACGGCGCTTCCGGAATGTTGAGATAGGTGCTGAGCGCGCCTTCCTCTTGCAACTCGATAGCCTGGAGAAGGATGAGATAGCCGATGAAGCCGAGGCCGATGCCGGTCGCCGCCAGAACGAAAGCCCGCTGCACGAACAACGCGCGCCCCTTGAGCAACGCGGCGAACGAGCGCACCGCGATGTGGCGCTGCATGTAGGTCACGAGCGGCAGCGCCGAGAAGATGATGAAGCCAAGCAGAAAGGACTGCATCTCGCCGTCGCCCGGGATCGGCATGTCGAGGAAATAGCGCGCGACCACGCTCGCGAAGGTCAGCGCCATCATGCCGAAGAGGCACGCCGCCGCGATCGGCCCGAACAGCCGCAGAGACCAAGCCTGAGCAGGCCGTGTGGGTGCCTCGCGAGGGCTCATTTCGCCGATGACGCGGCCAGCTCTTGCGCGGTCTGCCGGAAATAATCGTAGGCGGCCTGGCCGTCGATGCCGCGTGCCTTGGCATCGGCCATCCAATTGGCCTTGAAGAAGCCGATGCGCGATTTGAGCTGCGCCATGAATGCGGGGCTCGCCTGATGGGTCTCGATCCCGTTCTGCTTGATCAGCGGATCGGCCAAATTGTCCTGATCGACGAAGCCCTGTGCCGCCATCCGCGACAGGACTTCGTACGAAACTTTGTCGATGGTCGCCTTGTCCTCGGGCGAGAGGCTGTCGTATTTGTGCTTGTTCATGAAGAAGGTCTCGAGATTGTAGCCGAGCTGACCGGGAAAGAAGGTGATCTGCTTGGTGTAGCGCGCGAGTTGGAACGAGATCAGCGAGCCTTTGCCGGTCACGGCACCGTCGACGATGCCGCTCGACATGTACTCGAACATGCTGTTCGCCTGCTCGGCCGTCACCGGCGTCGCGCCGAAAGCCGCCAACGCGGTTTTCATGTTGGGCGTCGCGACCCAGATTTTGAGACCCTGGAAATCCGCGATCTTGGTGACCGGCCGGCGCACGGTCTGCAAGGTATTGCCGCCATTGACCCAGAGGCCCAGCAGCTTCACCTCCTTATATTCGTTCGCCGGCGCGAAATATTTTTGCTGGGTGCGCCAGATCGCGACCG
>Ga0307374_10010740_pt1 | contig 13184 bp, 13 predicted proteins | sample OX3MG_FD_202532 | JGI IMG/M metagenome (GOLD analysis project Ga0307374, IMG submission 202532) | Soil microbial communities from Risofladan, Vaasa, Finland - OX-3 | ecosystem: Environmental > Terrestrial > Soil > Coastal area > Acid sulfate soil | place: Finland: Risofladan, Vaasa | collected...
TCGGTCACACCGTGACGTTCAGCTTCACCCTGTCGCCGGCGCAAACGGCTGTGTTGCCCCCGATTGCAGTGTCGCAGAACGTGATGCTCGGGCCAGCTGTGCTCGTCGGTTCGATCAGCGTCTCGCCCTAGACCGGAGAGATCAGGACCCGTTGGGGGTGAAGGCCACTTTCAGCGCGCCACTCTGATCCTGGCGGGCGATCGCCTTCAGTGCACCCCACCAGTCGTCCAGGGCGAAGCGGTGCGTCAGCATCGGGGTGATGTCGATCCGGCCATCGGTGACCAACTGGAGGTAGTGGGTTATGGCGTGCTGGCGTACCCCGTCGAGCTCCTCTATGCCGAAGGCGTTCGAACCGGCGATGGTGATTTCCTTGAAGTAGATGGGGGTCGACTCCCAGCGCTCCGGCGTCGCCACCCCGGTGTAGACGAGACGTCCACGCTCGGCCAGCACCCGGACACCGACCTCGAGGGTCTCGGCCTTGGCGATGGAGTCGTACACGACGTCAATGTGCCCAGGGTGGGTGACTGGGAGACCGTCCAGCGGCATGTGCAGGACGGCGTCCGACCATTCAGCCAGCGCCTCCACAAGGGTCAACCGCGGTTCGTGGGCGAACACGCGATGCGCGCCGAACTGCAGGGCCATCTGCTCCTGTGCCTCGAACCGCGCCACCACGCCCACCTCGACATCGGGATAGAGGCTGCGGAGGATCGCGACGCTGGTCAGCCCCAGGGCGCCGGCTCCGTACACGAGCACCCGGCCATCCTTCGGAGGCGGGTGCCGCACGATGGCGTGGAACGAGACGGAGAACGGGTCGGCCAGCACGGCCGCCTCGTTCGAGATCGCGTCGGGGACGGGAATCAGCATGGAGTCGTGGGCGGCGAGGAGCTCGGCCCACGCACCGGGCGCCCCGGTGATGACGCCGACATGGACACCGGGCCCGAGGTCGCCCTTCGTGAAGCTCCAGCAGAGGCTCAGATCGCCTGCCTGGCACGGAGGGCACATCGGCGCGATGCCTCTTGGCCCACAGGTCAACCACGGGTTCAACACCACGCGCTGCCCCACGCTGAGCCCGGAGGCCGCCGGACCGAGGGCGACCACCTCGGCCACCACCTCGTGACCCGGCACGTGGGGGAGCGAGGAGAAGGCCGCCATCGGATTGTCGATGTCGCCGGTGCTGAAGTCGCCCAGCACCAGCTTGGCGTCGGACCCGCAGATGCCAGAGAGGATCGGCCGCGTGATCACCCAGTCGGGACGCACCATCCGCGCGTCGTCCATCTCGTGAAGGCCGAACGGTAACCCGGACAGCATCGTTTCGAGCTCGTCGGTGGGCGCCGGTCGGACTTCTTCTGGCGCAGGCGGCGCGCCGAAGACGAGGGCCTTCATGTCGCGCCACCCGTCATGGAGCGCATACCCACCATGAACCCGTCGATGTTCGAGGTCTTCATCTCAATGATCGCTTTCATGTCGGGCAGGTAGTGCTCAAACTGCTCGCTGTCGATCGCGTCGGCAATGCCCGTCGCGATGTCCGCCGGCGGCACCTTCGGCCCCTGGTACAGCGGCGCGTCGTTGTCCGGCTGGTCCCAGATTTCCGTGTCGATCGCGCCGGGCAGGATCAACTTCACGGCGAGACCGGTACCGTCAAGGTCCAAAGCCAGTGACTCGCTCCAGCCGGCCAGCGCGAACTTGGACCCGGAATAGGCAGCCTCGGCCGTGATCCCTAGGCGACCACCAAGGCTGGAAACGTTGACGATCGTCCCGCTGCTGCGCTCGAGCATCCGTGGCAGCAGAGCCAGGGTGATGGCGACCGGGGAGAAGTAGTTGACGGTCATCGTCCGCTCCACGTCAGCCATGGTGAGCCGTGTCGCCGACCTCCGCATCGGGACGGCCGCGTTGTTGACCACCACGTCGAGGCCGTCGTAGTGATCCCATATGGAGAGGGCCAGATTGGCGGCGCTCAGGGGATCCGAAAGATCGGCGCTCCACCGCTCCGAGTCGGGCGACGTGGCCCGGCAATCGGCCAGGATGGCGTCCAGCCGCTCCCGGCGACGCGCCACCAGGGCGACGGTGTCGCCCCGGCGTGCCAGTTCCCGCGCCAGCGCCTCACCGATGCCCGACGAGGCGCCGGTCACGAGCACGACTCGGCTCTGCGCGGCAGCACTCACTCTGCAATCACCCCTTTTGCGTCTGTCGTGCCGGCCAACCTCCGGCCGCCTTCACAATCTTGGGGTGAGCGAGGGGTCTCGAACCCCCGACCTCCAGGACCACAACCTGGCGCTCTAACCAACTGAGCTACGCCCACCGAGGGGCACAAGTGTGGCACACCGCCTCGGGGGCGATGACATGGCCAGGTCCCCACTCGCCATTGTGCGTCGGCCATCGTCCGGGCAATGAGACAGGCTCATCACCCGGTGTGCGAGGCTTGTGAAGGCGTTCTGTGCCCCGGTGGCCGAGAGGATGAGGCAACGGACTTCTAATCCGTACCACGCAGGTTCGAATCCTGCCCGGGGCGCTGTTGAACTGGTGAAACGTACAGGCGACATCGCAATTCGGATGGTGATTTCGGGGAACCAACGCACGACCTTGGTGCTTCTCACGCCGCGTGTGGCTCGCACGCCGACGAGCGAAGTACGTCGAAGAACGACACTTTGGGTGGCTGTTGGGTAGAGGTAGCCCCCAGGTTGTGGGTCGAGCCGTATCGTCCTTCAGTGGGGCGATGTCCTGCAGCAAGGGGACGTCGGGTAGGGGAAAGCAGGCATGGAACCGACCACGCACCACCACGACACCGCGCGGGAATCAACGCCTGAGAACGAGGCTGACAGCACTGACGGGGTCTGCTGTCCCATCGGCGCGGACAACGAGAGCGACGTTCGGCCCGAGGACTCCTACACGGCATGGGCAACGTTCAAAGCGCTCCAGCGCATTGATGCTGACATTGCGGCTGAGTTCCTCAGGCAGACGACGGCGCGCAGCGGTTTGCGTGATCTGACCTCGTCATAGGTCTCGCGTCCAGACCGTGGCAACAGCCGCTCAGCCGTCCCTGTCTCCACGGAGGCCGGCGAGCAACGCGTCAGGGTCGTTCGAGATGACGATGCCCGCGGCCAGCTGGGACCGGATGAAGCCCTGCCGCTCGGCGTGGCCGATGAAGCCGAGGAAATGGCTGAAGAAGTCGTCAACGTTGAGGATGGCGCAGGGCTTGTCGTGAATGCCCAGCTGGGCCCAGGTCACCGCCTCGAAGAACTCCTCGAAGGTGCCGAACCCGCCGGGCAGCATGATGAAGGCGTCGGACAACTCGGACATCAGCGCCTTGCGGTCATGCATTGTCTCCACGACGTGGAGTCGACTGAGGCCTGTGTGGGCGACCTCGTCGTCGACGAGCGACGACGTGATGACGCCGGTGACGTGGCCTCCCGCACGAAGGGCGGCGTCGGCCAGCACCCCCATCAATCCGACTGAGGCACCTCCGTAGACGAGCCCGATGCCGAGCTCGGCCAGGCTGGCGCCGAACCGCTCGGCGGCCGACGTGATGGAGGGGCTGTAGCCGGGGCGAGACCCGCAGAACACGCAGACGTTCCGCAGCTCGGGCACGGCGGGCTACGCCACGCCGTCGCGCACGGCAACGGCCTCTGTGTCACGCGCGCGGCGACGGATCACCATCGTCTCCGCCGCGTCGCTGTCGTGAATCGACAGGGAGAAGCAGACTGCAGCGAACGCGATCACACAGGCGGTGGCGAAAGCCAGGTGGTACGCCCTCATGTTGGCGTGCACCGCGCCGCCCGCGGCGTGGGTGGATCCGACGGCGATGAGGACGGTCGAGAGCATGGCGACGCCCACCGCACTCCCGAACTGCCGCATGGTGTTGAAGAAGGTGGACGCCCGCCCTATTGCTTCCGGGGAGATCATGGCCATGGAGGCCGCCTGCATGGCGGGGAACACCTGGCCCATCATCAGCCCCAGCGTAAAGAGGACCACTCTCATCGCCCACAGGTTGACCGAGACGGTGATCTGGGTCAGCACGAACATGGTCGCCGTGAGACCGAGCAGACCGAAGGTGATGTGCCGCCTTGGCCCGAGCCTCGGGTAGATCAAGCGGGTGGCGAACTGCGCGCCCAGCATCACTCCGAACGCTTCGGGGAAGGTGGAGAGGCCGGACTGCAGCGCGCTCAGACCGCGCGCATCCTGATAGTAGAGAGGGATGAGATAGAGCGTGCCGAGGAACGCGGCCGACGAGAGGAACATGATCCCGTTGCACGAGCGGAACAGTCGTCCCGCGAGAAGGCCCAAATCAATGAGGGGTCTTTCCGTTCGCAGCTCCGCGATGACCATCGCGACCATGAGGAGCGCGCCCACGGCGCAGGTTGCCACCACGTCGGGAGAGGACCACGTCTTGAGCGGCCCCTCGGAGACGCCGTACATCAGCAGCCCCAGCCCGGTACCGCCCAGGAGGAAGCCAGGAAGGTCAAAGGCGCCAGCGTCGAGCGGTGCCGACCGTTCCAGGCACAGGCCGCCGAAGAGCACAGCAGCTGCGCCGAGCGGCACGTTGACGAGGAAGATCCAGCGCCAGGACAGATCCGTGACGAGCAGACCACCCAGGACCGGCCCGAGTGCCGGTGCGAACGTCATGGGGACGGTGAGAATGCTGGAGGCCCGGATGCGCTCTGACGGTGGGAAGACCCGGAACAACATGGCCATGCCAACCGGAGCGAGCATGCCGCCGCCCGCCCCCTGCAGGACACGCGCGAGGACGAGCTGGAACATGTTCTGCGAGACACCGCAGAGGGCCGAGCCCGCGGTGAACACGATGATCGCGGTGATTATCACGCGCTTGCCGCCGAAGCGATCGCCCAGCCAACCTGACGCGGGGATGAAGATGGCCAGGCTGACGAGGTAGGCGATCACGATCCCGTCGACCGCGGTCGGCGCCAGGTGGAAGGTCCGGCCGATGGTGGGCAGGGCGACGTTGACAATGGTGATGTCGACGATGTTCATGAACATGGCCGAGACGAACACGACGCTGACGGCGATCTTCTGATTGAGGCGGAATTCGGGCACGATCCAAGGGGTCCTGACGACGGGCGAGACTGCGTCCCGAAACCTAGTGGGGGCCGACATCCCTCCGAACGGTCGTTGCCCAGGGGCTGGGTCTGCATGCCCGGCGGTCCTACGCCCGCGTGGCGCCGGCCCGACCCGCATGCTCAACACCGCCGTTGCGATGGCACAATACGGCCGGTTCCCAACGTTGGAGGAGAGCGTCGTGCGAGGAGTCGAGCGGTCATGGGCTCTCGGTCGGGCCGTCCGAACTTGTCGCCGCACCCGCGTGCTGGTGGCTGCGCCGGTGGTCATGGCAGCCGCGCTGTCGTGGGTCGTCCCGGCACCGATTGGCGCCGCCGCCAAGGCCGCAGCTCCGTCCGCAACGGTGTGGTTGTGCCGCCCGGGGAAGGCCAACGACCCCTGCACGGCAGGTCTGAGGACCACCGCGGTGGCAGCCAACGGGTCCACGACCGACATGCCCGCCACGCCGAACCCGTCGTCGAAGTTCGACTGCTTCTTTGTCTACCCAACGGTGTCGGGACAGCTCACCGACAATGCCAATCTGAAAGTGGAGCCAGCCGAAATCGGGGTTGCGATCGCGGAAGCGGCGCGCTTCTCGCAGGTGTGCCAGGTATGGGCACCGATGTACCGCCAACGGACCGAGTACTCGTTGACCAAGGGCCTGGGAACGCAGTTGCGGTCTGGCACGATCGCCTACAACAGCCTGCTGTCGGGATGGCGCGACTACCTGGCGCACCACAATCACGGACGGCCGTTCGTCCTGATCGGTCACTCCCAGGGTGCGGCCATGCTGATCAGGCTTTTGCACAACGTGATCGACCCCAGCCCGAAGCTTCGGGCCAAAATGGTCTCGGCCATCATCCTCGGGGGCAATGTGCAGGTCGTCACCGGCAAAGACGTGGGCGGAAGCTTCACGAACATCCCCACCTGTGGGTCCTCGCATCAGAGCGGATGCGTGATCGCGTACTCCACCTTCGGTTCACAGCCCCCACCGGCCGCGCTCTTCGGCCGACCGGGCCAAGGGGTCAGTCTCATGTCGGGCCAGGCGGTCCGAACGGGCCAGCAGGTCGCCTGCGTGAACCCGGTCGATTTCTCCGCCGCCACTGGCGCCCTGCTGCCCTATTACCTGAGGATCGGCTCGACCGTGCCGGGCGTCACGGTGATGACACCCTGGGTGACCTACCCGGGTCTGTACACGGCAACGTGCATGAGTGGTGGCGGCGCCACGTGGCTGCAGATCAACGCGGCCGCGATCGCCGGTGACCCGCGACCGAAGATCACCGAGGCGCTCGGGCCTCTGTGGGGGTACCACATTGACGACGTGAGCCTGGCACTGGGCAACCTGGTCCTCGACGTTGCCCTGGAGGAGCAGGCGTTCCACTGAGCAGCGACCGTCGCCGGGGGTGGTCGTAGACTCGCCGACGTGGTCAAGGTCGTTGCCGTGGCAAACCAGAAGGGCGGCGTGGCGAAGACGACGACCGTGCAATCACTCGGCGTCGCCTTGGCGCAGCAAGGTCAGCGCGTCCTGGTGGTCGATCTCGACCCGCAGGCCTGCCTGACGTTCTCGTTCGGATTCGATCCCGACGACCTTCCGGCTTCCCTCCATGACGTGCTGGTGCGCCGGGCGAAGATCGCCGAGATCTCCCGTGAGGTGCCGGGCGTCGACGGCCTCTCCCTCGTTCCGGCCACGATCGACCTCGCGGGTGCCGAGGTGCACCTGCTCAGCAGGACGGGACGAGAGCACGTCCTGGCCCGCGCTCTCCAGCCGGTGCTGTCCGAGTACGACGTCGTGCTGATCGACTGCCCGCCCTCGCTGGGTGTGCTCACCATCAACGGTCTGACCGCGGCTGAGGCGGTGCTTGTGCCGCTCCAGTGCGAAGCGCTCAGCCACCGCGGGGTCGGCCAGCTGCTGGAAACGATTGAGGATGTGCGGCAGTTCGCCAACGAGAAATTGCGAGTGCTGGGGCTCGTCGCCACCATGTACGACGGCCGTACCACGCATTCGCGCAAGGTCTTGTCGGAAGTGGAGGAGCGATACGGGATACCGGTCTTTGAGCCTCCGGTACCGAAGTCCGTGCGCTTCGCCGAGGCGCCCGAGCTCGGACGTTCGGTACTGCAGCACGCGCCGTCGTCGGCGGGTGCTGCGGCCTACCGCGTGCTGGCCGAGCGTGTCCTCAGCGCCATGCAGGTGGCGTAGTGGTGGACAAGGCCAGATCGCGCGGGGCTCCCGACCCCCTCGGCAAGCGGGCGCTCTTCTGGGTGCCGTCGGCCGTCAATGCCGAGGACAAGTCGACCGAAGCCGCTCCCAAACCGACGGTGGCCCTTCCCGTGGGCAAGCGTGCCCTGTACTCCGGCGCCCGTCCCGAGACCGACAGCCTGCGCGCGACGTCGGACAATCCCCTGGTTGACCGGGGAGCATTCACCGTCCAGTGCGAGCGCTGCCGTCAGGTCTCGCATGTCGGTGTGCTGGATCTCTTCATTTTCCAGTTCCCGTTGGGCGTCTGGCTGCCGAGAGGCAAGTACGACCGCCGGCTGACATGCCCTTCGTGCCGCAAGCGAGCCTGGTGCAGTGTTTCCCTACGTCACTCGACGACGTAGAAGCGCGCCGGCACGGCCGGCTCCCGCCAGACACGCTGGCGCCGCTCCAGCAGCACCAGGTGCCATGGCGAGGTCCGGCAGCTTGTCTTCCGGCACGCCTGACATGGCCATTAGCTCGCGCATCCGTTCAAGGAGCGCGTCGGTGTCGTGATAGCGCGTCTCAAGCAGCGCGGCGTCCGAGGGGTGGAGGCAGACCCAGGCCCCAGACGCCTCATGCGTCGTCGGTCGGCCACCCGGCGTCCACAATGGCGACGCCGTTGTCGAGCTCGAGCGCGTACACGAGGACACAGCGCAAAGGATTGTTCGGAATGGGTACGGGAATGGACCACATGCCGGGGCGAACGAGCTCCACCGGCGGCATGACATCGCGGTCCCACGCGTCCTTCTGCACGGACCCGGTGATGGTGAACACGGGAGGGCAACGTACCTGAACCGTCGGGATGCGGGGATTTGAACCCCGGACCTCCTGCTCCCAAAGCAGGCGCGCTGCCAAGCTGCGCTACATCCCGGTGCTGGTCAGCCTAGTTCAGGCCCTTTCCACGGCCAGCACCTGCCATTCGTCGGGCACACCCTTGAGGTTGTGGCGGCCTCGGTCGTCGAAGACGATGCCCGAGCCGACGACGAGGTCGCGCACCGTGCCCGTCGTGAGGACCTCGCTCGACGCGGCCATGGCGCTGATGCGTGATGCGATGTGCACGGCCAGGCCCCCGATGTCATCGCCGCGCAGCTCTATCTCCCCGGCATGGAGTCCGGCCCGTATCTCCACGCCGAAGTTCTTGGCAGTCTCCACCATCGCAATGGCGCAGCGGATGGCCTGCGCCGGGGCGGCGAAGCGGGCCAAGGTGCCGTCTCCCGTGTTCTTGACGTGGAGGCCGTCATAGCGAGCCAGGAGGCGCTCGACGTTCACGTCGAACTCGTCCAGCACGCTGCGCCACTGGCGGTCGCCGGCCGCGGCAGCGCGGACGGTGGAATCGACGATGTCGGTGAAGAGGACCGTCGCCAGCGTCCGCTCGGCCGCGTGGCTGCTCCGCTGGCCGGTGATGAATTCCTGAATCTCGTCCACGATGGAATCGAACTCACCGGCCCACGGGAGCATGTCGGGGCCGGGGAACGTCACGAAACGCGCCCCCGTGATGGCTTCGCTGAGGAAGCGCCCGTGCTCCACGAGGTTGGCGAAGCACTCGGTGCGTGAAATGACCAGTGTCGGGCAGGAGACGGAATCGAGCAGGTCTCTGGTGTCGGCGGTGAACGTCACGAGGTTGAAGGCGATGGCGGTCGCCGGGCTCGCACCGCGCCTCGCGGCCCTTCCCCACCATTCGCGGAAGCCCACCCTGTGGGCGAGGCTCGGCACGAAGATGACAATGTCCTGGGGGACCTCCCCGCTCGCGTCCTGGCTCTCGACCGCCTCGGGCACCGTCACCGAGAAGTCGTTCTCGACGCCGAAGCCGTAGCCCTCGGCCTGGCCCACCCTCGCCGTCCCGTTGATCAGGACGAGGGACTGCACGCGTTCGGGATGGTGCGCGGCCAACCACACCGCGGGGAAGGACCCGCCACTGCTGGACAGCACCACTGCTCGCTCGCAGCCGGCGTGGTCCATCACGGCGATAGCGTCCTCCGCCCACCCTTCGATGGAGGGCGACGCCCCGGCCGGGAAGGGGTCCGACAGGCCCAACCCTCCGGCGTCGAACCGGATCAGACGGCAGAAGCCGGCCAGGCTCTCCTCGTACCGCAACCAATTCGGCTCGTCGACGGTCTCATCAATGGAGATCATCAACCCGTTGTTGAATTCGAGCACGTCGACAGGACCGTCGCCCCATATCTGATAGCCGATGTGGTTGCCGTTCCGCAGCGCGTACCGGGTATCGGGCGCGTCCATATGTGTTGCAGTCTGCCGTGTTCAGCGGCTACCTCGTACAAGACGCCCCGGGAGCTCCCCTGTGGCCTCGCCTTGCTCGAAGGTGACCGACCCCTTCTTTATGGTGGCCACGTAGCCGCTGGCCCCCTGCAGCAGGCGGCTGCCCCCGGCCGGGAGATCGGACCGCACGAACGGCTCTCCGAGCGTCAGCGCCTCGTAGTCGATGAGATTGCAGTCCCCGAGTGCCCCCGCTTCCAGGGTGCCGCGGTCACACATCCCGTACAGACGAGCGGTGTCGTGCGTCTGTTTCTTGACCAGGTACTCGAGCGGCAGCGTCTCGCCGCGGCTGCGGTCCCGGGACCAGTGCGTCAGCATGAAGGTGGGCATGGAGGCGTCGCAGATGGTCCCGGTGTGCGCGCCACCGTCGGAGAGCCCGAGCACGCCCCGGGGGTGCAGCAGCATGTCGCGCACGTGATCGAGATCGCCGGTGGCGTAGTTGAGGATCGGGATGTAGAGGAGCCCCTGCCCACCGTTGGCCGCCATGGCGTCGTAGGCCACCTCCAGCGGCGTGGCACCGGTTGCTGCAGCCAGCCCCGCCAGCGAGCGCTCGGGACCCGGCTCGTAGTCGGGCGGGTCGCCCAGCAGGAACGTGCGGCCGTAGGCCTTTTCCATGGCGGCGGCATGCGCCGGTGAGGACGGTTGCCACTGCGTGATGCGCCGGCGCACCGCCGGTTCGGCCAGCGCCGCGGCCAATGCGGCGGCGCCCAGCCCCCGGCCCTTGAGCTCCTGGTAGGCCGGAATGTCGTCAAAGAGACAGAGCGTCGTCTGGTGTCCCGAGAGGATCCCGGTCGGTCGGCCCGCCACCTGCGGATAGAGGCGCGCCCCCTCGGCACACGCCTCCAGGGAGGCGGCCAGCTGGGCGCGCCACAGGTCAGGCTCGTCGTCCACCTGGAGCAGCACATAGGTCACGGGCCGGTCGATCTTGGCCGACAACCTCCGCATCCAGTCGACTTCGCGCACGGCGTCGTGGAGTAGCTCGCCGGCCGAACCAACGGGAGCGAGCTCGAACACGCCGGTGCCCGCTTCGGCCAGGGCACTCCCGATCCCGAAGAGCTCGTCCTCGGCGGCGTAGGTCCCCGGGACCGGCTCCCCGTCAATGGCCCGGTGCCCGATGGTCCGCGACGTCGAGAAGCCCAACGCCCCGGCCCGGATGGCGTCGAGCACAATGGCGCGCATGCCGTCAATCTCGTCCGACCCGGCCGGCTCGTTGCGGGCGCCACGTTCGCCCATGACGTAGGCCCGCACGGCGCCGTGCGGCACCTGCGTGCCGACGTCCATCGTCCAGGAGCGGCGCTCGAGCGCCGTGAGGTACTCGGGAAAGGTCTCCCACTCCCACTCAATGCCCTCGCTCAGGGCGGCACCGGGGATGTCCTCGACCCCCTCCATGAGGCCGATCAACCAGTCGTGACGCTCGGGCGCGGCGGGGGCGAAGCCAACACCGCAGTTGCCCATCACCACAGTGGTGACACCGTGCCAGGACGACGGGGCCAGGATGGGGTCCCAGGTTGCCTGGCCGTCGTAGTGCGTATGGATGTCGACCCAGCCGGGAGTGACGAGGAGGCCATCGGCGTCGACGGTTCGCTCGGCCGAAGCGTTGATGTGGCCGACATCGGTGACCAGCCCGTCGTCAATGGCCACGTCCGCCGTCCGAGGGGGCACACCGGTCCCGTCCACGACGGTCCCACCCCGGATGATCAGATCATGCATGCAGAAATGGTGGCACGCCGGCTCCGCCGGTGCGCAGGGCGCGCAGCGCTGCTGGTTGCTAGTCCTTCTTCTTGCCGAGAATGCGGTTCATCTTCGTCCCGCAGACCGGGCACAGACCCTGGGCGGCGCGGCGGCCGTTCGCCAGCTCGACTTCCTGGCCGTCGAATTCCCGCTTCTCGCGGCACTTCACGCAGTAACCCTCATAGTTCGCCATGACAACTCCTCTAGTGGTCGAGCCCCCGGATGGCTAAGAAAGGTAGCGGGGGGTCCCCGCCAAGGGGGGGATGCTCAGGCACGGGACCTGTACGCTCAGGCACGTGACGGCTGACGCGGCAGGTCAAGGAGATGACTGGTTGAAACGGGGGGCGGCCGCCACGGCTGCCCTCGCGGAGACCTGGGGATCGCTGGCCGAGGTCTGCCACGATCTGGCGTCCGCCGAGTGGCTCCTGCCTACGGAGTGCCCCGGCTGGAGCGTCCAGGACCAGTTGAGCCACCTCATCGGCATTGAGCGAGCGCTGATGGGCGAGCCACCTCCGGAGTGGGACGGGCCCCTCGGCGACCACGTGAAGAACGATTTTGCCGCCATGAACGAGACGTGGGTCGCCGTGCGCCGCGCCGTTCCGGGTAACGACGTTCTGGCTGAGTTCCGGAAGGTCACCAGCCAGCGGTTGGCCGCACTGGCCGGGCTCTCCGCCGACGAATGGGCCGAGGTTGGCTTCAGCCCGATCGGCCAGGTGCCCTATGCCGATTTCATGGACGTCCGCGTGTTCGACTCGTGGGTCCATGAGCAGGACGTGCGCCTCGCCCTCGATCGGCCCGGTGGCGGTGACGGTCTGGCGTCGCACATCGCGCTCGACCGGGTGCGTGGCGCCATGCCCTTCGTTGTCGGCAAGAAAGCCGGCACCCCCGACGGTGCGGTGGTGCGGTTCGATCTCACCGGGCCAGGCGACGACGCGCTGCGCTTCGACATCGGCGTCGAGGGAGGCCGGGCGCGCCTGGTTCCCGCCGCGGGGACGCCCACCGTCACGCTCTCCATGTCGAGCGTCAATTTCACCCGCCTGGGTTGTGGCCGGGCCACCGGCGACGCGGTGGAAGCCGCCGGGGGAGTTGCTCTGGCGGGGAATGCGGGCCTGGGGCGCACCGTCCTCGGTGCCATGAACTTCATGTTCTGAGGTCACTCTCGGATTCGGGTCGGTGCCGGGCCGTCGGGCACGCCCAGTAGAGTGTGCAGTCCGTGATGCGTGCGACCACCGAAGCCTTGGAGGGGAACCTCGTACGCCTCAGCGTCGAGATTGACGAGCCAGAGTTCGATCGCGCGCTCGGTGACGTCGCCAAGACCCTCGCCAATCAGATCCGTGTCCCGGGATTCCGGCCGGGGAAAGTACCGCGCAAGGTGCTGGAGGCGCGCCTCGGCGGAGCCGGCGCCCTGCGGGCCGAAGCACTCCGCGAATCGCTGCCCGATTTTTACGCGCAGGCGGTCGTTGACACTGCATTGGACCCGATCGCGTCGCCCGAGATCGACATCACCTCGGGCGAGGACGGCGGTGCCGTCAGCTTCAACGCCGTCGTGCAGGTGCGCCCGGTCGTCTCCATCCCCGGCTACGAAGGCCTGCAGGTGACGCTCCCCGGTCTCGGCGTCAAGGACGAGGACGTCGACCATCAGGTCGACCGCCTGCGGGAGAACGACGCCGAGCTGGAGGTCGTGGGACGTCCGGCCACCGATGGGGACCTCGTCACCGTTGACCTGCACGGGAACGACGGCAGCGGCGCCGAGGTGGTGGGGATTGACGACTACCTGTACGAGGTGGGCACCGGAACCGTCATTCCCGAGTTGGACGAGCAGCTCCGCGGCGCCAAGAGCGGGGTCATCCTCGCGTTCAACGCGCCGACGCCTGGCGACGAGGAACAGATCGTC
>Ga0307374_10010741_pt1 | contig 13183 bp, 11 predicted proteins | sample OX3MG_FD_202532 | JGI IMG/M metagenome (GOLD analysis project Ga0307374, IMG submission 202532) | Soil microbial communities from Risofladan, Vaasa, Finland - OX-3 | ecosystem: Environmental > Terrestrial > Soil > Coastal area > Acid sulfate soil | place: Finland: Risofladan, Vaasa | collected...
CCAGGCGCTCCTGTCGGGTCAACCTCAGACCCTTGGCCCTACTGACTGCCACCAAGGAACTCTCCGATCGTCGCGAACACCATGGCGTGTTGCAACGATCACTAGAGACCTAGGGGGTAACTCCAGCCTGGGGGGCGCCCAACGTCGCTCGAACATCGTGCGGGAACACCGCCGCCGGCCATGGATCCGTTAGAAGGACTCTTAGAAGCGTTCTCTGGTGGCCACCGGGTGCTCACCGGCAACGGTGGGGGACGATTCCTGACGACTCCTATGGAGTCCACACGCCACAGGAAGCCCATTTCGCAAGGGATTTTCATGAAGCCGACGAGCGGATTCGAACCGCTGGCCCCTTCATTTCGAAGCGTCTGGGCGGTATCCCGAGTGGGTGCTGGGGCGCGTCTCGGCCCTTGGAATGCGACGCCGGCCGTTTCCCGTGCACGGTGACGAGTGGTTCGCTTGATCCTGTCAGCCAGGTGTGATCCGGAAGACCGGGTGGTCCGGGGCGATCCGACGGAACTCCGCCTCCGGGGAGTCTGGACCCACGCCGCCGAAGAACATACCGACCTCGAACTTCCAACGCTTGAGGTACGCGCGCAGGAGCGGCGTCTTCTCGGCATCTGAGATCTCGGTGGCCGTGAAGGGTTCGCCTCGCCGTCCAAGCAGCAGTCTACCCCTGCCACTTGCGCGGAGGTTGCGGACCCACTGAGTGTGCCCGCGCGGGGCGACGAGGTACCGCTGGCCGTCGACGATCAGGAGATTGACGGGGGTGCGCCGTGCCGTGCCTGACGTGCGGCCGGGCACCTCGAGCACGCGGGAGCCGGCGACGCTGATGCCCGCGCGGGCCAGGCTGGCGACGATCCCGTTAAGCACGTGGGTGGTGAACCACCCGGGACGCTGGAAGTGTGCATCTGCGCTCATCCGAATTCTCCGCGAACCAGAACGGCGTGGGCCTGAGATGACCCTACTCTTGGTGTGGCGGCAACCTTCCGGGGGGCGAGGTTCCCACTCGCCGCGCTAGGGCCCTCAGCCGTCAGCGAGACGATTCGAGGAGTCTGCGCTCGCGGTCTCTTCAGCGGCTTCCGTGAGGAGCTCCGTTGGGAGGATGAACAGCCAGTGCGCGTCCGGCGCGCATTTGTGCGCGCGCCCCCCAGGAGTACCGCTATCCGCAGGCTCGAAACTCCACGGATCTCCATGCCAGCGGAGATCGAACATCCCGCGCCCGCCCAGCGTGGGCATCGCCGCTTCGGAACCGGGAATTGACGGCCGGAATGGCCGATCCGTCACCTTCCCAGCCGGTGACGGAGGTAGGGCCGACGAGCGGATTCGCACCGCTGACCCGTTCATTACGACGAACCCGCGGCATTTGCCACTGGGGCTTGGCGCTGACGGCCTCGGACAAGGCAGTTTCGGCCGTTTCGCGCCATCCCGTCTTGCAGCCGGTGCAGGGCGGTGTGTTGCGACCCTGGTGCCACCTGCGCACCGGCCAATGTCCGGATCACGCCCGGTGAAGCGGTCGGCCGCAGCCGGACCCCTGACTGACGCCGACGAGCGGATGCCCCCTTCACGATCGGTGGCCTGGGTCGTTCCCCGACGGTAGGTGGTGAGTACGTAGCCCGTGATGGTGCTGTCGCTGGCGGACGTCCGTGGCATCCACCCTCGCTGGAACGGCCCCGTCCTCAGCGATTCGGCTCTGGCGACGGGCATTACTGGACGTGCCCGCCGAGGATGCGCCTAGATCACGACCGAGCCCTCGGCGGTTCATGCCTCTCGACGAGAGTTAGGGGGTGGAGGTCGCATTTCGCGTTCGTGGGCCAAGCACCGGGCAGTGCATGCAAGCCGGTTAAGTGCGCCATCACCCTTGTCGTGCCGCTCGCGTAGGCGCTACGCAGCACTGAGGACTCGACGATTGACTTGGTGCAGATGTGGGTGGCTAGTTCGCCTGTACGTTCACACGGATGCCAGTGACGGCGTTGAAGTCGACGGTGTCGCGCGGGGTGAACGTGACCTGCTGCGACGAGCTGCCCCTCGGCGGTACGAGTGTTGGATTGCTCCAAGCAAACGTTCCGGCGATGCTTGCAGAGCCCCTGCTGAGCGTCGACCGTGCGAGCGTTTGGCCGAACCTGATCTGCGATGCAGTCGGCACCCTGGTGATTGTCGGTGTCGCTTTGACGATGGTCACCAATGCGGTCGAATACGAAAAGACGTAGTCGGTTGCCGCGCCGCCGGAGCATGTGATCGCAAGAGGCGATGCGCTCACCGCCGTGGTCGCCGTGTATGTCGACGTGCAGGTCGGGGCGACGTACCCCGCGGCGGTGCTTGTCGTCTCTTGCTTCGCAAAACCCGTCACCGCGAGGGTGTAGCTCGGGGCAGCCGCGCCGTACGTGACGGTCTTGGCATCGGGCGCAACGATGAGCGTCGCCTTGTTGACGGTCACCGGAACCTGCGTCGTGACCGTGGTATACGAGGACGTGTCGTTCGGGGTGAAGACGACCTGCTGGTTCGCAACGCCAAGGCCCGGTTGCGCGGACGGCGTCGCGAAGCTCCAGGTGCCGGGGACGCTTGTCGTCCCGCCAGATCCATTCGGAGCCGTGACGGATCCTCCCGACAGGATCGCGCTCGAGAGCGCCTGACCGTAGCTGATCGACGTTGCGTTCGGCGCGCTGGCGACGGTCGGCACCGTCGCCACGGTCTGGCCGACGCCGAGGGTCGCCGCGTTGCTGGTGGCACTGCCGACAGTGTTGGTGAAGATCGCCTCGTACTCGTTGCCGCTCATGCTGGCGGTCGTGCCGGAGAGCGTCAGCGTGGTACCCGTCGCACCCGCGATCGGGTTCCAGGTCATGCCCGTGTCGGTCGACACGTACCACTGCACCGTCGCGGGCGGGTTGGCCTGGCCATTGGTGGCCGCTGCGGTGAACGTGGCGGTCTGACCGGCTTGGACGCCCTGGTTGGCCGGCTGGGTCGTGACATACGGGGCGGTCGGCGCCTGCAGCGTGTCGGTGCCGCCTGCGGGGACCGTGACCCAATCGGACAGCGAGCCGGCGTACGCGGAGCCGAACGGCGCTCCGCCGGGCTCGATGAGGGTGCCGGTCGGGGCGTTGATCGGGATGTCGATCTGCGCGCCGGTGTTCTTGATGACGATCGTGCCGCCCTGCTCGGTCGCGGTGACCGAGCCCGCCGCCACTGCCGCGGACCAGGCCTGCTGCCGCTGAGCGGTCACCGCCGACTGGGGGAGCGTCGGCTGCACGTACGGCTCAGCCGAGCTGAAGACGCTGTGGTACTGCGTCTCGAATTGGGTGAGCACGGGGATGAGCACCGAGCTGCTTGAGGACGCACCCACCAGGTTCGTCTGGTGTGCGTAGAACGGCTCGGGGTCGTTGTTGGTGATGGTGCTGAACATCCCCGGCTCGACTTGGTTGATGATGCTGGCCTCGGTCGAGTTGGTGCCGGGGTAGATCGTGTTGTACTCGTCGATCTCCTCGGGCCAGGTGGCGACGTTGTAGTAGATGTTGATCGGGTGGCGCGGGACGACCTGCGCGGTCCCGTCGGCAAACGACTGGCCCGCCGCGAACGTGGCGCCGGTGTACGGCGTCGTCGTGTTGATGCCCAGGAGCGAAGTCGGGGGGTTCGGGTACGGCTTGGAGGCGTCGCCGCCGATGGCGGTGATCCCCGCGGCGGTGATCGCGGCGTTGAAGGACTGGTTCTGCTCGTACGGGTACTCGAGCGCGGTCGTCGCCGTCAGCGACGGGACCAACGTCGTGGCGGTGCCTGCACTACCGGCGTCGGTGTAGCTGACCGGGGCCATGCCGCCTCCGGCGGTGTTGGTCGTCGAGGACGGGTTAAGCGTCTCCGGGTTCGGCGGCGAGACCGTCGCGATGTACCTCCAGGTCGTCGAGCCGGGGTTCTGGCGGTAGACGCGGTAGCTGGCGGCCTTGCAGACCCCCGTCCAGTTGATGCTGACGGTCTGGCCGGTGGCGACCCTGACCGAGGCCGTCTGTGTCTGTGAATCGCCGGTGTTGTAGATGTACTGGGCGGTGACCGCGTAGTTGTAGGTCCCGACCGTCGGGAACGAGCCGCCGCTGCCGCCGGCAGCAGCCGTGGTGTCCACCGCGTCGATCGAGGCAGTGGCGCCCGGGATCAGGTTCGCGAGGCCGGAGTGCTCGCCCGGGACGAACGCGTGCACGTCGAAGGTGCCATCGCCGTTGGACGTGCCGTTGGGGTCGGCGGTGAGGCCGAGGCCCCCCAGCCCGCCGCTACCGCTCGCCGTAGCGAACGCGGTGTTCTGGTTGAGCTCGGCCTCGATGTAGTTCTGTGTTGCGCAGCCCTGGTCGAGCGTGGCGTGATCCCACGTGTGGTTGATCCAGCCGAAGTCCTGGCTGTAAGGCTTGCCGGTCGTCGGGTCGGTGGACTGGAACTTGGCCAGCAGGGGGTCAGCGGTTGCCGGGGTGTCGTTCGCGGGGCTCGCGCCCCCGTTGAAGGCCCAGTCGATGCGGAAGCTGTTCAGGCGCGACCACTGCGCGGCCGCGGCGATGTCCGCGGCGCTCATCTGCGCCGCCGCGGTCAGCGAGGTCGTGTGGCTCGAGGTGTCCCAGGTATTGTCACTATTGAACATGTCGTCGAGGTGCAGCGACACGTAGTTGCGGAAGAGCCCGAGGTGGGCGTTCTGGGTCACCCAGTCAATGAGCCCGCGCGAGAGCACCCGCCACTGCTCCTGGTACTGGTTGTAGGCGAAAAACAGCGCCGCTTCCTGGACGTTCTTTTGGGCGTCGGTGCTCGGGTGCTGGTAGACACCACCGAGGCTCGTCGTCCCGCCGAAGCTGACCCACGAGGTGAACGCCGTACTGCTCACGGTCGCAGGGTACGCGTAGCTGCCCGTGTTGAAGGGGACCGAGCCCGCCAGGCCCGGCAGGGCCGCCGTGCCCGCCGTCGTGAGGGACTCGGACGTCGCGGTGATCGCCGCGCCGGTCGTGTCGTTCACAACGCCCAAGTTCGGCGGCGCGGACGGGAAGCCGGTGACGTAGCCGTCGAGCTGGCGGACGTTGTACTGGCCCTCGTAGGTGGCGAGGGCGCCGAGCTGTCCGGCGGCGAAGTCCGAGGGGCTGTCGGCGATCACGACGGCGTTGTAGTTGCCCTGCGTACCGTTGGTCAGCGCCGGCAGCGCCACCTGCCACGAGCCGAGGGCCCCGGTGTTGGTGGCGGTGACCTCGGTGTAGGGCACGCCTTCGCTGGACAGCGCCGACTCCCACGCGACGGTGGTCGGGTCGGCCGATCCGCTCCCGATCAGCAGCACCTTCAGGCCAACAGAGGGTGGCGCAGGAGTCGGGGCCGCGAGGGCCGACGCGGCGAGCAGGCCACCTGTGACACCCAGCGCAGCGAGACCCAGGGCGCCGAACTTCGCCCGGCGACGTCGCGGGCGAGACCACGACCTCCGCGGGGTGGGTGTGTCGGAGCGACCCGCTCGGGCTGTTTCGCTGTGATCGGTCTGTGGCCCGCGCATCGGCGCTGCTCCTGATCGTCATCGGTTCTGTCTTGGGGTCCGGGGGGACCCGTCCTGTTCGTGTGCTGCGCGGACCATTGCGGCCGAAACACCATCAGCGCGGGCAGTCGTTCGTACGGTTCATGGGCGCCCAAGGCAGGGTGGTCCCCTGTGAGCGATCTCACTACTTTTATGCGGAATGTGAACCCTTGGCGGACGGCCCGCTATCCCCCGAGAGTCAAGTCTTCTCGAGGCGCCCACCCATTCGTTCACCGCCTCCCTCAAACCTGACCAACGAGCATTCGCCGGTCCTGCACTGGGGCAGTTCACCGCGCTTCCGCGATCGTGCGTCGGGGGGAATGAAGTACCTCGACCCTGCGTGCGGCTACACCATCTGCTTCGTCGTCGCAGACCGGGACACGCGTCAGCCGGAACGTGCCATGTTGACCCGGCGTCGCGATCCGACGAGCGAATGAGTGCGCGTCGCCGTCGTGGGTCTGGCGATACGGGCCGTCGCCTCGTTCCGAAGCCCGACGTGGCCCGAGGCGTTCGGTCGGCGGATGTTCGATTGCGCGGAATCGATGGCGTGGATCGTGAGCCCTCGTGTTCCGCTGGGCTGGGCGTCGAGCTAGGCGATTCGGCCGATCCGTCCGCTTGCGATCGGATCCGCGATCAGCCTCCTTTCCCGCTCGATCGCGAGGTGGGCGGATCTCAACGCGACTTCTGTCGTGATCGCAGTTCCCGACGACATGTCGTGCGTTGGCGGTCACGCGGGTCGTGGGTTCCTCGGCTGCCGCACGCTCGGGCGCGCCGTCGGTGGGAATCCCCAGGCCGGCAGCCGCAATGATCTCGGCCAACGCGCGTCGGGACTGACTGTCCACCAGGTCCGAAGCGCCCCGGTCCCAGGAGGCGCTCAGGGTCAGGCCGATCGGAGCGCCAGCGACAATCGCCGGTTCGGCGCCCGTCCTTGCGGTGGGCGCCATGCTGGGTACGGCGTCCATCACTCGCCTCGGAGTCGCTCGTCACGCTCGACGATCGACGCAAATCACGTCACTGCAGGTCAATCCGATCCGTCGGCGTGAGGCCTGCGGGTGCTGATGCAGTCCACTTGGGACTCATGACGAGCCGGGCGAGTGGTGTGGATGTGCGCTCACCACGACCACGACCGAAAACGATCCCCGGGACGGTGTGCAGCGCAGCGCCTCGCCGCACGAGAAGCGCGCTGCGGACAGCCGCGCCCGTCCCCGGCGAAGCGCCCTGAATGTCTCGGTGACGGTCCCGTTGCCGCTGCCGGCAACGCCGCCCGGACGAGGTGCGTATCTGGGGGATCCGGAGGCCGTCACCACCGACCGTGCGCTGCTGCCGCCCATCCTCCAGTAGGTGGAGTGCAGTACCAGCCGAAGCGTCGTGCCGACGCTCACCGTCACGGTCCGGCCATTGTCGGCGTCGGACAGCATCCGCGGGGACGCCGCCGCCGACGCCCATGCCACCCCTGTACCGGCCGCGGCGCACACGACCAGCGCGAGGGTGGCGCCATGCCCGGCTCGTCGTCGGTGGAGGATCGGCATGCCGCCGATACTCGCACCGCGGCCAGCCGCGCGATACTTGACGTTCGGGGGGCCGGGGGGGTGGGCTGCCGCGGCGGCCCCCCGGTTCCCCATGGCGCGTCCAAGAGGCCGGGGCGGATCGCCATCGCGTTCGCGCCGCGCGCGATCGCCTCATGGACGACGACGCCCGGCCGACGACCGCACATGTCGATGTTGCGTGCCTTGGTGCGCTCGTGACCGGTGCGGCGAGCGGGACCGGCCTGGCGTGCGCGATCCGTCTCGAGGCCGCAGGTGCACGCGTGCTGATGGTCGATCGCGATCGCCCCCGGCGTGACGTCGAATCGCTCAGTCCGGGCGACGTCCGCACGCCGCTGGTCTGGGCTCCGCAGGATCTCGTAGACGACGACGGGAGCGACCAAGATCTCGACGTCGAGTGCGCGGGCAGCATTCTTGGGAGCCGTACCGCTATCGGCGTCGGTGGCACGCCTAACGGGTTGGGCGCCGTGGCCTGAGGAGCCCAACGCGTGCGATGAGTCCGTGCGCACCAAACCGTGTCGTCGCTTCGACAACGATGTCGACGCCTCCGGTCACGGTCGCCCGTCCGATCCGTTGGTTCCAAATGATCGTGTGGGGCCCTGGTGGGAGCCGGCGCGCCGCACGGATGACCCGCAGGGTGCGGCCAGCACGGGTCGTCACCCGTAGCGTCACCGCTGCGGACCGCCATAGGCGAACGGAGAATTGCTCTTCAGGCTGGCCATTGCGCATGAACGGGCGGGTGTGGAGATCTGCAAGCGTGCGGTCGACAACCACGAGCCGGTGGTCGCTCGAGACGGGGCCCAACAGGGGCGTCAATGAAGCATTGAGGTGATAGTTGCCGTCGGGGAGACCGAGCCGCATCGGATCGATGGACACGCGGATTGGGATCGCAGGGGTGACCTGATCGAGCAGTGTGATGGGTGCACGGTGCGATGCCGTGAGGGTGACCACGAGCGTCCCGGGGCTTGGCACGATGATCGGGACATTTTCACGGTCATCGACGCCGTCGTTGTTCGGTGAGACCGGCGCCGGCAGCGGCGTGATCCGCACGCCTGAGTAGCGAACGACGATGGCCGTGCTGACGGCGCGCGGCGTTGACCATCGCATGACGTCAGTGCCATTGACGATCATCTGGCTGCTCCCCCCGGAGTCCATTGCGACCGCAACGCGTGCCCCGAGTCGCGCCATGAGGTCAGCCTGTTGTGGCACGGTGATGCCGGGGCTGCCGTCGCCAGGGCCTTGGGCGGTCACTAGCAAGTCCGTCCCCGTGGACGTTTGGCCGATGGCGGTCCGCTCAGAGCGCGGGATGAGTTGGCTGGCGGTAAACCCCTCTCCTGCTGCGTGAGTCGGATGGCCATTGACCACCAGCGCCGGACCACCACCGATCGCCACTGTCCCTGGAGTGATCCCCGCAATTCGGGCGATGAGCGACACCCGGGTTCCCACCGGAAGGCTGGTCGCAATCGATGCCCCCGCCGCTCCGACTCCGGTCAGCACGAGGTCTGATCTGGGAATGCGCACTGATCGGCCGCTGCTGTTGGCGATGACCGTACCCGTGATCGCGCTGTTTGGTTCCAACGGTCCAGGCTGGTCGGGGGCGATCGTCGCCGATTCCTCCGTGGTTGGGGTTGGACCCGTGGCTCCGGCCGGCAAGTGCACCGGGAGCGGCGCGATCGTGCCCCCGTAGCCGGGGTTGAAGAGGATGTACTCACTCGCGTGCACCGCAGGACGGTCGATCCCATTGATGTTGTGCGGCGGGGCGAGTCTGGTGCCGTCCGCGGCAATGGGTTCCCACGACCCGTTCAGGGCAGCCCGCTCGAGTGCCAACACCCCATCGGGTGCGACCAACAACGCTGAGCGCAGCGGATTTGGCGTGCTGACCAGGCCGGCACTGCGTGTGATCGTCAGGCCGCTCGGGTACGCCAGACCGAAATTGAACAGATCCCCGTTGACGCTTGCGACCGCCCCGGCGGCGGTCATCGCACGGGTCGCCGAGGCCAGATCACCTCGGCTGCTGATCGCGCCCGAGACCACAGTCGGATCGAGCGTGGCCAGTCCGAGGGGCGATACCCGGATGACATGCACAACTTGGCCGCCGGGCAACACCTGACGTTGATAGGTGATTCCCGTCGCAAGCGGAACAACCGCAGGCACTGGAAGCGGAACTGCGCTCACAGCGGCTGCGGCAGCCTACGTCGGTAGAGCGGCACTGACCAGCAGCACGAGGCCGGCCGCGGCGCGTAGTGGGTTGCGGGCTTGGGGCATACGAACCTATGCGACCACGGCGGGGTCGGGATTGCAAGACTCGCGAATGCGCGTGGGCGTTTCCGGACGACCGCCGCCCACCGGCTCCCGGTCGAGCCACGCGGGGGCCGCAGGCGATTGCTCGCATCTCCGGCCGATGAGCGGACTCGGACCGCTGACCCCTTCATCGCGAGGACGCCACGGCGTTTGTGGGTGATTGCCGTCCGTGGCGCTCGGCGGCCAGGACAAGCCAATTTCGGCATCTGGGCCGCCGGCGTCTCGGGGTTGGTGCAGGTGGGTGCCGTGCCACCCCGTTGCCACCCCGGGGACGTGGGGTTCGACCGGCGGCAATCCCCGGAGTTGCTGCGCGCTCAGGCTCCTTCTCGCCGCTTGGACCAGGCGTCGATGAGCGACATCATCTCGCGCGTGAATGCCGGCAGGTCGGGGGGCCACCGTGACGTGACCAGGTTGCCGTCGACGACGACCTCAGCGTCCTCCCACAGGCCCCCTGCAGCCTTGACATCGTCGGGAACGCCGTCACCCCAGTACGAGGTCAATCGGCGGCCTGAGACCACACCCGCCGAAGCGAGCAGCCAAGGCCCGTGGTAGATCGAGGCAACCGGCCTTCCGTTTTCAAAGAACGATCGCGCGATGGCCTGCGCTCCCGGGGTGTCACGCACGGTGGCGGGCGCGCCATCCGGAAAGCCGCCGGGGACGACCAGCACGTCGTAGCTGTCGGGATCGACGGCGGAGATCGTCAGGTCGGGTTCGAGACTGTAGCCGTGCTCGCCTCCGATGCGGTCCATGGTCGGCGCCGCGATGTCAACGCGGGCGCCGGCGTCGAGGAGACGGAAGTACGGAACGATCAACTCGGTGTCTTCGAACTTGTCGGCGGTGAGGATCACCGCACGGATGTCCGACGCGTAGGCGTCCGGCTTCGTCATCTTCATCTGCACGAAAGTTGCCTCTCGATGTCGCCTGCTCGACCATGCTGCGCACTGCTTGACACAAAGCTGCCGATGGGTGATAGGACCGGATGATTCACACTAAAGCGAACTCGGCCCCGTGCGCGACGGCCTGGGCTCGACCCGCTCGGGAGAGGATCAGCCCACCCGACATCCGGTCCGGACCTGCGCGAGTATGGGTGCCCTGATCGCTCAGGACGCGGATGGCGGGCGCCTCTCGTACGAGGCCGAACAAACGGGCGGCACGGTACGGGTCTGGCTTCGGGTGGACACGCTCCAGGCGCTGTGACCGTTATCCGACTGGGGGAGATCGAGCCTCGGGCGCAGGCTCGAGGTCACGGGCCAACACCGCCCGAGGGTGCCTTCACGGGTATCAGCGATGCTCATCGTGTCCACTTGACGTGGCGCTGTGGAAAGGGCCGCACCGACGACACGTGTGCGCTGGTGGTGTTCAGCGTCAACGGCATCGACGGCGTTGGCCCCGCCGACCGAGGCACGGTGGTCTCGGGGATTCATCGCGTGCTTCGTCTCGGGGGCATGCTCGCGTCCTCGACACACATCCTCGACGATCGATCAGCGGGCCGCCGTCCGTGGGACCGAGACTGGCGCCGAGCGATCGCTGAGCCGGGGCGGGCCATCAGCTCTGCAGTCCGCGATCCACCTAAGGTCCGCTCCGACCGGCGCCGAGGAGGCCTCAACGCGTACGGCGATGGTTGGGCGAGCCTGGTCGCGCGCCCCTACGACGTCGGCGTTGTCTGGCACCACATCACGCTCGCCGCATCGCTGCGTGCGTTCGGTGAGGCGGGGTTCACCGGCACGGTCGACGTGCACGGCGAGTCGTCAGACATCACAACCGCCACGGGGCACGCCGCGTTCGACCGCGCACCGTCGACAAGCGAATCCGGCTGGCGGTGCGTGCACGCACGCCCACCCGCCAGCGTCCGATTCACCGCACGACCCGAGCCACTCCTCGTCTGGCCCCGGTCCCGACTGACGGCGCATTCCACTTGACGCGACGCCGACGGTGCGATGAGACTGGACGTGAATCACGGACCGCGGCCCAGCGGACCAGCTGGCGCGGATCATCTCACAGGGTCGACAACGTAGGAGGCGAGGTGATGGCGGACGCGACGGTGGGTTCGTTGCGGGAGGTCTTCTCGGGCCAGGTGGTGGCGCGTGATGCGTCGGGCTATGACGACCTACGCCGGTCCTGCGTCTGGAACGGGGACATCGACCGGCGCCCGTGGCTGATCGTCCAGCCGCGGACCCCGCAAGATGTCGCGGCCGCCGTGCGTTTCGCCCAGGATGCCGGTCGCGAGGTAACGGTCCGTGGCGGTGGTCACAACTTCTCGGGCTCGTGCATCGCCGATGATGCGCTCATGATTGACCTTGGTGACATGAACGCCGTCCAGGTCGATCCGGGCGCACGACGTGCAACCTGCGGTGGAGGGGCCTCCTGGGCGCAGCTCGACGCGGCCACACAGGAACACGCCCTCGGTACTCCCGGCGGGTTCATTAGCCACACGGGCGTCGCCGGGCTGACCCTTGGCGGTGGCTTCGGCTGGCTGACGCGCCGTGCGGGCCTGAGTTGCGACAACCTCCTCTCGGTGGAAATCGTGACCGCAGACGGGACCGTCCGCCGGGCGTCCCAGGATGACAACCCGGACCTGTTTTGGGCGATTCGGGGCGGGGGCGGGAATTTCGGGATCGTGACCCAGTTCGAGTTCCAGCTGCACGACGTCGGGCCACTCGTGCAGCTTGGTCTCTCGTTCTGGGACCTCGAGTACGGCCCCGCTGCACTGCGGGTTGCCCGCGAGCTCGAGAAGACCCTGCCGGACGCAACGGCGATGTTCATCGCGGGGCTTAATGCCCCTCCGGCGCCGTTCGTGCCCGATCAGTACAAGGGCGCCCCGGGGTATGCGGTGCTGTTGGTCGACCACGGGGCGGGCGATGCGTACGCTCACGCGGTCTCAGAACTCAGGGGATCGGCCCCACCGCAGTTCGTCTTCGACACACCGATGCCGTACGTGGCGCTGCAGCAGATGTTCGACGAAAGCGCGCCCTGGGGGATCCGCGCATACGAGAAGGCGGTGTCCCTCGTGGAGCTCAGCGACGAGGTCATCGACGTGGTCGCGCGGCATCTGCCGGCAAAGGCGTCTCCGATGTCATTCACGCCGACATTTGTCCTCGGCGGTGAATATGCCCGCCGCTCCGACTCGGAGACGGCCTTTGGCGGGCGTCGCGCGACGCGCTACGTCCTCAACCGTGCAGCCGTCGCACCCACCCCAGACCTGTTGGAGGCCGACCGCGAATGGGTCCGACGTTTCTGGTCGGACCTGGTGCCGCACGCCGAGGGTGCGGGCAGCTACGTCAACTTCATGACCGATCTCGACCACGATCGCGTGCTTGCGAGCTACGGCCCCGACAAGTACGCACGCCTGAGTCGGATCAAGGCGCAATACGACCCGGATAACGTCTTCCACCACAACGCGAACATCGCGCCCGCGACCGAGTAGGTCGCTCGGCGCTCGACGGGGCCGAGCCGCGGATCTGGGCGCTGGGGCGGGGTCTCGGCGCCGCGGTCCTGGGTGCCGTGCATTGATCCGCGCGCTCGGCGAGCGTTCGTGTGACCACCTCGGTAGCGGCGGCCATACGGGACCGCTGTCGAGGCCGGTGTCGCGTCGGTAGCCGGCCGGCGAGACCCCATCACACCTGGTCAAACGGTCGGGTGCGACCGTTCTGGCCGGTTGCTTGGACATCGGCGGCGCCCCTCTGCGACCCTCCTTTCGACGCGCCGAGTCGGCTCGCGGCCGTCATCGCCGATCGGCCCGGGGGTCGGAGCGGACGACACGCGATTGGCTGGCGGTCTACACGTACTCGTCGTGGCGACGGATCCATGACGGCTCCGAGGCGCTCTC
>Ga0307374_10010742_pt1 | contig 13181 bp, 9 predicted proteins | sample OX3MG_FD_202532 | JGI IMG/M metagenome (GOLD analysis project Ga0307374, IMG submission 202532) | Soil microbial communities from Risofladan, Vaasa, Finland - OX-3 | ecosystem: Environmental > Terrestrial > Soil > Coastal area > Acid sulfate soil | place: Finland: Risofladan, Vaasa | collected...
ACTCTTGCTCCGGCGGCTAGGACTCCACAATCTCTCAACGGAGCAATTGGGCCGAGTTGTGGACGTTGTGGGAGGAATACCGGTGTGTCTGGAGTGGGTTGCGAAATTGATGCGAGAGCCGCTTTTACACGGTGATTGGTCCGCCTTCGATGATGATGAGGAAGAAGCCGTGGTAGGAGCAGAAAAAGCTAGGGCTCAACATCTCGCGCATTTGCTGGAAGATCCTTTGGTGTTTGGTGGCCCAATCGCATCGCGAGTAATTCCCCTCCTCAACCGGGTGATTGGGCACCTCTCGACAGATGCAGGAGCGGCATTGCATGATCTTGCCCTTGCACCACTTCCTCTTGGGGGTCCGGCATTAAAGAGACTCTACCGAGATCCCACACCATTGCAGGAGTTACGTGATGCTTCCTTAATAGCTGCCTACCGCAAGCGGGTGCAGCTATTGCCAATGGTGGCCGCACAGGTCAGGCAGCAGCTCTCGCCGTCCCAAATACGTGTAGCTGAAGACCGTTTGATTGAAGCACTCAAACACTGGCTTGAGAGCGTTATCGCACAAACACGCGAGAAAGGTCTGGTCCTTACCGAGCTTGCCTGTTTACTCCTTCGCCATCACCGCCTTCTGGCAACTGCCGAATTGGTCCTCTATCATGGGTGGCTCAGTTTCCATGCAGGGCAGATTCTGCGGTTGGCCCGGCGCGTCCAACAGGTGAGAGCAGAACGTCCTTGGAACTCTCCTGAGACCGACATCGAAGCAGAAAGCGGTGCGCTCTTATTACACTATTACCTTGCTCCGTATCTTGGCGAGACCATTGACGCGGAGAAAAGGGGCGAAGACTACGAGCGTATATATACATGGGTCACTGCCGGGCAATTGACGGTTGAGCCGCTTATGGAGGTTCACCTGGTCGATCATCTCATGATCAATCGCATGAATGCGAATCGCTATGAGGAAGCACAATGTCTTCTTGAAGGCTGCTTTACCCATTTAGCGCCACTCTTGCCAGATGATGCAGAGTTGCATGCGACACTACTATCAAAGCAGGCCTCTCTCTTCAGTGAGTGGAGCGAATATGCAGAATCCCAGAGACACATAGATGAGGTGAAGCACAAGCGGTCACGGACCATTGAAGCGTATAAAGCGAGCTTCGCACTCTTGCAAGGTGCAGAGCGGAAGAAAGGTGTACATCCTCTCCAGTACGATACGATCAAGAAAAAGCAGGCCTCTATACTCAATAATCTTTCGTACCAGTTGAATAGAGCGGAGCTATTCGCAGAGGCTCTCCAAAGCATCAACCAGTGTATCGACCTGAAAAGGCAAGGCTATGCTGATCTTGATTCCCTGGCGGCCTCATATGGCGAGAAATCGCAAATTTTGGCAGCGCTGGGTGAGTTCGAAGAAGCGTTGTGGTTTGACGAACTCGCACGTGAGGAGATTGGATGCAGCGCTGATGCTGGAGACACCCGCTCTCAGGCTGATCGTTGGATCTACAAGGTGAACCAGGCCCGTTTGTATGTACTGATCGGTCGTGCGGATGAAGCGGAACATCTGTTACGAGAGACGCTTTCGATACAAACGCAAAGAAGGAGAATCTATAAATTGTTGGCGGAAGAAGCCCTCCAGGAAATTGAAAACGCCCGAGTGGCGTCTCCAGATGTCCGGTTTCAATTGGACTGGCGCTGGGTTCGCCGGTACCGCAAGTTGAGCGCCTACGATGCCTACTGGTGGTGGGCTCCAGCAGGGCCATTCACCGATGAAGAGAAACAACAATGGGAGAAGCTCTTTGCTCCAGAGGTGGATGAGGTGACGAAGGATCGCCTGCGGGGAATCCTCATGGAGTCGAGAGAGAGAGAACTGAGTGTGGCACGCGCTTCTCGTCGTGAGCCACGACTTTCTTATCCCGCTCTTGCTATTGCTGAAGTGCGACAGCGTATCGCTGACTTCTTCCAGCTCGATGATGAAATCGCCGAGAACGAGCCAAACGTGGTGGTCCGTCGTCTGTATCACGGGGCGATAGAGGATGAAGTGTGTTTTCTTCGCTTGATCGAAGCGACCTACGAGGGCGAAGGCGACCATTTCTGGGAACTCACGCAGCACCTGTATCCCCAACCGACTAGCGCAGAAATGCAGTATGCGCTTGAGCAGGTGAGGCAGGTGCTGTTGCAAGGATTGAGACTACCAGAGATGGAAGTCATCAGTGAGATGGAAAAAGGGAGACGTGGCGCAAGACAAGAAGCGTGTCAGAAGGTGATCGAGGTACTGCGCGAGCAGTTCCATCTTTCCCTCGATCTTTCAGGTGAACCGAACGGGGACTTTGGAGCAGTGTTCTCTCCTCCTCCTGATACACCAATGATCTCGGCTCAGGGCGCAAAACGGTTCTTCGAGGCCGTGTTGCAATCACGTGGATTTACCGGGTGGCAGATCCTCCTTGATCCCAACGTAGCTGGTCCTCGGGTCGAAGCGGGTCTGCGACAAGTCTTTCTGCCTGCGGAGCCAATTCCCCTCGATGAGTTGAGAGAGTACGTCTCACACGAACTCGCTGGTCACGTCGCACGAAGTATTGCGGGGGAGAACTCAATGCTCGGATTGCTCGGAATGGGTACCAAAGGGTACATGGTCACAGAGGAAGGGATCGCTGACTATTATGAGCGGCAAGCAGCAGCATTACATGGGGACCCGGTGGACGATTCTGGAATCTGGTTGGGAACGCTGTCAATTGGATTTGCCTGCGGCAGCGTTGGTTCTCCGCAAACCTTCTCCTCTCTCCTAGCTTTCTTTGAACCGTTCTTATTGCTGTACCGTCTCCTCTGGCGCGATGACGAAGATCGGCAAACGGCAGAGCGACGTGCACAACGGAATGCCTTTACCCGCTGTCTCCGGACGTTTCGGGGCGTACCCGATCTTGGGAAGGCGGGCATGTGTAATACGAAAGATGTGGTGTACTTGCGTGGCCGATGGTTGATTGACCGGGTAGTTGCACAGGATGAAACGGTTCTTGATCGCCTGGCGGTGGGAAAAGTCGCCTATGAACTCCTCCCTGAGCTGGGAAAACTGGGAATCACAGCGTCCTCGCAATCATTCCGTACCCTGGCCTTGGACCCTGATCTGGACACGTATATCGTGTCTTTTGAGGGTGAAGGTGACGGGAAATAGTGCTGGACATCGTGTAGTTGTTATCGTAGTGTGTCCTATTAGATGGAAACAGATTCTGATAACTAAAGAACAGTGTAGCCTCCTTTATGGAAGGCTGCAAATTGAAACAAGTGAAAAGGAGCCCTTGCATGATTACGCATTGTGAAGATGACCGAATGCCAGAAGAGGACAAGGACAAAGGCGGTAAAGGCGGTAGTAAGTAGGACGTGTAGCGAGTTGCCCCTGCTAGACGACTTGCAGACCAAGGTGTCTGGCAGGGGCATTATCGGATCCAACAAGGATTCATGTAGTAAATTGGGTCAAACTTGGTTCTTCCCACGGGATGCGCAACGAGATGATAGCAAGCAAACAATAAAGGAAATGAAGAGTTTACAGGAAGCAGACACGAGTTCTTCGCTCTCATGATCGGCTCAGAGGGACGACGACACACATTATTGAAAAAAAGCTTCTTTGTTTGCTGTTCCTTCCTGGTTACTTGATGGCGAGAAAAGCCGGAACACCAGCAACGGTGATGCACAGTTGCGGTGGTCCCCACCAGACCCTGCATTAAGGAAGAAGCCTCGTAGTCGCAAAGTAGATAAGTGCGGCACAGTTTTTGGCGAAGCAAGCCCTTTACGCAATGGTGGTTTGTGACAAAGGAATACGGGGTTTACCGACTTCTTGTTCCAACTGTCGGTAAACCCCAAGTTCACATGTCGTTGCTGCTGATGCAGAGGTAATGGCTTCCTCTGCTCGTTGCCGAGTGTACTAAGCTTTGTTGTGGGTATTGATACGTAACCCCTCCGTATTGCGAGTCCACTGCTTTGTATACGGCACTCCTATTATACCGCCCGTGTCCATTGGACAGAAGAACCAAAACTGACTTAGCATCATGCATGGAGCGAACGAAGTCCTTCTTTGGGCTCTCACGCTAATAACCTGACGAGTAGAACGCTCGTGTGCCGGACGGGATGAGTAGATGGCGGCAAAATTTGGTCAGGTTATTGGCGTGAGTCTCCTTTGTTGTAACTGCATATTGAACTGGCGGATGGAGGGAACATTATCACGAAAGAGCTTCGTGCAATTCGCTAGAACATTATGTAAAGTAAAAACTGTGTGGTTTCCTCTGCTTGAAGCTGTTGCAATTCCTAATGCTGCGGCTATAGGGTCACATGAATCGCATCGCCCTATGCTCCCCCGTTTTTACCTGTAGAGTCGTTGGAGTTCGAGTAGCTGGTGAGCGTGTTCATCCTGGTTGTCGAGGAATATGTTCACTGCGGTCACATATCGATGGTTTCCGCTTCATGGGCCATCGCATCTAACTCTCGTTGTTCTGCCTCAATCTGTGCAATGATGCGGCGTCCGGCTTCTTCGATCAGGTGCGTTTTTGTAATCGGTATCTTGCTTTGCGCGGTGACATGTGCTGCCAGCACGCCCAGGTCCCGGACGAGTTCGGCATGGATGCGGAAGGAGATGCTTGCTTCACCGATTCGAACGGTATTGCTGTCTTGCACCGCCCAGGCAACCCATGCCTCAAGCGGTTGTGTGCAAACTGCACGTATCCCCTCTTCGAGAAGACTGCGAATGGTGATACGGACTCGCCGTTGCTGGGAGAGTTCTGCCGCAAGCACGCGCAGGTGGTCATGCAGATCGGCACGGAGGCGGATTGACGCCAGGTCCTCATGCATCATCTACCTCCCAGAAGCGTCCGTTTCGTGTCGTCCAGAAAGCGCATCACCTCGTCGAAGCGGGTCCGGGGGAGGTTGCGATACACTGTCACGCCAAATTCACGATAGAGCATGCCCCAGACGGCCTGAATGGTCGGACCAACGAGTTTACTGTTGTGCGCGTCATTCCCCTTCTGAACGCCTATCGCCTTGACAGTTTCTTTGATCTCGGTTGCCTGTTCCTCGGTAATGCGATCATCGGTTCCCAGGCGTAATTCTAGCTTCGCGATGCGCTCCTCGTAGAGTTCTAACACTTCCTGCTGCCCGATGACTTGCTCCTGGACATTGCCGACCTCCCGTTCCAGATCGAGTTGCTGGCGGGCGATGTTCGCCAGGAGCTGCGCCTGTTGATAGGCCTGCTCTGCCGGTGTTAAGCCGTGTTCGTGCTGCCGCTGTCCCGGTTCAATGATGCCGAATTCTCCCAGAAAGGCGGCGTAGAGGACGTCAGCTGCCTCTGCCTGATAGCGGTCAAGTTTTGCCTGTAACTCGGGCCGGGTTCGCTGGACCTGGATTCTTGTCAGGTAAAAGGCAACCAGGCCCAGGCGGAGGAAATAGGCCGATTGTGGTCCCCTCGCGGTTTGAACAACGAATGACCGTAATCCCGCAGCAAGCGTTTTGTTGGACCGGATGTGGTCAAGTTGGTCGCGAGGAGATAAGCCAAGGCAATTGACCATGCGTGTCACATGGATCCATATTTGCCGGTCAGGAGTCATAATCGCGAAGAGTTCGTCCCCGTAAAATTCCATCGAGCGCATGATCAGTGCCCGTGTTTCCTGAATCTCTCTGTCAGTTTGCTTCTTGTTCTCATCCTGTTGTGCCATCGTGTCGATCCTTTCCCTGTTCATCCATCCGGGTTCTCCTTACTCAATCTCTCTGTGATTGCAAAACGGTTGAGCGTCAAGCACTCTCTCGTCTCTCATCGTCGGTGCATGCAGCTTCTTGAGCCATACTCACTATAGCATAATTTTACCACAATACCACAATACCATAATCATCCGGGCTATTCCTACCTCATTGTGGTATTGTGGTATATACGTGTGATGTAACACAGTGAGAGAGTTGATATGTCAACGTGTGACTGGAACTATAACCTGGCGTCAACGTCACGATATGCTTCCAGAAGGGAACACATAAGAAGTGCATCATGGAGATTAAACAGCAATACAGGGATTGATCGCCCGATATCTGTTTTCTTGTCCCCTATTGCTCGTCTGACAAAGACGACTTTACGACAGCTTATGGGTCCAATTTGCACTTTGCGACACATTATGGTTCCAAAAAGCATTGAGGCCCTTCCACTTGCTCTTTTTCGTTGAGCGTGAAAAATACGACTCGATGAAGATTGTACCCAAGTTTTGCGCTTTTGGTACCTGAGTTTTGCGCAATAAGTGAGTATTCAACTTGAGTCTGGCTCTCCCACAACAAAGGTGCTGAGGCAGAAAGGATGAGAGGAGGGCCAACAGAGAATGATTCCTTGCCTCGACTTCATCGAGGGTATTGGCTCCTTTTGTTCTCGGCCCAGACCTGGAGCACTGATCTCCCTCTGCCCAGCTTCCTCTGCATGCAGAGGAAGCTGGATACAGAAAAAGCTTGAGGTGCTGTCAACCAGCGGGCACAGGACAGGAATCGCTGTGTTCCCTGCCTGTTAGTTAGGTGGCCGAACCATAGGGGCGGGTGAGGATTTCTAAGCCGTGCCCTGCTGGGTCGCGGAAGTAGACGCCTCGTCCGCCATGATTGGTATTGATGCGACCGGGTAGGGTCGCCTGGGGATCGGCCCAGTGTTCGATCTCACCTTGGAGGATACGCGCATAGATCTCGTCGAAGCTCCGGTCATCGACAAGGAAGGCGTAATGCTGCATCTGGATGTCGTTGATGCCTGGTTCAGCGAACTGGAGGAAGACGCCCTCGTCCAGCTCGACCGAGACGAATGGTCCCCAGGCGGTTGGTTCGGGAAGGTCAAAGAGATGCGTGAAGAAGGTTGCCGAGACGTGCCGATCTCGGGCGGCAATGATCGTGTGGTTGAATCTGATAGACATGTCTATCCTCTCACATGAAGGCACCTCCATGTCTGACGCTGTCCGCCACCGACACGCGACGCTCTTTCTATGATACCATCCTCACTCAGGCAAGAGCAAATGGTGGACGCACCTACGGGTTGCGCGAGCGCGCTGCACCTGCCCTCTTCCGCTCAGCCAGACAGACTCAAGTTGAATCCTCAATAAGTACTACCTCCGAATGGAAAGATTGAGATTGGCTAACCGGCTATGGTACGCTTTTGGCAGCGAGAATGTCAGTTTCCATGTGTGTGAGGTAGAAAGAGATCATGGCAAAGCCTCTCGATGGCGTCGCACTCCCAGCGTACTTTCGTCGGCTGGGCTATGAGCGTGCAACTCAAGACCTCTTGATTCACATCCGTAACTCGCCGCCCAGCCGTACCCCAGGAGCGCGCCGCGGCAATATGCCCGTTTGGTATCCCTCGAAAAAGATGCAGTGCATCATCAAGGCAGAAAGCGCCAAGGTCGAATTTGCCTTTCTGCTGCAAGCCGAGCATGACAATGAGGTGCTGGAGATGTGGGATCAGCCCCCATCCATTCCGCTGGAATACGAGGATCGTCGGGGGTGTGTGCAACGACCTCTGCATACGCCCGACTACTTTCTGTTTCGTGCGAGCGGCGCGGAATGGGTCGAGTGCAAGACCGCCCAGGAACTGGTGAAACAAGCAGAGGTGCGTCCGAACCGCTATCGTCTGGATGAACGAGGCGTCTGGCGTTGCCCTCCTGGGGAGGCATATGCGGCGAAATATGGATTGACCTACCGTGTATGGAACTCCGATCAGGTCAACTGGGCAGCCCAGGAAAACGCCTTGTTCCTGGAGGACTACTACCAGGACCTCGAACGTCTCATGATCCCAGAGGTCACATTAGCTGCGCTCACACACGTTGTGAAAGACCATCCGGGTATCTTGCTGTCAGACCTCCGTGCCCAAACCTCGATTCCTGCCGACCTGATCAACATTGCCATTGCCAGGCACGATCTGTATGTGGATGTCGCGACATACCGGCTTAGCGAGCCCTGGCGCACTCCGGTGTTTCTCACTCGACAGGCTGCACGTCTCTTCCCTCTCCCGAAGCCGCAGGAGGATAAAGGAGGCGGTATATCTCATTTGCCCATTACGCCTGAGAACTTTACGGTAGAAGGCCGGGCTTTGCTCGAACGGGCCAGTGAGACCGATCTTGCTACGGCCCTTTTCCGTAATCGCGTCATTCATCCTGAAGACTACCAGGATGACGAACAAGCGCGGACAGCAACCCAACGGGCGGCTGTCCCAGCTCGCACCAGGCAGTACTGGCAGCAATTGTATCGGATCGGAGAAACGCGCTACGGCAGTGGCTTTCTCGGATTGCTTCCCCATTACCACAATTGCGGCGGGTTCAGACAAATTAAGGCGGAGGTGATCGCGCTCATCCACCAAGTTCTGGAAACCCACTACGACACCACAACGCGCCGACCCAAGCGAGGGGCTTACGGTGAATACTTGAAATGTTCTGAAGAGCAGCATCTGAAAGCCGTCGGTCAAAAAACGTTCTACCTGGAAGCGAAACGACATCTTGGGGCATATGATCAGACAGTCATACGTGAAGGTACGCGTGCTGCCTACCCATTCAAAGACTTCGTTCGCGAACAGGAGCGAACCATCAGTCGGCATGGGAGCTACTGTTGGGCCATGGGCCACCTGGACCATACTGAGTTAAATCTCGTTCTTTGCGACTCGCGTACTGGCGAACCATTGGGCAAGTGCTGGTTAACCCTGCTCATTCTCTCGCACCCCAGACGTATCGCTTCCTACTACTTGACCTTCGACCCACCTTCTTACCGCTCCTGTATGATGGCACTCCGCCTCTGCGTCCAGCGCTATGGACGCTTACCAACAGCGATCACGGTCGATGGTGGTCCAGAATTTGCCAGCGTGTACTTTGAGCAACTGCTCGCCCTCTACCGGGTGCGCAAGCACCAGCGTCCGGCTGCTGAGCCACGCTTTGGAGCGCCCCAAGAAAGGCTGTTTGGCTCCATGCAAAGTGAGTTTCTCTATCATCTGCTAGGAAACACACAGGCAACGCAACAACCGCGACTCAATACGCGTGCGACTGATCCGCAGAGGCTTGCTGTGTGGACGCTTCCTGCTTTGGCGGAACGAGTCCAGCAATGGGCTGATGAGGAGTACGAAACCATTCGTCATCCTGCACTGGGCATGACGCCACGCCGGGCATATGACCTTTCCATGGAGCGTGACGGACAGCGCTCGCATCGGGAGATTTCCCACGATGAAACGTTCCGCATGGCCACGCTGCCGACGACACGAAAAGGCACGGCGAAGGTCGTTCCCTGTGTGGGGGTAAGGATGAATCACCTGGACTACTGGTGCGAGGCCATGCGCGACGCGACCATCGAGAATACCCAGGTCCAGGTGCGATTCGACCCTTTTGATGTCTCTGTTGGCTTTGCCTACATTGATGGCACCTGGCGGCAGTGCTTTACGCCTTACGACGAGTTTGCCGGATGCTCTGAGCGGGAACTCCAACTCCTCGCCTCCGAACTGCGCCAAAGCAATCGTCTCCAATATGGCCGAGAGCAAGTCGAAATTACCCAGAAGCAACTTGCCGACTTCCGGCGCGAGAATGCTGCCAAAGAGGTCATCCTGCGCCAGCAGCGCACAGACCGAGAAACCAGAGCCGCCCTGAAAGTCCTTGAAGGAGGGAAACGTCAGGCTTCCACCTCCGATGCATCTCCTCCTGTGCAGGAGCCCTCCCGACCAGCCGTTTCGCTGACTCCACCTGAGAAAAAGCCAGACAAGCTCCTCGTGTTCAAGAGGATTCGCTCATGAACGAGGAGCAGCCGAAAGCTATCTCAGATGGGGAAGAACAACAGGTGGAGGAACCAGAGTTCTTTGACCGAGCCTTGCTGTTACAGCCACCAGAAGTACGCCAGGAATATTTTGAGCAACAGTGCCTCATTGAGCATCCACGGTTACTTTCAGCCCTCGACGCCATCCTCGATGCGATTTGTGCGCCAGGGGAAGAGGTGCTGACGCGCCGACCGGGCACCATCGTGCTCGTCATCGGTCCTGCTCGTGTCGGCAAGACGACACTCATCCATTTGTTAGAAGAACGCTTGCTCACTTACGCAGCGGCTCGTATGCGAACTGACCCGCACTTCATCCCCTTTGCCAGTATTACGGCTCCAGAAGCGGGATCAGGTCGGTTTGACTGGATCGATTTTTACCGGCCAGTGCTTCGCCAACTTAGCAATCCCTTTGTAGATAGTCCAACCCATCCCATCAGTGCGCGGCAGATGCGAGCGGCAACAGAGGCTGCCTACCTGGAACGCAAACCTCTGGCGATCATCGTGGATGAAGCTCATCATCTGGCAGAATCAACCAGGGGAAGCCGCCTCCAGAGCCAGTTAAATCATCTCAAAAATTTTGAGAATACCACAGGCGTCAGCCACATTTTGGTCGGGACATATGAAATGAGACCCTTTCGCAAGGTCAATCCACAACTGGCCTTACGAAGCATCGACGTTCATTTTCCTCGCTACGATATGACCAAGGAACAAGATTGCCTGATCTTCAAAAGTATCCTGTGGGCTTTGCAGCGACAATTGCCGGTTGAGGAAGAGCCACTGCTGGCTCAGAAGCATTGGGAGTTCTTGTACGCACGGAGTATCGGATGCATTGGCTTGCTCAAATTACATCTGAATCGTGCTCTCACGTGTGCGCTGAAAGAAGGGGCACATACTGTTACCCTCGGCCATTTACGCCAAACTGCTACCTCTGATGTGCGCGTGAAGCTTGCGCTGCGCAATGCCCTGGAAAGTGAGGCAGAATTTGTCGAAGCCAAAGACGCCGATGCGCAACTTCTTGCCCTCTTGCGCAAGCCTCCTTCACGTCCGCCCGTTCCGGCAAAACAAGACCAGGATGAGCAGGGGAAACTTCCTTCATCTCCCCCATCAGGCAATCGGAAACCAGGCAAACGTGCTCCAGGCCGTGATTCGACAGGTCCGAAAGTTGGCGATGAGGTGCGTGAGGAATTGGCCGGAGAGGAACAGGCAGCAGGATGAACAGGAAAGAGCAGACAGCGGTTACCATTAGAATTCTCTCTTCGTCTGTGGTGCGGCAAGGGCAGCGAACCTATCCTGATCAGAACATTCCGCTACCACGAAGCCGACTCTATGGAATGCTCCCTCGCGGAGACGGCCTGTGGAGCGAGAGCTTGACGAGCTATCTAAATCGGCTGGGGTGGAAACACGGCGTTCCTCCCCGCTGGTTGGTAGCTCAGGAAATGATCCCCCATCTTAGCCATGCTCATCGCCCAACCGGGTTAAACTCATTTTGCCAGCAAAGGGCCATGGTTATCAATGGGAATGGCTCGTTTGCTCTGGAGTGGTCGGTTCTCTTAGAACGACTGACTGGACGCTCTGACCTCTCTCGTCTCACCTTACACGGGTGGATTGGTGATCTCTCTGATCGTGGGCATCTTCGAGTCACACCAGCCTGGTGTCCCCTCTGTTACCATGAATGGAAAGAACGAGATGTCCCTCTCTACCAACCGCAACTCTGGATGTTTAGAGTGATTACGCACTGTCCACATCATCATAGACCGTTGGAAAATCGATGCCCTCGGTGCTACAAAATGCAGTCTATCATTGCATCCGACAAATCTCAACTCGGAGAACGCACCCACTGTACTGCCTGGCTTGGGGTAGAGAGGGGTACGCAGTTAGATCAGGAAAGGAGCGAGGATGAGCACTGGCTGACCTGGGTCATTTCTATGCTGGAAGAGATGCGCCAGGCAAGTTTATCTTCCTCTTTGCTTCGCTGGGAACCGTTTTTCGTGAATCTTGCGACCTGCTTGAAAGAACAAAAAGGGTATCTCAAATTTGCTCAACTGACAGGATTTGATCGCTCTTTGTTCTATCGCTGGCCAGGATGGCCGAACAAACCGCGTTCTCATACGCTTTCTCATTCCTACGTTCCCTCGCTCGAAACCATTCTGGAGTGTTGCTATGCGTGCGAAATTACACCGCTTCAGGTAATGATGAATCAGCTTGAGCCGCTGAGAGACCTCATTCAAGGCAAAAAAGCGGCACAACCTCTTCGTCCACGCCGTTCAGCCCCCCAGCGTATTGATCGCCAAAAATGCTTGGAATTGATGCAAGTCATCCTCGATGGCGCGGAGGAACCGCTCTCGATACGCCAGCTTGCGAAACGATTGGGATGCCGCGAGCGAGCCTTAACTCGTCACTTCCCACAGGAATGTACGTTAATCGCCAAACGTGCTCAGGAGTACCACAAGCAACGGCAAGAACAGAAGGTACAGCAAGTACAAGATCAGGTACGACAAACAGTCATTGCACTGCATGAACAAGGGATATTTCCCTCACATCGTCGGCTAAGAATGATGTTTCCACCAGGCGTTATGCGCATGCCGGAAGCAAACATGGCCTGGCACGCTTCGCTTCGTGAGCTTGGTCTGGAGCAGTGATGGCAAAAAGCAAAGCGCAAAACTCAGGTACCGAAAGCGCAAAACTTGGGTACAATCTTCACTCGACGCCAGGTTATGGTTCCAGAGTACGTCAGGTTATGGTTCCAGTCACACAACGAATTAAATATATTATGTCAACTTAAAATACGTTGGTATGACTTGTTCAGGTAAAAAGTTGTACTGAATGATGAAAGTGGATGAGAATGCTCCCTTCAATGAAAGAGATGGCTATATCTATTTATGAGTGCTTCATGCCTTAGCCGCGGAATTCTACCGTTTCTTCATTCCCAAAGTGTTGTCCCTGATAGAGCCGTACATGGAGTGTTCTGCAGTGGATTTCAGCGAGTGGTTCGATACAGTCAGGTAGAAAGAGTGGCACCCATTCTTGCTGCTCTCGCCGAGCGACGAGCAGTTGTTTTTCATGGTTGCCTTGTATGATTGCAACAATGCTATCCCCGTGTCGGATGAGTTTCATTGCTTTCACAACTCTCAAGAGGAATGCTGCTAGAGCAGCATTCCTCCTGGCTACAGAGTGTATACTAAAGGTGAACACAGACCTGCTTCAGCCTCACCGATACATTTCCTTTGAAGGACGGGTGGGTGAAAAACAGATTTCTCAGGATATGCAACGGGTATCAGACGGGGTAACTCCTTCTTCATTGAAAAGAATCCCATCTCTTGCTCTCATGAGCATATCATAGCAAGATTTCGATGTAAAGGTTTTCACAGAAATACGGACGAAATAATATATCGCCTCGTCTACTCGATCATTCAAACTAT
>Ga0307374_10010743_pt1 | contig 13180 bp, 10 predicted proteins | sample OX3MG_FD_202532 | JGI IMG/M metagenome (GOLD analysis project Ga0307374, IMG submission 202532) | Soil microbial communities from Risofladan, Vaasa, Finland - OX-3 | ecosystem: Environmental > Terrestrial > Soil > Coastal area > Acid sulfate soil | place: Finland: Risofladan, Vaasa | collected...
GCGTCGCGAGCCAGGTGCCCATTCGATAAAGCCGTGGGCTGCGCATCGTCTTTCCCCAAAGGCGGTAAGCCAGAGCTTCGAGCCGGCCCAGCTCGCCCGGCTCGGCGTGGAGCTGCTCGCGCAGTTGAATCAGCATGTTGGGGATCGCAATCTTCACCGGGCAAGCGGCCTGGCACGCGCCGCACAGGCTCGAAGCGTGGGGCAGGTGGTGGTTGGCGGCCAGGCCGTCGTAGAGCGGCGTCAGCACGGCGCCGATTGGCCCGGAATAGACGCCGCCGTAGGCATGGCCGCCGACGTTGCGGAAAATCGGGCAGGCGTTCAGGCAGGCGCCGCAGCGAATGCAGAACAAGCTTTCGCGCAACGGTCCGGCAAGAATCCGCGACCGGCCGTTGTCCAGGAGCACCACGTGGAACTCATCCGGTCCGTCCAGCTCGCCGGGCCGGCGCGCGCCGGTGACCAGCGAGGTGTAGACCGAGAGCTTTTGGCCCGTGGCCGCGCGAGCGAGCACCTTGAGGAACACCGGCAAATCCGACAGCTTGGGAATGACTTTCTCGATTCCCAGGATGGCGATGTGGACGCGAGGCAGGCTGGTCGTCAGCCGGATGTTCCCCTCGTTCGAAACGAGCACGATGGTGCCGGTTTCGGCGACGGCGAAATTGGCGCCCGTGATCCCCACGTCGGCCAAGGCGAATGCCGACCGCAGGCGCCGGCGCGCGTAGGCCGCCAACTCGGCCGCGTCGACGGGCAGCGGCCGGCCGGCGTCGCGACTGAGGATTTCGGCCACCTCGCTGATCCGCAGGTGGACGGCCGGCGCGACCAGGTGCGACGGGCGTTGCTTGGCGACCTGCAGGATGTACTCGCCGAAATCGGTCTCGACGACCTCGACCGCCGCGGATTCCAAGGCCCGGTTGAGGTGGATTTCCTCGCTGGTCATCGACTTCGATTTGACCACGCGCTTCGCTCCGGCGGCGCGGATCACGTCGAGCACGATTCGGCAGGCCGCGGCGCCGTCGTCGGCGTAATGGACGTGCCCGCCGCGCCCCACCACACTGGCTTCAAGCGTTTCCAGATGGCGGTCAAGCTCGGCCAGGGTGGCGTCCTTGATGGCACGGGCACGTTCGCGCAACAGGTCCGATTCGGCCATGGCCGCGAAAGCGTCGCGGTTGCGCTGGCCCAACGTGTCGCCGAGTTTGGCCAACGCCGATTGCAGCTTGTCGTCGGCCAACGCCTCGCCGGCCGCCGAAAGGAACTCATGGTGCTCGTAACGCGAGTAATCGGTCGTGGGTGGTGGCATGAATTACCGCATCATCTGCGCAAATACGATGGCCAGCGGCGCCGCGCCGACCAGCAGCCCAAACACCGTGATGCCGCGCGGCGGTGGTTGGCGGCGGGTCTTGATCGCCACCGACGCCGTGAGCAACGAGATCAAGCCGATCACCACCGCCGCGAACAAAAGCACCCGCGAGAGCACCTCGAGCGGACCATCGGGATTGGCCGCCGCGAACCAGTGGGTCGCCGCGAACCCCAATTCACAAACCATCGCCGTGAAGACGGTCAGCATCCAGCCGATCGTCGCCACGTCGGCCGGCCGGCTCTCGGCCGTGGCCGGCCGCCGTGATCGCTTCCTGGTCCGTTTCGACATGGCTGTTATCGTCAAGAATGGCTCAAACGCGGGGGTTGAATCATACTTCAAGCGGTCGACCATGAAACGCCCGCATCAATCGGAAAAGATGACATATCCATCGCTCCGTGCATAGTCCCCGGTCGCGGCTTTACCTCACGCGGCACAACTTGCCCAGGGGCGGCCACTGACGTAGGTTTGCTGAGGCGAGTAAGCGCCTACTCCCAAGACCTCCGTTTTGGAGCGGGCATCGCGCCTGCCCGTTGGTCTTGCGAACCGGCCCTGCGCCCCTTCCCGGCTCGCCGGCCGGATTGCCTGGCGAGGAATTTGTGTCCGTCGATCTGCTGACACCACCGGCTGGATGGGACGGCGTCGAAGCCGCCGTGCTGATGTTGCGCGAAAGCGGCGAGGGATTCGCCGAGTTCATGTCGCAGCATTTGGGCGAACTCGAACAATTGCGGGCCGACCTCGAAGGCCGCGCGGGGCGCCTGGCCGAAGCGCGGCGGGAAATCCGCCAAGTGAAACGCAAGCTGGGCAAGACGCGGCAAACGCTCGCCCAACGGAGGCAGACGCTCCACCGCGAGACGATTCAGGCTCGAGAAGAAACTGAGAGGCTGGCACAGGCACGCGCCGAGATCGAAGCAACCCAAGCCGAGTTGGCGCGGCTGCGCGAGTCGGCCGCGGCTGAAACCGGCGCGGCCACCGATGTCGTGCTCTGCCAACTTGCAGCGGTCGAACAAGACCGCGCGGCGATCGAACGTGAGCTGAACGTGGCACGCGAGCAGTTGTGCGCCTTTGCGACGACTTCGGCGGAATTGGCCGCCACCCGCTCCGAGCTGAGCGACGCGCGCGGACAAATCAGCCGCCTGGCAAGTGCCACGCGCGAGCTTGCCGACGCACGGGCCGAGTTGGCCCAGGCGCAGCATGAATTGAACCTGCGCGGCGAACCGCAGGCCGACGCGGCCGCGATCGAAGCCTTGCGCGCGCAACTCGCGGACATCGAGCGGCAGCGGGCGGCGCAGGAGGACGAGTTGACCGACGCGCGCGGACAAATCAGCCGCCTGGCCGGTGCCACGCGCGAGCTTGCCGACGCGCGGGCAGAGCTGGCCCAAACACAGCGTGAACTGAGCTTACGCGGCGAACTACAGGCCGACGTGGCCGCGAACGAAGCCTTGTGCGCGCAAGTCGCGGACCTCGAGCGGCAGCGGGCGGCGCACGAAAACGAGTTGACCGACGCGCGCGGACAAATCAGCCGTCTGGCCGACGCGACGCGCGAGCTTGCCGACGCGCGGGCCGAGTTGGCCGAAACACAGCGTGAACTGACCTTGCGCGGCGAACCGCAGGCCGACGTGGCCGCGATCGAAGCCTTGCGCGCACAAGTCGCGGCCCTCGAGCGGCAGCGGGCGGCGCAGGAAAACGAGCTCAGCGAAGCGCGCGGCCAAATCGGCCGTCTGGCGGATGCCACGCGGGAGCTTGCCGACGCGCGGGCAGAGCTGGCCCAGGCGCAGCGTGAACTGAACCTCCGCGGCGAACCGCAGGCCGACGCGGCCGCGACCGAAACCTTGCGCGCGCAAGTCGCATCACTCGAGCGGCAGCGAGCGGCGCAGGAAAACGAGCTCAGCGAGGCGCGCGGCCAAATCAGCCGTCTGGCCGACGCCACGCGCGAGCTCGCCGACGCTCAGGCCGAGCTGGCCCAGGCGCAACGCGAGCTGAACTTGCGCGGCGAACCGCAGGCCGACGCGTCCGCGATTGAAGCCTTGCGGGTGGAGGTGGCGGCGCTCCTGCGCGAGCGAGCGGCGCAGGAAAAAATTCATGCCAAGCTCCAACAGGAACGGTCGGACCTGGTTCAAGAGCTCAGCGGCCTCGGCAAGGAGCGGACGGTCGTCGAAACCGAGCTCGAAGGCGTACGCCGGCGCCTGGTCGAATTGACCGAAACGGCGGCGGCCGATCGAACTCGAATCGCCGACGAACGGACGGTGTGGGCGGGCGAGCTGAAACAATGGCGCAAAACGCTCGATCGACTGGCCAATGCGCATCCTGCACAAGGACCGACTGCCGCGACGATCGCCGTCACGGCCCCGTATCGAGGCGCGCCGAGCGACGGCGACCCGGTGCTCGAATCCGTCATGGCGCAGTTCAATATGTTACAGAAAGAAATCGCTCAACGAAGGACCGGGGGTCATCGAGAGGCAAAATGAAGAACCACACCGAAGCATTCGACGTCTTGGCAGGCTTGCTCGGCGGAGTGCTCGGCACCGCCGCGTTGGCTTGGGCAGCGCTGCGCCGCTTTCGCTTCCGCGCCGTGACGGCGCGACCACCGCTCGACACCAAAGCCGTCGCCGCTGAAATGCATGGCGACGAGCCGCTCGCGGCACAACCCGCAAACGCCGACGTCGGCTCGCTGGTCGAAGGCATGTTGGCTCAGGGCCGCTATGCGCTTCTCTTGCGGCGGCAGCTTGTTTCCAACCTCACTCCCGAGCAATCGCAAGCGGCGAAGGAAGCGCTCGAACGGGGAATGTCGCTGGTTCCCGAGGGAAACGTAATGCTGGGAACGACCGACGAAGATGACGACGAGGCCAACCGCGGCGTCGTTTGGCACGTCGGCGGATTGTTCCTCGACCGCTACCTTGTCACCAACCGGCAGTACCGGCAGTTCGTGACGGGGCGCGGCTACGAGCAGATGGCAATCTGGGATCCGCAGATTTGGCCGGCCATGCTCGAGTTCGTCGACGCGACCGGCTGCCCCGGCCCCCGCTACTGGCGCAACGGCGGCTACGCCGCCGGCGAGGACGAGCATCCGGTGGTCGGTTTGAGTTGGTACGAAGCGGCCGCCTACGCGCGCTGGGTTGGCAAACGATTGCCGAGCGAGGCCGAATGGGTCAAGGCCGCGGCCTGGCCCGTGCCGATTTCCGACTCGCGACAATCGCAGCGCAAGTTTCCCTGGGGCGATACGATGGATCGCCTGCGCTGCAACCTTTGGGGTTCCGGTCCCGGCCGGACCGTGCCCGTCGCCGAGTACTCCTCGGGCGTCAGCGTGGGCGGCGCCTACCAGTTGATCGGCAACGTCTGGGAATGGACTACCGGCAACTTCGGCGCCGGCGATTGCGCCGGACGCGACTTGACACTGCCCGTACCGATGAAAAGTATCCATGGCGGGGCCTTCGATACCTACTTCGAGCACCAGGCCACCTGCCAATTCCAAAGCGGCGAGAGTCCGCTGTCGCGCAAGCACAACATCGGCTTCCGTTGCGCTCTGGGGCTCTGCGACATCGCGGCCCCGAGGCGCTCCTGCCGTGTCGACGAGCAGCCCGACGACGAAGCCCGCGGCACTCCGACGGATGCCGCGAGTTTCGACGAGGGGCCCTCGACCATGGAACGCTCCGACGAAGAATTGGCCGCGGTGGCCCAAGGAGATCACGCATGATCAAAGAAGGCGCATTACCTCTCGACTCGTGGCGGTTGGCGCAGTACGCCGTGCAGTCGCCGTGTTACATCTGCGAGACCGACAACATCGGCGACGCCGAGCTCTGCCACCGCTGTTTCGCCCCCATGGCGCTGGCGCACCAGGCTCAAACCCAAAAGACCCCCCCGCGGATGTTCGCCACGGTCGGCGCCAGCGGTGTCGGCAAGACGGTCTACCTCGGCATGCTGATGGACATGCTCTCGCGACAGCCCAACCACTTGCAGGCGCTGGCCCGCGGCGCCTTTTCGATCAACTTGCAGCAGGCCACGGCCTCGGCCCTGGCGCGGGGCGAATTTCCTTCGAAAACGCCCACCGAACCCGACCGTTGGAACTGGGTCCATTGCCAGGTTCGGAGTGCCGGACAGAAGACACCCGTCGAGCTGATCATGCCCGATATGGCCGGCGAGGCGCTGTTCGAGGAAGTCGATCATCCGCACTCTCACGAAGTCATCCATCCGCTACTTGCGAAGTGCGCGGGCGTCATGATCCTGATCGACACGGTCAAGCTGCAAGCCGGCTCGCTCGACCAGGACTATTTCACGATGAAGCTCCTGAGTTACCTGGCCGAGCTGAGCACCGACACGAAGCGGGGCTGGCTCGACCGGCCGATCGCCATGGTCCTTACCAAGGCCGACGAGTGCGAGGAATGCTTCGTCGATCCGACCGGTTTCGTGCAGTCACGCGCGCCGGGGCTGTGGCAGCAGTGCCATGAGCAGTTTACCAACGTAAGCTTTTTCGCGGCCGGCGTCGCCGGCGGCTGCGCGTACCAAACTCGCCGCGGCGGCCGAGTTCGCGTCCCGCTAAGGGTCGAACCGCGCGGCATCATCGAGCCGTTCGAGTGGTTGTTGAAACAAGTCAAGGGCTGACAAGGCGAGAGGATCTTTCGTTGCTCATCGAACAGGCGATCTTCACTTCGGTCCAGAACGATCGCCGCGACGGCTACCAGCTCGCGGCGCGCAGCACGAACATCGACGCCGGCGACTTGCGCGCGTTGGCCCACTGGGGACCGTCGCACGACTCGCTGTTGGAAACCGGGGCCGACGCCGTGAGCGTCAATTTCCACCCGCTGCCCAGCGGCGCCTACTGCGTCTCGAAAACCACGCCCGCCGGAGAGGAATACAGCGGCCGAGGCGAAAAGATCTACACCCAGTGCCTGATCGTTCCGGCCGAGGTGCTGTTGCGATTCGGTAACAATCCGTTCTCGTTGCTGACGGCGGCTTTCGCCCAGGGATCGTTGCGGGTCCACGACAAAGTTCCCGAATCGCTCGAACCGTTCCGCTTGGGGGGCAAGGCCGCCGCCGTCGACCAGGCTTTGCTGGGCCAGTTGCTGACCGAGCCGGGCGTCACCTGGTTGGGAGCGGTCGTCGAGGCGGCCTTGTCGAGCACCTCCCTGGCGCTGGTCGCCGGCCGGCTCCGGCCGCGGCTGGTGGCCGGCCTGATCAATTGCCTGCCGATCGAGTGCCGCACGGCGTTTTCGTTCTCGACGGGGCTGAAGCACTCGCCGCGTCGGCCGTTTCGGCTGTTCTGCCTCGCCGGCGACCCGGCCGAACAACGCCGCATGGAGCGTCAATACGACCTGACGGTTTTGGAGTTGAGCGGCAAGCCGCCCAAGCGGTTCACGGCGACTGTCGGTTGGAGTGGGTTCGTCGCCTGCACGATCGCCACGGGCAAGACTTCATTCCTTAGTCAGCAGCTTGGCAAGCCCCGCCCCAATCTCAGTTTGGCGGACCTGCCGCGATTGGGTGACGAGCTGCTCGAATCGCTGGCCGAACTGGAAAACGCCATCGCCAACGGTCCCGCCACGGGCCTGGCGAGTGCGAGCGACGAGCACAATCAGATAGTCGAAGAACATCGTAGCTCGGCCGCCTCACTGACGGACGATGATGTGCTGTGGCTCGAACCGAGCCCCGGCGACGTGCCGGTCGGCGAACCCGTGGCCGCCGCGGCCACGGACCCACTCGACGACCTGCGCCGTGCCGACGCACCGCACCGGCGCTTTCAACGAACTTCACCATTGCCGTGTGCGGAGCCGTCGCGGGACGTAGGGTCACCCGAGCCGTCGCAGGTCCTTGGTGCCGCGTGCCCGACGGCGATTGAAAAGCTCGAACGTCTGGACGACACCGTGTTCGAGGCGATCGCCGGCAAGCCGGGCGCCATCGAGCAGTTGCGGCGGCTCTGGCCCGAAGTGCTGGCCGAGGTCGGCCCGGAGCTGGTCGAGGAATCGCGCGAGCAGTACCTGCGGCACGCGCTGCGCATTTGGCGTGAATGCGTCGAGGGCGATCAGATCCGCAATCCCGCCTTGGCCGCGACCGCCATCGGCGTCGTCTGCTTGTTGTTCAACGAGTAGCTCGTGTGGCCGCCTTCGCCGTGGTACAATTTGGGTCCTACCCGCAATCGGGGGGTAGCGGCAACCATCAGGCGGTGCCATGCCTTTCAAGATCATAATCACGGAGGACGCCGAAAGGCAGTTCGAGGGATTGCCAGTTCGTGACCAACGAATTCTGGAAGCGGCGATCTTAGCCCGCCTGGAGCACCAACCCACAACGCCGACGAAAGCCATTAAACGGTTGCGGCCGAATCCCCTGGCGGAGTATGAACTGCGTGCGGGTGATCTGCGTGCCCTATATAATGTGGAAGGAGACGAGGTAATCGTCCTGATCGTGGGGCGAAAACTGGGCAACACGTTGATCGTTGAAGGAGAGGAATTTCATGGCCATCAAGACCATACTGCTGAGCCGACTGGAAACGGACCTGGAAAAGACGCTGAATGAGTGTGCTGAATCAGGTGAGACTGTGGTCGTGGAAATGCCCGATCTACGCCTGTTGGCAATTCAGTCGCTGGATCCGCGGGAAGATGACACGTTGATGGACGAGCTGCTGTCAGCCAATCCAAAGTTTCAAGCGTTAGTTGCGAAATCCAAAGCTAGCCCGCGCAAGTCGTTTACGATGCGCGACCGGGGCTAACCCGCCGCTGTGGTTGACCGGGGCGGCAGTGTTGGTTTTTCAGCAAGCGTGGCATCGACACCATTCTGCGATTCTTTGACGAGCAATTGAAAAAGTTACCGAGCAATGAAAGCCAATACGCGACGCGCCGTCCTAGGTTCGTTGGTGCTGGTCCACGCGCTGTTTCCCCTGGCGACCTTGGCGATCTCCCACTGGGTACAGGGCGATTTTCACGCGTGGTGGGTCGCGAGGAACGCGGTCCGGGTCGTGGCGTTCGGCGAGCTCGGCCTGCTGGTCACCATGTTGGGTCTGATCGGTGCGCCGTCGACCTGGCGGTGGGCCGCCGTGGCCCTGGGCTCGGCGGAGTGTTGGTGCGTGCTCGTCGTCCAGCATCCCGACGAATCGCAACTGAACCTGGCGGCGTACGTGCTCGGACCCAGCGCTTTGACGTTGGGCTTGGCACTGGCCATCCGGCGGACGACGGTCCGGTCATTCGACCCACTGGCGATGGGCGACGACGACAGCGGTTTGCAATTCAGCGTCGGCCAGTTGCTCGTCTTCACCGGCATGGTCGCCGTGCTGATCGCGATGGCCCAGCAGTTTCTCAAACAGGCGGTCGTCGTCAGCCCGCTGCTGGTGGTGTCTGAAGGCTCGCAGATCGCCGTTTTCACGATGGTCTGGGCCACGTTGCGTCGTCGGTGGAGGTGGGTCCGCGCGCCCGTCGCCGCGATCGTTTCGTGCTCGGTCGGAGTGATCGTGCAGAGTTACCTGAGCGAGAGCTACTTTTGGGGAATCATCCTGTATCCCTCCACCGTGACCCGCTGGGATTACTGGGAGGATTTGCTCTCGATCCCAACGTTCATCCTGCTCCTGTCGATTTTCGCCGCGGTCACGGTTCAGGTCGCGGCGCGGTGCGGGTATCGGCCGGTACAACGGCGGAATTTGCAATTCGTCGTCGCATCCTGTAACTTGGAAGGCGATGCTTCGGCCCAATGATATTTGGCCGTTGTGGCGTGGGCGTCGCGCCTTCCGCGCAGTTTTGGATCGTTTCGAGGCAAGAGAACAGAATTCGGAGCCTGCGATGCACAGCTTTGTGAAGTCGATGATCCCTTTCGCGGGCATGCTTCTGCTCCCCGTTCCGATCTTGGCGCAGGTCAATACGGACGCGTTTGACGTCAAGCAGGGCGCCAAGATAACCGCCGCATCCGCGACAGTCGATGGTTTTGGGCCGGAAGGGGTCATCGGCGGCGCAACGACGGGGGAGAGGAACGCCGGAGTCACAATTTTCAAGGATGTCGGCGTCAACTTCGTCGAATTCAAAACCGCGGCGCCCGTCCTGGTCGAAGGCGTCGACCTTTACCTGCGCGCCGACGACTCCACTCCCAATGGTCCGCGATCCGTCCAAAAATTCCGTTTCCTGGCGGATAAGGACGGCGACGGAATGTTCGAAACGGTCCTGGTCGATCAGGCGTCGCCGATGAACGACACGACGTGCAACAAGTACAAGTTCAACGCGGTCAGCGCGACGGCGTTCAGGGCCGAGTTCATCCCCGGCAGTCAAGCCGGCCCCCGGGTCATCGAATTGGACGCCGTGTTGTCCACTGGGCCGGCCGCGGTGACAACCGGGCCGGTCGTGATGACGATCCACGATGAGCGGATCGCCGCGCCGATCAAGTCGCTGGTCGACGGCAAGCTGGTCGTCGGCACCGAACCGGTGCGCGAGTTGGCGGTGGACGACGTGGCGACGGTCGATTTTGGTAACGAACCGACACTCTCGGCCGAGTGGGTCGGGCAAGACAACCACGACATGGTGCAAGTGGGTGGCGCGGCGGGCGGCAACGGTATTCAGGATCTTCACGTACGGCTGCACGGCCTGGCCGCCGGAAAGGCAGTCAAGCAGGTCGTGGTCGTCACGCAAAAGTCGCAAGGACGAGGCGTTTGGCGGCTTGACACGACGCGCACGCCCAACTGGCGGCTGGCGATCGACCGCGCGGCCGGCGGCACGTCGGCCGAAATCTACTACGAACCCAACGGCATAGACAATTTCGGTTTCCAGCACGAGTTGACCATCACCTACGACGACGGCTCCACGGCCAAGACCCATTGCGAAGTCACGACGCACACCAACAACGAACTGAAGGTCGTCGCCGCCGATGCCGTGCCGGCGGCCTCGGAACCCGCTGCCGGTCCACCGGAGGTAACGATCTACGGCCGCGACAAGACGGTGCTCCGCGGAAGGCTGACCGAACTGGGAGAAGAGACGCTGGTCCTGGCCACCCGTTGGGGCGCGGAGTTGAAGCTGCCGACCGTCGAGGTGCGCGGCATGGCATTCGAGGGAGTTGGTCCGCCGGCTGGCCGCCAGCAGTTCGAGGCGAAACTGGCCGAGCCGGCCACCGACGATACGGCGGTGGTTTTGGGCCGCGACCAGGCAGTCTCGCAGGTGACCGGCACGGCGCACGCCTTGGCCGCGGGCAAGCTCGGCTTCACGTTCGAAGGGCAGGACCGTTCGATCAACCAGGCCCGGCTCGTCGGGCTGGTGTTCGCCGCGCAGCCCCGCAAGGGTCCTCAGGCCGCGCCCTATCAACTGGTGACGCTGCTCTCAGGCGACGTGCTCGCGGGGACCTGGACGAAACTGAACGACGATGAGCTGTTTCTCGACACGACCTGGGGTGGCGGGCTCACGCTTGCCCGCGCGACGGTCGGCAAGGTCGCTTTCCGCAATGGCAAGGTGAGTTACCTTTCGGACCTTGAGCCGGAGACCGTCGAGGAGGTGGCCTATTTCGGCCGCTTGATGAACTACCGGCGCGACCAGGCGCTCGACGGTGGACCCTTGAAGCTGGCGAATAAACCGGTCGCCAAAGGGCTTGCCGTTCACTCACGATCGGTGTTGACCTACGCGCTGGAGGGCGAGTACCAGTCGTTCAAGTGCCTGGTCGGGTTCGACGAATCGGCCCATGGCCGTGGCCGTGTCATCTGCCGCGTCATGGGCGACGGCAAGGAGTTGTTCACCGACGGCGACCTCAAGGCCACCGCCGAGCCAAAGCCTATCGATATCGAGATTACGGGCATCAAGCGGCTGTCGTTGGAGATCGACTTCGGCGCCGCCGAGGACACCGGCGACCGAGTCATCTGGGCCGAGCCACGCGTCTTCAGGGCGGATAGGAAATGATGAGCGCCATCAACCACCAACGTCGTCTCCTTGTTCAACAAGTAGCTCGCGTGCCCGCTTCGCCGTGCTACAATTCGGGGGGAGGTGAACCATGATTCAGACAGTGGAAGCGGTGGTCGATGGGCAGGGCCGGGTCCGGCTTTTGGGGCCCGTACAGGTTGATGGGCTTCGACGGGCCCTCGTGATGGTCCTCGACGAACCCGCCGAGTTGCCGGGAGAGGCGGCCTTGCTGGCCGAAGCTGCACTGGGCGTTGACTGGAACCGCCCGGAGGAGGACGCCGCGTGGTCCTACCTGCAATCGGGGACGTAGTTCTCGTTCCGTTTCCGTTCTCCGACTTGTCGCAATCTCGCTCATGGTCCGGTCGTTGGGGCGATTGAACGACGAGGCATTCCAGCGACTGCTCGACGCGGTGGTCGGATTGCTTTGTCCGCCCACGGGCTTGTGATTGGGCCTCCGGATCACGGCTCCCGAGCAATTCTTCGACGAGCACTTGGAGAAGTAACCGGTAGGCGTCTCATTTGGTTGTGATTTATGCGGCGATGGCATCCCGAATTGCCGGAAATAGCACCGAAGGTGCGGCGCTGTAATAGCCAGGGGCAACGCCCCTGGTACGCGGACGCGCGCCAAACCTCGTAAAGCCCCACCGGGGCGCGCTGAGCGTCGCGGCGGCAAACGCTCAGAGCGCCCCGGTGGGGCTTACAACAGGTTTTCGTTCTGCCAACCAGGGGCGTTGCCCCTGGCTTTTGCAGCGCGCCCTTTCAGGGCGGGCGGCGTAACCGCAGGTGGAGAATCCCCGCATCTCTAAGGTCACTCCAAGAACCGAGACGCCTACCGAAAGGTAACGCCGGCGCGAGATTTGCATTTCGCGGTCCCAGCCTATATGGTGTAATTATCAGGGGGGCAGTCCCCCGGCCTGTTTCAATCTTACGGAAACCGAGACCCGACACGAAAAGCGACGACCATGACTCGCACCAATCTAACTCGCCATGCCGTTCGACTTGCCTTCGTCGTCATTGGGTCGCTCGGCGCTTTGGCGACCTCGCCCTCCGCGCTGCGCGCGGAAGACGAAGAGGCCGATTACGAGATCCACGAGATGTCGCTTTGGGGATTGGACCCGACCTTGGAACAGGCGAACCATCTGCAGCACTATCCCAGCGCCATGCCGGGCGTGGTCGAAACCGACCGAAGCCGCACGGGCCAGCCCGGCCGTCTCACGCCCTTCAGCCTGATGACGTTCCACGGCCAGCCGGTCAAGGACTTGGAGCTCGATCTCCGTGTGCAAAACGGCCGCTTTCTGGGGCACTGGCTGGCGGCCCAATCCAAGAGCGGCCGGCTTCGCTGGATCGAGTTGGTCACCACGGCCGAGCCGCTCGAAACGGCGAAGGAGGCCAACGTCGATGCCAAGCACTGGTTCAACCAGGCCCGCCAGCTCGACGGGTTGCACGTCAGCCACACGTCGCGCAGCGAACGCTTCTTGACCTACGATTGCGAGCTGAAGTATACGTCCGCGGTCAAGCTGGCCGGCGGCCCAGACGTTTATCAAATGACGAACCTGACCACCGTCCCTTTGGCGGATATTTACGTCGTCGTGCCCGACGGCGACAAGCGGCGGATTGGCCACCTGGCGACAATGCCCGCCGGCAAGCCCCAGCCCCCTGCGTCGCCTCCGGCGCAACCGCAACCCCCCGCGGGCCAACCCGCGGGCGTGCCCGGCCTGCCACCCGGAGCTGTCGCGGTACCGGCGGCTCCCGCCGCGCCGGCCGCGCCTGCGAAGGTGCCCGACGCAAAACCGGCCGCGGAAAAGAAAGACGAGACTAAGAAGACTGATGATAAGGACGCCCCGGTCGACGACACGGCGAAGATCGAGGAAAAAAAACCGGACGCGAAGCCGGAGGACAAGCCGGACGCAAAACCGGAGGACAAGCCCGGTACGAGACCTATGCCTCCGCCCCCGCCTGAGGAGCCTGGGACCGACGTGGTGAT
>Ga0307374_10010746_pt1 | contig 13176 bp, 7 predicted proteins | sample OX3MG_FD_202532 | JGI IMG/M metagenome (GOLD analysis project Ga0307374, IMG submission 202532) | Soil microbial communities from Risofladan, Vaasa, Finland - OX-3 | ecosystem: Environmental > Terrestrial > Soil > Coastal area > Acid sulfate soil | place: Finland: Risofladan, Vaasa | collected...
CCGCTGCCACGATGATTGCGGCGCCCGTCACACAGGCTGACGCGCGCACCCGCGCGCCATCGGGCGCATCGTTGCCAGCGGCGCCGCCATCTGCGCGCAGCGGGCGCGCTTTGGCGCGCCGCAAACGTTGGGCGCCCGTCTGGCTGGCGACGGTGGCCGCCGCGCTGGTGATCGCGCTGCTCGCGGCGGGCATCGTGCGGTCGGTTGGCGTGCGCGTGGGCGGCTCACCTAGTGGAACTGGCAAGCCTATCACGCCTGCTCCGTATACCGGCGATCTGTTTCTTGGCGAGCGTCCCGCGCTGACCAACATCACGATGGTTTCGCCAACGGAGGGGTGGGCGATTGGCCTGGCGCAATCTGGCAAGCCAAGTCTGATCTATCACCTGCTCGACAACGCCTGGGCGCCCGTCACATTGAGCGCAAGCGCTCGCGCCGTAGCCATGAGCACACCAACGGCCATCGCGTTCGATTCGCCAATGGATGGCTGGGCATTCTTCTCTACGGTCGTTTCAAGCGTCACAGGCGAGCGTATGAATGCGCTCCACTACGATGGGCATAGTTGGAATCCACTCGCCAGCGATATGTTTGCGGCAAGCGCCAGTGAGTGCGTCGTCGGCGCCGCCCAGATGGTATCGCCGACCGATGGGTGGGGAGTCTGTACAGAGCTGATTCCGGAGCGTCACCTCTTTCTCCACTTTGATGGCCACACCTGGTCCACGGTCGCGACGCCCACATCTCTCATGACACCACCGAACGGCACAGGTAGACCGCTACAGAACGCCCAAGCCTGGCTCACCGATCTCTCGATGGTCTCGGCTACGGATGGCTGGGCGGTTGGCTACATCACTGGACCAAGCGACAATCCGAACCAGCGCATCATCGGCTTCGTCTTGCGGTATGTCCACGGCCAGTGGATCCCCTATGTCAAGCGCTATGACTACGAGTTCCGGACGGTCTCGGCGCTGGCGTCGGGCGATGTCTGGGTGGGCGGCGAACAGGTGAAGTATCAGGACGGAGCAGGCGAACTCAAATACGCGCAGGCTAGCACTACGCCAATACTGATGCGCACGAAGGTTGGCGGCGCTAGCGTATCCCAACCAGTCGTCGTCAACCAGCCGGGGTACTTTACTTTGGAGATTTGGACAACGACGCCGCTGCCATTGCCCAAACTCGATCCTACTTTCACGAACATAGGGACACTCACGCAGGTGTTAATGCACTCACCCACCGATGGATGGGCGTTGGGCAGCGAGGTGAGCCAGTCGCACAACAAGAATGGCCCACAACTGACCGCGATTAGTTACCTCCTGCTGCACTATGATGGTGTTCGGTGGCAGCCCGCTAACCCCGAAGAGGTCGAGGCACAGTCCCATGCTGTCATCTTCATCGAGCAGTTGGGCGTGACCAGCAACGGCGACTGCTGGGCGGTTGGGGCCTCCGAGCACGATCAGCATGGCAAAAGCGTCGCCAGCCCCGGCATTATGCGCTACCACGATGGCGCATGGAAAGTCTACCTGAGTTGAAACGCGATGGGGCTGGGCGCCGCGCCCAGGCGGCGCCCAGGCGGCGCCCAGCCCCATCGCGTTTCAACGACTACTTCTTTTCTTCCGGGCGGATGGCGAGGTGCAGCTCGCGCAGTTGCTCGTCGGTGACGGGCGAGGGCGCGCGCATCAGCGCATCCTGCCCGGTCTGCATCTTGGGGAAGGCCGTCACGTCGCGGATCGTCTCGCCGTCGGCCAGCAGCATCACCAGCCGGTCGATGCCCAGCGCGATGCCACCGTGGGGCGGCGCGCCATACTCGAAGGCTTCGAGCATGTGGCCAAACTGCTCGTCGATCTGCTCCTCCGAGAGGCCCAGCAGCCGGAATATCTGGCGTTGCAGGTCGCTCTTGTTGATGCGGATGCTGCCGCCGCCGATCTCGTAGCCGTTGCAGACGATGTCGTACTGGCGGGCGATCACCTTCAGCGGCTCGGCCGCCAGCAACTCCTCCTGCCCAGGCTGCATGCCGGAGAACGGGTTGTGCGTCGCATGGTAGCCTTGCTTGCCGTCGTCCTCAATGGTCTCCAGCAGCGGGAAGTCTACCACCCAGCAGAGCGACATCTCGTTGGGGTCGATCAGCCCCAGTTGCTCGCCCAGCCGGATGCGCAGCCGCCACAACACGTCGTTGCAGACCTTGGCGCTATCGGCGACGAAGAGCAGCAGGTCGCCCGTCTCGCCACCCAGCGCCGCGACGATCTGCCCCAACTCGTCGGCGCTCATGAAACGAGTCAGCGGCCCCTTCGCTCCCTCCGGTTGCAAGGCATGCGTGACCAGCCCCTTCGCGCCCAACGTCTTCGCAAACTCAGTGAGCGCGTCAATCTCTTTGCGCGTGGCCATTGCCAGCCCTGGCGCGCGTATCCCCTTGACCATGCCGCCGTTGTCCAGCGCGCTGTGGAAGACCTGGAACGACCCCAGCCGCGCCAGATCGCCAAGTTCCGTCAGTGGCAGGTCGAAGCGCATATCTGGGCGATCCACGCCATAGCGGCGCATCGCCTCGTCGTAGCTGATATGCGGGAAGGGCGTTTGTTTGATGCGCTTGCCGGTCGTGCGGTGGACCAGGTCGATCAGCATGCCCTCGATCAGGTTCATCACGTCCGGCTCGGCGACGAACGACATCTCCACGTCGAGCTGGGTGAACTCCGGCTGGCGGTCCGAGCGCAGGTCTTCGTCGCGGAAACAGCGCGCGATCTGGAAGTAGCGGTCCAACCCCGCCACCATCAGCAATTGCTTGAATTGCTGCGGCGCCTGGGGCAGCGCATAGAACTCGCCAGGGTAGATGCGGCTGGGCACGAGGTAGTCGCGCGCCCCCTCCGGCGTGCTCTTGGTCAGGATTGGCGTCTCCACCTCGACAAAGCCACGCTCATCCATGTAGTCGCGGATGAATTTGACGGCGCGGTGCCGCAGCACGATGTTGTTGCGCATGCTGTCGCGCCGCAGGTCCAGGTAGCGGTAGCGCAGGCGGATGTTCTCGTCTGCGGTGACGGTGTCGGCGATGGGGAACGGAACCGGCTTGGCGGCGTTGAGTAGCTCGATCTGGGTCGCCTCGACCTCGATCTCGCCAGTGGCGAGTTTGGTGTTTTCGCTGCCGGGCAGGCGGCGCTTCACCACCCCCGCGACGCGCAAGACGTATTCCAGACGCACGTCGCGGGCGATGGCGTGCGCGACGGCGGCGTCCGGCCCGCGTTCGGGGTCCACCACCACCTGCGTCAGCCCATAGCGGTCACGCAGATCGATGAAGATCAGCTTGCCGTAGTCGCGACGATGGCCGACCCAGCCGGTCATGATCACCCGCTGGCCAAGGTTCTGCGCGGTGAGTTCGCCGCACGAGACCGTGCGCAACGCCGTTGCGTAGGCGGACGCGGGTGTGGCGGCTGCGGACTCCGCGCCTGCCGACGTGGCGGACGCGCCATCACTGCGCTTCGCCGCTTTCGCCGCCTTGCCAGCAGTCTTCGCGCGGCTCGCCTTCGCCGCGCCGGTGGTTTCGTCGGCGCCGTCGCTCGCTGAGCCAGTGATGATTGCGTCGGTCGTTTCGCCTGCGGTGTTTGGTGTTGCGTTGGTTGATGCGCCTGTTTGGCCTGACCTGCGTGACGCCACGAAAAACGCTCCTCTATGTATCGGTGTGACCTCGACTGAACTTGTAAAGGAAAAGACACGCTCGTGTATTCTACAACAAAAAGCGGCGCCGACCCACCGCGCCTGACGCGCCGTGTGGGTCGGCGCTAGCCCTCGCGCGGGCCGCCGCCGTTGCGCGTCAGCCGCCGGTCGTCTCGACGACGGGGAACGTGGCCAGCCGCCCGTTGCTCCAGACGTAAACATCGAGCGAGGCGCCGTTGGCCGCCAGCGCCAGTTGGCTGACCGCTATGATGGGCGTATCGTAGACGTACTGCGCCGCCAGTCCCACGCCCGGCCCTGCCGCGCTGGCCACCAGCCGCACCACCCGGCTATGCGCGCCATCGCCGACCAGGATGTTGGTTGGCTGGGTGGGGTCCACCGCCAGCACGGTCCCCGCCGGGAACGTTACGCCGCCAGTCGCAGGCGTGACCGTCACCGGCGGCGTAGCGGTGGGAGCCGTCTGCGCGCCGTTGGGTGTGGCGGAGGGATTGAGGGTCGCGGTGGCCGTCGCGGTCGGCGCGGTGGTGGGCAGCGGCGTCACCGCCGTCAGCGCGGGCGTGGGGACGGGCGTCGCCAGCGTGTAGGCGGTTGGCGCCGAGGATGTCGCGGGGTCCGGCACGTTCACCGCCAGCGGCTGATACGCATGGGCGGCGTTGAGCTGCCCCAGTGTGCCATCCGTCAGCAAGAAGTACGCCGTGTTATTGGTCGTCACCAGCGAGGTGGCGGCCTGGGGCAGCGCGATGGTCTGCTTCAGGGTGGCGCCATTGTACAGCCAGACGCCGGTCGAGGTCGGCGCGGAGCCGCCGGTGAAGCTGACATACGTGGAGCCGCCCACGACACCGATATGGGTGGGCGTCGCCCCCCCCGCTGGCAGCGCGACGCGCGTCTGCACGCGCAGGTTGACGCCACCATCGCTACCGAATCCCAACGGCTGAATGCTCAGCACATCATACTTACCGGAGGTTTCTTGGGCGAGCGCGTAGAACAGATTGCCAGCGGGGATCAGGCTGACGATCTGCGCGTAGCCATGCACCGGCGCGGCGTCGCACGAGGCGGCGCCGGTCGTCGGCGCGCTCGTGGTCGCATCAAGCGGCGAGAGGACCTGATAGAGCTGCCCGGCGCTGACGACGAACACGAATTGGTCATGGATGTAGGGCGCGTTTGGCGTCCCGGTCGGGCGCAGAACGGCGGTGAGCGCCGTGACCGTGTTGAGCGTCACCTGCGTAGTCGTCCCCGGCGTGACGCACGTCAGCGGATAGGTGTTCGCCGCGCTGCTGGCCACCGGCGTGATCAGCGCCGCCTGATCGTAGCGTTGCAGCGCCGTCTGCACGGCGGGGACGAGCTGCGAATTCAACGTAGCGAGCGCGGCCTGCCGATTGGACGCGCCGACGTTGGGGTTGTTGAGGTCGCTCATCACCTTCGAGCGCGCCGTGGCCAACGCCGCCAGCGCCACATCTGGGCTTTCGCCGGGCGCCTGTCCGATGGCCGTCTGGGCCTGGGTGACATCGGTCTGCAACTGTTGGTTGGCCGTGCGTTGTTGGCCGTAGGGACCCAGCGTGATGTACCACGCGCCGACGACAATGGCCACCAGCGCCGCGATCAGCCCAATGCGGGTGGCGATGACGCCGCCGCGCCCACGCCGCTTGCTCTTGGTCACTCGTCGCGCCGCCGGGGCCGACTTGGCTCCCTCGCCCTTCTTAGGATCGGCGACGGCGGGCAACGGTTGCGTCGTGCCTTCCTCGATGGGTTCTTCGAGGTTGGGTGGCAGCGGCACCGGCCCCGACACCTCCGGCGCCTCGAGAATGTCTACGATGATGGAACTGATGTTGTCCGGGCCACCGTTCTCGTTCGCCATATCGATTAGCTGGCGGACGGTCATCTCTGGCGAGTTGAGCGCGACGATGTCACGCATCATCGCCTGCTCGTCCACATAGCCGTAGAGGCCGTCGCTACAGAGCATGATGCGGTCGCCTTCGTGGATGGTCTCCACGAAGAGGTCGGCGGTGATGGTGGGTTGGGTGCCCAGGCTGCGAGTGATCACATTGCGATGGGCGTGGACGCGCGCCTGCTCTTCGGTCAGCAGGCCCATCCGCACCTGCTCGGCCACCCACGAGTGATCCTGCGTGACCTGCCGCACCTTGCCGTCGCGCACGATGTAGGCGCGGCTATCGCCGATGTTGACAATGTAGGCGCGCCCGCCCGCCACGATCAACGCGACGCAGGTGGTGCCCATGCCGGAGAGTTCGGGGTGCTGGCGGGCGCGCGAGTAGATCGCCTCGTTGGCCGCCTTGACGGCCCGCGCAATCCCGCTGATCACGTCGTCGCCGCGCGTGGCAAAATAGACCTCGCGGATGGTGTTGACGCCGATCTCCGAGGCGACCTCACCGGCGGCGTGGCCGCCCATCCCATCGCACACGACGAAGAGGCCGCCCTTCTCATTCAGCGCGTCTTGCTCAGGGGGAATGTACTCGACGACATTATCCTGATTGCGTTCACGCTTGCGTCCTACATCAGTCAGCAGCGCAGACGCCAGACGGAGTTGCTTGGCCAATGGTTTCCCCCTCGTCTCTGGGCGTTATCCACATCCACCACCGGTACTTCCCGGCCTCGTTTGGTTGCGTTTAGTCGCGTTTGGTCTTGCGTCGTTCTTGCTGTGCCTCACCGGGGTTTCACTGCGCATGTGCGCCCCGGCAGGTATCCGGTATCGTCGAGTGATCAACGTCTATGATACGCCTGTCTGGCGAAAAGGGCAACACAATATGCCAATGCAACATCTCGCATTGTTCCGGTATAGCCCATTTGTATGTGGCCAGTCCCTGGCGCGTTTGCCTTTCGCGTTGGCGCCCAGCCAAGCTGGACGATAGTGGTCTGATGCAAGCGCATGGACGCCACATATCATCTAACGAGCGAGTCTGACAGAAAGAACAGCTTGCTTCCCTGGCGCTACACAATGGCGCACGCATGCCTGCGCCAGCGTTCGCAGCGAATAGCGGGCAGGCGCGCCGATGGGATATGATGTGTGTCCAGAGACAGCCAGTTGAAACGTGACGAAGAATGGGGGATCGCTCCCAATGACCAGTTCGCAGGTCGACGATCAGTCGCCCCACCCGGATCATCCGCGTCAGACGTTGTGGCTGGATGTGACCCGTAGGAATCCTGCCGACACCGAGGTTGACGCAGCGACGCTTGCCGTGCGCATCGGCGACCGTGTCGCGCAGGCGGCGGCGTTGCTGCGTGCGGGCAAGCTGGTGGCTTTCCCAACCGAGACGGTGTATGGCCTGGGCGCCGACGCCACCAACGCCGAGGCGGTCATGAGTATCTTTGCCGCCAAGGGGCGCCCCTTTAGCGATCCACTGATCGTCCACATCCCGGACGTGAGCTGGCTGGCGCGGGTCGCGCGCGACGTACCGCCGCTGGTCGTTGCGGTGGCGGCGCGCTTCTGGCCGGGGCCGCTGACACTCGTCTTGCCGCGCGCCGAGGGCATTCCGCCGGTGGTGGCGGCGGGCGGCGCGACGGTCGGCGTCCGTGCGCCATCGCACCCCATCGCGCAGCAGTTGCTGTGGCTGGCGGATACGCCGGTGGCCGCGCCCAGCGCCAACCGCTTCATGGGCGTCAGCCCCACCACCGCCCAGCACGTCTTCGCCGACCTGGATGGCCGCATCGACGCCATCCTGGATGGTGGCCCGACCAGTGTCGGCGTCGAGTCTACCGTGGTGGACCTCACGCGCCAGCCGCCGCGCATCCTGCGCCCCGGCGGCGTCACGCTGGAGGCGCTGCGCGAGGTGATCCCCGACATCCAAGGGCCTGCCCCCACCCCCGGCCCTCCCCCCGCAGGCGGGAGAGGGGAGTTAGAGTTGGGTGGGGGTGAGGCGTTGCGGGCGCCGGGGCAGTTGGCGCGGCACTATGCGCCGCAGACGCGGCTGCTCGTCTTCGACGCGGCGGGCGAATGGGGGCGCGCGGCGGTGATGGCGGCGGCGCGGCGGGCGCTGGCGGGCGGCGAACGGGTGGGCGCGCTGGCGACTGACGACGAGGCGCCCGCGCTCGAAGCGTTGGGCGCGCAGGTCGCCCGGCTCGGCCCGGCGGATGATCTGGCGACGGTAGCCAGCCGTCTCTACGCCGCGCTGCGTGCGCTGGATGACGGACAGGTGGACGTGATCGTCGCGCATACCTTCGGGCAGGCGGGCATGGGGCTGGCGCTGTGGGATCGCCTGCGACGCGCAGCGGGCGGGCGGCTACAGCCGGTGGAGGAGTGAGGGATAGTATGACGGAGCCTTCGATGGGGCCGACGCGCTTTCTCGACACGGGCGAGACGATCTATCGGTTTGGCGAGCGGTTTCTCGTGCCTTGCCCGCGTTGCGAGCGGTGCGCGGTCGTCATTCCCAGCGGTCACGGTGACGAGACGCTGCCACAACTGATCGCGCCGCATCGCCTGGTCTGCGCCGCCTGTGGGCATACGCGCGAATGGGATGGCGCGCCCTATGCGTCGGCGACCAGCGTGACCAATGGCGCCATCACCTACCCAGCCGCCGAGATACGCGCGCATCCACGGCGCGGCAAAGGGATGGGGGGACTTGTCATTGGCGCCCCATTCGATTGGTATTTTCGGTTGCCGGTCTGGTTGCAGACGCCGTGTTGCAGTGGGACGCTGTGGGCGTATAACGCGGAGCACCTGGCGTTTCTGCGCGGCTTCGTCACGGCGCAACTGCGTGAGCGTATCCCCCCGGCGAGCAATCGCAGCCTGGCCAGTCGTCTTCCGCACTGGATGATCACGGCGAAGAACCGCGACGAGGTGACGCGCGGCCTCGACCGGTTGGAGCGGCTGCTGGTCGAGTGATAGAATGTGGGAGGCGCCGCAGCGACGGGCAAGGCGCATGAATTGTCGGCATGCGTGGGAACGGCCAGCGCGTGAACGCGCGCCGTGAGGCCTGACGGCCACGAAGGCCGCCTGCGCGGCCTGGAGAGCGGCAGGCTGTGGTGGCAATGGCAAAGGATGAGGTGTCATGGGCGTGTCGAGCAACGAGCGATTAGTATATTCGACCGGGCTGGGGCGTGTGCGTGTCTGCAATCGCTGTGGTCAGCCGGAAGACGCCTGCCGCTGCAAAGCAGACGCGCGGGCGTCCGCCGCATCGCAGCGGCCCGGCGCGCCCCGCGATGGCGTCGTGCGGCTGGCGCTGGACCGCAAGGGACGCGGCGGCAAGAGCGTCACGCTGGCGATCGGCATACCCGCCGACGACGCGACGCTGGGCGAACTGACCCAGACGCTGAAGCGGGTGTGTGGGGCGGGCGGTGCGCTGAAGGGCGATACTATCGAGATTCAGGGCGACCACCGCAACAAGATCGCCGAAAAGCTGGCCGCGCTTGGCTACAAAGTGAAACGGATGGGCGGCTAGGTGGGGGCTATGCGAGAGCCGCCCGGCAGCGCTACGCCAGCGGGCGCGCCAGCAGAAGGCGCGCTTGCAGGCGGGTTGCGTTACTCCTGGGCGGCGTGGTATACACCCGCCTGGGACGACGACCCCGACGCATATGTCGCGCATGATCTGGTCGCCTGGGGCCGCAGCCGCCGGTTGGCGAAGGTCGTCGGCGACGTGGGCGCCATTGGCGACGACGCCTTCAAGGCGTATCTGGGCGTGCAGCACTACGATCCGGGGCGCTGGGGCGTCGCGGGCGCGCCACGCGCCGCCTTCTTCCTCTCGCTCTTCCTCGCTGGGCGCACCGTGGCGTTGCACACCTATCCCACGATCACGCTGGCCGCTGAGGCGCTTAATTCTGCCTACAAGTGGCCTCGATCTGGGTAGTAGGCTTTTTGCGTCTTGACGGATATTCGCGTGTGTTCGTATACTGGTATCATTCTCGGTCGTCCGATTTCTTAACGGCCATATTTTTCTAGCACGCGGCCATTGATGTGTTGGCATTTACCTTTGTTGCCGTGTTGTATGTTGCCACAGGGCTATCCTTCCGAATCTGCTCACGAAGATGTCACTGTGGCGCGCCCAAGGAGCAGCCCCATGAATTGCCCGAACTGCGGTACCCCTCTCATTCCTGGCACGGCGTTTTGCGCCGCGTGTGGCCAGAATGTCACGCAGATCACCAACGTCCATCCCGCGCTCCCTTCGCGACCGCTCTCACAATCCATTCGTACGTCACAGCCCATTCAGCCTACGAACCCAGCTGAGCCGGGAGCGTCCGTTGCGCCCCAGGCGCCCGCCGCGCCGTCGCAGCCCATCTATCCCTACGGCTATGAGGCGCCAGCGCAGCCTGTGCCTTCACCGGCGCAAGCGCAGTTTGCACAGAGCAACCCCTATGGCTATACCACGCCAGGCGGTTACGATCCGCCTGTGCAGGCCAGTGGCTATGGCCAACCGGCGCCAACCGGCGGGTATGGGCCGTATGGCGCCTATGACCAGAGCGGGCAGTATGGCCAACCGTCAGCTCCCAGTGGCTACGGCGCGCCAATGATGGGGCCGACGTCCGGGCTGACGCCCCGCGCGCCAATGCTCGCAGGACTGTTTGGCGATTCTGTGCATCCGACGATGGCCCGACCATACTCGCGCGTTCAGCGGTTCCTGGTCCAGAATATCTCGCCAGCGCGGGCGACAAATATGTGGATTACCTCGTCGCTGGGCGCCCTCGTCGCCGGTGTGGCTGGGCTGGTCTTGACGCTGGTTGCGGTGGCGCTCTGGTCCTCGGCGATCAGCAGTGCGTTGTCGGCGACCACGAGCAACATCATTGCTTCCGCGATCTCAGGTGAAATCAAGTCGTTTCTCACTCCCAACGTGTTCCAGCTCTTTGCCATCGAGCAGCACGTCCCGCTGGGGATCACCGTCACGGCAGGAGTGGATGCGAGCGGCGCCAGCGCCAGCGGAAGTGGCGACATCACCATTGGTATCCCACTGACCGGTCTGCTGCTGTTGCCTGCGCTGGCCTTGATGTTGGGCGGCTACCTCTCCGCAGCGAGCGACTTTCAGCGTGTGGCGCGCTACTCCATTCTGCGCGGCGCATTGATCGCGCCCTTCTACGCCGTCTTCATGGCTATCATCGCATTCTTTGCTACGTCGTCTGTCTCGGCTGGCGCACTGGGCGTCTCGATGAGCGCGACTGCGCAGCCCTCCATCTGGCAAGCGTTCCTGTATGGTTTGCTGTGGGGCGCATTGTTTGGCGCGCTGGGCGGCTGGCTACACTATAGCGGCCCCTACTTCCTTTCGTGGGCGCTGCCAGTGTTGCAGCGCGCCCGCACGCAACTTGGCGCGCGGGTGGCGGGGGCGCTTGCCGGGTCAGTTGTGGCCTATCTCAGCGGCTTCTTCCTGTGCCTGGCGACGATCGTTGGGTTGTATGTCTATTCCATCGTGACGAGCGCGGCCAACGCGCCCGTCAGCACTGCGTCAACCGCGTCTACCACGCCCTCTGGCGGATTGGGCGCGATCGGCGCCGCGTTGATACTGATCATCGTGTTGGTTCCGACGGTCGCTACATGGGTTTTCGCATTCGCTGGCGGCGCGCCGTTCACGATCAACGAGACGACGACGGTGAGCAGCGCCGCCAACCAGCAGGCCTCTGTTGGGCTGTTTGGCTCGTCATCCACGGTCGCTGGGTTTACGGCGCCGCATCTCCCCCAGGCGTTGTATATCGCGCTCTTGTTGCCGCTGATTGCCTACCTGATCGGTGGACGAGTGGCGGCGCGGGTGGCGCGGGCGGCGACGCCGGGCGATGGGGCGCTGGCGGGCGCCATGATGGCGGTCCCTTTGAGCGTGATTATGGCGATTGCCGCCGCCTGCGCGGGTCTCTCGTTTGATGTGAGTCTCTTGGGTCAAAGCGCGGGGGCCAGCGTTGCTCCATCCGTCGGTGGTTCCTTCCTGGCGGTGTTGATCGGCGGGGCGATTGTGGGCGCTATCGGCGGCGCGACCGCCGTCTCCATCCCCTCGCTGGGGAAACTGCCGCGCCTGTTGGTCATCCCGGTGCGCCCGCTGGGTCTGGCGCTCTTCCCGCTGTTCGACGCAGTGACGCGGCGCCCCCAGGGCGTGAACCGCAGCGAGAGCCGCGAATGGCTCTACGGCGCCGCGCTGCTGGGCGTGGGACTGGGGATCGTGGTGATCGCGCTCGACATCGTCACAGTATCATCGGCCAGTGTGCTGCCCTTCAAGACGTTGACGCTGATCGACGCCATCGCTGCCGCCGTGCTGGTGGCGCTGCCACTCATGTTCCTCGTGGGGGCAATGGTGGCGGCGTTCGCAGCCCCCACTACACTGGTTATTCCGCCACCCGCCGCGCTTGCGCCCATCGGCGCGCCGGCGCTGGCTGGCGTAGCGCCGATGGGATACCCCGCAGCGCCGTACCCTGCAATGCCGTACCCTGCAATGCCGTACCCGCCAATGGGTATGCCAATGGGTATGCCAACGGGCATGCCAACGGGGCAGGCGAGCGCGCCGCTGGGTGTTCCCATCCCGGCGGGCGGCGCAACGGGCGCGCCGATCTTCACACCCCCCGCAGAGCAGCCCGGCCAATCGGCGGCGCCTGACGCGCCGACGGCGCCCCTCCGCTGAACATGCCCCGCTGACGCCTGCCGCCGAACTGCCCGCGATTCACCGTGCGAGGCGCGCGGCAGGCGTGAGGCAGGCGCATCACGCTACGAGAGAACGAGCTGATACCTGTTTGCGAGAAAGGTCCGGATCATGTATCCTCCATCATATCCTCCCAATCCCTCCCAGCCATTCCAGCCAACTCAGCCCGCTTTGCCGACACCCCCCGTCCAACCAGGATACACGCAAGCGCCGTCACAGCCCATTGCGACGCCGACTCCATCGGGCGCCTATCCGAGCCAGCCCTCCTATTCACCAGATGCGCCGACGGTCCCCGGCGCCGCTGGCGACGCCGGAGGGTATCCCGCGCCGTGGGCGCAGTCGCCTTATGCACAGGCTCCTGGTCAAGCGCCAGTCGTCCCGCCACCAACATCGCCGCCAGCGCCGGGCGCAACGGCGAGCCTGCGGTTGACCATGCTGGCGGTGGCGATGCTCATCATTATCACTATCATCGCGTTTACCGCCCCCGTTGCCGTCGCCTCTGCGCGCACGATTGCCTATCCTCGGCCCGTCGTCAGTATCGGCGTGGCGAGTGGCGCGGCCATTCATATTGGCGATACCGTCTCCTTCACGGCGACGGTCGGGAGTGGCCACGATCTGAGCTACAACTGGGACTTTGGCGACAATACGACCGCAGTCGGCGAGCATGTCGAGCATGTGTTTCAGCAGAACGGCCCGACGACCGTGACGCTCACAGCGACCGATCCCATTGGCCAGAGCGCACAGGCGTCGCAAAACCTCAATATCCTCTTTGGCGCGCCCACGGCGACCTTTACCTACCAGGCTGACCTGACGAACTATCAGTGCGGTGTAGACTTCGACGCCAGTTCTTCCACGGGACAAAACCTGAGTTACGCCTGGGACTTCGGTAACGGCGACACTTCACAGGAGAGCGCGCCATCGGAAGGCTATGCCCAGGCAGGTACCTATCAGGTCACGCTCACGGTAATGG
>Ga0307374_10010747_pt1 | contig 13175 bp, 15 predicted proteins | sample OX3MG_FD_202532 | JGI IMG/M metagenome (GOLD analysis project Ga0307374, IMG submission 202532) | Soil microbial communities from Risofladan, Vaasa, Finland - OX-3 | ecosystem: Environmental > Terrestrial > Soil > Coastal area > Acid sulfate soil | place: Finland: Risofladan, Vaasa | collected...
CTATTCAGCCTGAGTGAGGGCATGCCGGAGACGCTGCTGGCGTCGGGAGCCGGGGTTGGCGGTTCACGTCGCCGCAGGTGGCTTGGCTTTTCGGCGTGCTGGCCGGGGTTTACGGGGGTGCGGTGCCGTCGGGGAGCCAGGGGTGGCCTTCGAAGAGCTGGGTGAGTGCGTCGAGGGCGCCGACGCCCCATTTGGCGGCGGTGGACAGGTAGGACTGGACGACGGCGAAGTCGGTGAGGCCCTGCAGGGTGCGCCAGCAGCCGCCGGAGGTGCGCATCTGCACCTTGACCGGCCGGACGTCCCGTTCGGCCTGATTTGAGGTGAACCCTACGGCCAGGTCGGTGGCGAACCGCAGGATCATGTCCTGGTGGTCGCGGAACCGGCGGGCCAGCCGCAGCCCGTCTTTCCCCATCCGGGTGCGCTTGCCCTGGTTGTCTGCGATGCCCTTGGTCACGGCGCCGGGGTAACGGGCCTTGAACGCCGCGAGGTCCGTTTCGCTGAGGCTGGCCTGCCCGGCGGCGCGGGCCGCGGTGGCGGTGGCGTTGGCGTCGATGAGCAGGTCAGCCATGGCGCGGGCCCAGACCTGCCCGCCGGGGTCGAACCGGTGCAGCCCGGCCAGGTCCCGCAGTCCATGGGCCCCGCACCAGGCGTGCATCGCGTCAGTCAGGTGGTCGTAGCCGGCGTACCCGTCGCGGACGATGGTGCCCGTGTAACCGGGCAGGATGCCGCCGGAGTCGATGGCTTCCTTGGTCCGGTCGCCGGTGTGCATCGCGGTGAGGAACTCGGTGCAGGCCACGTGCACGTAGTGCAGTTTCCCGGCGGTGCGGGCGGGGGTCTCGCCGGCGTACAGCACCGGGACCGCGCCGAGCAGGTCCCGGACCCGGTCCATGAACGGCCCGAGGCGGGCGGCGGCCTTGCCGCGGACCCCGGCGGTGAACCCGGCTGAGACGTGCACGCCGGTCAGCGCGGTCACCAGGCGGGCGGCGCGGGCGACCGGCAGGTAGTTCGCGCACACCGCCAGCGCCGTGTTCGCGTGCACCTTCGGCCCGTACTGCACCCTGCCGGTCACCCCGTCCGGAGCCAGCCCGATGCTGACCGCCTCGCACTGCGGGCACACCTTCGCCAGCACCCGGAACTCGGTCACCTCCGGCGGCGGGGGCGGCGCGGCCTCGAACACCTGCCGTTTCTGCATCGCGGCGGCAGCCACGTCCCTGAGGTCGTGCCCGCAGCAGCCGCACGCCGCCGGCCCGCACTCCACCGTGTGATCCGGGTGATCCGACTGCGGCAGCGTCGATGACTCCGCGCCGGGCTGCCTGCCGGGCTTGCGGCCGGACCTGCCGCGCAGCGACCGGTCCTTCGGCTTCTTCGTATACGGGCTATCCGACGACGGCGGCTTCGACGACGTCCCCGAGTCCTTGGCCAGCCGGCGCTCCAGGTCCGCTACCTTCGCGGCCAGCGCCGCGATCTGCGCGTCCCGCACCGCCAGCTGCGCCGCAGCCAGCTCATCGCGGTCAGCCGCCGCCTGCCGCAGCCAGGCGTTCACCGCCTCCAGCTCCGCTACCCGCGCACGCAGTAACCCAACCGGGTCAGACGAGGACGCAGGAGGCGTATCGGGCACCCGCCGCACACTGCCAGAACCGCCGGGCCGTGATCAACACGCCACGCCGGGCAGGGCAGGCTCACAAAACTCCAGAAACAAGGCCGCCCGCACCGGCACCACAGAACCCAAGCCCCGGCTCACGCACCCCCAGCCACCCAGGCTGAATAGCTACAGCAATTCGAGGAACGCCCGCGTGCCCAGATAGTGCACCTCTTTCGCGACATAGCTGGGCAGAGAACTGCATGCTATGCCTTCGCTAGGGATGCAATCTTGCGCGATGAGGGCATCTTCTTCCTGGCGAAAAATCATTATGATCCCGCTCAGGATCTGTTGACTTATTTGATGACCTGTCCATCCGGGATGGTGCCAACGGTTATTGAGGCAATGTCCGCAGCATGTAATAACCGTTACATAATTCCGGTCACCTATAGTGCGGACTACGGAGATGTTTTCGATCTCAGCATCAACAACATTTTGCGCGAACATCGAATCAGCTATGAGCTGATCAGTCATCAGCTGGTGGAATTCTCTTCCATGGAGCTTCATCAGGAGGTCGTGGCTCCCACCCTGCGCCTCCTGGCGGGCCGCCCGGATTTGGCCAAAGTCGAGACAGCCTACACTAATGCGCTAAATGAGATCTCCGATAGTAATCCGCCCGATGCTATTACGGACGCTGGAACAGCTCTTCAAGAAATGTTGACGTCTCTCGGATGCTCTGGAAATTCCCTCGGCTCCCAGATCAAGTCTGCACGGGAGAAGGGAATCCTTGCCGCCCATGATTCACCCCTTGGTAATGGAATCGAAAAGATCCTAAACTGGGTGTCAGCCGACCGAAGTGAGAAAGGCGACTCCCATGCTGTTAGAGACGTTACTGTTGATGACGCATGGTTGATAGTCCATGTTGTTGGGGCCTTGATTCTTCGTCTGAGCAGGCCAGGCCTCCGGGTAGCCGCTCCGTAGTCAACGGCGTTGGACAGTGTGTGAAACACACCGCTTGGTGGCTCCTGCTTCTTTCCGTTCTTCCTCGCAGGCGCCGAATCCTTGCGAGTGGCCGCCGTGTCTAAGGTCGGCGGAGCCGATCGCGTGCGACGCGACCGGGAGGGAGCGCCATAGACGCGGCGGCCGCGAGCTGGACAATCGGAGCCGAGGAAGACGGTGAGTGCTGTACCCGCGTGCGTGACAAGCAGCTGGTCGGATTTGGTGGTCTGGTGGTGGATGTGGCCCGGCGTGCGGCGGGCGGGCGCCCCACAGCGCAGAGCCCGTCGCTGACGCCGGGCCAGCGGCATGCCGCAGGCGGGCCGCCTTGATTTCATGTATGGCTCAGTTCAGCAGCCGGCTGGCGCCGCGGCAGTACCTACGGTTCGAACTGACCTCTGCGTACGCCTGCGAGGAAAGTCCGCCACTCGTCTGGGCTCGTGATCAGCGCGGGTCCGCTCGGGTGCTTGGAGTCCCGGACGGCGACCATGCCGGGCAGGTTGCGGGCGACTTCCACGCAGTTGCCTTGTGTGCCGCTGTAGCTGCTCTTGTGCCAGACGGCGCCGTCCAGCGTTTCGGCGGTGGCGCCGGTGGCGGGCTGGATCGGAGTGTGCATCACGTGTCCCTGGTTACCTCTTCGATCAGGCGCACTGTTGCCGCGGTGGAGAGGGCTGATGCGCGCAGGTGCTCGAACACCAGGGTATATCGCGCAACCTCGTCGGCGGTCTCCAGGTAAATGCCGCCTGTCTGGCCTTCCAGGTAGACGACGCCGAGGTCCGGGGCCTCGGGGAACTTCATGATGACAAACGGGCCGCTGGTCGCGGCATGGGCGCCGGCGGTGAACGGCAGGACCTGGAGGTTGACGCCGGGCTGGCTGCTGGCGATCTCGGTGAGGTGACGGAGCTGGGCCCGCATGACGTCGGGGCCGCCGACCATCTGGCGCAGGGCGCCCTCGCTGAGTATGGCCCAGAACTGGAGCGGATTGTCGCGGGTCAGGACCTGCTGCCTGGTGAGCCGGACCTGCACGAACTGCTCTCGCTCGTCCTGGCTTTCGCCGACGAGGCTGGCGGCGGCGATGGCCCGGGCGTAGGCCTCAGTCTGGAGCAGGCCTGGTATGAGCTGGGCTTCGTAGGTCCAGATGGCGGCAGCGGTGGCCTCCAGCCCGATGAAGTCCTGGTAAGCGTCCGAAAGGACATGACTGTAGGACTGCCACCAGCCGGCCTGATGGGCTTGGCGGGCGATGGTGAGAAGGGTCTCCCGGCGGTCCTCGTCAACGCCGTATTCCACGAGGAGTTCCCGTAGTTCCTTGGGGCGGACGCCGCGCTGGCCGGTCTCGATGCGGCTGATCTTGGAGCGGTCGCACTCCAGGATCCGGGCGGCGTCGTCGAGGGTGTAGCCGCCCTGCTCGCGGAGGCGGCGCAGGGCGCTGCCGAGGAGCCTGCGGCGGACTGGCGGGGCGTCGGTCATGAATGGGCTCGCCTCTGCTCGACGAACAACGGTCCTCTAATTTGGCACTGATGCGTTTGGCAACCTTGCCAAACGCATCAGGTTGCGCCATGCTATCCCCGAGCTTCCCACTCAGCGAGACCAGCAGGTGACCGAACGCGCTGGAAAATCGGTGATGAGATGACCCAGATCAGGCAGGCCCTGCCGCTCTCGACGGACTGCCCGATACCAGAGCTGAGTTACCCGGTACCCGCGGTCAGCCAGGAGTTAGCCAGCCTCGGCTGCGATGACGGATTGCGCCGGGCGCACCGCGCTCTGCGGGTCGGCCGTGATCCAGAGCCAGCTGGCCCCCTTCACGCCGAGGCGGTCTGACCCATGGCATCCTCCCCGCTGAGCGGCAGGGCCGTCACTGTGCACGGGGCAGCTGGTACCCCCGGACCGGCAGTCCCCGAAGAGCCTGGCTCCGGTGCCGGCCCTGCCTTCCAATCCCAGGAAGGGCTGCCGTCGTCCACGTTTACCCGCTGGCCGCTGCGGGACTACCTCGAACTCGGCGCGCTGCCTGGCGCCGTGCCATGCGCCAGGCTGCACGCCAGGCTCCTGATCCGTGAATGGGGCCTGGCCGCCCTAGCCGACGATGTAGAGATCCTCGTCTCCGAGCTCGTCACCAACGCCGTGCAGGCAACCCGGGCGCTCGGGCAGGCGGTTCCGGTGCGGCTATGGCTGCTGGCTGACGCCGCACGGATACTGATCATCGTCTGGGACGCCAGCCCGCAGCTGCCGGTCCGCGCGGGGGCCAGCACGGAGGCCGAGAGCGGTCGGGGGCTGCTGCTCGTGGAGGCGCTCAGCCACCAGTGGGGCACCAGCGCGGCCCCGGCAGGCGGAAAGACAGTCTGGGCGCTCACAGCAATGCCGTGAGCCCGCCCGCAAAGCCCACGACAGGCATACGCCAGCGACCGGCATCAGCGACAGCCAGCAGCGACCCGCCACAACAAAGGGAAAGGATCATGGGCGATCTCGCGGAAGCCGCACCCGAGATAGGCGGGCGGGTGAGCATCTGCCAGTCCGAGATGCGAGACGCGCTTGCCCCGGCCGGACCAGGCGACAGCCGGGTGCGGAGATGGCTGGTGGTCGCCGACGGGCGGCGGCTACGGCAGTTACGCCGCGAACACCGCCTGCCGCAGCAAGAGCTGGCGGCCCGGGCCGGAATCAGCGTGGTCACCATCAGCAGGCTGGAACGACAGGACCATGTCTCCTGCCGGGGCCGGACCCTGACCCGGCTCGCCGCCGCGCTCGGCGTGCAGCCCGCCGCCCTGATGAGTCAGCCTGACGCCTAGGCCGAGTCCGTCGGCCGCTGAGCGAGCGCGGGCTGGATCGCCGATCGTCATTGGCCGCTGCGCGTGGCCTGCTGCAAAGCGGCATCGTCAGGAGGCGTTCACCAGGCGCTGGTCGTTGCCCGCGAGGGGGCAGCTGCCAGTTGAGCGTCCCGCCCATCGGGGACTTCCTCATCTGGCATGGCGCCACCTAGGCGCCGGCCACCGGACAGCCGACCGCGCACCGGCCCGGGCACGCCAGGGCTGCCTGACACGGCACCACCGCTTCGCATGAAGAGCTGGCGCGGCCGGGTGGTACGGACCGGCGTCCCACTGTCCGCCGCTGTGCCAGGCCGGGCACGCACCCCAGTCGCTGCCCGGTTATAGCTGTCGATACGCAGCCAGCAGATGTCCGCGGGTCGTAAGGCCGGGAGGGCGTGTGTTGGCGTTGATCAAGGCAGGAATCGACCTGTGAACGGTGCCGAATTGTGCCGAACTCGCTTGTACTCGCTGGTCTCAACCGGTGGAAGCAATTGAGCTGAGGTTATCCCCGGGATTATCAGCGAGGAGGAACTCTGCGAACACTTCTGCTGGCGTCCTGAATCCGAGTATAGCACGGGGCCGGTCATTTATCTCGTCGGCGACGGCCTGGAGATAGTGAATGTCGCCGGTGATCTCGGTGCTTTTCGGGAAGTATTCCCGGACTATCCTGTTGGTGTTCTCGCCGGTTCCTGCTCCCAGGGCGAGTGGGCGTGCGCGAAATACACCGGGATGCCGGTCGCGAGGGTGAGTGCGGCGTGCCCGGCCATCTCGGCGCCCTGGTCCCAGGTGATCGATTTGCGGAGGTTCGCGGGCATGTCCCGCACGGATTCGATGATGCCCTCGCGGACCGCGCCGGCGTCGCGGCCGTCGGGCAGCGCAACCGGGACAAGGTACCTGCTTTGACGCTCGACGAGCGTGCCCATCGCGGTCTTCCCGGCCTTGCCGATCACGAGGTCACCTTCCCAGTGGCCAGGCACTTTGCGGCCTTTGGCCTCTTCAGGCCGCTGTGAGATGGAGACCATCCCGACGATCCGGGCGCCTTTGGACCGGGCCCGGCCGCGGGGCTGGCGGCGGGTCCGGCCGGTCCGCAGCGTGATCTCCATCGCCGCCAGCTCGCCTTCCGGCAAGGCGTACAGCCAGGTGTAAATCGCCTCATGTGAGATGGACATATCTGTCTCCCCGCGGTTGCGGTCATGGCATAGCCTGCCGGAGATCTGCTGCGGTGACCGGCCTCTGCGCAGATTGCTGGCCACATGTTCTTTCAGCCGCGGGTCCGCGTCGATCTTCCGGCATTTCGGGCGCCTGCGGGACTTTCCCGCGCCGGTATCGGCACGGTGTGCCCGGTATGCCCGGCGCCCGCCGTGCCGGGTGATCTCCCGCGACACTACCGATGGGTCCCGGCCGATCACGGCGGCTATGTCTTTCTGCTGCATATGCGCAGCGAGGCAACGGGAGATTTCCTCCCTGTCAGCCAATGTGAGCATTTCCCGGCGCACGCATTCCCCCGATTCACTCGCGCGTTCGCCAGAGCCTCCCACGCCGGAAGACCACATAACCGAAAATCCGGTATTCCCCGTAAGGCACAACTGCCCGTTACACCCGATTGCCTTGACCGCCTGCGATCAAGCTCTGCTGAACCGTAGTGAACTCTATTCGCGATCTAAAGTCACGCTGGTATCTGACCACAGCATTGCGGAGAAAACCCCTGCTGCCGAGAGCATGGCACCCATTAGCTGACGCAGTGCAAAGAGTCGCCCGAGTCATCATGGCAGCTAGGACGCCTGCGCATGGACGTCAGGAGCGGAAGCTCAGGGCGTGGCGGTACTTGGCGTAAAGCAAGATATCCCGCATCGTGACGTTAACTGTGGACCGGCGCGGTCCACAGTTGCATAATGGCGGCTAACTCAATAGGCGGGAAAAAGGTAGTGAATGGCACGGAGCGGCAGCGGAAAGTTACCGGTCGGCAGTGAATGGGACGCACGGGCACCGGAACGGGGAATGGTCATGGTCAGCGCACAAGGCGGGCAGCGGGTGGTGGGTCCGCGGTCACGGCGGCGGTCCCGGCAGGCGCCCGGGCGGGTGCGCAGCGTCCGATTCGGGCTGACCGAGGAAGAGTTCGAGGAACTCGGCGCCGCCGCTGCTGACGCCGGGCTGGCGAAGGGAGCATACGCGGCCCAGGCGACGCTGGCTGCGGCCCGGGGCATGCTCCGCCCGGCGGATTCCCCGTTCCGTCAGGCCCTGACCGAGCTGATCCGCGCGGCCGGGCTGGTCCGCCGGATCGGGATCAACTTGAACCAGGCGGTGGCGAAGCTGAACGCCACCGGGCAGCGCTCAGCGGATCTTCTTCCGTACGCGGCGGAGAGCATGCGGAGAGCGGAACGCCTGGACGCAGCGGCGGAGGCAGTGCGGAGACGTCTGCCGTGATCGGCAAGGTGCTCCGCGGAGGGCGGCCCAACGGGCTGATCCGCTACCTGTACGGGCCGGGGAAGCGTGAGGAGCACACTGACCCGCACATCGTGGCGGGGTGGCGGGATCCGGCTGAGCTGGAGCCGTCGCTGCGCCCTGATGGCCACCGGGACTTCCGCCGACTCAACGGGCTGCTCAACCAGCCGCACGCCGCCCTCGGGCCGCAGGGGCTCGACCGGCCGGTGTGGCACTGCGCGGTACGCGCCGCGCCGGAGGACCGGATGCTCTCCGATGAGGAATGGGGGCGGCTGGCGCGGGACATCATGGACCGCACCGGGCTGGCGCCCAGTGGGCAGGACGACGAGGCGGTCCGCTGGCTCGCCGTCCGCCATGCCGATGACCACATGCACATAGTTGCCATGCTGGCCCGCCAGGACGGCGCCCGGCCCCGGTTCTGGAACGACTTCTACCGGGTGCGGGAGGCGTGCCAGGCGGCGGAGGAACGTCACGGGCTGCGGCGCACCGCGCCCGGTGACCGCACCGCGGGCCGGCGGCCGACCCGTGCGGAGAACGAGAAGGCCCGCCGCCACGGCCGGGAGGAGGCGCCCCGCGTCACGCTGCGACGGGCTGTCAGCACCGCCGCCGCAGGATCGGCCAGCGAGGAGGAGTTCTTCGCCCGGCTGCGAGATGCTGGCGTGCTGGTCCGCACCCGGCTCAGTACCCGCGACCCGGGCGAGGTCACTGGGTACGCGGTCGCCCTCGGCGGCGACACGGCCAAAGGCGGGGGACCGGTGTGGTTCGGTGGCGGGAAGCTCGCCGCCGACTTGAGCTTGCCGAAGCTGCGCTGCCGGTGGGACGGCGCATCGGCTGGGCCGCGCCTGGATGACCGGCTCACGGCGGAGGAGCGGAACGCGATCTGGGAGCACGCCGCCCGCGCCGCGCGGGAGGCCAGCGAGCAGATCCGGGCCGCCGCCGGTGACCCTGGTGCGGTCAGTGACGCGGCGTGGGCTGCGTCCGACACGTTGCATGTCGCGGCCGCTGCGCTGGGCAGCCGGGTGGTGCGGCAGGCCGCGGATTCCTACGCCCGGGCCGCCCGCGTGCCCTTCGCGCGGATACCTCGTCCGACCCGGGTGGGGAACGGCCTGCGCCAGGCCGCCCGAATGCTGTCGCGCGCCGCGCTCGTCGGCCACGACCCGACCGCCGCGCAGGCCCTGCTGATCGTCCGACTCGCCGCGCTCGTGGAGGCGGTGATCGAGCTACGCGAGGCGCAGCAGCGGGCGGCGCAGGCCGCCGCCGCCCGCCGGGCGGCCGAGCACCTGCACGTCGTGGGTAAGCGTTTCACCCGGAGGACAGATACCCGCGCCGCCCGGTCGGCGCGGCTGGCCGCCGAGAGCTTCCCCACCTCGCCGTGGGCCGCGCCACGCGCGTCCGGCTGGCACGAACCCGCGAGCCCGCGGGCCAGCCGCAGCCCAGGGCCACCGAGGCCACGCGGTCCCTCCCGCTAAATACCCGCCGCAGTCAGCCCCGGCCCAGGACAAGGACAAGGACAAGGACAAGGACAAGGACAAGGACAAGGACAAGGACAAGGACAAGGACAAGGACAAGGACAAGGAGATCAGCGATGAACGATCCCGCCGCAAATGCCGTAACGCCAGCGCGCCCAAGCAGCCACGACCAGCAGCGACGATGGAGAGGAAGGTCAGGCGAAATGCAGGCGTACACAGTCGAGCAAGTCGCGGAGATCCTGCACGTAGGCCGGGACAAGGTCTACGAGCTCCTGCGGACCGGCCAGCTCCGCAGCATCAAGATCGGGAAACTGCGGCGGATCACCGACCATCATTTAGCCGAGTTCGTCGCTTCCCTCGAAGACGCCACATAAGTGCAATGCATCGCATTGCGATGTGGTACACTCTCCTCGGATCGCAACTCGGCCCGATCGAGGATGAAGGATGCCACCCACCGAGAACTACAGCCTGCGCCTCGACCCCGACCGCCGCCGCAAGCTCCAGGAGATCGCCACACGGCAGGACCGTGACCTGTCCTACGTGATCAGGAAGGCCATCGATGAGTACATCGAGCGCCATGCCAGTGACGCGAACGGCCACTGACGAAGAGCAGAGGCAAGCCCAGGCCACCACGAAGCCGGTGGTACGCCCCGACAGCAGGCCAGGGCACACGCCAGGTCCAGCCAACGGCCTGGCTCGTCAAGGAGGAGTCCATGTCCAAGATCCTGATCGGGAAATATCAGGGCACCATCTATCCGGAAGGAAACGGGTACACCGGGTCGATCGATCTCGGATTCGACGGCCGGGGCAAGCGCCAGCGGATCAAGAGGAAGGGGAGGACCAAGGCGGCCGTCAAGGAGAAGTTAGTCAAGCTCGCGGCGGACCGGGAATCAGGCGTCAAGACCAGCCAGGACGCCGAGAACTTCACCGTTGGTGACGCCATGCGGGACTGGCTCTCGAAGGGCCTCAAGGGCCGCGACGAGGGCACCGTCACCGGCTACCGGATCCTGACGGAGCAGCACGTCATACCGCTGATCGGCGCGACGAAGCTGAAGGAACTGAGCGCGGACGACGTCGACGAGTGGCTCGACGGGCTTACCGGCAAGCTCTCGACCCGCAGCCTGCAAACGGTCCACTGGACCCTCAAGCGGGCCATCCGGCAGGCCCAGGCCCGCGACAGGGTGCTCCGGAACGTGGCCGACCTGGTCACGACGCCCAAGGGGACGGCAGGACGGCCCAGCAAAGCCCTGACTCTCGGCCAGGCAACGGCCGTCCTGGAGCACGCCAAGACCTCACCGATCCACGCCTATGTCGTGCTCAGCATCATGACCGGTGTCCGCACCGAGGAAGCCCGCGCGCTCCGCTGGGATCACGTCGTGGCATGGGTGGACGATGAGACGGGCTGGCAGCCCGTGACCGAAGCCGGGTTCGATCATGAGAGGTTCGCGGTCTACGTGTGGCGCTCCGTGCGCGCTCACGGCGACACCAAGACCGAGAAGTCGCGCCGGACACTCGAAGTCCCCGAGGAGGTTGCCACGGCCCTCCGGGCGCTGCACAAGAGCCAAGGTGTCGCTGTGGCCGCCCAGGTAGCGCTATTGGTGCCATGACCTGCGGTCGGGCCGAGCTGCCCCCTGGCGATACCGCCGTGTTTACCCCTGTTGTCCTGGGTGCCCTAGGGCCGCTGTAGGGCCAGCCCTAGGGTCACTCCGATACGTGTCTGACCTGGTGATACTTCCCGGACTGTGCGGGGCGGGCCTCCGTCCCGAGGTTGGGAGCCCGCCCGTGCATCACGTCTTCTTGGCCCGGCTCGTGGTGTTGGCCGGGCCGCGTCGGTTGCGTGCCGGCGGGCTGTCCGCCGGGCTGGGCTGCTCGTCGGCGTCGGCTGTTGCCTTGGCAAGTTTTTCGGCAACCCGCTGGAGTTCGACGCGTGCGGCGTCGAGGTCGGCTTCGGCTCGTTCGGCCCGGATGCGGAGCGCGGTGCGGGCTTCGTCTAGCGCGGCGAGCCTGGCGTCGGTGGCCGCGTGGAGTTCGTCGCGCTCGCGCTGGGCGTCGGCCCGGATGCGGGCTACTTCCTCGGCGGCCTGGGCCTGGGCGCGGTCGGCCCGCTGGATGGCGGCGGCCTCGGACTGCTGGGCTCGTGCGGTTTCCTGCTCGGCGCGGTGGAGTTGGCCGGTCGCCTCGGCCACCAGGCGGGCCGCATCTTCGCGAGCTTGCTCGGCGTCACGGGCGGCGGTGGCGTGGGCCTGCTCGATCTCGGCCGCGGTGGTGGCGTGGAGCTGGCGGATTTCCTCGGCCGTAGTGGCGCGGAGGGTGGTGAGTTCGGTGGTTAGTTCGTCCATGCGGCCGATGGCCTGGGCGGCGGCATCGTCGGCTTGCTCGCGGTCGGCGTGGGCCTGGTCGCGGTCGGCTTCGGCGTCGCGGCGGCGCTGAATTTCTTCGGCAAGCCGGGCTTCGGCGGTAGCAATGCGCTGGTCGGCGGTGGCGCGGGCGGCGTACACCTCGGCTTCGGCCGATTCCACGTCCCCGGCCGACCGCAACTCGGCAACGGCGCGGGTCAGGGCGTCGGCGTGCTGGGCGGTGAGCTTCTCCAGGGTGCGGATGAGTTCAGCGGCCCGGGTCACACCGAGGGTGACAGGCTGGCCGCCGGTCTCCTCGGCCCGCTGCCCGCCAGCCTCGGCCTGTAGGCGACGGCGCTCCCGGTGGGCCGTCAGCGGGTTGTGACTCTCATCGGCGCAGTACTTCGGCTTGGCGCCACGGTCGCTGGTGGGCGCTGCGGCGGGCTGGTCACATCCCGGGTAGGCGCACTGAGCGCTGCTGGTTAAGTCCATACTTCATTTTATCGCATTACGCAATGAAATGTAATGCTGAGATGAAATGAAACAGTGGAGTGAGGCTGACGAGCGTGGCGTGGCCGGTGTCAGTTCGCAGTTGATGTGGCGCCTTCGCATTTGAAGTGGCGGCACACGTGGCGGTTTCGCATTTGATCTGGCGCGGCGGCGGCGCCGTGTCCTGGGCAGCCGCACTGGTTCAGCGGCGGGCTATGCCGCGCCAGACGTGCTTGAATGGCTCACCCGTGTTGCGGTGCGGAACCGCGACGGGGGCTAGCTGCACCTGCTCCCATCCTGCCAGGAGCTCGCGCAGGTATGCCTCGGAGAAGAAGTGCATGGTCTGGCCTGACTCCTCGGCCACGTAATCGGGCTCAAGCTCGCGCGCGGGCAGCCTGCGGGCTCGCAGCGGCCGGTCCTCCAGCGAGTTGACGTGGAACGCGAACAGCCCGCCCGTGCCGACGAGCCGCCCGACCTGCGCGAACACCGCACGGGTCACATCGTCGGGAAACATGTGCACGGCGACGTTGGACATGACCGCGTCGAAGCTCCCGCCGGGGAAGGGAAGCCGCCGGGTCATGTCGGCCACCAGGAACCTGGCCAGCGAGCCGAACCTGGCCTGCGCCTGCCCGATGGCCTCGCCCGACAGGTCGACCGCCGTGACCGAGTAACCCTCGCCGGCCAGCCGGGCCGCGTCGTTGCCGGTCCCGCATCCCAGCTCCAGGATGGTGCGCACGCCCGCCTCCCGGAGCGGGGCCAGGAACGGCCTGGTCCACACGCCCGCCCAGTCCAGGTCATCGCCGGACTCCCGGCGCTGCCGGAAGAACCGATCCCAGAACTCAGCACCTGCATAGGCCATATGGCCACGCTATGCCGGGCACGCTATCGAACCGTTCCCTGTTCGCCGCGGGCATTAAGGCCGTGCCCGGAGGGCCGCCACTGTCCTATGACATCGAAGATTCCTCAACGCGCGTCGCTGACCTGCGAAGAGGAATCTGTATTGTCGACCCTCGGCCGACATGATGTCCGGTTTGCCTGTTTTTAGTGGTCGGCGAGGGCGGTTTCT
>Ga0307374_10010748_pt1 | contig 13173 bp, 20 predicted proteins | sample OX3MG_FD_202532 | JGI IMG/M metagenome (GOLD analysis project Ga0307374, IMG submission 202532) | Soil microbial communities from Risofladan, Vaasa, Finland - OX-3 | ecosystem: Environmental > Terrestrial > Soil > Coastal area > Acid sulfate soil | place: Finland: Risofladan, Vaasa | collected...
TGATCTCCGCCAGGCCGCCGGGGAGCCGGCCGGTGCGGTTGTCGATGGTCAACGAGACCTCGGCCCGTCCCAACTGAGGACGATCGGCTGATCCCGCGAAGATGACGTCTTCCATCTTCGACGAACGAACCGTCCGCGGCCCTTGCGCGCCGAGCACCCACGCCACCGCGTCCACCACATTGGACTTGCCGCTGCCGTTCGGGCCCACCACCACCGTGACGCCGGGCTCCAAGAGCAGCGTGGACGGATCCGCGAAGGACTTGAAGCCCTTGAGGGTGAGCGACTTCAGGAACACCGGTCGCCACCCTACCCGTCGGTCTCAGCGAAACGGTGATACCCGCGCCGGGGCCCAACGGAGTTGGGGATGTGGTCGAACAACCAGGTCAACAGGCTCGACGCGGGGTCGACCGGAGGGCGCGCGGTTAGATCTGGCAGTGCTCGCAGAGGAACCCCGACCGCCCGTTGACCTTCACCTTCACCACGGCGTTGCGACACCGTCGACACGCCTGGCCCTCGCGGTCGTAGACCTGGTGCTGCCCCTGGTAGTCGCCGATGGCGCCGTAGAGGTCCCGGTACTGCTCGTCGGCGAGCGACGAGCCCCGGTGCTTGACCGCCTCGGTCAAGGTTTCGACCATGGCCCGGTACAGCCGGCGGATCTCCTGGGCGCTCAACGAGTTCGACAACCGGTCATAGCGAAGCCCGGCCGCGAACAGGATCTCGTCGGAGTAGATGTTCCCGATGCCGGCCACGAACTTCTGGTCCATGAGCAGGGTCTTGAGCGCCGTGGGCCGGTCCGCCAACAGCTGTCCGAAGCGCGACCAGCTCATGACGTCCTCGAGCGGGTCGAACCCGAGGTGGGCGAGCTCGGGCACCTGCGAGGTGAGCTCGTCCGCGCTCGTGACGAACATCTCCCCGAAGGTCCGGGGGTCGACGAAGCGCAGCTGCCCGCCCTGGGTGAAGGTGATGATCACATGGGTGTGTTTGTCGACCGGCTCCTTCGGGCCCTTGGCCCGCAGGAGCTGGCCACTCATCCCGAGGTGGACCACGAGCACGTCGTCCCCGTCCAGTCCCAACAGGAGGTACTTGCCGGCCCGCCGGATCGACGCCACCCGCTTGCCCTCGAGCCGGGTCTTGAACTCGGGGCCGCTCTTGTGCCGACGGATCGAGCGCTTGCCCTTGACCTCGACGGTCTTGATCCGCCGGGTCACGACCTCTTTGTCGAGGTCCCGTCGGATGGTCTCGACTTCGGGGAGCTCAGGCACTGCCCCGCACCCTTTGCTCGACATCGCCTTGCTCGACATCGCCTTGCTCGACATCGCCTTGCTCGACATCGCCTTGCTCGACATCGCCTTGCTCGACATCGCCTTGCTCATCGCCGCTCTCGGGGCGCTCTGGAGCGGCGTTGTCGACCAACTCCGCCCAGGCCACGCGCGCCGCGGCCTGCTCGGCGTCTTTCTTCGACCGCCCCTCGCCGGCACCCCGCTCGGCATCGGCCACCAACACGCGCGCCCGGTACCGACGGGCGTGGTCGGGCCCCGTGCCCTCGACCTCGTACCGGGGCAGCTCGCCGATGCGATGCAGCACCACCTCTTGCAACCGGGTCTTGAAGTCCTCGGCACCGGGACCCGCCGCGGCGAGCTCGATCCGGTCGTCGAGGATAACGAGGACGACCCGCGAGGCCACCTCGAACCCGCCGTCGAGATACACCGCACCGATGACCGCCTCCACGGCATTGGCGAGGATCGACGCCTTGCTGCGCCCACCCGACACGTCCTCGCCCCGCCCGAGCAGCAATGCGGCGCCCAGATCGAGCGTCGTGGCCACCTCGGCGAGCACACCGGTGTTCACGACGGCGGCTCGCACCTTGGCCAGGGCACCCTCGGGCATGTCGGGATAGACCCGGTAACAATGCTCGGCCACCACCAGCCCGAGCACAGCATCACCGAGGAACTCGAGACGTTCGTTCGACGGGATGCCGCCCGCCTCCGCGCACCAGGAGCGGTGCGACAGCGCTTGGACGAGCAGTCCGGGGTTCTCGAATTCGAAATCGAGGCGCTGGGCCAATGCCATCAACGCGGCGGCTCCCGATGACGCCGTGCGGCGATCACCGACGTCGGCCCCACCCGGTGCCGTGCCCGAAGGCTCAGGACCGTGGGGGGCGCCGCTGGCGCCCGTCGCGCCATCCTCGGCGCCGCCCAGACCGGCGGGTTCTTCGCCCGTCTCAGGCCGTTCCCAATTTGGCGACCACGTAGTCGACGGCGTCGCGGACGGTGCGGAGGTCTTCGAGATCCTCGTCCTCGATCCGAAAGCCGACGGTGCGCTCGCTGAGCTCTTCCTCGAGGCCCTCGACGAGCTCGATCAGGGCGAGAGAGTCGGCATCGAGGTCTTCGGCGAACGACGAGGACTCACTGATGGAGCCGGGCTCGATCTCCAAGATGTCAGCGAGTTGGTCCCGGACCAGCTCGAACACCTCGTGGCGTCCGAGTGGACCCTTCTCCACGTGGGTTTCTGCGGGCACGGCCTCTCCCCGGGGTCGGAATGTGGACGACATCTTACCTGGTCGAGCCCACAGGAACGATAAAGTTCCAGGTCAGAGCCAGTATTTCCCTTGTTCAGACCGGGGCGACGGCCCGCGCCAGGCGGTCGACGAGCCCGGCGACCGCCACCTCGTGGGCCACGCCCACCGCCGAGACGATCGCGGTGGCGTTGGACGAGCCGTGGCTGATGACACAGACGCCGTCCACCCCGAGCAACATCGCCCCTCCGATGCCGTCAGGGTCGAATTCCGCCGCTAATGGCGCCAGGCGCGGCAGCATCACCTCGGCGGCCGCCTTGGCCTCGTCGTCGGCGCCGAACACTTCGAGCAGGGTGTCCATGAAGAACCGCAGCGCCCCCTCGAGGGTCTTGAGCGCGACGTTGCCGGTGAACCCGTCGGTCACCAACACGTCAGCCGGGGCGTGCAGGAGGTCGCGGCCCTCGGCGTTGCCCACGAAGCGAATGTCGGACGCCTCCTGGAGCAACTCGTGGGTCTCCTTCACGAGCGGCGTGCCCTTGGACTTCTCCTCCCCGATCGACAACAGCGCCACGGTCGGTCGTTCCACCCCGTAGCGCGCCGACGCGTACGTCGCGCCCATCTGGGCGAACTGCACCAGCATGGCCGGTGTGCACTCGGCGTTCGCACCGGCGTCGAGCAACACCGCCGGATGCGAGCCCAGTTGGGGAATGGGCGTGACGATGGCGGGCCGCACCACCCCTTTGAGCCGGCCCATGCGGAGCAACGCGCTGGCCATGGCCGCGCCGGTGTTGCCCGCGCTCACCATGGCCAGGGCTTTGCCATCGCGCACAGCCTCTGCGGCGCGCACCAAGGAGGAGTCCTTCTTCCGACGCACCGACGAGCCGGGATCGTCGTCCATGGCGATGATCTCCGAGGCGGGGATGACCTCGAGGCCGCCCGTGTCCCCGATCTGGTCGGGGGGGCCCACGAGCACCACCGGGATGCCGAGCTCCTCAGCAGCACGACGGGCGCCGGCGACGATCTCACCCGGCGCGTTGTCGCCGCCCATGGCATCCACGGCAACCGGGAGCCCGCCGGTGGACGACGCCTCGGGCCGGGGCCGAGGCGGGGTCACTAGTCGATCTCGATGGCCTGACGGCCCTTGTACCACCCACACGTCGGGCACACCCGGTGAGGCACCTTGGCGTGGCGGCACTGGGGGCACTCACTGCGCGCCGGGAGCCCGAGCACCCAGTTCGAGGCCCGCCGACTGCGGCTCTTCGCCTTGGAGGTCTTCTTCTTGGGGACGGCCATCGATGCTCACCTCGGGTCAGGAACGGTTCAGGTTACCTGCTCCGGGGGTAGGTGCTCATCCCACCCGGTGCAAGACCTAGCTCGACCCGGGCGAGCTCGACGACTCGCTCTCGACCCTTCCCTCGGGCACCCGCAGGACATCGAGCGCGCTCCAACGGGGGTCGGCCGGCGCCTCGCACCCGCAGGCCTCGTCGTTGCGGTTGACACCACAGAACGGGCACAGGCCCTGACAGTCAGCACGGCACAGTGGCGCCTGGGGCAATTCCAAGAGCACGGCGTCACGCACCAGGGGCTCGAGGTCCACCTCGTGGTCGACCAGCGGATACGTCTCCTCGCCATCGCCCTCGTCGGTGTAGAGCTCGCGCACGGCCAGGGTGAGGACTCCCGACGCCGGCGCCAGACACCGTCGGCACGCCCCGGCCCACGGTGCGATGACGGTCCCGGTCACCGACACCCCGCCGAGGACCGCCTCGAGGACCACGTCGGCCAACGGGGTGGCCCCCTCGGGCACGGAGCTCCCCGAGCAGTCGAGCCCCTCGATCACGCCCTGGCGACGCTCGTGCTGTCGAGTCCCCGTCGCCCGCCGGAGCTGGGCCACGTGCACGACGAAGGGACTACCCCGGCTCATAGCTCAGCCGTGGTCCTGGTCGAAGAACCCCGCCTGGGCGATGTCGGACACGCCGTCGGCCCCGACCCGGAGCGATTCGCCGTCATGGACCGGGGGCGGAACGGCCTGGAGCTTCTCGCGCCCGGCTTGGACCGTTTTCAAGGTCCGCTCGAGCACGATCTCGAACGACGCCAGGCGCTGGTCGCAGTAGTCCTCGGACTCGTGACGGAGTCGACGCGCTTCCTCGCGCGCGTCATCGAGGATCCGCTGCGCGACCTGGTTGGCCTGACGGACGATCTCGGTTCGCTGCACCATCCGCTCGGCCTGGGCCCGCACGTCGTCGAGCAGCATGTCCGCCTCACGTTGGCGCGTTGCCAGGAACTCGTCGCGTTCGCGCAGCAGCCACCGGGCTCGGCGCAACTCGTCGGGGAGCCGGTCGAGCGCGCCCTGCAGGAGATCCAGCACGTCCTGGCGATCGACCAGCACCGACGCCGAGAGCGGCATGGTCCGCGCCGTGGACACGGTGTCGATGGCACGCTGCAAGAAGCCCTCGGCATCGTCACCAGGTGCCGGGGTCTCCTCCTCGAGCAGCTCGTCGCCGAAGGCCTCGTCGTTCACGTGTCGAACTTCTTCTCGAGCCGGACCGCCACCGCCTTGGGGACGAAGGCAGAGACGTCGCCTCCATAGCGGGCGACCTCGCGCAGCAGGCGTGAGGCGACGAAGGACGTGGTCGAGCTCGTCGGGATGAACAGGGTGTCGATACCCGACAGCTGACGGTTCATCTGCGCCATCTGCAGCTCGTTCTCGAAGTCCGACACCGCCCGCAGACCACGAATGATCGCCGTGGCCCCGATGTCACGGGCCACGTTCACCACCAAGGTGGCCACCGACACCATCCGGACGTTGTCGAGATGCTCGAGGGCGTCGCGCAGCATGTCCTCGCGCTCCTCCAGGCTGAAGAGGGGCTCGGCCTTCTGGGGATTGCGCAGGGTGGCCACGACCACCTCGTCGAAGAGATGCCCGGCCCGTTCCACCACCTCGAGGTGGCCGTTGTGGAACGGGTCGAACGAGCCGGGGAAGAGGGCGACGGTCACCGGGTGCCTTTCTGATGGGCTCCGAGGGATCGGACCACGGTCACGAGCGTACCGCCGTACCGCTTGTTCCTGATGACCTCCCAATCGCCGGAGACCTCGACGGGGCGCCGGGACTCGAGGACCGCCAGGGTGGCCCGCAGTCGTGACAGCAGGTCCTCCCAGGCGTCGAACTCGTACGGAGGGTCACACAATGCGAGGTCGAAGTCATGGGGGCGGTCGAGGAACCGCAGCACATCCTCCCGGATCACCTTCCCCCGGTCCTCGATCCCCAAGGTGGCGAGGTTGCGTCGGATGGCAGCGACCGCCGCTGGGGCCTCCTCGACGAACACCACCGGCCCCGCCCCCCTCGAGATCGCCTCGATGCCCATGGCCCCGCTGCCCGCGAACAGATCCCCGACCGACATCTCCTCCAGGTCGACGAGGCTCCCGAGAACGTTGAAGATCGACTCCCGCACCCGGTCCGACGTGGGACGGGTGGCGGTGCCGGGGGGAGCCTGCAGGAGCCGGCCCCGGCAGTCCCCGGCGATCACACGCACGGCCGCAGATTAGCGGCGCGCCTGGATCGGCCCCGAGGTCAGCTCTTGAGCAGGAACGCCGCCTCGGCCTCGCCGACGAAGAGCCGCACCTCGTCGGCGAGATGGGGGGCATCTTCGAGGGACGGGTCCTCGGCGAGGACCGACTCCGCCACCCGTCGGGCCGCCTCGACGAGGGGCCGGTCGCCGCGTCGCAACGACGCCAGCTTCAAGTCGCTCCGACCCTTCTGGCGCGTCCCCAGGATCGCCCCCTCGCCCCGCACCTCGAGGTCGACCTCGGCGAGCTCGAACCCGTCGTTGGACCGCTCGAGGGCCTCGAGCCGCATCTGCGCGTCGGGGGTCGAGGCGCCGGAGAACAAGTAGCACCACGACGGTCGGTCCGAGCGCCCCACCCGGCCCCGCAGCTGGTGCAGCTGGGCGATACCGAATCGATCCGCATCCTCGACCACCATGACCGTGGCCTCGGGCACGTCCAACCCGACCTCGATCACCGTGGTGGCCACCAGGACCTGGAGGTCGCCTCGCCGGAAGCCCTCCATAACGCCTTCTTTGTCGGCCGCCTTGAGCTGGCCGTGGAGGAGCCCGATGCGCAGTCCGGACAAGACACTGTCCGCGAGGCGCGTGCGCTCCTCGGTGGCGGACTTGGCCTGGATGCGCTCGGAGCCCTCGACGAGGGGACACACGACGTAGACCCGATGGCCCGCCGCCACCTCGGCGCGTACGCGCGACCAGGCTTCGGCCTCGTCGTCATCGGTGCGCGCCCACTGCGTCTGTACCGGCGAGCGTCCGGCGGGAAGTTCGTCGAGCTCGGTGACATCGAGGTCCCCGAAGAACACCATCGCCGCGGTGCGGGGGATGGGGGTGGCCGTCATCACGAGCAGGTCGGGATCAGCCCCCTCGCCCGCCTGTGCATCTCTTCCCTTGGCCCTCAGGGTGTTTCGTTGCTCGACCCCGAAACGGTGCTGCTCATCGATCACCACTACACCGAGGCTCGAGAACCGCACCTCGTCGGTGAGCAACGCATGGGTGCCCACCACGAGATCGATCGAACCCGAACGCAGACCTTGGTGCAACTTGGCCCGCTCCCCCGCCGGCGTCCGGTTCGTGAGCAGCGTCACCGCCAGTGGACGCGATCCGCCGAGCCGTTCGGGGTCCGGCACGACAAGGTGCGCAAGCAGGGCGCGCACTCCGAGATAGTGCTGCTCCGCCAAAACCTCGGTGGGCGCCATGAGCGCCCCCTGATGACCACCTTGGACGGCGACCAGCAACGCACTGAGCGCCACGACGGTCTTGCCCGAGCCCACGTCACCTTGCAAAAGGCGGTGCATGGGCAGGGCCTTGGCCAGGTCCACGCTGATCTCGTCCACGGCCCGCCGCTGCGCGTCGGTGAGCGGGAAGGGGAGTTGATCCACGAAGGCGTCGACGAGGGCCGGGGTCCCGGCCGGGGGCACCACCACGTGCCGGATGCCACGGGAGTCACGTTCGAGGACGTGCCGGCGCATGACCACCTCGAGTTGCAACCGGAGCAGCTCGTCGAAGGCGAGGCGACGCCGGGCCCGCTCCTGTTCGGGAAAGGACTGCGGCGCGTGGATGGCGCCGAAGGCCTCAGTCCGTCCCATGAGCTCGAGCTCGGCGCGCCACGAGGCGGACAATGGATCGAAGAGCGGCCCGGCGCGCCGCAACGCCTCCTCCACCCACTCACCGAACTCCCAACCGGCGATCCCCGACTTCTCCGACGTCGGGTAGATGGGCACGATCCGGCCCGTGCGGTTCCCGACCAAGTCGACCACGGGGTTGGTGAATTGGCGTTTGCCCCGGTACGAGTCGAGCTTGCCGAAGAAGAGCGCCTCGGTGCCGGCAGGCAACTGGCGGGCCCGCCATGCCTGGTTGAAGAACGTCACCCGCAACGCTCCGGTGCCGTCGTCGACGTCGAGTTCGACGAGGGCCCGACCCTGGCGGGTTCGACGGGTCCGCACGGCGTCGACTCGCGCCAGCACCAGGGACTCCTCGCCCATCCGCATGCCGGCCACATCAGCCTGTCGGGTCCGGTCGATGTAGCGCCGGGGGTAGTGGGTGATGAGATCGAGGACGTTGGTGATGTCGACAGCCGCCAGCGCTTCGGCGCGCTTCTCCCCGATCTTCTTGACCCTTTCCACCGGGATCTCGGCCAGGGCGGTGAGCATCCGCCCGTCGGGCTGATCCTGGTGGGACGCGTCCTGCGGAGGGCTCACTCGATGCTGATGAGCCATGGCCCCGCAGACGACGTGCTCACCTGGGGTTTTCCAGGTGACAGCCGTGCTACAGAGGCAGAATTATCGGTTGAGTGCATCGGCCTCAGTGCCCTAGTTCGATGCCCGATGCTAGGCGAACCGTCATTGCCAGCCGATTCGCCGCTTCCGCCGGGCCGACGCCGATGAAAGAGACCACGTGCCCTGCTGTCTCGTAGATCCGCATGCGAGCCGGACCGAATTCCAGGGCCGCAAAGCGTTCAGGCGCGTCCTGGTGGACCACAGTTCGGGAGAACAGAACGGCGCGATCACCTTCGATCAGGATCACACGATGGCGGCGCTCGATCAGCCAATGCTCGAGCTTGTGGTCTCGATGCTCCCGATCTCTGTCGAGTGTTCCTGCCCCGATCGTTATGAGAGTCGGAGGATCCGTCGTGAGCGCATCGTATTCGGCCAGCACTGGCTCGACGACAGCCCAGTCCTGCGTGACAAGAATCAGGGCTCGGTCTTCCCGTCGACTTCTCAACACAGCATCCAGATCGACGTGTCTAATGGTCCCTCCCGATTCCAGCGCCCCGGCGGCGGTTGACTTGCCCACCTGGGAGGGTCCAATCAGGTACAGAGTTGGGGCCACGGTTCCACGGTCTAGGCCACGGGTGTTAGGTCGGCCAGCGGAGCCGACAGAGCCCAGCAGCGGCCGGGCGGCGCCCTTGGCGGTGTCCCACCGCTGGCCGTCGGCATTCGTGAAATAGCAAGCGGGCGAAGTCCCCGTTGGAGCCGGCCCCCTGCCCCTAGTCGCAGTTGTGGATCACTTCTACTGCTCCGTGGTGAACAGCCGAGAGATTGGCCTTCGAGGTCGCCTTTCCGTTCGCGAGTTTCTCGACTTCACTTGTGAGCGTATTCACTGTCTTAGCCAGTTCTCGCACATTCGCTCGGAGGTCCACTACAAGGGCCAGAGCTTCTCCCGCTTCGTCAGACATCGTCTTGTACCACCTTCCGGCATTCGCATGTGAGGCATCGATTGGAAGTATGCGACGACGGATAGGTTTAGTGTCAACACCCTGTGACCCAACCCCCTTTTTATCCGAGACGGATGGCCGTATCGGGTTAGACCCGCGACGGGGGGCCAGGTCCGCCCGACCGTTATCGAACCCGACCCACCGCCGCGGAATCTGCATTGCTCTTAGACCGCTACCGCGACAGGGGTCGAGGCCGCGTCGCCATTTCGCGACCCCGCACCCCCATCGCGATACGACCCGAGCTCGACCGACCTCGGGTCCCTGGCTGCTCGGCGCGGCAGGCGAAAGGTATTCCCACCGCGGCGGAGCTGGCAAGGCTTGATGATGCGCCGAATGTCGTCGGCATCGAGACGTTCTGGTCGTGCTGTGAGCAATGCGAAGGCGATGCTCTCCACGCTGCGCCACTCGGCGACCAACAGGTCAGTGACGCGGACCGTGGTCTCATCGATCAGTGCGGCCATGGCGTCGAGGTCATGGGTCAACGAAAACGCCCGATCTTCGGCCTTTACCTTGTCGGTATGGTCGAACGTGGCAGGGGCATCGGGCCACGCGATTCGTTCGGCGCAGACACCAGCGACGTAGATGGCGACGGCAGTCGCGTCATCATCCAGGACTTCAGCGAAGAGCGTCAGGCCCGGACGCAGCGTCACCGTTTCTACGCCAATACCGAGGCGATGAGCGGCGACGACATGCGCGGCCTCGTGGTAGGCGACTACCTCCGTGTCAGTCGGATCGGACACAGGTTCACTTCGGGACGTAGCCGTAGGCTTGCCGGAGCATCCGCTTCCAGCGGTCATTGCGTTCGTTGAGATATTTGTTCGTCACCCGGTCGATCTCGAGGATGTCCTCCAGCAGACGCTCGAAGTCACTTCGACAGGCCGCGACGGCCGTACGGTCCCTCTTCTCGGTCTGCGCTTCCTCGAGCCTTGTGCAGGCCGCTTCGGCCGCTTCGAACACTTCGGCGCGCCACCAGCCAATGTCTGTGATGGAGGGGTGCGACCCATACTGGCAGTGGAACCGCTCGAAAACGTCGGTGGTCATGGTCGGCTCCTTCGTGCCAGTTCTCGGCGGGCAACGGTCATCGAAGCCTCTTTGAGAGCTCGGCGCGCCGTTCGGCCTGCCTTTGCTCTGATTCACGGATCTCGAGCTCGCGGCCTTCCAGGGGGTGAGGTGCCTCGCCGACCAACACCACTCGGAGCAGGTCGGCCTGGCGTTGCTCTTTGCCTCGAAGCACCGCACGCGCCTCGAGAATCACGTCCTCGAGTGTTTCGAGCTCGGCCAGCGCCGCCTCGCGTCTCGGCGCGTTGTCCCGCCACAGTTGGTGCTGGCGGCGCTTCTCGGCCTCGGCGCGTTCGCGCTCGGGGGCCTCTGCAAGCCACTGGCGCTCGGCCTCCTGGGCGTCGGCGATGGCCTTGGCCGTAGCCCGTTGCTCGCGGAGCTCGGCCTGGCGCGCCGCAGTCTTCCGAGCAAACTCACTCACCGGGGGCGGTGCGGGCCCGAACTGCGCCAGCTGGGCCTCGGCAGGGTCGAAACGCTGGTCGACGGCCTCGAGCCGTTGGAGCCGAGCGAGGATCTCGTCGTCTGTCATGGTCACGACGCCCGCGCCTCAACCTCGTCGGCGATCTCGTGCAACACGGCATGACGGGTGGCCGCCGCCCCGGGCCCGTTCTGAACGGCGATGGTCAGCGCGTGGACGGCGCGCTCGAGTCGTTCGATTCTTTCGGCGTCGGTCAGCTTGGGCACGTCATCTCCTCACGGTCGGACGGCCGAGAACGGGCCGTGATGTCTGTTCGGATCTGTGGGTGTGCCACCTGGGCGCCCCAGGTGACGTGTCACAGATGGGGGCGGTATCGGCGCAAGCCACCAACCGCCAGGCGAGCCCGTCAGCCGTGGCAATGTCCTGGGCGGCGTGGTACGGCAGGGCGTTTACGGCCGCGCGCCATTCCTCGGCAATGCGTTGAAGGTCTGCTCGGGTCGTCGTGATGCCGCTAGCGACGCGGGTCTCCTCTTGGGCCTCGGCCGTGTGGGCTTCGCCCCGGGCCATCTCGTCGGCCTGGCGTACATCGGCCGCATTCGGGAAGGTGGTCATGGATTCCTTTCGTGGTCACCACTCGCGGCCGGCGCGGTGCAAGGCTTCGCGGTCGGCTCGGATGCGCCGTTCGATCTCGTCGAGTTCGGAGCGGCGCACGGCTTCGCGTTCCTTGACGCTGAGCTCCCACCAGTACCGGCGCCGTGGCTTGGGGCGCTTCTCAGGGCCGTCGTCGTCGTCGGGATCTGCCATACGCCAGCCTCCATGACGGCGCCGGGGTACCCGCCGGCCGCGATTCGCTTCGTGATTGAGCGTTCTGTCACACCCTCGGCAGCTGCCATCTCTTTGACGCTCACGTATTCGACGGTCCCACGTCGGAACCGCGGCGGGGAAGAGATCGGAACCATCGGAACCGCGTCCACGTCCATCACATCGGCGGCCGTCTCCGACGATCCTCGAGCATCCTGGGCGGCAGCCTCGAAGCTATGGAGTACGGCCCACACCGGCGGCGGTGGGTGATCTCCGGCCAAACCGCGGCGAAGGTACAGCGCCACGATCCCGGCCAACGACGTCGGCACCAGGATGACGCCGCGCTCGAGGTAGTAGGGGGTGTCAGGCACGGTCACCACCGCCGGCTTCGACGGGCGTCGCCGGCTCGATTCCTCACGGCCTGGCCTTTGCGCGCCTGCGCGACGCGATCACCCGGGCTACGGCGGCGTCGTAATCCTTCGCGGCCTCGGTCGGGTCGTCGCCGTTCACGACACACTCAGCGAGAGCGAGGAATCCGGCGCGCAACAGGGACACGCCGTCGTCGCTGGCCGGTAGGCGCCCGATCGCGGTCCGAAGATTCGTCACCAGGGCGCGCAGCTCGTCGGCTGGCAGCAGGCCGGTGGCGCCGATGACGTCGGAGCCGGTCGCGTACCACCAGTCATGCCGAGGTATCTCAGTCACGCGGGCGATCCCTGCCCGGGGGACTTGTCGCTGTTGAGCAGTTCCTCGAGCTCAGTCCACGGGACGGGGTCGGTGATCCAGCGTTCCTCGGTCTTCTCATTGGTCCCCTCGTACCGGGCAAACTCGGCGTCAATGTCGTTGTTCAAGTCGATCAACATCGGGCGAGTAACGCGCTTCTTTTGAGGACCCGATGCGCTTGCGTCGTAACCAGGATTAGTAGATGGCATGTGCCTGTCTCCCCTGCTGTCGTTGCAGCTCTCTTGCTGCGTCTTCGCCCTGTGCAAAGCGGTCCAGCGCCATGACCGCGCAAACGGCCGCGTCGATCCGGTTGGGCGACTTCTTCGAGTGCTTCTGGATCCGCTGGCCGCGGGAATCGGAGACGAGCGCGGCATTGAGGACGTGCGCACGTAGCCGCGGGTCGCCCGAGTGCGTGAGCGACCGCGTGCCGACGGCGGCGGCGAAGCGCGCCGTGGCGGGGCTCATCCTCGAGACCGACTGAGGGAAGTTGCAGACCGGCAGGCCCCGGTTGTAGAGGATCTGAAGGGACCGGGCCCAGCGGTAGGGGTCCGCGCAGACCTCGAGCACCTTGAAGCGCTGGCCGGCCTCGAGAAGTACCCGCTCGACGTCCTCGATATCGACCTCGGCGTCTGGGCGGGGCTCCCACAAGGCGACCATGAAGAGGTGAGGAACCTCGGCGACGAGGAGGCCGACGGCGGCAGTGCTGTCCCCGCTGTAACTCCCATCGAAGCCGATGATGATCGCCGCACCGTCCGGGACCTCCCGGTCGGCTGCGCAGGCATCCCAGGCTTCGGGCGCAATCCACTGTTCACTGCCCGCCGTCCAGATGTTGCAGGCGAAGCGCAGCCAATCGTTCCGCGCCATCGACGGCGAGTCGTGGCGGGCG
>Ga0307374_10010750_pt1 | contig 13171 bp, 9 predicted proteins | sample OX3MG_FD_202532 | JGI IMG/M metagenome (GOLD analysis project Ga0307374, IMG submission 202532) | Soil microbial communities from Risofladan, Vaasa, Finland - OX-3 | ecosystem: Environmental > Terrestrial > Soil > Coastal area > Acid sulfate soil | place: Finland: Risofladan, Vaasa | collected...
CGTCGAGCGGGCAGAACCTGACCGCGAACGCCGCGGCCGCCTGCTGGTACCTGGGGGCCACCGAGTCGATGTCGGCCAGCGCGGCCACCACCTCGTCCGCGGTCGCGAGCAGCGGGCCAGGTGCCTGCGCCTCGAAGTCGAAGTAGAAGCCGCGGATCTGATCACGGTACTGCTCGAGGTCGTAGGTGAAGAAGAGCATCGGCCGGCCTGTCGGGGCGAAGTCGAACATGACCGACGAGTAGTCCGTGATCAGCACATCGGTCACCATCAGCAGGTCGCTGATATCGGGGTATCCGGTCACGTCGAGGGCGAAGCCGCCGATCGTCGCCGGAATGCCGCCCGCCATCAGGTGATGACCCCTGATCAGGAGCACCCACTCCTCGCCCAGCCGCCGGCTGGCCGCCTCCAGGTCGAGCCTGAAGTCCAGCTGATAACGGCCGCTGGCGTCGTGCTGATTGTCCCGCCAGGTCGGGACGTACATCGCCACCCGCTTGCCGGGCGGAAGGCCGAGCCGCTGCCGGACGCCGGACGCCGGATCCGCAGCGGCGGCGGCCGCTATCAGCGCGTCGTCCCGCGGGTAGCCGGTCTCGCAGATCTCGCCGGGAAATCCGAAAGCCTGCCGCATGATCGGGGTGCTGTACGGGTTCGGCGACAGCAGCAGGTCCCACTGGGCGACGTCCGCGGCCATGTAGCGCAGGTACCTTCGGCCGCTGGCCATCGCCGGCTCGCCGATGTCGTAACCGATCCGCTTGAGCGGCGTCCCGTGCCAGGTCTGGACATGCCGCTGGCCACGGCGCTTACGGTAAGGAAGGGGCACGTGGTCGTTGTAGACCAGGTAACGCGACCTGGCCAGCGCGGCGAAGTAGGCACGAGTTCCGATCAGCACCGCGGCTGCCCCTTCCGGCACCGGCACCGACCAGTCGCTGATGGCCCAGATGTTCGTCCTCCGGTCACCGCGGCGGCACAGCTCGTCGGCGATGCCGCGAGGGTTGTCCCCGCACTGCTTGCCGTGGAAGCTGCTGAGCAGAATCTCGTCCCGCACCGGCAGCAGCCGCTGCAGGCGGTAGTAGCTGTCCCTGAGCAGGCGGCGACGGATCCTGCCGCGCTCGGTCACGCCGAGCGCCGGACCGACGACGAGCCGGATGCCCGCGCCATCGGGGGCAGCGCGGCAGCGGTAGACCTTGCGCCCGACGCTGACTCGCCTGCTGTCGATGGTGACCGGCCCGATGTCGGCCGACCGGCCCGCGGTGTCCAGCGTTACTTCCCACTCGCCGTCGAGAAGCGGCCGGCGGGCGCCGAAGATCTCCATGGCACCGACGGGAATGGCGGCGCTGAAGCTGCTGTCACCGAGGTCGGGCCGCACGGTGCGGATATCCCTGCCGTCCAGGTGCCGCAGGACGACCTGGCAGTCCGCGGCCGTGCCCGCGGCAGCGGACCCGGCCACCCCGGCTACCCCGGCGGGCAGCGGGCCGCGCAGCCACAACTGGCCGTCCTTCGCCCAGCCCAGCTCGGTCATGTCGGCTCCGCGGCGGGCGCTGGCCCGAGCCGCACCCCCAGCCGGCCGCCGGTCCACTGGGCGCCGAGCGTCAGGCCGGGCGCGATCTCGCGCGGCCCGGGATCGGCGGGCAGCGGACCAGCCGCGTGCAGCCTGGACGGCCGCCACGCCGCGCGACCCCGCACCAGCACGTAGCAGTCCCAGCTCCCGGTCAGCCAGCGACGCCCGGAACGGAACAGCCGGGTGCTGATGTCGCAGCTGAACCCGGACCAGTCATAGCTGTAGCGGTCCTGCCCGGATGCGGCGGTCACGTCGGGACGCCTCAGCTGCCTGGCGGGCAGCACCAGCGGCGGGCGGCGGCGGCCGCGCGGGATCAGCACGACGAGCTTGGTCGTGTGGCGGCGGCGGGCGATGTCCATGGAGGGCACGTAGGCCCAGCCCGTGATCCGCAGCGCTGCTGGCCGGGAACCGGCCTGCGTCCCGGGCTCCGGACCGGGCTGCCAGGCGACGCTCTCGACCGAGACGTAGGGGTCGAGCTCCCGCCACTGCGGCCGGAACACCTCAGGCGGGATAGCGAGCGCCCGTTCTCCGCGCAGCGGCAGGTCGGCGCGCAGCCGGCCCCGAACCCGCACCATCGGCGGTGTCCTGCCGGGATGGGCGTCGAGCCACCCGGCCAGCTCGATGAGCTCGGCCTGGCGGCCGGCCGAGATCAGGTGGTAGGCGAGCTTGTGGGTCGACGGCAGCTGACCGGTCAGGCCCGGTGTCACCCGGAGCAGGTAGCCGGCGGCCAGCTTGGCGAACTCGGCCTGGTAGTCCGCGCTGGTGCCCGGCAGGTCCCTTACATACAGCCACAGGTCATTGACCAGGGCTTTGTGCTGATGCTGGCGCAGCATGGCCGGCGTGCCCCGCGTGCGCAGGAAGTCGTCGATCATGCCGAGGGCGGTGAACCGGTCACGGAAGTTGCCCGCGTCGCTGCGCGACTGCGTGATCGACGGCGCGCCCTTGTCCCGGTCCCGCCAGTGATAGACCGGATCGGTGATGACGTCGACCGACCGCGCGAGCACGTGCGCCTTCGTCATCGCGACCAGGTCTTCCCAGAGCATTCCCTCCGGGAATCTCAGCCCGGACGCGTCCCAGAACGACCGGCGGAACAGCTTGTTCCAGACGGAGATGTCGTAGAACAGCTCGGGCGCGGCTGAGATGTGCGTCTTGAGCCGTCGTGCCTTGATGGCCCGCGCATGGAGTCCTGACCTGCCCAGCCCGGCGGCGGACAGGCGCAGGACGCCGCCTGAGACGAAGTCCGAGCCCGATTGCTCGAGCACCGCGAGCATGGTCGCGTAGGCACCGGCGAGCAGCAGGTCGTCGGCGTCGACGAAAGCCAGGAACTCGCCCGCGGCGACCGCGACACCATGGTTGCGGGCCGATCCGGGACCGCCGTTGCGGACGCTGACAAGCTCGAATCTGGGATCGGCAGCCGCCTGGGCGCGCGCGATCGCGGCACTGCCGTCGGTCGACCCGTCGTCCACCATGACCACCTGGAGATCGGGATAGGTCTGGGCGGCGATCGAGGCCAGGCAGTCGCCGAGCAGGTCGGCGTTGTTATAGAACGGCACGACGACGCTGATCCGGTGACCGGTCATCGAGCCTCCCACGGGCGCGGCGCGACTCCTACTCGCCGCGCCAGGCGGGCGACCGCTTCTCGGCGAAGGCGGCCGCGCCTTCCATCGCGTCCTTCGATCCGAAGATCGGGCTGATGATCTCGGACTGCCTGGCGAACGCCTCGGTAGAGGGCCAGTCGGCTGATTCGACGATCACTCGCTTGGACGCGGCTAGGGCCAGCGGAGCACCGAGCGCTATCCGCCCGGCAAGTTCCATCGCTGCGGACAGTGCCTGGCCCGCCGGGACAAGCTTATTCACCAGTCCGACCTCCGCCAGCCTGGCGGCGGAGAAGTGCTCGCCGGTCAGCGCGATCTCCATGGCCACGTGGTACGGGATCCGGCGCGGCAGCCTGAGCAGCCCGCCCGCTCCGGCAACCAGGCCTCGCCTGACCTCGGGCAGCCCGAACTTGGCTGCCTCGCTCGCGACCACCAGGTCACAGGCCAGGGCCAGCTCGAAGCCGCCCGCCAGCGCGTAGCCTTCCACCGCCGCGATCACCGGCTTGGCTGGCGGCCGCTCCGCTATCCCGGCGAAGCCGCGGCCGGCCACAACGGGCGCGTCGCCGGTCAGGAAGCCCTTGAGGTCCATTCCGGCGCTGAAGGTGCCCCCGGCGCCGGTGAGCACGAGAACGCTGATGTCCTTGCGGGCGTCGAACTCATCGACCGCCGCCGCCATTCCGCGTGCGACGTCCCCGTTGACCGCGTTCCGCGCCTCAGGACGGTTCATCGTGATGACCGCGACGCCGTCGGAAACCTCGGTGCGAATCGCGTCTGCCATGCCGGCGCCTTCCGATCGGATTGGCTACTGGGACGGCCCGGTTACTGGGACGGTCCGGTTGCTGGGACGGTTCGGTTACTTGGGCTGGAACCTGATGCCGCCGTCGAACCTGATGACATCGGCATTCATGTAGTCGTTCTCGATCAGCGACCTGACCAGCTGGGCGAACTCCGCCGCGGTGCCCATTCTCTTGGGGAACACCACGGGCGCGACGAGCTTGGCCTTGAACTCCTCGCTGCCGGGGCCGGCGCCGTAGATCGGCGTGTCGATGATGCCCGGGCAGATCGTGTTGACCCGCACGCCGATCGCAGCCAGGTCACGTGCGGCCGGGACAGTCATCCCGATGATGCCGCCCTTCGAGGCCGAGTAGGCGATCTGGCCGGTCTGTCCCTCGATGCCGGCGATCGACGCGGTGTTGATGACCACGCCCCGCTGGCCGTCGGCGTCGGCCGGCTCGGTCCGGGCGATGGCAGCCGCCGCGAGCCGCATCAGGTTGAAGGTGCCGATCAGGTTGACGTCGATGACCTTGCGGTAAGCGCCGAGATCGTGCGGAGTCCCGTCGCGGCCGACGGTGCGGGACGCCCAGCCGATGCCCGCGCAGCTCACCGCGACCCGGAGCGGGGCGCCAGTCCCCTCGGCCGCCGCGACGGCGCGGGCGACCGACTGCTCGTCCGACACATCGGTCTTGGCGAATACCCCGCCGACCTCCGCTGCGAGCTCGCTGCCGCGGGCCTCGTTGAGATCGGCGACGACGACCTTGCAGCCAGCCGCGGCCAGGTCGCGCACCGTCGCCTCGCCGAGACCGCTTGCTCCGCCGGAGACAATTGCTGCCGTTCCGCTCAGGTTCATGGCCGGGAGCATACTGTGCCCGCGTCCGCGGCCCTGAACTGGGCGGGCCGTGCATGCGGCGGCTTATGTCGCGGCAGCGCTGTCGGCACCTGCGCCTACCATCGGAGGCAGCGCCCGAAGCCGGGCGCGTCACCCGTGAGCTTCGAAATCGGGCTGAGAGCACAGCTAAGGGAATAGCCGAGGTACCTGATATCGCTGCTGCCTGGGCGTGCCAGGCCGGATCGAGCCGAGCTCGCCGGGGAGCAGTGCGAGCGCCAGTATGCAGGGACCTTAGGTATGCAGGGACCAGGATTTCCTGGCCCGACCCAGGAGAGGTTTGGTCACAGTGGCTAAGTACCGCGGGAACCCGTGGGTCGTCCTCGTAGTCATGTCGCTGGGGTTCTTCATGACCCTGCTCGACCTGACGATCGTGAATATTGCGATCCCCGACATGATCACGAGACTGCACGCGACCCTGGACGGCGTCCTGTGGGTCATCAACGCCTACGCGCTGGTGCTCGCGGTCCTGCTGATCACGGCTGGCCGGCTCGGTGACCTCTTCGGGCAGCGGAGGCTGTTCATCGTGGGCGTGATCACGTTCACGCTGGCCTCCGCGGCCTGCGGCCTCTCGCCGAACGTGGGCTGGCTGGTGGCATTCCGCGCCGCCCAGGGAGTCGGCGCGGCACTCCTGCTGCCGCAGACGCTGGCCATCCTGACGACGGTGTTCCCGCCCGAGCGGCGCGGCGCGGCGTTCGGCGTCTGGGGAGCCGTCGCCGGCGTGGCCACCATCGCCGGCCCGACCCTCGGCGGCCTGCTGGTCAGCGCATTCGACTGGCGCTACATCTTCTACATCAACGTCCCGGTCGGCGCCCTCGTCATCGCGATGAGCGTGTTCCTGATCCCGGACGTGCGGGTCGGTGCCAGGCACCGGCTCGACATCCCCGGCGTGCTGCTGGCGACGGGGGCGCTGCTCGCCATCTGCTACGGGCTCGTCGAGGGCCAGAAATACAGCTGGGGCCACATCACCTCGTTCATCTCGATCCCGCTCGTCATCGGCGTCGGCATCGTCCTGCTCGCCGTGTTCCTCGTGGTCCAGGCGCGCACCCAGGACCGGGAGCCGCTGGTGCCGTTCGCGCTGTTCAGGAACCGCGACTTCAGCCTGATGAACTGGGTTTCCGGGGTCCTGTCGATCGGCATGATGGGGATCTTCCTGCCCTTCACCATCTACCTGCAGTCGGCGCTCGGCTTCTCGGCCCTCAAGGCCGGCCTGACGATGGCGCCGGCCTCGATCGTCTCCATGGTCGTGGCGCCGGTCGCCGGGCGCCTGACCGACCGGATCGGCGGCAAGTACATCCTGCTTTCCGGCCTGATGCTCTTCGCGATCGGCTTCGGGCTGACCGCGGCCATCGCGACGACCCATTCGACCTGGCAGGACTTCATCCTGACGCTCGCTGTGGCCGGGGTAGGAATGGGCTGTACCTTCGCGCCAATGACCACGATTGCCATGCGGCACATCGAGCCGAGGGTGGCCGGTGCCGCTTCCGGCATGATCAACACGGTCCGGCAGGTAGGCGCGGTCATCGGCACGGCAGCCGTCGGTGCACTGCTGCAGAACCGGCTCGCTGTCTCGCTGCCGGTCGCAGCGGCCCATCGAGCCGGCTCCCTGCCGCCGCAGGCCAGGAGCCATTTCATCGCCGGATTCGCCAAGGCGGCGCAGCACGGGGAGGCCGCCAGTCCTACCCAGGGCAACGTCAGGCTGCCGGCGGGAACGCCGCCGTCACTGGCCAGCGAGATCCACCGGATCGCCAGTGAAGTCTTCTCCGCCGGGTACGTGACCGCCATGCACGCAACCATGATCGTGCCGATCGGCCTGCTGGTCATCGCCTCCCTCAGCTGCCTGGCCATCAAGGGACGCGACCGGTCAGCGCCGCCGGCCAGTGACGCCACCGCGGACTCCGCCGCGCTGCCGGAGGCGTCGCAGGCTCCGGCGTGACAGCTAACGGCGCCGGGGATTCCCCGGGCCAGGCTCCGCCTGGTCTGATCGGCGAGGCCCGCGCCGCGGCCGACACCTACCGGCCGCGGCGGGCGGATACCGCCCGGCCGGTCGTCACGGTCGACGCCATGGGCGGCGACAACGGGCCGGCCGCGATCGTCGCAGGCGCGATCGCGGCCTACCGGCAGTGGGGCATTCGCGTCGTGCTGGTCGGCAAGCCCGGCCAGGTACGCCCGCTGCTCGCGCAGCACGGGGTGCTCGGCGAGATCCGCCTGGTAGCCGCCGAGGACACGGTCGCCATGGAAGAGGGCGCGCTGGCCAGCTGGCGGCGGCCGCGATCGAGCATCGCGCTGGCGTGCCAGCTCGTCCATCTCGGCCAGGCGAGCGCCGTCGTCTCGGCCGGCTCGACCGGCGCGATCGTCTCCATTGCCAGGCTGCGGCTGCGCAACCTGCCCGGAGTCATCCGCCCGGCCATCGCGGTCGCCCTGCCGACCAGCCCGACTCCGACTGTCCTGCTCGACGCCGGGGCGACCGCGGATCCGAAGCCCGAGATGCTCGCGCAGTTCGCTCAGCTGGGCTCGGCGTACGCGGAAATAGCGCTCGGGATCACCGACCCGACGGTCGGCTTGCTGTCGATCGGCTCGGAGCCGGGAAAGGGCAACAAGATCACCAGGCGGGCCTACGAACTGCTCAGCGCGGAGCCGCAGCACGGAGCGGCGCCGATCAGGTTCGCCGGGAATGTAGAGGGCAGCGACCTGCTGGCGGGCAAGGTCGACGTGATCGTGACCGAGGGCTTCACCGGTAACGTCGCGCTGAAGACGCTGGAAGGATCGGCCGCCTTCACCGCCGGCCAGTTCAGGTCGGCGCTGGGGGCATCGCGGATGACCAGGCTTGGCGTGCTGCTTCAGCGCAAGGAGCTGCGCGAGCTCGCGACCCGGTTCGACTCGGAGACCTATGGCGGCGCCGCGCTGCTCGGGCTCGAGGGCACGGTGGTGATCGCGCACGGGTCGTCGACCGAGCGCGGCGTGTCGACCGCATGCAAGCTTGCCGCGGATCTGGCTCGCGGCCGCACCGCGGACCGGATCAGGGAGCGGCTCGGGCCGCACCGCCAGGGGCACTTCCTGCGCCGGACCTGACCGCGACTGGCGCGGGCTGTGCTGCGGCAGGCCTGATCAGGGCCGCGCGGGCCGCGCGCGCTGGCGCGGCGGGGTATTCACGTTGCCGGCGCTCGATAGTCTCTAGCTATGGCTGACCTGCAGGCCGCACTCGCGGCCCACGTGAGTGCCGCGCTCACCGCTGAATTCGGATCCGAATACGCCGGCGCTGATCCGCTGATCCGGCCGTCGACGTTCGCCGACTTCCAGGCCAATGTGGCCATGGCCCTGGCCAGGCGCCTCGGCCTGCCGCCACGGGACGTCGCCGCCCGGATCGCCAGCCACCTGGGTCAGGCGCCCATCTGCGATCGCGCCGAGGCCAGCGGCCCGGGATTCATCAACATCACGCTCAGCGACGCCTGGATCGGCGAGGCCGTGGCAGCCCAGCTCGGCGATCCGCGGCTCGGCGTCCCGGTCAGCGACCGGCCACAGCGAGTGGTAGCCGACTACTCCGCGCCCAACGTCGCCAAGGAGATGCACGTCGGCCATCTGCGGACGACCATCGTGGGGGACTCCTTCGTCCGCATGCTGGAGCGGCTTGGCCACACGGTGATCCGCGCCAATCACATCGGTGACTGGGGCACGAATTTCGGCATGCTGCTCGAGCACCTCATCGACATCGGCGAGCAGGCCGCGTACGCGCAGCTCGCCGCGGGCGAGATCAACGAGTTCTACCAGGCCGCGAAGGTCAAGTTCGACGCCGATCCTGCCTTCGCCGACCGGTCCCGCCGCCGGGTGGTGGCACTGCAGGCCGGAGACCCGGAGACGCTGCGGCTGTGGCGGACGCTGATCGACGACAGCAAGCAGTACTACAACGCGATCTACCGGCGGCTCGGAGTCACGCTCACCGACGCCGACCTCGCGCCGGAGAGCTTCTACAACCCGATGCTCGAAGACGCCTGCCGTGACCTGGAGCAAGCGGGCATCGCGACCATCAGCGACGGCGCGCTCTGCGCCTTCCCGCCGGGCTTCACCGGCCGGGACGGGAACCCGCTGCCGCTGATCCTGCGCAAGAGCGACGGCGGTTACGGCTACGGGACCACCGACATGGCCGCGATCAGGTACCGGGTTCGCGACCTGGACGCCGACCGGATCACCTACGTGGTCGGCTCGGAGCAGGCGCAGCATTTCGCGATGGTGTTCGCCGTCGCGCGCCAGGCCGGCTGGCTGCCCGACTCGGTCATCGCCGAGCACGCCGCGATCGGCATGGTGACCGGCACGGACCGGAAGCGTTTCAGGTCCAGGAGCGGCGAGTCCGTCAGGCTGATCGACCTCATCGACGAGGCCGTCGCCCGGGCCGAGGAAGTGATCAAGGACCGGTACGACGAGCCTGAGCTGCGGGCCCAGATCGCCGAGGCGGTCGGGATCGGCGCGCTGAAGTACGCGGACCTGGCGGTCGCCAGGGACTCGAGCTACGTGCTCGACTTGGACCGGATGCTGACGCTGACCGGTAACACCGGGCCGTACCTGCAGTACGCCACGGCGCGGATCAGGTCGATCTTTTATCGTGCTGGCCTGCGGCCAGACGAGTCGGCCGGGCACATCAGCCTCAGTGCGCCCGCCGAGCGGGCCCTGGCACTGCGGCTGCTCGGCTTCGGCGCTGCCGTCGCCGAGTCCGCGGCGACGGCGGAGCCGCACAAGCTCGCCGGTTTCGTATTCGACCTGGCAAGTGACTTCACCACCTTCTACGAGCAGTGCCCGGTGCTCAAGGCCGACAGCCAGGAACTCAGGAGCTCGCGGCTGGCGCTGGCCGCCCTGACCCTGAAGGTGCTGCTCGCCGGCCTTGACCTGCTGGGGATCCCGGTACCTGACCGGATGTAGGGCGTTCTCAGAGAAATCCCAGCATCTGCCCGCTGATATCCCAGCCCTAGCTGGCAAGGTCACTGGCATGGATGAGCTGAACTCAACGCAATCTGGCGGCTGGCCGGTCCAGCCGGACGCTCGGGCCGCGCGCCGCCGCTTCGGCAAGGCCACGCGGTGGGCGGCCGGCCTCGCACTCGCCGCCATCCTCGTCGGCGGCTCCGTTCTCGGGGTCAGCCTGACCAGCGGCGGCACCAGCCCGCAATCAGCCAGCGCGCTGCTGGCGAGCAACGGCGGACGGGCATCTGGCGGCGGCGCGGCGACCGCGGGCGCGCTTGGCCTGCCGGCGACCGTGCGATCGGCCAGCATCACCGCGGGACCGGGCAACCGGGCCGGCCAGGCCGCGCAGCGGGCCGTCGGCGGGGTGCGCGCCTGCGTAGCGGCCGCGAGGCATCTGCGTGCGACCGGCCATCGCCGTGCGGCCCGTGCCAGGCTGCGCTCCTGCCTGAGCCGTTACCTCAGGCTCCGGGTCAGGCTGCGCCAGCTCGTGCACCGGGCGATGCACGGTCAGATCACCTTCGCGACCAAGAAGGGTCCGAGGACGCTCGTGTTCGAGCACGGCGAGATCCAGAACGTCTCGGCGAGTTCGATGGTCGTCAGGGCGGCCGATGGTACGACCTGGACCTGGAGCCTGGCCAGCTCGACCATCGTGACCAAGGGCGGCCACCGAACTGACCTTGCCGCCCTGTCGGCCGGCCAGAAGATTGTGGTCGTCGGCCAGCTAGCAGGCGGTGCCGACGATGCGCGCCGGGTCTTCGTCCTCGGCTAACCGGGACCGCATGATCACGGACCGGACGGCGGCGTACGGGACGGCAGCCCGACAGAACTCGCGGGCTGCCGTCACCGGCACGCTAGGACAGTCGTCCCGTACGCTCCTGGTCAGGGCAATACGGCCCCTTTCGATCAAGCGAACAGTGAGCCGGCACCAGTCATGGCCGAAGCGGAACGGATACCACGGGTGCTCGTCGTTGACGACGAGCCGAATATTCGCGAACTCGTGCAGGTCGCGCTGAAGTTCCACGGCTGTACCGTCAGCACGGCAGCCAGCGGGACCGAGGCGATCCGCCAGGCCGAGGCGACGCTGCCAGACCTGATCGTCCTCGATGTGATGCTTCCTGACATGGATGGCTTCGAGGTATGCCGCAGGCTGAGAGCCGCGGGCAGCGAAGTCCCGGTGATCTTCCTGACAGCCCGGGACACGTCGTCGGACACCGTCACCGGCCTGGCGATCGGCGGCGACGACTACGTGACGAAGCCGTTCTCCGTCGAGGCCCTGGTCGCCAGGGTCCGGGCGGTGCTGCGGCGCGCGTCCAGGTCCGCGCCGCCGTCGCAGCCCGGTGATCAGGACGGCACGCTCCGGGCTGGCGACCTCGAGCTCGACGAGTCCCGCTGGATGGTGCACAGGGCGGGCACTCCGGTGGAGCTCTCGCCCACCGAGTTCCGGCTGCTCGCCTACCTGATGCGGCACCAGGGCAGGGTCCTCACCCGTGCCCAGCTGCTCGAGAATGTCTGGGGCTGGGACTACGCGGGCGAGTCCCAGATCGTCGAGACCTACGTCAGCTACCTGCGCCGCAAGCTCGACCCGCTCGGGCCGCCGCTGATCCATACCCAGCGCGGGGTCGGCTACAGCCTCAGGCTGCCCGAGCATGCTGCGGCTCACCGGGCCCACCAGGCCACTCAGACCTGGCAGCAGGACCCAGGTACCGGGCGGCCGGAGCACGGTCCGCAGCGGGCAGCGCCCGGCCGGCAGGGGGCGGAGCCCGGCCGGGAATGAGCGGAGCGCGAGCGGAAGCGGGGACCGCCCGGCCGTCAGGCGGCGGCGCCCGACCGGGCGCGGCCGCCGTCAGGAAAGCACAGGGCGGCTCGCGCGGAATGTCGCTGCGGACGAGGCTGCTTCTGCTGCAGATCGCGGTCACGGCCGTGTTCCTGCTGATCATGGGCATCGTCAGCACGACACTCTTCGCTCAGCACCTGAGGAGCCAGTTCAACGCGACGATCCTGGCCGAGAGCACGCGCAGCCCCAACGACATCATCCGGCGGCCGGCTCGCGGCGTCGCCGTCGTGGAAGCCACCTTCAGCCCGTTCACCGTCCGGCCGCTGAACCCTGACCGGCCCTTGGACGTCGCGCTAGCCATTGCGATCAGGCGGCTGGGACCGGAAACAGTTCTCCGGCTCGGAAAGGGCGACCGCTCATTCGGGCCTAACGACTCTGAACTCCGGGCGGCAGCGCGGCTGATTCCGGCGACGGAGAATCCCTCGCACCGGCCGAGCGTGCAGATCGTCGCCGAGCTGGCCACCTCCGTGCAGAGGCAGCTCCGCGGCCTGATTTTCAAGGAAATGATCACCGGCGGCGGCCTTGTCGCGCTGCTGGCGGTCGGCGGGCAGTGGCTCATCGGCCGCGGACTCGGGCCCCTCGACCGGATGGCCAGCACGGCCAATGACATCACTGCCAGGGGTGACCTGACCGCGCGGATGGCCGAGGCCGATGATCAGACGGAGGTCGGCAGGCTGGGCGCGGCGATCAACACCATGCTCGACCGGATCCAGCAGGCCTTCGGCGCCCGGCTCAGCTCCGAACGCAAGGTCAGGGAGTTCGCCGCCGACGCGTCGCACGAGCTGCGCACGCCGCTGACCACCATCCGCGGGTACGCCGAGCTGTACCGGCAGGGGGCGCTCGGCCCCGAGCAGCTGCCGGGAGCCATGCGGCGGATCGAGCAGGAAGCGCAGCGCATGTCCACGCTCGTCGCCGAACTGCTCGAGCTGGCCAGGCTGGACCGGACCACCTCGCTGGACCTCACCGAGACCGACCTGGCCATAGTCGTCCGCGATGCGGTGGCGGACGCGATGGCGGTCGAGCCGGAGCGGCCGATCAGCGCGCAGGCACCGCCCCGGCTGATCGCGGTCGTCGACGAGCGGCGGATCAGGCAGGTGCTGGCCAACCTGCTCGGCAACGTCCGGGCGCACACGCCGGGATCGGCCCAGGTCGCCGTCAGGCTCGGACCAGTCCAGGGCGGTGTGCTGATCGAGGTTGCTGACGCCGGACCGGGGATGGCACCGGAGGACGCCGCGCGGGCGTTCGACCGGTTCCACCGAGCCGCCGAGTACGGGCAGCGCGCGCCGGACCAGGGCGACGATGGTCAGGGCACGCGTCCGGATTACTCCTCGGGCGGCGGCAGCGGACTCGGCCTGTCGATCGTGCAGGCGATCGCGACCGCCCATGGCGGCCAGGCAACGCTGGAGTCCTGGCCAGGTCACGGCACAAGAGTCCGGATCTGGCTGCCAGCCCGCCCCGTGGCCCACGCCCCCGCCTAGCTGCCAGCCCGGGTCCGCACCGGGGCGAGGCCGGCCACCGCCGGGCGGCGGCGGCGGCGCTGGCCGACCTACTCGGCGGGCGGCCCGGCGCCGGTC
>Ga0307374_10010751_pt1 | contig 13169 bp, 8 predicted proteins | sample OX3MG_FD_202532 | JGI IMG/M metagenome (GOLD analysis project Ga0307374, IMG submission 202532) | Soil microbial communities from Risofladan, Vaasa, Finland - OX-3 | ecosystem: Environmental > Terrestrial > Soil > Coastal area > Acid sulfate soil | place: Finland: Risofladan, Vaasa | collected...
CTCGCAGGGCCGGGATTTTTCGGCCTGGCAGGCAGAGCTTACGGAGCGCGTGCAAGAATATCGCCAGCGGCGAGCCCGCCTGCACAAGGGCGAAAAAAACAGCCCTGCAACACTCGATTTCGATTTTGGATCCTCTGCGTCCGATCTGGAAGAAACCCGGCCCCCTATCATCGAGTTCCCATCCGCGAAAGAAGCGGATCGCCACGCCGGATTTGCGCCTGAGGTGAGATTGGGTCCTCCGCCTCCCGGGCTGGAAGATTTTGAACCGACCCCTGAACAGGAAGATGGCGAAGTCGTCAGTCCTCCAGCCAGGGACAGAGCGGCGTCTCGCGCCGAGACGGGCCCCCTGGAGATCGAGTTCGGGTCCTCTCCAAGAGATTTCTCTGCTGGCATGGGAGGAGATGAACCCTCCGGTGTGCCAGGCGCATCCATCGGCATGCGCTTTTTTGCCGGGGCCATTGACTTCATGGTCCTGCTGTCAGGGGCCGGGGTGTATGCGCTGATTTTCTGGCGAGCCGGCGGGCGCTTTTCTTTCCAGCCCCTGGAGTTGGCCGTTGCAGCCCTGGTCGGCGTGTTCTTTATCCTGCTCTACTTTGGAGGCTGCGCGGCCCTTGCCTCAGCCACTCCGGGATTGCTCTGGGCCGGGCTTGAGGTGCGTACTTTCGAAGGGGACCCTCCCGGGCCTGTCGATTGCCTCTGGCGGGCTTTCGGCTACCTGGTTTCAATGTCAGCCTTGATGCTGGGATTTATCTGGGCGGCGGTCGATGCCGACGGGCTCACCTGGCATGACCGGATGTCCAGAACTTTTATCGTTCCTGCCGACCGTGCATAGGCCCTGTCCTCCTGCTTTCCCGGCTGAGGCTGACGGGCGGTTTCCATCAGGCAGCCGGATGAATCTCCCTGCCATCCTCCGTGGGGCGGCTTTCTAACCCAGCAGGAGACGGGCATAAACCCGGGGATCGACATTTCCGCCGCTTACCACGCAACAGATGGTGCGTCCGGCGAAGGCGTCCGGCTCCGTCAAAACTGCGCCGATCCCCAGCGCGCCGGTCGGTTCAGCCTTCAAGTTTGCGAGACCGTAGAGCACGCGCAACCCCTCGGCGATCTTCTCCTCGGGGACTTCCACGATCCTGGCTAGTCCCGTTCTAAGGATCTCCCAGTTCCGGTCGCCCAGGCTCAGCGTCCGGGCGCCGTCGGCAATGGTTTGGGGTTCGCTTTCGTTCGATACGATCCGGCCTGCCGCGAGCGAGCGTGCCGCATCGTTTGCCAGCAGGGGCTCCGCGCCAATCACCGGAATAGATTTTCTGGCCTTGCGAAGGCCCTCAACGGTCCCCGACGCCAGTCCGCCACCGCCCACGGGGACGATAACACAGTCGAAATCGTATCCCAGCGCGGCCAGTTCCCCTCCCAGGCTGCTGTTCCCCTCAATCACGAAAGAGTCGTCGTAAGGGCTGGCGACGTAGGCGTCGGGATGCTCCTTTGCCAGCTCCCACACTCTGTCCCAGCGGGACTTGACCGCCACATCGATCAGTTCGACCCTACCCCCGTAGCCCCGCACGGCATCCACTTTGACCTGCGCCGAGGTCGAGGGCATCACCACAATGCAGGACTTATCCAGCAACTGGCACGCATACGCCAGCGCCTGCCCGAAATTTCCGGAGGATGCGGTGATGAAAAGATCTGCCTCCGCCCGCGTCACCACATTGTAGGCTGCGCGGAATTTGAAGCTGCCCGTATGCTGGAAGGTCTCGCTGGCCAGGATGATCCTGGCGCCCAGGGCGCTGTCCAGCCGCCGGGATTCGATGATCGTGGTCTTGCGAATCGCTGCGTCCAGAAATCCCAACTCGCGTCTCTTTTTCAAAAAACACTCCTCATCGCCTGCAAATCCTGCGCGCGCCCGGGCGCCGGTAACGGCATTTCTGTAGTGGCGGTCCCCTTGTGCCTCAGGCCAGGTTCTATTATGTCATCCTGAGCGCAGCGAAGGGTCTACTTCATTTCCCCAAGAGGGAAGGTTAGACTGAAGTCAGGGTACGCTGTATGAGCAAGGGCCGGTTTCTGAATCAAAAGCTGGGCAAGCGGACGGACAGAAAGTCCCAGTTGCTCAAGGCGCGCCTCAAGACGCAGCCGCCGCCCAGGCGTTCCCAGCCGCAAGGAGCACCCACTGCTCCCCGTCGCTCTTCGAACTGAACATTGTGAACGAATACCTGCGTTTGCGACGGCGAAGCCTGTTCTTCGCCGCTTGTGAATCGGGAGGGCTTCCATCGCCTTTGAGCTGCTCGCGTCCATCGGACTGCTCACTTGGCGCACAGGAAATCCAGGGCCGGCTCGATGGCGGCCCGGGGGCTGTTCCGGAAGAAGCTCGCTTCATAAGGGCAGCCGATCTTGCAAGCGCTGCAGACCCCGCGAAAAACGTCTTCAGGATTTGCCGCTCTTCGTCTTCGGGTGGCTGGCCATGCGGTAAACGGTGTTGCGGCTGATCCCCAGGATGTCAGCGGCCTGAGACTTATTGTCGTTCGTCACTTTCAGCACATAACCAAGATAGCGGCGGCCGAGTTCTTCGAGCGAGGGCAGTCCCGCAAAAAGGGCCTCTGTGCTCTTGCCCTCGTCACCGCCGGGGCAGAGCTTGGCAGGCAGGTCCTGGAGCGTGATGACCCCGGAGCGGTTCAGTGCTGCGAGCGATTCCAGCGTATTCAGCAGCTCGCGCACGTTGCCGGGCCACGCATAAGCAATGAGGGCGGAAAGCGCTTCGGGAGAAATCGAGAGCGTCCGGCCGGCCTCAGCGCCCAGCCGTTGCAGAAAATGGGCCACCAGGAGCGGAATGTCTTCCTCGCGTTCCCGCAGAGCAGGGAGATCGATCTCAATGACCCGAAGGCGGTAGAACAGGTCTTCGCGGAACCTGCCTTCCACCACCAGGTCCGCCAGCTTGCGGTTTGATGCTGCGATCATGCGGACATCAATGCGGACGGACTGGTTCGATCCCACCGGCCGTACTTCCTGCTCTTCAAGCGTGCGCAGCAATTTCACCTGAAGCCCCGGGCTCATCTCCGAAACTTCATCCAGGAAGACCGTGCCGGAGTTTGCGTCCTCAAAGATGCCGCACTTGTTCACGCTGGCTCCCGTAAAGGATCCGCGCACATGCCCAAACAGTTCGGATTCCAGCAGAGACTCCGTAAAGGCCCCGCAGTTCACGGCCACAAAGCGCTGCCGGGCGCGCGGCCCGTTGGCATGGATGGCGCGCGCCACCAGCTCCTTCCCCGTCCCGCTCTCTCCAGCAATCAGCACCGTGGCGCGGGAACCCGCGACCATCCCGATCTTCTTGTAAACTTCCAGCATGGCCGGACTGCGGCCCACCAGCGAGGAAAGCGGGGCCGGCGCGACGTCTGGAAGGACCAGGTTGCGCGTTTCACGCACCAGATTACGGTTTTCGAGGGCCCGGCGGACCCGGCTCAAAACATCGTCGATCTTGAAAGGTTTTGAAAGATAATCGAACGCACCCGCCTTGACCGCTTCAATGGCCGTCTCCATCGATCCGAAGGCGGTGATCAGAATCACCTCCGAATCGGGTTGAATGGACTTGAAGGCCCGCAGCACGTCCAGGCCGTTCAACTCCGGGCCCAGCCGGATGTCGCTGAGGATCACGTCAAAGCGGGCGGCCTTGCCTGCCGCAAGAGCTTCCTGTGCGCCGCAGGCCGCCACCACCTGATACTCTTCCCCCTCCAGGACCTCCGACAAGAGATCGCGCGTGTCAGGATCATCGTCGACCACCAGAATTTTCACGTTTCGGTTGTTCATAAGATCCTGGATTGTTCGATGCGCGCAGCGGCGCTGCTAAACCGCAGACCCAACCTTGGAATCGCGAGGCTCGTCCGCCTTCGCTTCACTCTGCTCGCGGCAATCCACCGGCAGAGTGATGGTAAATCGGGTACCGCGGCCGGTCTTGCTCTCGGCCCGGATACTTCCCTTATGCTGGCGAATGATCTGGTCCGAGATGGCGAGACCCAGGCCTGCTCCCGTTCCCAGCCTCTTGGTTGTAAACATCGGCTCAAAGATGCGCATCAACGTCTCGTGAGCAATGCCCACGCCGGTGTCTTCCAGCTCAATGACCACCGCCTTCTCAGAAGCCGGAAAACGCGTTCGGGTTGTCAGCGTCCCTCCGGCCGGCATGGCGTCCATGCTGTTGTTGATCAAGTTCAGAAACACCTGCTGAATATAACCCGGATCTGCCCAGACCGGCGGACAGTCGCGCGCCCAGTCCATCACGACATTGATGTTTCTGTGCTGAAGAGCAGGCGATGAGAGCGCCAGCGAGTCTTCCAGGAGGTGGGCCACGTCAACCCTCTCCAGCCGCAGGTCAAACTTCCGGGTCCAGGAGAGCAGTTGCTTGACCGTCCGGACAATGTTGTCAATCTGGCGCTCGATGATCTCAAGCCGCCGGGCGCCGGCCTCGCCTCCCACACCCTGCCGCGCCAGCAATTGCACGTGGCCGGAAATCGAGTTCAGGGGCGTGCCGATCTCGTGGGCCAGGCCGGCGGCCAACTGCCCGGCAATCGCCAGGCGCTCGGAACGCGCCAGGGTTTTCTGCGTTTCGAACAGTTCCTCGTTGATCCGCTTCAGTTCCTCGTTGCGATGCGCAAGCTCCGCCGTGGCATCCTGCACCTTTTGCCCAAGTTCGGCATTAAAGTTTTCGATGCGCGCCAGCATGCGGTTCAGGCGTTCGGCCAGTTGCCCGATCTCATCGTGGCTCCGCACACGAGCGCGCGCCTCGAGCGATTTCCCTTCCGCCGAATCCATCACCCGAATCATCTCCTTGACCGGCCCGCGTACGCTCCTGAGCAGGAAAATGTGAATCACCAGAATCAGGAACCCCAGCCCGGCCAGCATCACCAGCAAATTGCGGAGGACCAGGCGCTCGGTAATGATGCTCAAGTGCAGCTTTGAAACCTTGAGGTTGAGACATGCGATGGACCGGCCGTCATAGTTGATGGTCGTCCCCATGATCCAGTAATTCCCATCCGGAGTGTCAATCGTGATCTGGTCGGGGTCGGCCTGCTGGTAGTCGTTGTAGTTCTGAATGTCAGCGATGTGGTCGAGCTCCAGGATTTGCCCCTTCGGATCAGTGCTGACAATCAATCGATGCTCGGGCACATGGGTGAAAACATCGGCCTGGGTGATGCTGGGGAAATCGTGCTCCAGCTGGCGAAGAGCGCGCATTAGAATGGTAGGATTTTCGAGAGCGTGCTCATCCACGAGCTGCTGCGCAATCGACCGGGCCTGGGCCAGCGCCTTGCGATAAGTGTCTTCCTCCACCAGTTGGCGGGTCAGGAGCATGGCAATATAGGTTGAGACGGCGACGACGGAAATAACCGCCACCGCAATGATGAGGACGATCTTGCCTTGAAGTCCAAGCCGGCGAAGCGTCATAACATTGTGCCTGCTGATTCTAACACCGAGCGCCCCGCCAGGGAAACATCTGCCGAAAAGAACTGGTAACATCATGTCAGCGGAAGAGTTGCCGGCCGGCGCAACCGCCACGGCAACGCGAGGAGCAGGCCGGGCAGGGAAAAAGTTCATGCGCCTGATGGCTTAATGCTGCCAGGAACTTTCAACACGAAAGAGGCCCTTATGGAAAACCGTGAAATTGCCGCCGTCTTTGAAGAAATCGCCAACTTGATGAAGATCACCCAGGATGACCCCAAATGGTCATTCAAAGCCGCCGCCTACGACCGCGCGCGCCGCTCGATCGAGGGCTTCCACGAGCGCGCCGCAGATCTGGCGCGCGATCCCGGGCGCAAACTGACGGAAATTCCCGGCGTCGGCGAGGACCTGGCGGCCAAGATCAGGGAGATGGTGGAGACCGGCAAATGCCAGTATCACCAGGACCTGCTGAAAAAAGTTCCGCGCAGCGTGCTGCAGCTTCTTGAATTGCAGGGAGTGGGTCCGCAGAAAGTCCGCCTGTTTCACAAGGAGCTGGGGATCAACTCCGCCGAAGATCTCGAAAAAGCTGTGAAGGCCGGGCGCCTGCACGGCCTTCCAGGCATGAGCGCCAGGACAGAAGAGAACATCCTGAAAGCGCTGGAGACTTTCCAGCGTTCCGCCGGGCGCTTCCGCCTGGACACCGCCTGCGAAACCGCTGAAGAACTGACCGTATATCTGAAAGAGCGGGAAGAAGTCGAGCAGGTTACGCCCGCAGGCTCGCTGCGCAGGGGCCGCGAAACCGTGGGCGATCTCGACCTGCTGGTCACCGGGACCGGCCATGCAAAGATTGCGGACCATTTCTCGAAATATCACGGCGTCGATCAGATTCTAGGCAAGGGCGAAGATAAAGTGAGCGTCAAGCTCAAGAACGGCATGCAGGTCGATGTCCGCATGCTCGAGCCCGAATCCTATGGAGCGGCGCTGATGTATTTCACCGGCTCGAAGGAGCACAACATCGCGCTGCGCGAGCGCGCCAGGAAGCACGGCTGGAAACTGAGCGAGTATGGCCTGTTCGAGGGCGACAAGGTCCTGGTCCGTCGCACCGAAGAAGAAGTCTATAAGAAATTCGGGCTGGAGTGGATTCCGCCGGAATTGCGCGAGGACCAGGGAGAAATCGAAGCGGCGGAAAAAGGCACATTGCCCAAACTCGTTGAACTGGAGGACATCAAGGGCGATCTGCAGATGCACACCACCGCTTCCGACGGCAAGGCGAGCGTGGAAGAGATGGCCGAAGCCGCCAAGAAACTTGGCTACCAATACATCCTGATCACCGACCATTCAAAGGCCGTGACGATTGCCAACGGTCTGGATGAAAAACGCGCCGAGGCAAACATCCAACGCATCCACGCCGCGCGCAAGAAAGTAAAAGGGATCGATATCTGGGCGGGCGCCGAAGTGGACATCATGGGCGACGGCACGCTCGATTATCCCGATTCGCTGCTCAAACAGTTCGACATCGTTCTGGTCAGCGTCCATTCGCGCATGAACATGCCCGCCGAAGAGATGACGGACCGCCTGCTGAAGGTGCTGGAAAATCCTTACGTGCGAATCATGGGCCACCCGACCGGCCGGCAAATCCTGCGGCGCGATCCCTTCCAGTTTAACGTCGAGAAAGTTTTTGCGGCCGCCAAAAAACATGGCGTTATCCTGGAATTGAACGGCAATCCCCAGCGGCTCGACCTTTCCGACCGGCACGTCAAACTGGCCAAAGAACGCGGCATGAAAGTCATCATCGCCACCGACGCCCACCACCCCGACCATTTTCAACTGATGCGTTATGGAGTGATCACCGCGCGGCGCGGCTGGCTGGAAAAGAAAGACGTGCTTAACACCCTGCCCGCAAAAAAGTTTATGGAGGCGCTGCGCCCGCTGCCAAAATAGTTATGTGTTCTGGGTTATGAATTCTGAATTGGGCGCAATGAGGAGTTGTAGTGGTAGCCAAGGACAGTTCCTTCCTGTCCGTGGGCCTTTTCATGCAGGACAAACCCACGGTCAATCAAAAGGCCGATTGACCGCGGCTGCCCGCTGAAAAGGGCCACCCGCGGCTTAGAACAATTTTTTGGAACCTTTGGGCCATTGTTTCCGCGAGTCGAGGAATGTATCATTATGCGGGCTTTGGTAGTCACCAGCACTGTGCCAGGGAGTACCCCGAAATATCCTGCCATGTGTTGGTGGCGTTCGACTCACAACATGTAAAGAGGACGAGGACTCGAATGGCCAGCCCCAACTGAGTGATGGAGGAAGGACATGGTTTGCAGCAGATGCGGCATTGAGAACGCTCCGTTTGCGGAAACTTGTCGCGGATGCGGGGCGCTCTTGAACCCGAAGAGCACATTCATTGCTGAGAGCCCAACTGGTACGCCTGTAACCCAGGCGACGAAACAGGGAGCGGTAGGTTGCTATGTCACGGCGATGAAAAAGTATGCCGTCTTCACCGGAAGAGCATGCCGCAGGGAGTTTTGGTACTTTTTCCTATTTAATAGCCTGATCTTGATCGCGCTTACGATCCTGGATGGTCTTATCGGAACTGCCTATGGACCGTCCCCGCTCGGTGTGCTGGGCGGAATCTTCGCGATTGCAACCATGATCCCGGCCTTGGCGGTTTCCGTGCGCCGCCTGCACGACATCAATCTCAGCGGATGGTTGTTTCTTTTGGCGCTCGTTCCCCTGGTCGGGAGCATCATCCTGCTACTTCTATGTGCCCAGGACAGCAAGCCGGGCAAAAACCAATATGGCCCCAGCCCGAAGGCAGAGCCGGACCCCTCGATGCCGAAACCTGCTCCCGCAGCCAACATGGTGGCAGGTGCACCATCAAATGTGGCCGTCGCACCGGTGCCAGCGCTGCAAACAAGTAGTACGCCCACACCTGATCTTCTCGACTCTCATGAAAGGGTCCCGCCGCAAGTTCAGGCTGAAGGCCCAACAATTGCCTCCATGATCTTTTGCACGAAGTGTGGCGCAACAAATCCTGCGGACTCAAAATTCTGTTACAGTTGCGGTGGCTCGATGTTCAAGCCCGGTCAGGCGGGCGGCGGGGTTGGGCAATTGACGGGGCCGACCGCTCCGCCGACGGACCACCCAACGGTTCCCGAAGACCAGAGCGGTACTTCAGGGGAAGAGTCAACTGCCGCCACCGGGGCGAAGCAGGGTTACCCGGAGTTGCCTGCAGAAGATAAACGGATAGGCGCTATCATTGGAGCCGGTGTGGCCGTGGTCGTCATTGGCCTCTTATGTGTATTAATGTTTCTGGCAGTGCGGTCCAAATCAGGACCTTCATCAGCCGATAGCCGAGAAAACATCTTCGTTGAAGCAGCGAAACAATTACACTCTGGCACCTCCTCAGCCGGGACCGGAGAAAACACCGTGGGTGCTCAAGGGAACTTTTTGGACCAGCTGCAGGAGCAGTCAAACAGAGAAAGGTCCGGAATCTCCCAAACCAGGAATGGAGGCAGCTCGCCGAGGTCTACACACGGCGCTAGGACCCATTCCACCACAAAAGCTGCGCCGGTCCACACATTGATTGATGCACAGGCTTGCACCTCGTTTGTCCAATCAGATAAGCCACAGGAGCAAATATCCAACTTGTCTGGCCTTAAGATCGAAAGACTGGCAGTGTACAAAGCGGCGGACGGTTACGGGATCATTGGCTGGGACGTGGGGTATGACATCGTGAATCGCACCGCCATTCGCGGCTCACAGAATTCATTTGCAGGGTTCTGTGTTTCTGGGGTTACAGTGGATTTCAAGCTGCGTGATTCGGATTCAGGTGAGGTTTGGCACAAGCGGGAGGACGAGGGGCTTTTCGCCACCAAAGCTGTAAATTCCTCTAGCTATACCGTCAAAGAATATACTCCGGAACCGCCGGTCGTCCTAAAAGCTACAATTCTGTCTGCTGTTGGGATACCCGTGGAAACCGCTAGGAACCTAAGTAGCGCCCAGCCGTCGTCAGGTGTCGGCACGAGCAAGTGAACTGTAAATCTGGCTATATGAGGGAGGAAAGGCAATGAACTGGAATCCGTCTCACTTTCAGGTTACTGATGAATCTCCCAATCTGGAATTTCATCACCCGGTTCTTTGGAAAGCAACAAAACTGCTTGGGGACTCCGCAGGTGAGTCCTACGCGGTTGCCAGCGCATTCGACCTGCTAAGCAGTAAGCCCGTGTTTATTTCGGGTAATTCCGGCGAGATGGTTCAATTGATCCGCGTCTTTCTATCAACGCAGAACGGCTGGGAGCTTGTTAAAGACAAAGGTATGCGGTTCGCGGCACGAAGACTGGCCGAGGGTTCGAATCAACTGCCGGAGCCGTCCAAATAGTCAAATCCGCGCTATTGCTCGACGACTCCCTATTTCCATAAAGGAGCAAGATGCCAACAAACGTTGTTGGTTTCGGAACCATATATATAGGAGAGCGAGATTATGGGTGCGATGGCTCTTATGTCACGACGGAATTCGTGACGGCGCTTTATCTTCCTGTTGTGCCTCTTAGAAGCTTTAGAGCCGTGGAGACCAACAGCTCCTTTCGATGGCTGGGACCGAGCGCCGGTTATGCACGGACGGGTTATCGAGTGCAACGGCGTCCACTATGCTGGCGGCAGGTCGGAGCCGTATATGGCACGCTTGCCCTATGTATCGGTTCCTTTGCCGTTTTTCTCCATGCCCTAGCAGCCCGTGGCTAAAGTGAGTTTTTGATTTTCAATGCCGAGACCGTGTGCCAAGTGCACGGTCTCGAGCTCCAGCCAAGATAATAGGCGGTGGAGCGCTAGGGTGATGGATAAGATGCTGAAGGCACACGCAAAGAAGCCAATATGCGCAGAAACGATGCTGCGGGCTCTGTCCTGGAGGCTCCGCGGCGTTCCCACGCCCAGGGCCGCCCGCATGAGGAATCCAAGATTCAACGCGCTCACATGAATCAACACTCGTTTCAGGATATTGCTCCGGCCTCGCAGATGGGTTCGCCTCAGCCCCCCGGTTTCGTACAGATGGGCAAAGGGACGCTCCAACCGCTCCCCTCGCAGGCGGAGCAGCGCCTTGCCTCGCCTGCCACGAATCCGGCGGCGATTGCTGTAGACGGCGTCCCGTGCTTCCTGGTCTCCGCGCCAGCGGCGCCGGCGTTGCTTGGGTTCCGAGAGATAGCTCCTCAGACCCTGCCGCTCCAGATCCACGATCCGTTCCGTGCTGTGATAACCTTTGTCCGCAACCAACTCCTGAATCCCTTCACCCTTCGGCAGCACGGCCTCGACCTGTTCCGTCGCGGCCTCCAGGGTTTCGATCACCGTCGCGGTATCGCCCCGGTCGGCGGCCTGAACCGTGACGGCAACGACCACCCCGGTATCGAGGTCGACCGCCTGCTCCGCTTTGTGGGCCAGATGCGTGCGCCCGTCTTTCATCTTGGCGATGCGGGCGTCGGGATCCTGAGGATGCGTCCAGTCCTGGTTCGAACCCTTCTTCGCTCGCTTGCGGTCCAGTCGCGCCAGGTCTTCGCGCGTCGGGGTCGCAATGCCCGACTCCTTCGCAAGCCGGGTCAGGAATTCCTGGTAGCCTTCGCCCGAGTCCCGGCGCACGATGCTGCGAAGCGCCGCGTTGGCCTCCAGCGTCGTGGCATCGATTCCGATCGTCTTCCCTTTCAACAGCCCGGCCTCAGCCACCCGCCGCAGCACCCAGGTAAACACCTCCTGGTGCGTCTCCACATCGATCAACCGTCGCGTCCGCGAAAGGGTCGAATGGTCCGGGGGCGCATCCGTCAGCGTCAATCCCAGAAAGTCTCGCAACCCCAGCGAATCGGCCGTGCGCCACGCAATGCCGCGTTCGGAATCCAACCCTTCAAAATAGCCGATCAGCAAAAGCCGGAAGTAAAGCCCCGGCGCCAGCCCCGGTCGCCCCATCCTGGGCGCATAAAACTTCGCACAGATGTTCTCGACAAAGTCATCAAATCGGTGATCCGCCAAAATGGCGTCGAGACGTTGGTAAAAAGGATGGGACGGAGGCTTGACCACCTGACCGGTCGCAATCCACAGCGTTTCTTGTCGTTCGCGTTTTCGTTTTCCCAGTGCCATGCCGCGTATTGTAATCGCATAGCTCCGACAGAGCAATCCAATCTTTGCGATGTTCAGAGACTTTCACCACGGGCTGCTAGGTAACCGTTTCAACCCAGGCCCGCTGTACGACCTCTATTCGCATCCTCTAATCGGAAGCATCGTATTGCCCCTCAGCGCTACGTGGCCGCTCATTGTGGGTCGTATCTTACGTGCGAAGGCCCGGCGACAGGCGTGGCGGGAGTTGACCAAGCGCCTTCACGAAATTTGATCTCGCGGGTGGCGCATACGTTCCGCAGTTTGGAATGTATGATGGCATAAGGTCGTCGGCTCCTCGATGGGGAGAGTAAACTGGCGTTGGTAGAAAGCCAAGAACTCTAAGCAAGGAGGAGCCGAACATGATCATTATAGGGTGTGATTTTCACACGCGCATGCAGCAGATTGCGATGCTGGACACGGAGACGGGCGAGGTGGTTGAAAAGAAGCTGGAGCACGAGAACGGAGAAGCGAAAAGATTCTACGAAGGGTTGAAGGAGCCGGCGTTGGTGGGGATCGAGAGCACCGGCTACACGATCTGGTTTGCGGAGATGCTGGCCGAGTTGGGGCACGAACTGGTGGTGGGGGAAGCAGGAAAGATTCGGGCGATGGAAGCGCGCAAGCAGAAGCACGACCGGCGGGATGCAGAACACATACTGAATCTGCTGGCGCGGGGCGATTTTCCGCAGATCTGGCTGCCCAGCGCCTGCGAGCGCGACGCACGCGTGCTCCTGGAGCACCGTCATCAGTTGGTCGAATGGCGCACGCGGGCGAAGAACGGCTTGCAAGCGATAGCGCTCAACTACGGCGTGCGGCAGCGCTCCCGCCTGTGGAGCGCGCGCGGCCGAGTCGAGCTGCAAAAGATTCCTTTAAGAGAAGGGATGGCGCGGCGGCGACAAGATTTGCTGGCCCTGATCGAGCAACTCGACCACTGGGTCAAGGAACTGGACCAGCGGATCCTCCAGGAGGTCGCGCGACGTCCCGACGCGCAGCGGCTGATGACGCATCCGGGCGTGGGTCCGCTCACGGCGCTGGGCACGGTGCTAGTGCTGGGGCCGGTCGGGCGCTTTCCGGATGCCAAGCACGTCACCAGCTACGTGGGATTGATCCCGGAGGAAGACTCGAGCGGAGGACGGCAACGCTTCGGCCACCTCACCAAACAGGGCAACCGCCTGCTGCGCTTTCTGCTGGTTGAGGCGGCCGGGATCGCCAGTCGCTACGACGCTGGCCTGGGGCGCGTCTACCGTCGCTTGGCCTTTCGCAAAGGCGCGCCTTCCGCCAAGGTGGCGGTCGCGCGCAAGCTGGCCATCCGGCTTTACATCATGCTGCGGGATGGGATCGATTATGAGGAATTTTGTCGGCGAGGTTCGCATGCCGGGATGCTCGTAAGCAAGCCGCTGGTCTAACCATGACCGAAACTCTGATTGAGCTACCGGCCTCCCTCAGCAGACGATGAGGGAGTCAGAACGAGCCATCATGGTCCCCCAAGCGGGATCGAATAGATGTGTGGTGGAACCTGGCCACCGTTTCAAGGCGAACCAACAACCAGGATCGACGACCAGATTTCTCTTGACGGAACCGACGACCTTATAGATGCGGCTTTGGACTGTGGGAATCATTGCTGG
>Ga0307374_10010752_pt1 | contig 13169 bp, 11 predicted proteins | sample OX3MG_FD_202532 | JGI IMG/M metagenome (GOLD analysis project Ga0307374, IMG submission 202532) | Soil microbial communities from Risofladan, Vaasa, Finland - OX-3 | ecosystem: Environmental > Terrestrial > Soil > Coastal area > Acid sulfate soil | place: Finland: Risofladan, Vaasa | collected...
GCCGGATTCGTACACGCCTCGGCGCCTGAGGTCCGGGTCGCCCGCCATTTGGGGTAGAGATATGGGCTGTGACGACAGCAGCTGTTCTCTATCACATGAGCATTTTCCAGGCGATCGTTATCGGGCTCATCCAGGGTCTGACCGAGTTGTTCCCGATCTCCAGCCTGGGCCACACCGTCCTGATCCCATCCTGGCTGGGCGGGTCCTGGGCCACCCTGGTCCGACAGGAGTCCATGACCGAGAGCCCCTACCTGGCCTTCGTGGTGGGGCTCCATCTGGCCACCGCCCTGGTATTGCTCGGGTTCTACCTGCGGGAGTGGATCAGGCTCATCCGGGGCTTCTTCCAGTCCCTGGTCCGACGCCGGGTCGAGACCGACGACCAGCGACTGGCCTGGCTGATAGTCGTAGCCACCGTACCGGTGGGGCTGCTCGGCCTGGTCTTCGAGCATCAGTTCCGGGTTCTCTTCGCCAAGCCCTTGGCCGCCGCACTCTTTCTGGCCGCCAACGGAGTGATCCTGCTCGGAGGGGAGCGACATCGCCGGCGTCGAGCCGCAGCGGGCGGAACCGCGCCTCACCCGACGGTCGCAGAGCGGCAACGGGTGGACATCGATCCCGCCGCCACCCATGAGTTGGCGGCCATCGGGCTGGTGAGCGCCGGAGTGATCGGCGCATCGCAGGCCCTTGCCCTCCTGGCCGGGATCAGCCGGGAGGGCGTCGCCATGGTCGGCGGCCTGTTCCGGGGCCTGAGCAATGAGAATGCCATGCGCTTCTCGTTCCTCCTGTCCACACCTGTGATCCTGGCGGCCGGGGCTCTAAAGGTCCCGGACCTGCTCGGACCCCTGGGAAACGGGATCCGGCCCCAGGTATGGGCGGGAGCGGCGGCGGCGGCGGCCACCTCTCTCCTGGCTGTCACCTTCCTGTCCCGCTACTTCAAGACACGGACCCTCATCCCCTTCGGGGTCTACTGCCTGGCCTTCGGAATCGCGTCCGGTATCCGCTTCGGTCTCTTCTGAGCTCACTCTCGAGCCAGCGCCTAGCGTGTGGATTCAGCGTCGGCCCGCTGAATTGGAGGTCCTCGAGTTGAACAGCCCAAACCCCGACCAGATCAATCTGATAGTGGCCGACATGGAGGCATCAGTGGCCTTCTACCGGCGCCTCGGCCTGGACATACCCGACACCGACCCGGCCTGGCAGGGCCATCATCGATCGGCCCAGGGGGCCGGTGGTCTCGACTTCGACCTCGATAGTGATGAGTTCGCCCGTCACTGGAACCGGGGCTGGGCCGGTGGGCGGGCTGTCATCGGGTTCAAAGTGGAGAGTCGCCCTCGGGTGGACGAGCTCCATGCCGAGCTGACGGACGCCGGCTACCGGAGCCAACAGGATCCCTACGACGCTTTCTGGGGAGCCCGCTACGCCGTCGTGGAGGACCCGGACGGAAACCCGGTCGGCATCATGAGTCCCGTGGACCCCGCCCGGCGCTCCGATCCCGGCTTTCCCTAGCCCGGTTCGGGGGACCCGACCCCGGTGCCGACGTCCAACCGGTAGCCGCGCCCCTGCACCGTCTGGACCAATCCCCGGCCGTTCGGCCCCGTCCTGGATCGGAACCGGCAGATGCCAGCTTCCACCGCCCTCGGAGTGGCGCCGAGGTGGCGGGCCAGGGTCGACTTGGCTACGACCGATCCTGGTCTCTCCGCCAGCCGGGCGAAAATGCGCTTCTCAGCGTCGGACAGCAACAGCGTCGTTCCGCCGACGGCCAGAGCCCGGCCCTGCAGCACCACCGATTGACCACCGCTGCGCCACCGCACCGACCGCCCGGCCAAGGCATCGGTGACGACGCGGACCAACAGTCCAAGCCGTCCCACCTCGGGAGCCACCGGTGACTGGATGCCCTCGGCCCGGGCGCCGGCGGCGCACAGCGGACCGACACAGGCAGCGATCACTCCACCGTGGTTGAACGCTTCCCGGAGTGGTCCATCCAGGTCGCAGTCGGCGGCGATGCGGACCAGATTGGCAACCGCGGGTGCGCTGGTGAACGTGACCGCATCGACGTCGCCGGCGCACACCGAACGCACCAGCCGGACGGCGGCGGTGTCAGAAGGGGGCCGATGCCACCGGTATACGGGGACTTCGAGCACCTCCGCCCCTTCTGAGGCAAGCCGCTTCACCCAGGTGGCGTCGGCCGACCCGTGATGTTGGAAGGCCACCTTGGCCCCACGCAAGCCGAAGCCCAGGGCTGGCTCGAGCAGCTCGGCCAAACTCTCCCTCAGGCGGGCAGGGGGAGAAGTGACGCCGGCCACCTGGAGGGCGGCGGCTGCCTTCGGTCCTCGGCAGAGGATCTGTGAGCGGCCGATGGCTTGGCCCAGCGCACCGGCCACACCGCTGGTCTCCGCCGCCTCAAACCACGCCCGCACACCTATACCGGTTGTCACCACGGTGTAATCGACTCCGGCCATGACGGCATCGGTCGCCTCGAGCAGCGTGGCCACGTCGGCCAGGTATTGGGTAGCCATGGTGGGGCCGTGCAACACCTCGGCCCCCCTCCGGGCCAGCAGGTCGGCCTGCTGCTGCCATCTCCTGTCGGCGGTCACGCCGATGGTGAAGCCCTCCAGGGCGTCGAGAGGCATCGCCAATCTTGGCCCAGGTTTGTTTCCGGCGGGTCATAGTTTCGTGTCGGGAGCATTACGGACATCTCACGGCGGCGGACGGCGACCGGTTGCAGAGCGTCACTCCCGCTTCACAGCCTGGCCATGGAGTGGAAACCGCCGTGTGGTTTGGTCCCTACATGACCACTGTCACTGTTGAAGAGAGCGCCGGGCGCTGGATAGACGACTGGGAGCCGGAGGATGGGTCGTTCTGGTCCGACCAGGGACACGCCCGGGCGACCCGCAACCTGGGCCTGTCGATGTTTGCCGAGCACCTCGCCTTCGGGATCTGGGTGGTGTGGACCATCGTGGTCCTCAACCTGGCCGACGCCGGGATCAAGCTTCCGGTCTCGGACCTGTTCGTTCTCACCCTGCTGCCCAACCTGATCGGGTCTCTGCTCAGACTGCCGTACACGCTGGCCGTCGGCCGCTTCGGGGGCCGGGCCTGGACTGCAATGAGCGCCGTGCTGTTGGCCGTTCCCGCCGTCCTGCTGGCCGCGGTGGTTCCCAGCCATTGGTTGGCCCATCAGCCCCACGGCACCCAGTTGTGGGTCCTGGCCCTATGTGCCGCCAGCTCGGGCGTCGGCGGAGGCAACTTCGCCTCGTCGATGTCCAATATCTCTTACTTCTATCCGGAGCGCCGAAAGGGCTGGGCGCTGGGTATGAACGCCGCGGGCGGGAATCTGGGCGTGGCCACGACCCAGCTGTTCATACCCCTGGTGGTCATAATCGGGGTCCCGGCCAGTCTGGTGAAGCTCAGCCGGCACCCGGTGCACCTGGCCTATGCCGGAATGGTATGGCTGCCTCTGATCGCAGCTGCTGCCGGGCTGGCCTGGTTCCGGATGGACAGCCTGACCCAGTCCCGGGGCAAGGCTTCCTCCTACCGCGCTGCACTCGGAGAGGGTCACACTTGGGTGCTGTCGCTGCTCTACATCGGTTCGTTCGGCTCCTTCATCGGCTTCTCCTTCGCCCTACCGCTGGTCATCAAGACCAGCTTTCCGACCTTCCTCGCCCACCATCCCTTCATCGCCACCTATCTGGCCGGGCTGGGTTTCATTGGCGCCCTCTTGGGCTCGCTGTCCAGGCCCGTCGGCGGCTTGATAGCCGACCGGGTCGGCGGAGCTCGGGTCACCCTGGCCTCATTGCTGGGCATGTCCGGCCTGGTCGGGGTGGCCATCGCCGCGGTCGAAACCCACGACTTCGCCTGGTTCCTCACCTCCTTCTGTGCCCTGTTTGTGCTAGCCGGTGTAGCCAACGGGTCCACCTACAAGCTGATCCCGACCGTCTTCACCGCCCCCGACGGCGCCACCGAAGCGCTCCGCGTGGAGCTGAAGCGCCGCACCGCCGCGGTCATCGGGGTCATCGGCGCCATCGGTGCCCTGGGTGGGGTCGGCGTGCAGGTGGTCATCCGGCAGGCCAGCCTGGTCGTTTCCGGCCTGGAGGCCAAAGCCCAGACGCCCGCCCTGAAGGCGGCCATAGCCACCGCCCACGCCGCCTGGTCGGTTCCGGCGCTGTGGACCTTCCTCGCATCCTACGGCGTGCTGGCTGCGGTGACGTGGGCCGTGTACGTCCGGCGGACGGCCCGCGTCGTGGACCTCACCGACCCCGTCGGACCACAGGTACCGGGGCAGCTGGCCGCTGATCTGGCCGTGGCCGGGGCGAGCTCCTCTTGAGGCCCGGCGTGGTCCGCTCCCTGGTCGTCATCGGCCACGGGATGGTGGCCAACAAGCTGGTGGAGTCCCTGGTGCGTCAAGGAGCCACCCGGATCTGGGACATCGTCGTTATCGGGGAGGAGGTGGATCCTGCCTACGACCGGGTCCACCTTTCCAGCCTGTTCCGGGGCGCCACTCCCGCCCAGTTGGCCCTATCCAGCCCCGAGGTGATGTCGGACCCGGCCATCACCGTTCTCTCCGGTGAGAAGGTCACCCACCTGGACCGCTCCGCCCGCACTGTCATCACCGATGCCGGTCGGACATTGGGTTATGACGTTGCCGTCCTGGCCACCGGATCGTCACCCTTCATACCTCCGGTGCCCGGTCATGACCTACCGGGCTGTTTCTCCTACCGGACACTGGCCGACGTGCAGGCGATGAAGCTCTGGGCCGTGGGGCGAGCTCACGGCGTGGTGGTCGGGGGCGGGCTGCTCGGCCTGGAAGCCGCCGACGCCCTGCGTTCATGCGGACTGGCCACCGAGGTGGTCGAGCTCGCCCCGTGGCTCATGGCCACCCAGGTGGACCAGACCGGAGGTGAACTGCTGGGCCGGCGCATCACCGAGTTGGGTCTGGCCATACACACCGCCACCACGGTGGTGTCCGTCCGGGCCGGCGCCAGCGGAGCTGTGGGCGCCGTGGACCTGGCCCCGGTCGGTGACCCCGACACCGTCGCCGCCTTGGCCACCGAGATGGTGGTCTTTGCTGCCGGCATCCGGCCCCGGGATGAACTGGCCCGGGCCGCCGGGCTGGACATCGGGGAGCGGGGCGGGATCGTGGTGGACGACCGCTGCCGGACCTCGGACCCCAGCATCTACGCCGTCGGGGAGTGCGCCCTCGCCGACGGACGGATCTTCGGGCTGGTCTCGCCTGGCTACCAGATGGCCAGGGTGGTGGCTGAGACCATTTGCGGCGGCCAAGCTGCCTTCGACGGCAGGGACACCCCCACCAAGCTCAAGCTGCTTGGGGTCGACGTGGCCAGCTTCGGGGACTCACACGCCCGCTCGCCCGGTGCCGCCACCATCTCCTTCACCGACGCCGTTACCGCCGTGCACAAGCGGCTCGTCATCGACCCGGCCGGAAAGCTGATCGGGGGGGTCCTGGTCGGGGACGTCTCCGGCTTCGAGACCATGGCCGCCATAGCCGCCGGGGATGCCGACCCTCCACGCGATCCGGCTGATCTGCTCATCGGAGCCGGGACCGACGTCCCCGGTGCCGCCCTCGGGGGGACGACGGGGCTGCGTGACACCGCCACCATCTGCTCCTGCGAGAACGTCACCAAGGGAGTGATCTGCGCGGCGGTGACCGATCTGATCTCCGCCGCCGGCCAAGCCGATGTCGGGGGCGTGAAAGCAGCCACCCGGGCCGGCACCGGGTGCGGGGGATGTCTACCGCAGGTCACCGAGTTGGTGCGGGCCGGCCTGGCCGCTGCAGGCATCGAGATATCCCGCGCTCTCTGCGAGCACTTCGAGCACTCCCGCCAGGAGCTGTTCGACCTCATCCGCCTGGAGGGGCTGACGTCCTTCTCCGAACTGCTGGTCCGTCACGGCCAGGGCCAGGGCTGCGAGATCTGCAAGCCGGCGGTAGCGTCTATCTTCGCCTCGCTGGGCGGTGGCCACATCCTCGATGGCGAGGGTGCGGCCATCCAGGACAGCAATGACCACTTCCTGGCCAACCTGCAGAAGGACGGCACCTACTCGGTCGTGCCCCGGGTGCCCGGTGGCGAGATCACCCCGCAGAAGCTCATCATCCTGGGTGAGGTGGCCCGGGACTTCAACCTCTATACCAAGATCACGGGCGGCCAGCGTATCGATCTCCTGGGCGCCAAGGTGGACGAGCTCCCAGCCATCTGGGCCCGGCTGGTGGACGCCGGTTTCGAGTCGGGCCATGCCTACGGCAAGGCGGTGCGTACCGTGAAGTCGTGCGTAGGGACAACGTGGTGCCGATTCGGCGTGCAGGACTCGACCACTCTCGCCATCGACCTGGAGCAGCGCTACCGGGGCCTGCGCAGCCCTCATAAGATCAAACTGGCTGTCTCGGGCTGTGCCCGCGAGTGCGCCGAGGCCCAGAGCAAGGACGTCGGGGTCATCGCCACCGAGCGGGGGTGGAACCTCTACATCTGTGGCAACGGTGGCACTCGTCCCCGTCACGCCGACCTCCTGGCCGAGGATCTGGACACCAGCACCCTGATCCGCTATATCGACCGGTTCCTGATCTTCTATATCCGCACCGCCGACCGGCTTCAGCGGACGGCGTCCTGGCTGGAAGCCATGGAGGGCGGGCTCGAACATCTCCGTCGCGTGGTGGTCGAGGACAGCCTCGGTCTGGCTGACGACCTGGAGGCGGACATGACCAGGCACGTGGCCGCCTACCGCTGTGAGTGGGCCGAGACCCTCAACAGCCCAGGACGACTGGAGCGCTTCCGGAGCTTCATCAACACCGATGCCGCCGATCCCGACATTGTCATGCTGGACGAACGGGGACAGCCCCGGCCGGCGGGGTCCTGGGAGAGGGTCGAGCTCCTCACCGGCTCGCGGCCTTGATCACCCGCCGCTGGGTCAGGGTCTGCTCCCTGCGCCAGCTCGAGCCGGGCCGCGGGGTGGCGGCCCTGGTGGACGGCCGCCAGTTGGCGCTGTTCCTCTTGCCCGGTGCCCAGGGTGAGCCAGCCTCACGCCTTCGGGCCATCGATAATCGCGATCCGGCGTCGGGAGCCAACGTCCTGTCGCGCGGCCTGCTGGGTTCAACCGACGGCGTCGATTACGTCGCGTCTCCGATGCACAAGCACCGCTTCGACCTGGCCACCGGCCGATGCCTCGACGGCTCGTCACCAGGCGTTCGGGTCTGGCCGGTCCGAGTCTGGGGCTCGACCGTCGAGGTGCTCTCCGTTGCCGGGGAGGACGACTCCCCCGACACGGCTACCGACTCAGCGCTCACCGCCACCCATTGCCCCTTCTGCGCCCTTCAGTGCGGGATGAAACTCTCCGGCACCCAGGCGACGTCGATGGAGGTGAGCGGGGACGCCGCCTTCCCCGTCAATCAGGGTCGCATGTGTGTGAAGGGATGGAGCTCGGTCGACCTCCTCCGCTCCCCGGAGCGCTTGGTGGAGCCCTTGATACGCCAGGCCGGGGGCGAGTTCGCTCCAGCTTCGTGGGACGATGCCCTGGATCAGCTGGCCGCCCGGCTGGTTGAGCACCGCCGGATCGATGGCCCGGACTCGGTCGGAGTGTTCGGCAGCGGGGCGCTGACCAACGAGAAGGCCTATCTGCTGGGCAAGTTCGCCCGCTTGGCCCTCCTGACAAGGAACATCGACTACAACGGTCGTTACTGCATGTCTTCGGCGGCGGCCGCCCAGAACCGGGCCTTCGGTATTGATCGTGGTCTGCCTTTTCCCCTGGCCGACATCGGAGGCACCGATACGTTGGTTCTCTGGGGGGCCAACCCGGCCGACACCATGCCGCCCCTCATGGCCTGGATCGACCAGATGCACCGACGCGGTGGTCAGCTGATCGTGGTGGATCCCCGGCGGAGCGCTTCGGCCCAGGTGGCCGACATCCATCTCCAACCTGTCCCTGGGACCGACCTGGCCCTCGCCCTCGGCCTGCTCCGTCTGGCCGAGCGGTCCGAGGCGATCGATCACGACTACATCGCCTCCAGGACGACCGGCTGGGACACGGTCCTGAGATCCGCCGAGCCCTGGACTCCCGCGCTGGTCCAGTCGGTCAGCGGAGTGGCCCAGGGGGACCTTGAAAGACTGTTGCAATCGCTGGTGGAACCCCCGGCGGCCATGATCCTGACCGGGCGCGGACCCGAACAGCAGGCCAAGGGCACCGACACGGTCTCGGCCCTCATCAACCTGATGCTGGCCCTGGGGCGGGTGGGCCGGCCTCACAGCGGCTATGGCTGTCTGACCGGTCAGGCCAATGGCCAAGGGGGCCGTGAGCACGGCCAAAAGGCGGACCAGCTTCCGGGCTATCGGTCGATCAGCGACCCGTCCGACCGGGCAGCCGTGGCGAGGGCATGGGGAGTGGATCCCTCGGTCATCCCCCAGGCCGGGCTGAGTGCGATGGAGATGATCTCATCCATTGGAGAACCTGGGGGTCTTCGCGCCCTGGTGGTGGTGGGTTCCGACGTGGCGACGGCTTCCCCGTCGGCCGGACAGGTCCGGTCCCGCCTGGCCGGCCTGGACACCCTGGTCGTGCTGGACAGCTTCATGACCGACACGGCCGCGGCCGCCGACTTCGTGCTCCCGGTGACCCAGTGGGCGGAGGAGGAGGGAACCGTCACCAGCCTTGAGGGCCGGGTTCTGCGCCGCCGCCGAGCTCTGGAACCACCTTCGGGGATACGAAGCGACATCGACATTCTCTGCGCCCTGGCGGCCCGGCTCGGCCACGGGGAGCAGTTCTCCTTCGCTGGGCCCGAACCCGTCTTTGACGAGTTGGCCCGAACCAGTGCCGGCGGCCGGGCCGACTATTCCGGAATCAACTATCACCGTCTCGACGACGGGGAGGCGATCCATTGGCCCTGCCCCGATCCGACCCATCCCGGAACGCCCCGGTTGTTCGGGGAGACCTTCGCACACGAGGACGGGCGGGCTCGAATGGTGCCCGTTTCCTACCGACCGGCGGCGGAGGAGCCGGACAATGAATACCCCGTCCGCTTCAGCACCGGCCGATACCGGGAGCACTACAACTCAGGACACCAGACCCGCCGGATCGAGGCGCTCCGGGTCCGCCGGGAGCATCCGATCCTGCAGATCCACCCCAGGCTGGCCCAACAATCCGACTTGGGCGAGGGGGATCTGGCCGAGGTCCAGAGCCGCAGGGGCAGCGTCCGCTTCCGGGTGGAACTCAGCACTGACATCCGGCCCGACACGGTGTTCGCCCCCATCCACTGGTCGGGGGCGCAAGCCGTCAACCTACTGACGGTGGCGACGCTGGATCCCATCAGCCACATGCCCGAGTTCAAACTCTGCGCAGTCCGCCTGGCTGCGGTCAGCGGGCGAGGAGATTAGCCCCGGCCACCAGCTCCTGAAGGGGCAGAAAACCGAGCACCCGATCAGGCCGGGCTGGGGCATGCCACCGGCGCGCAGGACAAAGGCGACTCCCAGACTGGCTCCGACCATGACCCAGATATAGGCGATGATTGCCACCACACCCGGTCACCGAGCAGATCGGACTATGAGCCTCCGGCCGCCTCCCATTCCTCGTGCTGTCGGCAGAGCTTGCGCCACAGGGTATCCATGCGACCGGCGTCAAGGTCATCGGGGTGCAACGCGAGCCCATCGAACGCTTCTGGCAGTTCGGCCTTGGTTGAGATGACCGACTGGGACGGGCGATCCCCGATTCGCCTGAGGACCAGTCCACGGAGCGCGTCGATGAGATGCCAGTCGCCAACTGGCGCGGCGGCTTGACGATCGAGGGCCCGGTGCCATGGGGACTGAAGGTACGCGCCCTCGATTAGCGGCAGCGGATCGTGCAATGCATCGCCGAGGCCGACATCGGCGTACCACACGCCAGCCGGGTTGGTGTCGGTTTGCAAGCCTTCAACGGTAAGGACCACGCCGCCGCAATTTGCGCTTACGGCGGGAGCTTTTGCCCGCCCGCACTCCCTGACCGCAGGCCGGTGGGTGTTACAGATGCTGCGGCCCAAGGCGCAAGTCTATCCTTGTACTGCGCAACAAGCACTCCGCCCATCTGATGTTCGGCGCTACTTCAACGGCCTCAGCGGACCACCGGGTAGTTGATCAGGCTCCGTGAGTAACATCTGACAACCTCAACGAGGAGGTATCCTTGGATAGGGTGCGGCTTGGCATCCTCGGTGCGGGCAACATCGCTGATCTCAACGCGGCCGGCTATCTGTCGCACCCTGCCTGCGACGTCGTGGCCGTCTGCGACATCGACCCCATCAAGGCCGACGCGGCCGCCAAGCGGTGGGGGGTGCAAGTAGTGACCACCGACCCCGCTGAACTCCTGAGCATGGACATCGACGCCATCGAGGTCCTGACCCCGACCCATCTGCACCACGAGCACGTCCTGGCGGCGCTGAACGCGGGCAAGCACGTATCCTGCCAAAAGCCACTGGCCAACGGGGTGGCCGAGGCTCGTCAGATGGTTGCCGCCGCCGCCGCCGCCGGGGTCGTGCTTCGCGTCAGCGAGTGCTTCTGCCACTACCCGCCGCTGGAGCGGGCTCGCGAGCTGATCCGAAAGGGCGCTATCGGACGGCCCCTGGCCGTGCATATCCGCACTGTCGTCGGAAGGAGCGACTCTGCCTTCCAGGCGGGTCTCGACGCCCAGGGCTACGTTTGGCGGCTGGACGAACATAGCCCCGGTGGTCACCTGTTCGACGACATGGTCCACAAGTACGCTATGGCCGGATGGCTGGTCGACGCTGAGGTGACGAGGGTGCAGGCGGCCATGCGCCGGTCTGACTTCTTCTTCGAGCCCTTGGCCGCCGTCTTCGAGTACGACCACCCAGAGCTGCTCGGCACCATGCAGGTCGCCTACGCCAAGAACATGGACATCCCCAGCCGCTACTACGGCGCCGACGAGTTCTTCGAAGTCCAGGGAGAGGAGGGGCTCCTTTGGGTCACCAGAGCGACGGGTGAACTGCTCGACCTTTCCCCCGTTGTGCTACACCGGGGCGGCCACAGCGAGGAGATCAGGGATCTTGACGCCGACTGGGGTGCCGGGTTCCGAAGGGCATCCGAGCACTTCGTTGACTCGCTGCTGGCCGGCACCATCCCGGAGATGACCCCGATGGAGGCGATCCGGGTGCTCCAGCTGTGTTTTGCCGTCTACCGATCGGCCAACGAAGGGCGTCCCATCGATCCTCGGACGATCGAAGACCGTGTGGTCCCACGTGGTTGGCCGGGCGGCCCGCCGGCCTGACCGCCCATTCCCACTGCTGACACGACGCCGGTACCCGTACCGGATGAAATGTTCTGGTCACGCTGACCGCCCGTAAGGCAGAGTCCGTAGGTGGGAGTCCGCCTTCTCATTGTCCAGCATGCCGAGAACCAGGCGACACCCGGTGATCCCGGGCTGTCCGAGACTGGCCTTGTGCAGGCCCAGGCTGCGGCCGAGAAGTTGGCCCGCCTGACCGTGGGTGCCTTGTACTCCAGTCCGCTGAGACGGGCCCTGGAGACCGCGAGACCCATCGCCTCCCAGCTCGGCCGAGGTGCTGTCCATCGCCAGTCATGATTGGGGTCTCGACTCAACGACCCGGGCGCCGTTGCGGCCGGTGACCGACGGCCTGGTCCGGCTCCGGCCCCCAGGACCAGGCGACGCCCGGGTTCTGATCGAAGGGCGTGACGAGGCCTTCCACCGATGGCTGGGCCCGGGCGCAGACGAGCCCTCGCCCACCGCCTGCATCGAGGCCGGCGGGGAGGTCGTGGGTTGGGTCGACTACGACGATGACCGTGCCTGGCTCACCCCTGGCGAGGTCAACGTCGGCTACAACGTCTTCGCCCCCTACCGGCAGCGGGGATACGCCACTCGGGCCGTCCAGTTGCTCATGCACCACATGGCGGTGGCGACCAACCAGCAGGCGGCGAGCCTGCTCATCCGCCCTGACAACCACGCCTCTCGGGCGGTGGCGGCGAAGACCGGGTTCGGCCGGCTCGGTGACGTCGAGGGCAGTGCCTACTTCGGCAAACCCGTTCCGCCCCTCTCCTATACGGACGGCGTCGTAACGGTCCGGCCCCCTCGCATCTCTGATCTGGATGCCGATCTTGACGCCAAGGACGAAGAGCAGATCCATTGGCTGTGGCTCCCCGGCCAGCGCGAGGCGTGGGAGGCGATGAGCCCCGATGAGCAACGCGCCCACGCCGCCCGCGGGCTGGTCGAGCGGATCTCAGGCTTCGGATCAGGGCCGAAATGGACTTTTTCGGTCGACTCGCCTGACACCGCCTATGTCGCTTACATCGACTGCGACCTCGCCAACGAGCACGTCCAAGCGGGCGAGGCCAACATCTCCTACTCCTGCCACCCCGACCACCGGGGTAGGGGTTACGTGAGCCGAGCCGTTCGACTCGTGATGCGGTTCCTGGCCGACCACACCGGATGCCGCCAGGCGCACATCCTGGTCGACTCGGAGAACGTCACCTCCCTGCGGGTCCCCGCCGCAGTGGGGATGGGTGAGACTGCCCGGTGGGTCACCGAGGCCGGACGAACGATGATTCGACATGTGAAGACCCTGGAGCGTCCTGCACCTTCCTCTTGACCCGGGTCGATCCGGCGGATCCGGACCCAGGACCAGAACCGCTCTGTGCCAGGCCGCTGACCTGCGACTTCTAGTGCCCGGGGCGGGGATCGAACCCGCACGATCCTCTCGGATCAGGGGGGTTTAAGCCCCCCGCGGCTGCCAATTACGCCACCCGGGCTCGGTCCGAACGCTAGGGCACCCGGGGACCTTTCGGCCGGAGGCCGCCGGCGCCCCGGCCACTAGCATGACCGTCTATGCCGGGGGCAGGACGTGACATCGTTGAGCCGATCAGGCGCCAGGGGGCGCTGGTTCCCCTCCGCCGACCCGAGGAGCCGGCGGCTGCCCTCAACGATCCCCGGCTGTCGGATGTCGATGAGTGGGGACGCTCCGAACACATCCGGGAGCTGGCCCGCCAGCTCTACGACCCCATCTACCGCCACTGGTTCCGGGCCGAATGGGAGGGGCTGGAGAAGATCCCCACCGAGGGTGGCGCTCTGCTCGTGGCCAACCACGCCGGCGCCATACCTTCCGACGCCCCCGCCATCATGCACGGCATCGAGACGGAGTTGCAGCGACCGGTCTATGGAATGGCCGACCACATGTTCAAGGGGATGCC
>Ga0307374_10010755_pt1 | contig 13165 bp, 14 predicted proteins | sample OX3MG_FD_202532 | JGI IMG/M metagenome (GOLD analysis project Ga0307374, IMG submission 202532) | Soil microbial communities from Risofladan, Vaasa, Finland - OX-3 | ecosystem: Environmental > Terrestrial > Soil > Coastal area > Acid sulfate soil | place: Finland: Risofladan, Vaasa | collected...
CGCACCGTCGTCACCATCGACCGCTACGGCAACACCTCGAGTTCGTCGATCCCACTCGCCTTCTTCGACGCGCGCGAGAACGGACGCATCAAGTCAGGTGAGTACGCACTCATGACCGGCTTCGGTGCGGGAATGACGTGGGCCTCGGCAGTCGTGCGGTGGTCGCGTTGAGCGGACCGTCGCTCGTCATACTCGCCGCCGGTCGAGCCCGGCGCTACGGCGGGGTGAAGCAACTGGCGCCGATCGGCAAACACGGCGAAGGCGTCATTGACCTGTTGGCCTCGGACGCTTGGGCTTCAGGATTCGAAGACATCGTCATCGTCGTAAATCCCGACACCGGTCCTCAGATCGAAGAGCATGTGGCCGCGCGCTGGCCCCAGGAACACAAGGTCAGTTTCGCGATTCAGAATCGTCTGCGCGGAACCGTCGACGCGGTACTCGCCGCTGAGAGCAACCTCGATCTCTCCAAGCCCTTCGGGATCTCCAACGCCGATGACCTCTATGGTCGCGCGGCCTTTCTGTTGCTCGGCGAGCGACTCGCCGCCAGTCCACACAACTGTCTGGTCGGCTTCGAACTGGACCGTGCGCTCGTCGGCGACCTGCCGGTCTCACGCGGCAGTTGCATGGTCGAAGATGGTCGACTGACCGAAATCGTCGAGCGACGAAACGTCCACTCGACGCTCGAGGGCTACGACGCCGACGATGGTCTCGAACCCGTATCACTGTCACCACTGACAACGGTGTCGATGAATCTATGGGGCTTCCAACCTTCCATCATTCCGCTGATGCGCGAGTCGCTAGCCCGGCACGACTTCGAAACCGATTCCGAACTCCAGCTTTCGACGTTCGTCGGACAGGTGTTAGAAACCACGTCACTGGTGTTCGAAGTCCTGCCCACTCGTTCGCGTTGCATCGGCATCACGCACGCCAAGGACCTACCAGTCGCCCAGCTCCTCGTGCGACTTGAAATTGAGTCGGGTCACCGACCCGAATACGCCTTCGTGTAACTTTCAATGACCTCGGTGGCCCATTACCTCACGGGTGAAGACATTCGGAACTCCGTCCGACACCTACACTCCCGTGTCGATGACTTCATGAGGTGGTCCGTGCTCGAGCAATGACTCGATCAAAGACACCAACTGGCGCGGTGCGAATTGTTCGCCTTGGGCTTCGCGAATCTCTTGCAGGGTCCACCAGCGCGATCCCGTCAGCCGTTCTTGCAACAATTCTTGTTCCGTAAACAAAGGTTCGATGGCACTGGTCGTGGTGCGCACCAAGAAGAACCTTTCGTGTTGACCGGAGAAGTCCGCGAAAGGGAACACGTGCGTCCGTTCCCAGATGATGGGACCGAGAACAACTTCGACCAGTCCAACCTCTTCTTCCAACTCGCGCCGGATCGCCTGCTCTGGAGTCTCGCCCGGCTCAAGACCACCACCGGGCGTAGCCCAAAGCGTCCACTCGGGGAATTCAAAATGTACGAGAAGCACGCGGTCGTCGACGTCAAGGACGAGTGCTCGAATACCTTCGCGAAGAGGCAACGTCACGAACTGACCATCAAGCAATGGGACGGCGAAAATAATGAATGATCGCCCGAGTTCTGCTCCCAGAAATGCCTGGCCAAAGCGCTGTAAGACCAATGACGGGAACCGCCATGAAAAGTTCCCAGCCGTCTGCCGGTAAATCATTCAGGGCCGAGCCGAGTTCTCGCCAGCCCTTCTTTCCAATCTCGATATACAACTCCTTAGATTCGTAGTTCATTGGCCAACGGTAATACATCGATGTTCAACGTTGAAGGTGCTTGCAACTGGATCACCGATATGAGATTGTGACGAGGCCGGCCAGGTCAATGAAGGCTGACTGATCGGCAGTAACGAGCGACCGGTTTGACGCGAACGCCGTGGCCGCGATGATGAGTTCATGAGCTATTTGTCCTAATTCGATGACTCGGGCCTAAATTCGACTTATCAAGTATGCCGACGTCGCGTAACTCAGCACGACGCACGCGGAGTAAATCCACGTCGGGTACTCGGCGACGTTGATGGGCCACCTCTCAAGTAAATCCGGGTACGCCGGGTATTGCTTCTTGCAGACGAAGCGCAGTAGCACGGTATCGGTAACCGTGAAGAGAACGGTAAGCACCAGGGCGAGGATTCGTAGCGTGGCGAATCGAGATGGTGACGTTTCGAAGGTGACGAGGAATACGAGATTGATGACGAGAATCGCACTGTACATCCCAAAGCCGATGAAGAACAGCTGCTTGCGCTGAGCGTCCGACATCGGTTCGACATCGGCACTCGCGACGTTGTACTCCATGCCTCACGATGGTATCGGCTGGATCGCGATTGTTGAGGACTTAGACCTGGTCTTCTAGTGCCCGACGTGCCACTTGTCGCATGTGCCGCATTTATAGGCGCTCATTGGCGATCCGTCTCGCTCAGAGAGGTGTCGCGCCTCTGCCTGGGCGTCCTCACGCGTCGCGTATGACTTCTTGGGACGACCCGTTTTCGTAGTGTGTGCGCTGGCTCCTCGATGTAGTGAGGTCCCCTTATTCCTGTTCTTGTCTCCGTAACGACCCGACCAATAGAAGACGAAGACAAGCACCGCCACCACAACGACGAGCACACCGACGGCAACCATTGCGGTTCAGCCTATGACCGGCGTCGCGCGGGTCAACTAACCGTGCCAATGAATGCCAGTGACGATGAGCGATCCCGCTCAGCCACGCATGTCCACGGCATTCACACGTGTCGGGACGATACGGACGACGACTCGCTCGTCATTCGGAGCGTCGTAGGCGCGCAAATCGGTGTGGTATTTCTTCCCCACCTTCTCGATGAACGATCCGTCGTCAGGCGTCACTTCGACGTCGCCGCGTATCTCCAAATACCGCTCGGGAACGCCGGGGTCAAGGATGAGTAGCGAACACTGTGGTCGGGCGACGAGGTTCTTCGTCTTCTGTCGAGTTACGTTGAGCGACAGCGCGACCTCATCGTTGTCGTAGAGGAACCACACTACGGTGAGTTGTGGACGCCCGTCGGGCCCGATCGTCGCCAACGAGGCCACGGAACTCTCCAAGAGATCTCTATGCGTATCTGGAACATCGATCATGGAGCACTCCTTTGAAATCGAACTCAGTTGACTTTCTAAATCACCTTATTGACGTCGCGAAAATACGAATACGTCAATCTCGTTGAGTGAGGAACTTCTAAAACGCAACGGGCAGCCAGTCATAGCCACCGTCAAAGGTCATGATCAACTGATTAGGGCCATTAGGGCTCTGAACGAGCGCAGCGCCTTCATTGGGACTGACAAAGCGCATGAACATTACGTTGCCGATATAGACAATGTTCCATTCGCGGCCATTGTCGAAGCTCGCCAACAGGTCTTGTCGCCGAACGTTGCGCCCGGTGATTACGAAAGTTTCCGGCCGAGGTACCGCAAGTGTTGGTCCGAAATATTCACTGCTTGGACCGAGTTCGCGTACGGGCGCGAACGTTCGTCCCGAGTTGTTCGACACGTACAGCCACGTGGAACCCAATTTCGCCCCTCGAGGTGCGGCCCTGGAAAGCGGTGAGGCGAACCCGCCCATCTGGCATTCCGCGATGAGATGATCCTGAGTGGACGCGGCGGGCACAGCCAGGCTGTTACCTACTGATTCGCACGGCGGTCTCCATGGCACCCATATCCCCTTGTAGGTCAGTCGCGCGCTGCCACTCGTTCCGCGATCGTTGCCTTCGACGAGCCAGCCTCTCGGACCGGAGAAGACGATTGCACCTGACAGGGGTCCACCACCGGCTGGCGTGCCAAGTCCCGTGGTGTGAACAACGCGCCATTGGTTTCGATGCACCGGAGAGCTTTCGAGCGCCACGCGAAATGACTTACTGAGCGCCAACGCGTACACCGTATTCGACGTGGCTTCGAGGTCGAGTACTCCGTCCTGATCGTGCATCGATGATCGCGATAGTGAATGCCACACCAGTCCGCCGTCGTGCGTCGTCCAGATCACGGTGAGGAAGCTCACCGAACCAGCGTCGCCCGGACCTGACGCCGTCTCGAGTGAACCGTAGATCCATCCGTCGCGAGCGTTGGCAAATCGAACGCTCAGATACGCCGGATTGTCGTCATCGAGCGAGCCACCCATCACCGCGGGGATACCGTCGACTTTGCGATCAGCGAGTTGGAGAAGCGCGCTCGGCAGGGGGACGACCAACCACGATCCGCCCGCGTCGGTCGTCATGCGAAGTGAGAGACAGTGCGACTTATGGTGACACGGGACTATGCCGAGCGCCCACCCGCGTAACACTGAGGTGAAGTCAACCGATATCGGGCTGAAGGTGACCGCGATGTACTTCGACCGGTTCAGCGATGAGTTCGACGTTGTCGACACACTCGCTCGCCCGGCGAAGAACAGACCAGTTCCTAGAGCGACCACCGCCAAGATGACGACAAGCTGCCGAGCGCGCATACGGCCAACGTAGTTGGTCGACTGTCGTCCCTTAGCCCGTGTTCAACGTGAAGTGGTACTTCGTCGTAACCAGCTCAATGCCAGTCGCGTGACGGTGTGGTCGCGCCGAGGCGCAGAGCCTCGACGGATTCGGCCGTGAGGGCCAAAGTCCCCTGACCGCGCTGCAAGGTGCCGCGGATCATCAGGGCCGGCGACTTTCGCGCGACGAGCGACCACCTGGCCCAGGCACCCTTGGAGAAGATCACGTTGACGTGGCCCGTTTCGTCTTCCAGGTTGATGAAGACCGCGCCGTTCGCGGTCTCGGGATGTTGACGGTGCGTGACGACACCGGCGACGAGCACCCGTGAACCCTCGGCACCGATCAGTGCGTCGGCGCGCGTGACGCCTCGCTGATTGAGATAGTCGCGCACCAACGCCATCGCCGTGGCCTCGGGCGTCAGTCCCATCGACCACATGTCGTCGGCCACTCGTTCCATCTCGTTCGTCGTCGGAAGGACCGGCGCCTCGAGACCCGTTACCACGCCGGGAAACCGATCGAGGGTGCCCTGGGCGGCCGCGCCGGCCGACCACGCGAGCGCACGACGAGTGGCGCCAAAGGAGTCCAGCGCACCGGCGGCGGCGAGCACCTCGAGGTGGTGTTGTTGGACGCCAGCGCGGCGCACCAAGTCCGAGGAGTCGCACCACGGAACACCTTCCACGATGCTCGTCGCGAGTTCTTCACCGATAGTGCGCAGGTCGCCTAGACCGAGGCGTACGTCGGGATCATCGGGGTCGCCCTCGAGCGTGGCCCCGACGCCCGAGCGGTTCACGTCGGGTCGCACCACGCGCACGCCGTGGCGCTGCGCGTCAGCGACCAAGCTCTGGGAAGACCAGAAGCCGAGCGGTTGAGCGTTCAGCATCGATACGAGGAAGGCCGCCGGGTAATGCACCTTCAGCCACGCCGAGCAGTAGACGAGGTGCGCGAAGGAGACCGCGTGCGACTCGGGAAAGCCGAAGTTGGAGAACGCCGCCAGCGCGTCGAAGAGCTGGTCGGCCGCTCCCCCGGTGATGCCGTTCTCGGCCATGCCGGAATAGAAGCGGCTCTTCAGCTTCATCATGCGCAGCTCCGAACGCTTGGCGGCCATGGCCTGGCGCAGTTCGTCGGCCTCGGCCGGCGAGAAACCGGCCACGGCGACCGCCATCTCCATCAGCTGTTCCTGGAAGAGCGGGATGCCGAGCGTACGACGAAGGATCGGCTCGAGTCGCGGGTGCAGATACGTGACCGGTTCGTCACCGCGACGTCGCCGGATGTAGGGGTTGACGGCGTTGCCCTGGATCGGACCGGGGCGAATGATCGCCACCTCGATCACGATGTCGTAGAACGTGCGCGGCTTGATGCGCGGCAGCGTCGCCATCTGCGCGCGCGACTCCACCTGGAAGACGCCGACGGTGTCGGCTTCGCATAACAAGTCGTAGACCGCGTCCTCTTGGGGCAGCGCCCCGAGGTCGATCGTGACGTCGTAGAAGGACTCCACCTGCCTGACGCAGCGGTGCAACGCGTCGAGCATCCCGAGGCCCAACAGGTCGAACTTCACGAGGCCGATCGCGGCGCAGTCATCCTTGTCCCACTGCAGGACCGTGCGCCCGGGCATGCGGCCCCACTCGACCGGGCAGACCTCAATCACCGGTCGATCGCACAGCACCATGCCGGCCGAGTGGATGCCCAGGTGTCGCGGACGATTGAGCATCTGGCTCGCCATGGTCGTCACGAGCTCGGGCACGTCAGGACTCGCGGTCATGGTATGACGATCGACGCTGTCGCGCAGCACGTTGGCCTGTTCCTCGTTGTAACCGAAGGCGCGCGCCACGTCGCGCAGCGCCGAGCGCGCTCGGTACGTGATGACCGCGGCCACCTGGGCCGCGTGGCGCCGGTCGTAGCGCTCGTAGACGTACTGGATCACCTCTTCGCGCCGACCGGACTCGATGTCGACATCGATGTCCGGGGGGCCGTCGCGCGCTGGGGATAAGAAGCGCTCGAAGAACAGGTTCAACTTCACCGCGTCGGCGTTGGTGATGCCCAACGAGAAGCAGACCGCTGAGTTCGCAGCCGAGCCGCGGCCCTGACAGTAGATGTCGTTACGACGGCAGAACTCGGTGATGTCCCAGACCGTGAGGAAGTAACCCGCGAAGCCGAGGGTCTTGATGACGCCGAGTTCGTGATCGATCTGATGCCACGCCCCCGCGACCCACTCATTATCGCGGGTGCCATAACGCTTCGTCGCGCCCTCGGCGACGAGCTCTTCCAGATAGGACTGCTCGTCCATCCCCGGGGGCGTGGCGAAAGGTGGCAGGTTGGGCGCGACTAGGCGAAGGTCGAAGGCCAACGCCGTCGCCAGCTCGCCGGCCGCATCGACGACCCCGGGCCAGCGCGCGAAGCGTCGACGCTGCTCGGAGTCGCTGCGCAAATGAGCCAACGGGCTCGCGTTGAGCCAGCCCTCCATGTCCTCCAAGCTCTGTCGTGCGCGAAGCGCCGAGAGCACGTTGGCGCGCGCGAAGGCATCGGGCGTCGCGTAGTGCACGTTGTTCGTCGCCACGAGCGACACGTTCTGGCGAACGGCCGCTTCGGCCAAGACGTCGTTTCGCGCGACGTCGTCTGGTGCGCCGTGATCCCAGATCTCGACCGCGACGTTGTCGCGCCCGAAGGCCGCGATGAGACGCTCGAGTTCGCGCGCGGCGGCGCGCGGACCTCGCTCCATGAGGGCGCGCGTCATCGCGCCCTTGCGACAACCGCTCAACACGAGCCACTCGCGTGCGGCACCCGCGGCCTCTTCGAGGCTGAAGCGCGGCGCGCCTTTTTCGCCGCGGCGCAGGTGGGCCCCGCCGAGCATCGTCGAGAGCGCACGGTACCCCTCGGGTGAGCGTGCCAGCATGACGAGGTGCGCACCCGAGGGGTCGTGGACCCCGACGCGGTCGTCGTCGGCGTCGATCGAGATCTCAGTCCCGAAGACGGTGGGCAAACCGAAGGCCCGCGCCGCCTCGGCGAAACGCACGACGCCGTAGAACCCGTGGTGGTCAGTGAGCGCGAGTCCCGAGAGGCCGAGACGCGCGCCCTCGGCAGCGAGTTCTTCGGGGTCGCTCGCCCCGTCGAGGAAGCTGAAACCCGAGTGGGCGTGAAGCTCTCCGTAGAGCGCCATCAGTCGTAGATCCCCGCAAGCCACCACCGAGACGACTCCGCAGTGAGCAGTAACGCCTCGCCCGACACGAGCAGGATCTGCACGTGGGCGCGGCGGCGATTGAGCGACCACCAACGCTCGACCAGCGGCCACGGTCCCGCGTACCAGATGACCTCGCGGCGTAACTGGTGCGAGAACAAGAGCGTTGTGGGCGTCTCACTGAGAAACCCTCGCGCACCCATGACGACCGGACGGTCGTTTGCGTCGCGCAGTTGCACCGCCACCGGACGAGTGAGCGTCGTCGCAGGCGACGGGGCGCGCATCTGGCCCGGCCACGGCGCGACGTCGCGAATGACACTCTTCGGCGAACCCCACGGCACGAGCGTGGCGCGGTCCTCGGGAACTCGACCGCCACGAAGTGACGCCACGACCACGGCGTCGGCCCCCAGACGACGGCGCACGCGGTGCGCGGCCGCGTCGGCGCGGTCATCCCCGGCTCCGCGTTGACCGAAGAAGCCCAGCTGCTCGTCGTGGGGCTCGTCCTCGCCGCGCAGTTGGCAAAGACGCTGCGCCAGTTTGAGGTCGCGTTGGCCGTCGAGTTCGAAGAGTCCGCCGCGCGCTATGCAGTGCAGCACCAACGCGTGCTTGTTGAAGCGTTCGGCGACACGCGCGACGTCGAGGTCGGCGAACGAACCGACCGTGTGCAGACCGAGTCGCTGACAGGTCGTCGCGACGTCCTTTCGACCAAGCACCGAGAGCGGCAGCGAGCGACGGAACGACTCGGTCGCACCGGGCTCGAGCACGAGACCGCGGCGCGCGCACGCTTCGGCGCAGAACAGTCCGTCGGCGATGCCGAGCGACGGCTCGTGACCCGTGAGTTCGACGACCGTCGAGCGAACGCTCTCCATCACGGCGACCTCACCGCCGAAGAAACGACTCGGTCCTCGGATGGGCAATGCGAACAGACCGAGGCGCACCGACTCAGTGAAGGGACACAGCACACTCAACGCGTCGAGCAACGCCAGGTGATCACGCAACGTCGAGCCGTCGGGCGCCTCTTCGCACAGGGCCTCGATCCATATAGCGAGGAGGCGCTCCACTAGCTGGCCTCGCAGCGTCCTCTTCGATTCGGTAGGACCACCACGTGCTCGCCCGCGCGAATCGCCTCACCGCGCCCGCCGATGCGCACGGTGAGATAGCGCGCGTCGAGTCGCGACGACGTCGCCCACTGCGCGTTGGTGATGTCGAAGGAGAGGTCGGCCGGCAACGGCCAGAGCGACGCTGGCTCGGCGAGCACGATCAGTACCGTCCCTCGTTCGCGCACCCGGTCAACCAGTCGACGCGCTGAAGCGTGCGACGCGCGTGACGGCGGTCGCACGATCAAGAGGTCCACCCCGTCGAGCAGGTCGGCCGCGGATTCGGCCCACGCGCCGCGCGGACGCGGCACGAAGAGCACGCGACGAAGATCGACACCGAGGTCGGCGATGGCGACGACACCGGGATCATCGACACCGACGACCGCGCTCCAGTGACCGCGCGCACTCGACTCGGTGAGGAGACTGAGAGCGAGGCTCAGCCCGCCGAGCCCCGGCTGAGCCTGCACGACGACGCTCGAGCCACGGCGCAGTCCGCCGTTGGGTACAAGCGATCGCCAGGGCTCGCCCAGGGGCAGCATCCGGCTCTTGGCGAGAGCGACCGGGCGCAGTGTGGCCACGAGATCTTCAGGCAGGGTAGGACGATTAGAGGAAGAAGCGAACATGTGTTCGTAAGATAGCCGGTTGTCGTCACACGCGCCAATGTTGAGATTCCCGCAAGAATGGAGGGCATGTGTGGTCGCGTCGCCCTATTTACTCCGCCAGTTCGACTGGCTCGGCTGCTTGACGCCGCCCTCGCGGCGGGTTTCGACCCCGACGCTCAGCCCAGCTGGAACATCGGGCCGCAACGTCAACTCTTCGCCGTGGCCGAGCGCCACGACGAGCGTCTCATGGACCGCTACCAATGGGGGCTCATCCCGAGTTGGTCCAAGGATCCGAAAATCGGTAATCGACTCTTCAACGCCCGCGGTGAGACCATCGCCGAGAAGCCGTCGTTCCGCAGCGCCTTCGCCAAGCGACCCTGCGTCATTCCCGTCGACGGCTTCTACGAGTGGGACCACCGCCCCGGCCGCGCCAAACAGCCACACTTCTTCACGCGCGCCGATCAACAGCCGATGCTCTTCGCGGGACTCTACGAGTACTGGCGAGGTCCTGAGGAACCGACGGACGCCGAAATGACCAAGACCTGCACCATCATCACCACGACGCCGAGCCAGGACATGGACGCGATTCACGACCGCATGCCCGTCGTCCTCGAACTCGACGACGTCGAGACGTGGATCAACGTGCGAGAGCACGAACCCGAAGAACGATTGCAACTGCTTACGCCGGCGCCGGGTGGCACCCTCGTGCACCACAGCGTCAGCTCGGCCGTGGGTTCGGTGAAGAACGACGGACCGGAGTTGATCGAGTCCACGGAGTCCACGTCGCTGTTCTGATTCCGAACCAGGAGCATTCAACACCTTGGCGAACTTCGTCACGCAATACTTGAACGATGCAGAGTCCCGTGCGATTTCGTCGCTATAGCGAGAGTGATCTCGAACAAGTTATGGCTCTTTGCGCCAGCGAGGGTTGGACGTCGTACACGGAAGATCGAATTCGCGTCCATTCAGTTTTCACGGCGCCGGGTGTCGTGTCGGTCGTTGGTGAGTCAGATGGAGAAGTCATTTCGTTCGCCTACTGTCAGACCGATGGTGCCATACAGGCTCACCTGTCGCTCATCGTCGTGACACCGAATCACCGTCGCAAAGGTATAGCCCGAGGTCTGTTGACGTTCGCGTTCGACTATCTCGGTGCAGGTCGTATCGATCTCATCACCGACTCGGCTCAAGACTTCTATCGTTCGTTGCCCCACAAGGAGCACTTTGGTTTCCGGATCTACCCGACAGGCGAGTAGCGAGCTTTCTCGACACGATTTGCGCTGCGCAGTTTGGGCATCGCAACTAATTCCGAAAAGCCGAAAACCCCGAGTGACCAGTGAGCCGAAGCTCACCCGCCCCTCGGGGTTCCCGAAGGCACATCATTCGTTGACCCGTGTCGGACAGGTCAACGCTTGACGGCTGGCACTTCACGTCATATGTCGTTACTGACCGCGGACCGAACTCCGCTGCCCGTTGGAGGAGTTCTGTTCCTCTTGCGAGGCCCCTCTCCCCTCCTGATCCGAATCCCCTTTCGGTTCTCCGTCTCATTCGACAGGTGCTACGTGAACTACGAGTGATACTGTGCCAGACCTTTAGAGCCGACGTCGGGTCAAATCGTGATATCAGGAACTTTTGCCCAATAGTTGTCACGTTTTCCACCGGTTTATTCACACTTGGCACAACTTCCAACTATTTAGTCGCATGTTTTCCACAGGACCTGGGTCCGAGCGCCACTTTTATTCGGCTTAAATAACACTTCCACCACGGGAAACAGGAAAACCTGACGGTGCAAGTCTGCACTGCTTATGCCATTGACGCTGCGGGCGGTGACTTAACCTCCGCCTATGCCCGTTGAACCCCCACGAAGGTCAAAATTCCCCGCTTCCTTCGAGATCAACGTGCGAACCTGGGCACGCCGGTGAGGCAACGCATCGTTTTGAGCGAACCAGATCGATTCGTTCCGTAGATGACAATTCTTTTCGCGCTCCTCACCTCATTCACGAACGCCCTGGCTGTGACGTTGCAACACATCGCGAGTACGAGTGATGTTGAGAAGTCATCAGGTTGGAAGTTCATCAAATACTTGTTGCGCCATCCGCTGTGGTTGTTGGGTTGGCTCGCACTTTGTGGATCACTGATCTTCCAAGCGTTGGCCCTTCACTTCGGTCCGCTGTCGCTCGTGCAACCAATCTTGGTCACGGAGCTCATCCTTGCATTAGTGCTTCGACAGTTTTGGATTCACCAGTCGATTCGCGGTGTGACGTGGTTAGCGGCCATAGTGACCGGCGTGGGACTCGTTACATTTCTCGTGGCGGCGTCGCCACACGGTGGATCGTTTCTTCCAAAGTCGTCGGCGTGGACAGTTCCATCGATCGTCTGTGTCGCCGCCATCGCCCTCCTCATCGTCTTCGCGCAACGCGGATCACCGGCTCGTCGCGCTGCGCTCTTCGCCAGTGCGACAGCTGTCATGTGGGCTCTCGAGGCGACGTTCATTAAAGCAACGACCGACACCATCAGTGCCCTTGGCTTCGGCGGTATGTTCACTCGATGGCCCGTATACGCGCTGATCGTCGGTGGCATTGTCGGACTGCTCTGCGAGCAAGCGGCACTACACGTCGGACCGCTCAGCGTCTCGCAAACGTTCATCGTCATCGTGGATCCGGTTGTGAGTGTCGCGCTCGGAATCTGGCTGTACCGTGAACGTCTGCACCACGGAGCTCTGCACATCACCATCGGTGTCGTCGCTTTCGCCGTGATGTGCGTCGGCATCGTCGCCCTTACGCGAACGGCGCCAGCGTCGATGACGGCTGACGTACACCGCGTTTAGCGACTAAGTGTCCCAAAGGCGATGCGCGTAAATGGTCCGCCATGACCGTCGCGCGTTGGTAGCGCCATATATCGAAATTACACTGGCGATCCCCAAAGCGAGGGCCATGGGGAGCCACAAAAAGTGCCGTGGATACGACGCGACAATTGAACCGGCAGCATGTTGTTGACGATTCTGAACGTCGACGGCGATTGCCCAGATTACGAAAATCACAAAGGTCAGCGAGAGCGAAAACGAGGTCAGCACCGAAACGGTTCGTCCGAATCGCAAGGTGCCGGGTGGAAGGTTCACTCGATTCGAAACGAAAATGAGTCCGACAATTGCGGTGAGCCATCCCCCGATCGCGACGGTCCACATGAGATTTCCCATCAGTGCGGCCAACGCGGGATGACCACCAACCCAACTATTGGGAGCTCTTCCGGGGTGTCGGTGTTCATTGAACACCCATTGCGCAAGGTACAGCGCGACAATTCCGAGCAGCGTGTAGAACGGCACCCACGTCACGACGGACATCGAGCGGCGATTCCGGCTCTTCTCGCGAGCGATTCCCTCGCGCAACGCGCTGAGCCCGGTTGCTAGCACGAGGAAGGTGAGCACGTAGAGACCGTCCATGACCATCGTGGACGCTCCGACGATCCACGAAGCGGTTGAGATCGACGGATGCACCCAGTGGAAGCCCGGTTGCGACACGACCCTCGTTCGAAAAAGCGTGAACTGAAACGGGTATCCCCTCTCGACGTAACCCGCACTCGAGTGAAGATTGAATCGCCCAATAACCAGTAATACGAACGGGACGATTACCAACCACGGGAGTGTCCCTGCGGCGACCGAGTTTGTCGTTCTGTTCGCGAGTAGTCCGTAGGTTCGTGGCATACCTCGAGCTTGGAGTCGAGTCCGCAACGCGTCGCGCGCTAAGCCCGTCGCGATCGAGGTTTCCGATCGGCCTTCGCTTTTCAGGTCATCGATGACCGCGCGCATCTCCTCGC
>Ga0307374_10010757_pt1 | contig 13164 bp, 4 predicted proteins | sample OX3MG_FD_202532 | JGI IMG/M metagenome (GOLD analysis project Ga0307374, IMG submission 202532) | Soil microbial communities from Risofladan, Vaasa, Finland - OX-3 | ecosystem: Environmental > Terrestrial > Soil > Coastal area > Acid sulfate soil | place: Finland: Risofladan, Vaasa | collected...
CAACGGCCATTGCCGCTGGCTCGGAGCACAGCGTTGCGCTGGGCTCCAACGGATCCGTGTACGACTGGGGCTACAACGGCTTTGGCCAGCTCGGAATCGGGAACACCGTCGACTCCGACGTGCCGGTCAAGGCGCAGCTCCCCGCTGGCGTCGTCGCGACCTCGGTGGCAGCGGGCCAGTTCTACACCCTGATCCTCACCTCCACGCTCGCTGTCTACGCGTGGGGCGACGGCGCCATGGGCGTGCTTTGTGACGGGAAGTCGGTCAACTCGTCAGGCCCGGCGCTGGCGACAGTCTCGGCCAACGCCATCGCGGCGGGTGGATTCCACGACCTGTTCCTCGCCAATGGCACCGTCTACGCCTGCGGGGACGGCCAGCTCGGCCAACTCGGTGACGGCGCCTTGACCAACAAGTCCACGCGCGTGAAGGTGAACCTGCCCGTCGGCGTCAATGGCACTGCCATCGCGGCCGGTGAGTACCACAGCTTGGCGATCGGCTCCAACGGGAAGCTGTATGCCTGGGGCAACAATGCCAACGGTGAACTCGGTAACGGCACCCTGACCAACGAGAAGGACCCGGTCGTGGTGTCGATGCCCGCAGGCGTGACCGCCACCGCGATCGCCGCCGCCGCCGACAGCAGCTATGCCATCGGCTCTGACGGCAACTTGTACTCATGGGGCTACAACGGACTGGGTGAGTTGGGCAACGGCACGACCTCCGACGCCACCACTCCTGTCCAGGTGGCCCTGACCCCGGTGGCGAAGCCGCCGACGGCCATCGCCTCGGGTTCCTCCGCGGACCACAGCTTCGCCATCGCTCCGCCGACGCCGGCTCCTACGACCACGACGCTGTCGACGTCGCCGTCCTCTGTCAGCTACGGCCAGACGCTGACCCTCACGGCGACGCTGAGCCGATCCGACGGGGGAGGTACCTACAGCTTCTCCAACGGGTCCAGCACCATCACGGGCTGCGGGTCCGTGCCGATCACCCTCGTGAGCGGCACCTATCAGGCGCAGTGCTCGACATCGTTCGCCGCGGGCCCCTACCCGCTCACTGCCACTTACACAGGCGACACGCTGTACGCCGCCAACACCTCTCCCGTCCTCAACCTGACCGTCAACCAGGCCCCGCTCGTCGTTACCGCTTCCTCGGGATCGGCCACATACGGAAGCGGCCCTCCCACGATCACGCCGTCGTACTCGGGCTTCGTGAACGGTGACAACTCCACCGCGCTCACGACACCACCCAGCTGCTCCACGTCGGCCACGACGTCGAGCCCGGTCGGGAGCTACACCTCGACCTGCTCGGGGGCGGTGGACTCGAACTATGCCATCACCTATCAGAGCGGCACAGTCACGGTGAATACCGCCCCGCTGTCGGTGACCGCTTCATCGGACACGATGACCTACGGAGGCACAGCGCCGGCCATCACGCCGTCGTACTCGGGCTTCGCCAGTGGTGACAGTGCCAGTTCCCTCACGACCGCGCCGACATGCTCAACGACTGCCACTGCAGCAAGCCCGGTGGGGAGCTACCCGAGCTCGTGCTCAGGGGCCGTCGACCCGAACTACACCATCAGCTATGTGCAGGGCGCGGTGGCAATCGGTACGGCCCCGCTGCTCATTACCGCCTCGTCGGGAACGGCCACCTACGGGAACGGCCCTCCCACCATCACGCCGTCGTACTCGGGCTTCGTGAACGGTGACAGCGCCACTTCGCTGACGGGCGCGCCCACGTGCTCGACCGCGGCGACGGCTTCGAGCCCGGTCGGCAGCTACGACACCATGTGTTTCGGTGCCCTTGACCCGAACTACGCCATCACCTACCAGGACGGCTCGGTGGCCGTGACCCCGGCGCCGCTCACCGTCACAGCCTCCTCGGGCATGGCGTCGTACGGGAGCAACCCGCCGACGGTGTCTCCCATCGTCACGGGGCTCCAGAACGGCGAGACTGTTTCGGTCCTGGGCAACGGGTTGACGTGCTCGACTACGGCCACGTCGTCGAGCTCCGTCGGCACCTACGCCACCTCGTGCTCCGGGGCGATCGACTCCAACTACGCCATCAGTTACGTGAGTGGTACCACCACCGTGATCCCGGCGCCGCTCACCATCACAGCATCGTCGGGCACGATGACCTACGGGGGCGCCGTTCCGGTGGTCAGCTCCAACGTGTCGGGACTCCAGAACGGTGAGAACATCTCGGTGCTCGGCGCCGGCCTGACTTGCACGACTGCGGCGAGCCCGACGACTTCGGTCGGCACCTACACCACCTCGTGCTCGGGCGCGACCGATCCCAACTACACCGTCAGTTATGTGGGTGGAACGATCGTCATCACGCCGGCGGCGCTGTCCATCACCGCCTCGTCCAACAGCATGACGTACGGGGACCCCGCGCCTGCGGTCAACCCGATCGTCTCGGGGTTGCAGAACGGCGAGACCGTGGCAGTGCTCGGAGGAAACATCACGTGCACAACCGGTGCTGACCCTTCGAGCCCGGTGGGCGACTACGCCAGTGACTGCGCTGGTGCGGTTGACGCCAACTACACGATCACCTACTTCCCTGGTGACGTCACGGTCAACCCCGCCACATTGATGATCACGGCTTCTTCCGCCACCATCGCCTACGGGACGTCGCCGCCGACCATCACCGCCGCGTACTCGGGCTTCGTGAACAGCGACACGGCCGCGTCGCTGACCTCGCCGCCGACGTGCTCGACTACGGCGACGTTGTCGAGCACGGTCGGCTCGTACCCCACCACCTGCTCGGGAGCGTCCGACCCGAACTACATCATCAGCTACCTGGGAGGATCGGTCCAGGTTGCGACCGTCGTCGTCACGGTGACCGCCTCGTCGGACTCGATGACCTACGGAGGTGCGCCGCCCACCATTACGCCGTCGTACTCGGGCTTCGTCAACGGTGATACCGCCGCGTCGTTGACCACCGCACCGACGTGCTCGACGGCCGCCACCTCGGCCAGCCCGGTCGGGAGCTACGCCAGCACGTGCTCGGGGGCAGTGGACCTCAATTACACCTTTGACTACGTCAACGGTTCGGTGCAGGTGAACCCCGCGCCGCTCACGATTGCCGCGGCGTCGGCCTCCATGACCTACGGAGGCTCGACACCGGTGATTCTGCCGTTGTATTCGGGCTTCGTGAACGGTGACACCGCGAGTGCCCTCTCCACCGCACCGACGTGCTCGACGACCGCCACTGCAGCAAGCCCGGTCGGCACCTACGACAGCACCTGTGCGGGGGCGGTCGGCTCCAACTACACGATCACGTACGTGAAGGGCGCGGTCGTGGTCGGCAGCGCTGCTCTGGTGATCAGCGCCTCCTCGGGCTCCATGACATATGGCGGGTCGACTCCCACCATCACGCCGTCGTACTCGGGATTCGTGAACGGTGATACCGCCGCGTCGTTGACCACCGCACCGACGTGCTCGACGGCCGCCACCTCGGCCAGCCCGGTCGGGAGCTACGCCAGCACGTGCTCGGGGGCAGTGGATTCCAACTACACGATCACGTATGTGGCGGGATCGGTGACGTCGGGCCAGGCACCGTTGTCCATCACGGCTTCATCCGGCTCGATGACCTACGGCGCCACGGTTCCCCCCATCACGGCGTCGTACTCGGGCTTCGTGAACGGTGACACCGCCGCCTCGTTGACCACCGCGCCGACGTGCTCGACCACGGCGACGCCCTCCGCTCCGGCGGCTGCGTACCCGACCTCGTGCTCGGGGGCAGTGGACTCGAACTACGCCATCACCTACGTGGGCGGATCGATGCAGGTCACGCCGGCCCCGCTGTCGGTCACGGCCTCCTCGGCCCTCGACAACTACGGGGACCCGGTGCCGGCCATCACCGCGGCGTACGGCGGATTCGTGGGCAGCGACTCGGCCGCTTCGTTGACCACCGCACCGACGTGCTCGACGGCCGCCACCTCGGCCAGCCCGGTCGGGAGCTACCCGACCACCTGCTCTGGGGCCGTGGACCCGAACTACGCCATCAGCTACATCAACGGCTCGCTCCAGGTGGGGCCCGCACCGCTGGTGGTCACGGCCTCCTCGGCTTTGATCACCTACGGCGGCGCATCGCCGGTCATCCAGCCGCAGTACTCGGGCTTCGTGAACGGTGACGACGCCACGGTGCTCACGACCGCACCCACGTGCTCGACCGCGGTCACCTCGGTCAGCCCCGTGGGGAACTACGCCAGCTCCTGTGCAGGTGCCGTCGATCCGAACTACAGCTTCAACTACGTGGACGGGACCGTGCAGGTCGGACCGGCCTCGATCACGGTCACGGCGTCTTCGGGTTCGATGACCTACGGCGGCGCGGTGCCGGCGGTGACGGCCAGCGTGTCGGGCCTGCAGAACGGTGAGCTCCCCTCGGTGCTCGGTGCCGGGTTGACGTGCTCGACCAGTGCCACCTCGGCCAGTCCGGTCGGCACCTACCCGAGCTCGTGCTCGGGCGCGGGCGATCCCAACTACACCGTGACCTACGTGAGCGGGTCGACCCAGGTGGGCCAGGCGCCGCTGTTGATCTCGGCCTCGTCGGGGTCGATGACCTACGGCGGCAGTGCGCCGACCATCACGGCGTCGTACTCGGGCTTCGTGAACGGTGACAGCCCGGCGTCAATCCTCGACCCGCCGACGTGCTCCACCACGGCGTCCTCGTCGAGCTCGGTCGGCACCTACCCGAGCTCGTGCTCGGGCGCGGGCGATCCCAACTACACGATCAGCTACGCCAACGGCACGGTCCAAGTCATGACCGCGCCTCTTGTCATCGCGGCATCATCACCGTCGATGAACTACGGGGCCGCAGTGCCGACCATCAACCCGTCGTACTCGGGCTTCGTGAACGGCGACAACGCCGGTTCGCTCACCACAGCGCCGACATGCTCGACGGCAGCCACGTCGTCGAGTCCGGTCGGGAGCTACCCGGACTCGTGCTCTCAGGCACAGGACCCGAACTACACCATCACCTACGTCCCGGGGACGACCGTTGTCGGCACCGCCGCGCTGGTGATCAGGGCGTCCTCGGGGACGATGACGTACGGGGGAACGGTGCCGAGCATCACCCCGTCGTACTCGGGCTTCGTGAACGGCGACAACGCCGGTTCGCTCACCACAGCGCCGACATGCTCCACCACGGCAAGCGCATCGCAACCCGTGGGGAACTACGCCAGCTCCTGCTCCGGAGCGGCTGACTCGAACTACACCATCAGCTACGTGACGGGGTCGGTCACCGTCGGCCCGGCGCCACTGTCGATCACCGCCTCGTCGGGGACGATGACCTATGGCGGATCCCCGCCGGCGATCACCGCTACCTACTCGGGCTTCGTGAACGGCGAGAACGGGTCGGTCTTGGGCACGGGCCTGACGTGCACGACCGTCGGGGTGGCCACGAGCCCGGTGGGTTCCTATGCCTCGACGTGCAGCGGAGCGAGCGACTCCAACTACAGCATCAGCTACGTCCCGGGCTCGGTCACGGTGGTCCCCGCCTCCCTGACGGTCACAGCCAATAACGTCACCAAGGCCTTCGGCGCCGCGGTGCCGACCCTCACGGCCACGATCTCCGGGTTCGTCAACGGGCAGACTCTCGCCACCTCCGGGGTGACCGGGCAGGCGCTGTGCACCACCACTGCTACGACGACCAGTCCGGGCGGGACGTACCCGATCACATGTTCGCTCGGAACCCTCGCCGCCCATAACTACACCTTCAGCTTCGTGGCCGGCACGCTCACGGTGACCTTCAGTCAGAAGACGGTGTGCGACTTCATCGGGAACCTCGTGGTCAGTGGCGGGCAGTCCGTGCTGATCCCGCCGGGATGCTTCGTCTTCGGGTCCGTCACCGTCCAACCCGGGAGTTCTCTCGACGCCGAGGGCGCGATCGTGGCCGGGTCCGTCAGCTTCAACAGTGGAGTCGTGCTCCGGTTGTGCAGCACGACCTTCTTCGGTGCGTTGTACGCCACACTCGCCACCCACGCCGTCGTCATGGGTGACGGGACTTCTTCGTGCCTGGGAGACGACATCGTGGGTCTGGTGACCCTGACGGGGAACACGGCCGGCGTCTCGCTGCAGAAGGCGGAAATGTTGGCGGGGGTGGCGATCACCTCCAATGCCGGCGGAGTCCAGGTGGAGAACTGTCGTGCCATCGCCGTGGTGACGGTCCAGAAGAACACCGGAGGCACCACGGTGACCTCCAACACGGTGGTGGGAGCGCTCACGGTCACCGAGAACGCGGCCCCGACGGTCGACAGGCCGAACACCGTCTGGGGGGCCGAGCAGCTTCAATAGAGCCGGGGACCGGCCCCCGGGCGTTCACGCCGGGGGGCCGGTGCGAGCTCAGAGCCTCGTGGGCCACGCCAGAGGGTGTGGTGATCCTGGGCGACGGGTACCGTGGAGGACACCGAGAGCCCGGTTACCGGGGTGGACGGCGCCGAGGGGGAGAGCGGTGGAAGGTCCCGGAGCACGAATCGCACTCGTCTTGGTCCTGGTCGTCGGGGCGGGAGTGTGGGTCTTCACCACGAGCCCTGGATACGGGTTACTGGCCTTGCTGGTGGGACTCGTGCTCTGGGAACTGGGCCGGCGGTCGCGTTACCGCCGGCGCCTTCGCTTCGTCCTCCAACCTCGGTCCCAGTCTCGGTCGCGTCGGCGCCAGGGACCGACGTCGGCAGGCTCTCCAACATCGCGAGATTCGGGAATATCGCGAGATTCGGGGCGTCGACCCCCCTGGCACCGGCCCGTCGGCGCAGTCCGGCCGGCCCGGGACCGACCCGTCACCCGCTCGTCGACACCCCGACGGCCATAACCGACGATCGTCCGCAGTGCATCAGCACGCGGCCGAGATCAACGAAGCAGCCCCGGCACCTGGCGGTGTGGCCGTCAGTGCGAATGAGCCTGACTTCGCGGCAGGAGCGTCATCGCCCCCGCCACGGCGGCGGAACCGGTACTCAGCTTGTGGGCTGGGGGGCCTCGGGCTGGACGGCCTCGGTCTTCTTGGCTGGGCGCGAGCTGACGTACAAGACGATCCCGGCGATGACCCAGAGCACGACGCCGAGGGCCACAGCTGCTTCGCCACGACGCTTCCGGTGCGCCTTGATCGGCTTGTGATGGGGCCCATATAGCGGCCCGAGGATCGACGGCAACGAGTGAGCGGGAAGAGCGAGATAGAGGATGCCGGCAACCAGGGCGAGAAGGCCGAGGACGCCGAGCACCGCGGCTAGCCATTTCATCGGAGTCATCTGGAGAACTTTAGCGAACCGACCGGGGGTGCGCCTGGGATGGAACCATCGACTCAGTCCGCCCACGCCTGGTCGGGGAGGGTCCCGAAGGCCAAGGCCACCGCAGCGAGCTGAGAGTTGACGTTCAGCTTGCGCAGGATCGACCGAATGTGGGATCGCACGGTCGTGAGAGAAACCACGAGAGTGGTGGCGATGTCGGCGGCCGAGCGTCCTTCCATCATGTGGAACAGCACGCGGCGCTCGCTCGGCGTCAGGTGCACCAGCGCGTCGAATGGAGGCGGGAGCTGACCGGGTCCCCGGGGCTCGTCGGACCCGTTCTGCGACGAGCCACCATTGGTGCCGAGCCGCCGGGCCGACTGTCGAGCGAGCTCTTGGGAGAGAAGGTCGACGTGGAAGAGCCCTATGGCGCCCTGCTCGACGCAGACGGCCAAGGCCGCCGCGCTCGCACCGACACTAAGGGCGATGACCGGTGTCCCCGTGGCGCGCAGCGCCCGGGCCATGCGGGCCGGTCGGTCCCAGGCGTAGCGCGACTCGTGCCCGGCGTCGTATCGGGCTACCTCGGCTTGCACGACGATGACGACGATGTCGGCGTCGGCGAGATAGAGCTCGCGCAGTGCCGTGTCGACGTCGACTGCGGGCGCCAGGGTCGTCTGGGCACCGCTACGGCGTGCCGCGGCCGCCACGGCTTCGAGTATCGGCCGGGGCGCATCATTGGGATTGGCCTCGGGGTCGACGAGCAGGACCCGGAGCTCTTGCCCCAAGAATGAGGCCTGAGGATTACCGGGGTCGAACACGTCCCATTCACCGGGCGCCATGGTCGAGGACGTGACTAACCGGAGGTCCTCTGACAGCGGGACGAGGACGCGGCAATCGAGGCGCCGCGCCTGGCGCGTCGAGAGGTGTCGGAAGCCCTCTGCGGTCTTGGAATCGGTGGCGGGCCCGGAAGCGCGTGAGGCCAAAGCCTGGTGGTCCGGGACGTGGGTGACGGTCACGGAAGGGGAGAAGCCCCCGTGGCCGTTGGCGCCAGGGTTTCGTCCATTGAGGCGGACCGAGGCCATGGCAGCGGCGGCCAGTGCGGCCGGCTCCACCTCGGTCGTACCTGCGCCGACGCCCACGGAGACTCGAAGGTCGAGACCCGTCGCACCAACTGCGAGGTGGTCGCCCATGGCTCGAGCCAATCTTCGTCCGAGCGCACTCGGCACCACCCGGTTCGAGCCGTTTCCGATCACCACGGCGACCCGCGACCCACCGAGCATGCACATCCGGTCGTCGGACCGAACGCAGCGCTCCATGCGTCGTAGAGCCAAGCGCCACAGGAGTTCATTGCGTTCCGGTTGAACGGTGGACACCGTTGCGACTTGCACGTTGACACAGGCAATGACGCTGTATCCAGCACCGGCGGCCCACGTGCGGCGTTCGGCCATGGCCGTCGTCGAAGAAGCCTGGGAGAGGTACGAACCTCTGTCACCCGCTCGCCGATCGTGCTTCGGCCACGTAGCGACATCGGGTTCGGCCGGCGTGGTGCCCAGACCTGGCCGGCCGTCCCCCTCTTCTAAGCGTTCAACGAACGCCGTCACATTGCCATTGCGGCAACCCCCGCACCCCCCTGAGGCCACACCACGGAGCGTGACCCTTTTGACTCAAGTTACCCGGTTGTGGGGTCGTTGGCCAAGTGTTTTGCGCGCTGCAAGCAAAATCTGACGAAATTTTCTGGCATCTAGAAGGTCTGGGGCAGGGCCAGGCTGATGTGTTGGAAGCAGATCAGGAGCCCGGCGGCACTGAGCGGCGCGCCCATGGCCAGGACCACCCAGGACCAGGGGCGTCGGCCTCGGCGCCAGCCGATGAGTCCCAGGACGGCGGCGAGGAGGGTCAGTCCGGCCCACAGGAGAGCCTGAGTGACTTCGGACCGGGTGCTCACGCCGTTGAGAGCGCCACCCTCCCCGGCCAGGCTGGTCGGAGTCGACGTAGAGGGCGTCGGGCTGCTGGTGGTGGGGGTCGGTGACGTCGTGGTGGGGCTCGGCGGAGTCGTGGGCAGGCTCGTCTTGAGCGTGGCCACCACGACCAATCGTTGAGCCGCGCTGTAGCGCGGGTTGCACGTCGTGAGGGTCAGTTCGGGGATCGGGCTCGTGGCGAGCACCGTCACATTGGAGGGGAGCACGACGTGAGACGTGGTGACCGCGTAGGTGAAGGTTCCCTGGGTCGTCTGGACCGTGACGGAGTCTCCGGGTTGGAGCTCGTTGAGGTTGTAGAACGGCGCGCCGTAGGTGGTGCGGTGTCCGGCGATCGCCGCGTTGCCGGCCTGACCCGGCAGAGGCGTGCCGAGGTAGTGCCCCGGTCCTTGCTGGAGCTGGTTCTCGTCGGTCCCCTCGACGATGGCGGCGTTGGCCATCCCGATCCTGGGTATCGACAAGAGGCCGATGGGGGTGCCGACCCGCGGGTCGGGCGTGGTGGGAGCCACCCGGTTCACCGGCGCCGGCACCGTGCCGGTGGTCGAGGTCGATGCCCCGGGAGTCGTGGACGTGGGTGGGGTGGTGGTGGCGAGTGGCAGGTGAAGTTTCCCGGCCAGCTCCTGGCGGAGGTGGGATTGGGCGCTGTGCTCGTAGAGCGCCGTGCCCCACAGCTGGTAGGCGACGAACGACAGGAGGAGCAGGCCGGTACCGACGAATGTCATGGCCACCCGTTTGAGCAGCCGGGCACCCCTCGTTCCCCCCGTCACAGCTCGCAAGCTTACGGTCCAGCACCGTCTCCCCGCCGTCGGGGACCTCACGCAAGGTCACGAGATCGCTACACCTCAGCCACGCTTTCAGGGGAGTCTCAGGTCTTGGTCCAGCCAGGCCCTGCGAATTACTCAATCGTGACGATGTGGCGACTGGTGGGCGTTCGTATGGTTGCTTCGAGAGAACGGTTGCGGGGGTCCACGGGGAAACCGTCGGCGCGTGCCATGGTGTGGCCACGAGGGCGATCCAAGGGGGCGTCCCGCTCGGAAAGACAGTAAGGGGGTGACGGGTCTTCTGCTCGCGGTGAACGACACGCTCGCCTGAGAGCCCACCGTCGCCGGAATGCACCCCTCCGGACGGCGGCGCAATCACACCGCGGGGGATATGGGGGGGATGCGTGTCAGGAACTGACAACAACAATCAATCAAAGGAGCAGCACAAGATGCGTCGCAAAATCCTGATGGGCGTTCTCGCACTCGCCCTTCCTATCGGAACTATGGCTGCACTCAGCCCGGTGGCCTCGGCCCATAAGGCCCCGCCCAACCCTGTCAGTTGTCACGTCTCGGCGACCGTTTCGATCTCGCCGGCGCTGTCGGTCAAGGGTGTGCTGTCGTCCAAGGGCAAGACGGGGACCACCACGGTCCACGTCACCTACAGCAGCTGTACCACCGCCACAGGGCCCGCTTCTGTTGCCCCCAAGACCCTCACGATTCTGTCGGCCGCGGCCAAGGACAAGGCCTGGAAGACGGACGGCAACAGCAAGAAGGGTTACTACCTGGGCGTGTGTAGTGCATTTGCTAGCAAGACGACAGCGAAGAGCCTGGGCAAGGCCGTCAAGAACATGTTGGTGGCAGGCGGAACCCTGAAGGGCGCCAAGGCGGCTGAGGGAACCGTGGGCGCTGAGGTGGGCTTCAACATCATCGGCACCGTCAAGGGTGGCACGTACCCGACCGCCAGCCATGGTGCGTCGATCGCTGCTGGCCTGCTCAACGACGCCAACAACACCAACCTGATCAGCGGGTGCCCGAGCGGACCGGTGACCACCATTGACATCGACCCAGCCAACAGCACGGCCGTTCTGTAACCAGGTCGTACAGAAACACCTTCAGTAGGTACAGAAACACCTTCAGTAGGCAGTCGCCGCCGAAGATGGCGGCGAAGAAACTAGCCGAGAGGGGGCGGGGCCCAGGTGGCCCCGCCCCTGACCGGTCGGACGGGGGGGATAGTGGGACGTCTTAGGCTGACGGCACGGCAGGTCGGCACGCTCGGTGTGTTAACGCTGATGGCGGGAGCTGCGCTGCTGGGTACGTCCATCACCGCGGGCGCGGCTACGGCACCGGCGGCGACCCTCACGCTCACGATCACCAAGTCCGCCGCTGGCACCTGCAACAACAGCAATCCGGCGGCCCCCGTGTGCTCGAACCTGGCCAGTGGCGATGTGGTAACCATCGCCGGGGCCAATTTCGCCCCGAGCGCCTTGTCGTCGGCTCTGGAATGCAACAGCGACCTGAGCCAGCCCGTGGTCCTCTTCCTTGGCAACTACGTGCCAGTGAGCTGCACCCAATTGTCCTTGGTCACCACGACCAAGACGGGAACGCTGACCGACCCCTTCACCATCAAGACCGGCACCATCGGGAGCCCGCCGACCGGCACACCCACCTGTACCGAAGTCTCGACGACAGCTCCGACCACAACGTCCACTGTCCCCAACTGCAAGACCTCTGGGGTTGGGCTCACCGATGCGGCCAACTACCCCTGTCCGCCCACCCCCGCCCAGCAATTGGCCGGGGACACCTGCGTCCTCGCCATCGGTGACATCAAGGGTGACCGAGCCGTCGGGGTCATCCTGATCGGCTCCGAGACCCTGCCGACGACCACGACGACCACTGCGCCGACAACCACGACCACGGGCGCCACCACGACCACGGGCGCCACCACGACGACGACCGGGGCGACGACCACGACCACGGGCGCCACCACGACGACCACTGCGCCGACAACCACGACCACGGGCGCCACCACGACGACCACTGCGCCGACAACCACGACCACGGGCGCCACCACGACGACCACTGCGCCGACAACCACGACAACCGGGGCAACGACGACCACGTCCGAGGCCCCGACCACGACGACTTCTGAGGCGTCGACGACGACCACGTCCGAGGCCCCGACCACCACGACGACCGGACCGGCGACGGCCCTGACCGGCGCCTACGAGCTGTACTGCCCGGGCACCCCGGTCGGGAACATCGTCCTCAACGACGCCGTGACCTCGGCCACGCTGTCGCCGGCCGCACCGACGACGGGGCAGTCCTTCAGCGTCACCGGGTACCAGACGGTGGTGAACATCCCCGCCGGCCTGGCGACTGCCGCCTCGGAGGTCTCGCCCGGGCAACCCCTGGCCGGCTCGGCCACGGCCCAGATCGACGCCAGTGGCGCCACCCCGGCCAAGACCGCAGAGGGCCCGCTGACCTTCAGCGTGCCCATCCCGAGCCCCGTCCCCGCGGCCGGGGTGAGCCTGTCGCTCCCCTCCACACCGGCGACGATCACCGGGTTCACCGTCACCGACCCCAAGGGGGCCGTCACCATCCAGGAGGACTCCAACGCCGCCCTGAGCCTCACCGTGGCGGGCACCGCCCTGGCCCTTACCTGCACGGCCTATGCCAATGACTCGGTGACGCCTTCGGGCAGCACCATGACCGCGCCGACGGGCAGCCCCATCGCCCCGATCATCGCCGTGGCGGGCGGGGGGTCGACCTCGACCACGGCTCCGCCCACGCCCACCACCAAGCCCGGCACGACGCCCACCACCAACAGCGGCGGCGGGGGTGGGGGTGGCTCGAACGTCGTCACGGCTCCTTCGAAGTCGCTGGCCTTCACAGGCGCCGGGCCTGGCGTCGGGGTGCTCGGTGTGATCGGTGGCGCCTTGATCCTGCTGGGCTTCGCTCTGCTGGTCCTCGTGGACGCCCCTCGACGGGCGATGGCACGGTTCGCCATCCTGGGCCCCGTGACGTGGCGCCGGTTGCGCGCGGGTGGAATGGCTGAGAGATTGACTATTCTCAACCCGATGCGGCGGAAGAAGGCCCAGAGCGAAGGGGTGCCGGACACGGTGCTCTCGGCCACGCCTCAGGCTGAGTCGACAATGGCTGAGTCGACAGTCGCCGATCCTGGGACTTGGGCACCTTCTACCCAGACTCGCGC